>Ga0207927_1001300_pt1 | contig 10755 bp, 10 predicted proteins | sample NGESurdeep072012_2_FD_184456 | JGI IMG/M metagenome (GOLD analysis project Ga0207927, IMG submission 184456) | Arctic peat soil microbial communities from Barrow, Alaska - NGEE Surface sample 210-2 deep-072012 (SPAdes) | ecosystem: Environmental > Terrestrial > Soil > Wetlands > Peat ... | reverse complement strand
GTTTCGCATGCCGGCGCTGGGCACGCCCGTCAACGCGCGCCTGGTCGCCATCTATACGCTGGGCGCAGCGTATGCCGGCATCGCCGGCGCCTTGCTGACCCAGACCACGCAGTTCGTCTCGATTGACGTACTCAGCTTCTCCCGTTCGGCGGAACTGCTGTTGATCCTCGTACTTGGCGGGACGGGCAGTCTTTACGGCGCGATGCTGGGCGCGATGGTTTTCATGACCATGCACCAAGTCTTGTCGGGCATCAACCCGCAATACTGGCAGTTCTGGCTGGGACTGATGCTGATATTCGTCGTGCTCTTCGCCCGCGGCGGCATCATGGGCGCCCTGCGCGCGCTGTCCATGCGTCTGTCTCGGAAGCGCGCATGACCTACGCCTTGCAGACGCGCAATCTCGTCAAGAGATTCGGCGGGTTCGTCGCGATCAACGACGTCACGTTGAACGTTGCTGCCGGCGCCCGCCACGCGCTGATCGGACCGAACGGTGCCGGCAAGACGACGCTGATCAATCTGCTCACCGGGTTCCTCGAGCCCACATCGGGCTCGGTGATCCTGAGGGGCGATGACGTCACAGGCCGATCACAGAATCAGCGCGTCAAGCGGGGCTTGGCGCGTACGTTCCAGATCAATCGCCTGTTTGCGGACATGACCGTGCTCGAATCCGTCACCCTCGCAGTGTGCGAGAGGCGGGGGATCGGTGCCCGGTTCTGGCGGCCGGTCGGTGCGCATGGCGAGGCCATCGATGACGCCGCGGGGTTAATGGCTCAGCTGCGCCTGCTCGACGTTGCACATGAGCAAACCAAGGACCTTGCCTATGGCAAACAGCGGCTGATCGAAATCGCGCTGGCTCTGGCCGCGCAACCCCGTGTCTTGCTACTCGACGAGCCGGCGGCCGGCGTGCCGACCGGGGAAAGTCGAGAGTTGTTCGAATCCATTGCCCAACTTCCAAGAGACATCACCATCGTGCTGATTGAGCACGATATGGATCTCGTCTTTCGCTTTGCGGACCGGATCTCGGTCCTCGTGAGCGGCGCGCTGTTGACCGAGGATGTACCGGCGGTAATCGCCGTTGACCCGCGCGTCAAGGAAGTTTATCTGGGAGAGGCAAGCCATGCCTAAGCTGCTTGAAGTCGACGGCGTCTGGGCGGGCTATGGCAATGCGACCGTGCTGGAGGATATTTCATTCAATCTCGAGGCTGGTGCAAGCCTGGCTCTGCTCGGCCGAAATGGCATGGGCAAGACGACCTTGTTGGCCACTCTGATGGGGGCGACACGTCTGTCACGCGGCAGCATCCGATTCGGTGAGCTTGACCTGGGCGTCGTTCCGAGTCATCTTCGCGCGCATGCCGGACTTGGCTGGGTGCCGCAGGAGCGCGACATCTTCCCGTCGCTGAGCGTCGAGGAGAACTTGACGGTGGTCGCGCGCCCCGGACCCTGGTTCTTGAACAAGGTCTACGCGACATTCCCGCGTCTTCAGGCGCGACGTGCCAACATGGGCAACCAGCTCTCGGGCGGCGAGCAACAGATGCTCGCCATGGGGCGCGCATTGATGCTCAATCCGAAGATGTTGCTTCTCGATGAGCCTCTCGAAGGACTGGCTCCGCTAGTCGTTCAGGAGTTGCTGGGGGTAATCGCGCAAATGGTGCGCGAGGGAAATATGGCGGTGATCCTGGTCGAACAGCACGCCCATCAAATCCTCCCGATCACACGAGAGGCCCTCGTTCTCGAACGAGGACGCATCGTTCACCACGGCCACAGCGACGTGCTGGCGGCCGACCCCAGCGTGTTGGACCGCTGGTTGGGCGTCGCCTCGCACTGAATCATCGGAGGAGAAGAGCCATGACCCCACAACAGCAGGCGCTTGGCATCATTCGGGGCGAGCATCAAACGCTCTCGGCCGTGATCGATGCCTTGAAACACGTGGCCGATGACATGGCTCTGCGCAAGCTGACGCCGGACTACAAGCTGCTATGGTCGATCATCTACTACATCGAGGAGTTTCCAGAAACACTGCATCAACCCAAGGAGGACATGGTGCTGTTTCCCCGCATCCGTCGGCGCAGCAAAGATATCGACGACACGCTCGACGACCTGAGCCGACAGCACGCGGATAGCCGGCTGCATCTTGACAACTTGAAGACCGTGCTTGGCCGGATGGAGGCCGACATTCCCGGTGCCCTGCAGGAGTTCGCAGCCAAGGTATCGACCTACGCGGCGATCCACTACAAGCACATGTCACAGGAGGAATCCGTTGTCCTGCCAAAGGCGTGCGAGGTGCTTACCCCCCAGGACTGGGAGGGGATCGCTGCCAGCTTCGCCGAGAACAACGACCCCATGCTGGACAAAGCCGCGACGAACAGCGAATGGTTCCGTCAGTTCTTTCGCCGAATCGTGACCCTGGTTCCTGAGCCGTGGGGAGTGGGAGCACGTCGATAGGTTGAACCGCGCGTCGAGTGAGGCCTTGTCGCTCAGCTCGATGCCGGCCGCGTTGAGCATGCTGAAGCGCGCGCCGACAACTGCGTCGCAGACCTGCCAATGTGGCGCTTATTGCACTTGAGGTGGCCCTGCTGTTGTGAAGGAACATACGTTGACCAAGACCACCGTCCTTACCGTGCAGGTGCAGTTTGGCGACTGCGACCCGGCCGGCATCGTCTTCTTTCCCAACTTCGCGCGCTGGATGGATGCCGCCTCGCACCATTACTTCCGCGAGTGTGGTGTGCCGTCCTGGAGCCAAATCGACGAACCGGCGGGCTTCGTGGGCGCACCGCTCGTGGAGACCCGCATTCACTTCTTCAAACCCGCCACGTACCCCGATGTGCTGCAGGTTCATACAGATGTCGAGATATGGCGCGCCAAGGTCTTCATTCAGCGTCACCGCGTGGTGCGCGGCGCCACACTGGTCTGCGAAGGCCACGAGACGCGCGCCTTCTGCACCCGCGACGCCAAAGGCCACGTGAAGGCAGTGCCGGTACCCGAAATGATTCGGGCGCTGTGCAATTGACCCAAGAGCATCAATGACCATGTGGCACTACATCGCCCTGCTGCGCCTCGCCGGAGGCGACCCAGGCATGGTCGCTGCGCAATTGTTCCAAGGCCAACTGGCCGTCGACTTCAGCGCCCTCCTTGCTGCATCTCCTTGTTCAGGCTGGCCACCATCAGCCGTTCGTAGAGCCTGGGCGCCAGTCGCGATACCCACCATGACGAGCGTGACACGCTGTCGGGCAGCAACAGTCGGCGCTCTCTTCTCGCGGCATGGAAGATCTTGTCGGCGATGGACTCTGGCGTTGCCCGCACACCAACGATCGATTGTGGATGGCGCGCCGGAAGGCCATTGCCATCGAGCGCATTCTTCTCGATGCCAGTCTGGATGAACGAAGGGCAGACCAGCAACACTTTCAGGCCCAGCGGTTCGACCTCAGTGCGCAGGCTGTCATAGAAACCGTGCAGGGCATGTTTGCTCGCCGCGTAGCCGGTGCGGGCGATCAGCGGTGCGAAGCCGGCGACGCTGGAGATCGCAATGACCATGCCGCGGCGGGCCAAGAGCTCGTCCAGTGCGGCATGCGTGCAGTGCAGGGCGCCGAAGAAATTCACCGCCATGACGCGGCGAATCACCGCAGGTTCGGTGTGGGCGAACGCGCTGCGGTGGGTGATGCCCGCGTTGTTCACGAGCAGGTCGATGGCGCCAAAGGATTGCTTCGCTTCGGCCATGGCCTGCAGGCAGTCGTCTTCGAGCGTCACATCGCAGGCCGCGCCGATGGCTGCGATGCCGGCTTCGTGCAGACCGCTCAGCAGCGCATCCAGCGCGGCCACCTGGCGATCCAGCGCGACGATCCTGGCGCCGGCCTGGCCGAAGCGCAGGCACAGCGCCCGACCGAGGCCGCCGGCAGCCCCGGTGACGACGACGACCTTGTCGAAGAAGTCCCGCACGTTCAGCGCCAACTGCGTCGGACGGTGTCTGCGGGCCGGTTCATCATCTTACGAAGCGCGTGACGAACCGCGTGACGAACCAAGCTCGCGCGCCGCACGCCAGAACTCGAACACCTCCGCCGAAGTCTTGCGCGGGACATAGCCGAACTCCTCCTTCAGTCTTCTGTTGGCCAGCACCGGACGGTAGCGCAGGAAGTTCAGCTGCTCCGGCCCGTACTGGGTGAGATGCAAGGCCTTCAGCACCGCCAGCGCTCCTCGCAAGACCCAAGCCGGCAGCACCCGACAGTGTTTGCCGAGACGGGCGGCGATCTCATGGATCGTCAGCGCGCCGTCGCCGGCGACGTTGAAGATGCCCGTCGTGTCGGTCGAGATGGCATGCAGGATGCAGCCCACCACGTCCTGGTCCCAGATGAAGACGAACGGACTGTCCGAGCCCTGGATCGCCAAGGGCCGTCGCCGCTCGAATAGGTCTGTGATCTGGTTCTTCACCGTTGCGCCGAGGATGGTGCCTATGCGAAACACGACCTGCTTCAACTCGGGGTGCTCGACGCGCCAGCGCCCGAGCATCTCCTCCACCAGCCGCTTGTGCCAGGAATAGGCAAACACCTGGTTGCCGCGGATGGGTGCGTCTTCGTCGATCCAGGCCGGGTTGTCCGGGTGGTAGCCGTAGGCCGCGCCGCTGGAGCTGACGATGATCTTGCGGACCCCGGACGCCAGGCAGGCCTTCAGCACGTTCTCGGTGCCCAGGACGTCCACCGAGTATTCGAACTCGCGGCTGCTGTGCTTGCCTGGTGTGACGATCGACGCGAGGTGCACCACCACCTCGGGATTGCAGCGTTCGAACAGCTCGATGAGTGCCGGCGAGCGCACGTCGAGCATCACATGTTCGACCTGCGGAGCGCGGCGCTCGACTGGCACTTCGCGCACATCCGTAGCGACGATGCGACCGACTGCAACGCGCCCCGCGGCCAGGGCCGCGACGAGCTGCGAGCCGAGATAGCCGCCCGCACCGGTGACGAGTACCGTCGCAGCGTTCATGCCGGTACGGTTGCGGCCGGTGGTCGCCGCGACCACCAGGTGGCCACGGATAGCCCCGCGACGATGTGCCAGATGCCCCACCAGGCGGCGACCACCGCCATGCCGCCGAGGCCGTTGAAGAAGTTGAAGATGAGGATCAGCCCGAGGCCGGAGTTCTGGATGCCGCACTCGATCGACACCGCGCGCCGGTCGGTTTCGGGCAGCCCGGCGGCCCAGGCCAGCCCGTAGCCCGTGGCCAGCGCCGAGGCGTTGTGGACGAACACCACGCCCACCACCATGCCCACGTAGATCACGAAGTATTTCCAGTTGGCACCCAGCGTGGCCAACACGAAGAGCAGGAAGAAACCGAGCGAGAAGAGCTTCATCGGCTTGCGCGCGCGGCTGGTGAATCCAGGCCAGCGGCGTGAGACCGCCAGCCCGGCCGCCAGCGGCAGGCCGAGCAGCAGAAAGACCTGCAGGAACATCTCCAGCGGATTCACCGCCACCTGCCGCAGGATGGCTTGTGCCGGCGCGTACTGCGCGCCCCAGAAGGCGATGTTCAGCGGCGTCATGAAGATCGCCGTCAATGTCGACAACGTGCTGATCGACACTGACAGCGCCGTGTTGCCCTTGGCGAAATAGGTGAGGAAGTTGGAGATGTTGCCCGCCGGGCAGGACGAGACCAGGATCATGCCCAGCGCGATGCTGGGGCGCGGCTGCATCAGCAGCACGAGCCCGAAGGTGAACGCGGGAAACACGACATGGTGGGCGAGCAGCCCGATCACCAGGGCGCGCGGCGTGCGTAGCGCGGCCTTGAAATCCTCGGCCTTCAGCTCCAGCGACACGCCGAACATGACGAAGCCCAGCACGCAGTTCAGCAGGAACAGCGTGCCGGGGTTGAAGTTCAGGCGGATCAGATCGATGTCGGTCATGGGCGTGGCCTGCTGCTCGACTCGTTCTACCCTTTGGGTTCTTCGTGCATCTTTTTGAAGTGGATCAAGCCCGGCGCCCACATGTGCTTGACCGGATCGACATCCACATGGATCACCGCGCACTTGCCCGATGCCAGTGCGCGTTGCAAAGCGGGCTTCAACTGCGCCGGGTCGCTGACCCGCTCGCCATGCGCGCCCATGGCCTGGCCGAGCTTGTCGAACTCGATCTCGCCCAGGTCGGCCTTGATCGTCTCGTCGGGGTCGAGGTGCTTGAAGAGCATGGTCTTGAACGGCCGCAGCATGAACTGCTGGTTCATCTTGACCATGCCCCACTGCTTGTCGCACAGCACGATGTAGATCACCTGCGCATGGTTGCGCACGGCGGTCTCCACCTCCTGCGAATGGAAGCCCATCGCACCGTCGCCGATGATGCAGCACACCGGCTTGCCGGGCCGCGCAATGGCCGCCGCCACCGCCTGCGACGTGCCGGCCCCGAGCATGCCGAACTTGAAGGTCGAGATCACCGTATTGGGCACGGTGACCTGGTGATAGAACATGGCCCAGATGGTGGCATTGCCGCCGTCGGCCACTAGCACCGAGTCCGTGGGGAACACCTCGCGGCACACGGCACCGATGTGCGCCGGATGCATCGGCACGGCCATGTCCTGCAGCGCCTTGTCCCAGCCCTGGCGATCTTTACGCATCGTCTTGCCATAGCCGGCCACGCGCTGCCGACGCGCGTCAAGCGCGATGTCGGCGCGGCGGCGCTCAAGTTCGTCGCCGAGCAGTTCGAGGAAGCGCTTGGCGTCGGCCAGGATGGCGAGGTCGGCCGGCTTGTTCAGACCCAGCATGTCGCCGTCGAGGTCGACCTGGATGGTCTTCTGCTCGGATGGGTGGCGCCAGTACGGCGGCTTGCCCCACCAGTCGGTTTCGCCCAGGCGGGTGCCGATGATCAGCGCGACGTCGGCGTCGTTGCGCACCTGGTGGTTGAGCTTGACGTGCGGCATGGTGATGGCCAGCGGCGAGGTCTCGTCCAGCAGGCCACGCGCTGCCCAGCTGGTGGTCACCGGTGCATGCAGCAACTCGGCGACGTGGCGCAACGCGTCGTAGGCGCCGGCGTGGATGATGCCGCTGCCGGCGTGGATCATCGGCGCTTGCGCCGCGATCAACCATTGCGCAGCGCGCGCGACCTGCTCGGCGGTGGGTGTCACGGGCTCGGTGTTGCGGTACTGGTGCGGCGCCCACAGGGCGACATCGGCCTTCACCTTGCCGTTCATGATGGTTTCCGGCACATCGACATGAACCACGCCGGGCCGCCCTTCGTAGCTCTTGCGCAGTGCCTTGCGCACGAGTTCCGGCACGCGATCGAACGAGGAAACGGCCGCGCTCCACTTGGCGATCTTGCCGATCACGCCGCTCTGGTCGAAGCACTGGTAGCTGCCACCGCGGTCGGGGTACATGATGCTGGGCCGGCGGGCGCTGGTGATGGCCAGCACGCGGTTGCCGTCGGCCTGTTCGACCACCAGGCCCGGAAGCAGGTTGGCCACGCCAGGGCCGTTGCTGGCCATGCACACGCCGAGCTTGCCGGTCAGCCGCGCATAGGTGCCGGCCATGTGCGCCGCGCAGGTTTCGTGGCGCGGCGTGACGATTTCGATGCCGAGCCGGTGCAACGACACGTAGAAGCCGAAGTAGGTGCCGTCGATGATGCCGAAGACCTTCTCCACGCCCTCGTTTTGCAGCATGCGGGCGATGACTTCGCCGCCAGTGGTTTCTGCCATGTCCCCATCTCCTTCTTCGGCGAGTGTGAATGCTTGAGCGCTAGCCCCTTACGATCCAGATCAACTCCACCTTCGAATTGCAGCGTGGCGTCGGGAGGGATCATTGCACGCGTGCTGCGCTCGCCCATAGCCGATGGGCAGGTGAGCCTGGCGTTGCCGCTGACATTGAGATGCCTGTCATCGGAGCAACGAAGCAGGTGAAAGAGATGATTGCTCGAGCTCGCAGCGCTGCGCCGGGCCTGATCGCGGGTGCTTCGGCTGCTGGCAAAAGATAGGGGGCGGCCGATACAACTGGTCAATTGCTGTCGAGGGTACCGATGAGTGCCGCGGCTCGCGCCGCACCGAGTTTGGGGTCATTTCCATAAGCGCCGTCCAAGTCAGACCCAGTTGCAGCGTACGATTTGAAGGCAAGTCGTACATCCCTACGGAAGTCGAAGCAGGCACCGTGGACGGTCAGGCCGTAGGTCCATTGGGCAGACGAGGGTGGGGCTCGTATCAGCCACGGGACCTGGAGAATGTCCGCTAAAGCGGATTCGAATTCGTACGGAAGGTTGCTCGACACGCAGCGCCGCGCTCGTCGACAAGCTGCCGTCACTGCGCGTCCCAGCCAGCCTCGAAGCGCCCTGTATAACTCGACGCGACACGCACGGTTCCCGCCGATCCAAACGCCGGACCCCGGCGCCACTTGGTCGACCGAACCGCCAGACGGAGACACGGCGACCAGCTTGCACGGCAGCCAATTCCCACGGCGAGAAGTTCCGTCTCAGGCCTCTTTCGATGGGCAGACAATGGGGCAAGGAACGTCTTCCCGACGATTGCCGGGTGCAACATGGTGTCGCGATTTCAAGAACCGCGGTCGATCACTCCGACGACGCAGGCCAGACAGCATATGGATCCTGAGCACGCGCCGAGTCCGGCGTCTCGGGCGTGGCTTGCGCGCGCCCGCATGACTATCGAGGCTCTGCCGTATCGAGCTGAAGCCTTGTGACTCATCGGTTCCACGCGGTTGCCGTCGTCGGCGCAGGCTCCGTCGGCAGTTTCTTCGGCGCCATGCTCGCGCGCGCGGGGCATCGCGTCACCTTGATCGGGCGTGCCGCGCATGTGCAGGCCGTCGAACGCGAGGGTCTGCGCTTGGACATGGCGGGCCGTATCGAGGCGGTTCGCATCGCGGCAAGCGTCGATCTGGCGGCAGTGCGCGGCGCAGACCTGGTGCTGTTCTGCGTCAAATCGACCGATACCGACGCGGTCGCGCGTCAGATGGCACCGCACCTGGACGCGGGCGCGCTCGTGCTGAGCCTGCAGAACGGCGTGGAGAACGCGCCGACGATTGCACGGCACGTGCGGCAGACCGTCGTGCCTGCCGTCGTGTACGTCGCCACAGCGATGCCCGAGCCAGGGTGCGTGAAGCACTACGGTCGGGGCGATCTGGTCATCGGGCCGTTGGACGCGGCGGCGTCGCGCGACGCCTCGGTCGCTACGACACTGCAAGACCTGGTGGACTTCTTCGCTAGCGCCCAGCTGCCCGTGCGCATCTCGATCGATGTGATGGCGGAGCTGTGGTCCAAGCTGATGGTGAACTGCGCCTACAACGCGATCTCCGGCCTCGCCCAGGCAACGTACGCGCAGCTGGCGACTATGCCGTCGATTCGCGAGCTACAACATGCCGTCGTGGCCGAAGTGGTGGCGCTGGCAGCGGCCGAGGGCGTGAGCCTGCCGCTTTTGCCATCGCTCGAAGCCATGGAGAGCATCGCCGGGGCGATGCCTGGCCAGCTTTCGTCGACGGCGCAGGACATGTCGCGCCGCAAACCCAGCGAGATCGACCATCTGAATGGCTTCGTCGTGCGCCGCGGCCGCGAGCTGGGCATTGCGACCCCGGCCAACCAGGCCCTGTACGCGTTGGTCAAGCTTGTCGAAACCGCCCATGGTGGGCGCTGACGAAATAGATCGATGCCGTCACGATCACCCAGCGGAGTGTTCGTGACGGTAGCGCTCGAGTCGCCGCAACAGGTTCCCGCAGAATTCGTGCAAGCCTTGCGCGAGCTGGGTCTTGCCGGGTCCAGGCCGCTGATGGGCAGGCCGCTGACCGGTGGTGTGTCCTCCGACATCTGGCGCATCGATACCGAGCAGGGCCCGGTGTGTGCCAAGCGCGCGCTGCCCAAGCTGCGCGTGGCGGCGGACTGGCGCGCACCGATCGAGCGCAACCTCTACGAGGCTCGCTGGATGCAGGTGGCCAACAAGGCACTCCCGGGCTGCGCGCCGCAGGTGCTTGGCCAGCATCCACAGCTGGGCGTGCTTGTCATGAGCTACCTGCCACCGTCTGACTACCACCTGTGGAAACAGGCCCTGCGCGACGGGCAGGTAGACGTGACGACGGCGCGCACGGTCGGTCGAGTGCTGGCGTGCATTCACAGTTATTCAGCGGCACGTCCCGAACTCGCGGCGCAGTTCGCTACCGACACGATCTTCTTCGACATCCGGCTCGAGCCCTATCTGCTCGCCACGGCGCAGCGCCACGCCGACTTGGCGCCGGCGCTGGAGCGCCTGGTGGCGGTCACCCGGTCGCACGCTGTGGCGCTGGTGCATGGCGATGTCAGCCCGAAGAACATCCTCATCGGGCCGCAGGGGCCGGTCTTGCTGGACGCCGAATGCGCCTGGTGGGGGGACCCGGCGTTCGACATCGCGTTTTGCCTCAACCACCTGTTGCTCAAGTGCCTGTGGAATGCACCGGTCACCGGCGCCTTCCTCGCGGCCTATGATGTGCTGTCCGATGCTTACCTGCAGGCGGCAGACTGGGAGCCGCGCGAGGAGCTGGAGCGGCGCGCCGCCGCGCTGCTGCCGGGTCTGCTGCTAGCGCGCGTCGACGGCAAGTCACCCGTCGAGTACATCAATGACGACGCACAGCGCGATGTAGTGCGGCGCGTGGCGGGGGCACTGCTGCGAGAACCGGTCGATCATCTACAGTCCATCGGCGCTGCCTGGCGTGAGGAGCTCGGACGATGAACGCTCGCAGTATCCGGTCGATCCACGCTCGGCGCGTATGGGACAGCCGCGGCAGGCCGACCGTGGAAGCCGAGCTCACACTAGACGATGGTGCG
>Ga0207927_1001299_pt1 | contig 10756 bp, 7 predicted proteins | sample NGESurdeep072012_2_FD_184456 | JGI IMG/M metagenome (GOLD analysis project Ga0207927, IMG submission 184456) | Arctic peat soil microbial communities from Barrow, Alaska - NGEE Surface sample 210-2 deep-072012 (SPAdes) | ecosystem: Environmental > Terrestrial > Soil > Wetlands > Peat ... | reverse complement strand
GAGCGCGCTGGCGGCACGGTACGCACATCGTGCGAGGTCGCGCGCATCGAGGTCTCGGGCCGACGTGCGCAGGCGGTGCTGATGGTCGACGGCGAGCGCATCCGGGCCCGCCGAGCCGTGATCGCCAACGTCCACCCGCGCCTTCTGTATGACCGCTTGCTCGATGCCCGCGACGCCGCATCCGGCGCGCGGGCGCGCAGGCTGCGGCCCGGACCGGCCACCATGATGATCCACCTGGCGGTGACGTCCTTGCCGGACTGGCGCGCCGGCCACGCCCTGCGTGACTTCGCCTATGTCCATCTTGCCCACTCGTTCGAACAGATGGCGCGTACCTATGCCGAGGCGATGGCGGGACGGCTCCCGAGCGAGCCCGTGCTGGTCGTCGGCCAGCCCACGGCGATCGACCCGACGCGCGCGCCGGCGGGTCGGCACGTTCTGTGGATCCAGGTGCGGGTGTTGCCCTTCGCGGTGCGCGGCGACGCAGCCGGCGAGATCGAACCCGGAGACTGGGACGTGATCAAGGATCGCTACGCCGAACGCGTGCTCGACTTGCTTGAGCGACATGCGCCGGGCATTCGCGCCTCGGTGCTCGGACGCAGCGTGTTGTCGCCGCTCGATCTGCAACGCGACAACCCCAACCTCGTCGGCGGCGACAGCCTGGGCGGCAGCCATCACCTCGACCAGTTCTTCGTGTTTCGGCCCGCACTCGGCCAGTCACGCTGGTGCACCCGCGTCGACGGCCTCCATCTGGTCGGCGCGAGCACCTGGCCCGGCGCCGGGACCGGCGCCGGTTCGGGCTACATGCTGGCCTGCGATCTGGCGGGGCGTTGATGGCCGGAGGCCGCTGCGTCGGTTCGCGCAATGCCGGTCGCAGGCAATCAGACGAAGTAGTGCGCAATGTCGGCGCTGCGCGCGCAAGGCGAGTCGAAGGATCTCGTTCGTCGCTACGCGCGCGCTGCGGCGCCTGACGCTGACTTGTCGATTCAGCGGAAGCCTGTCAGACTGTGGCGCGCCGCACGGAACGAGGCCGTGCTGTTCTCGTTCGGGGCGATTCGCGGGTTCGACTGCAGCCGGAATTCGGCCCGCTACTCCTCGAATTCTCTCTACGGTCAGCGCGCTCTTGCCAGCGCAACGCCGAACAAGAAGGAAGCAGGAACATGAGAAAGGCAGGATGGCGGGCCGCATGTGTCGCGGTTGTTGCGCTCGTCGGCACCGGAGGCGCCGCGATGGCCGCCCAGCCGATCGTGATCGGGTGGGCGTTCGACGGCGTGGGCGCCATGGCGCCGTTCGACAGGCCGGCGCTCGCCGCGGCGGAGATCCGCGTCGCCGAGATCAACGCCCGCGGCGGCGTGCTCGGCAGGCCGCTGAAGATCGACACCTGCGACACCCAGGGCAACAAGCCGGGGATCGCGAAGTCGTGTGCGATCAAGCTGCTCGCTGATGGCGCGAATGTGCTCTTCACGACCTGCGACGTCGACTACGCGGCCCCTGTCGTTCAGGAGGCGATCAACAAGGGCACGCTCGCGATCGCACCGTGCATCGGCACCGACCAGATGGGGCCCAAGCGGTTCGGACCCAAGGGCAAGCTCGCCTTTTCATTGGGCAACGTCGCCCAGGACGAGGGTTCAGCCATGGCCCAGTACGCGTGGGAGCGCGGCTGGAAGACCTCGGCGCTCGCAACGGACACCGTCATCGTCTACTTCAAGAACGTGGTCGAGGCGTTCAAAGCCCGCTTCACCGAACTCGGAGGGAAGGTCGTCGACGAGGAAAGCTACCAGTCGCTCGGCGGCAACAACGTTCAGAACGTCGTCAGCCGGTTGAACGGCGTGAAGGCGGACGTCATCGTGACGTCGACGGCCGGCGCATTCGGGGCGCTGCCGACGCTCATCTCGGGGCTGCGCTCACTCGGGAACAACACGCCGATCCTGAACTCGTGGGCTGGGGACGGCACCTACTGGCTGCCCCAGAGCCCGAAGGTGACGAACTATTACTTCCTGACGTTCGCATCGGCGTTCGGAGATGATCCGAACCCCGAGGTGAATGCCCTGGCGGCGCAACTCAAGAAGGAGAACCCGCAACTCGCCGGTACCGGCGGCTTCGTCACCGGCTCTGCGGCGATCGATGGTCTCGCGACCGCGATCACACAGGCGAAGTCGACGGACGGCGCTGCCTTGGCGGCGACGATGGAAAAGTTCAAGCAGGTGCCGACGTTGTCGGGCCTGGTCAGCTTCTCGCCGGAGCTGCACACCGTGTTCGGGCGAGAGTACCGCGTGATCGAGATCCAGGAAAACACGCCGAAAGTCGTCGGCAAGATCGTCGCCAGGGTCGTTCCGAAGATCGACTGATAGCGCGGGTGCCTGGGCCGCCAGCCCCCCAACCTCGCCATGCTTGCCGATGGCGAAGTCCGCGATCGGGCGAAGTTTCGTGTTCTGGGGCGTGTGGCGATCGATCATCTCGAGACAGCCCGCACGCGCAGGGTGCCGATTGAGCGGGGCGGTCATCCTTAGCATTTTGCCGGTCAACATGTTCAACGCCGCAAACAAGGTTGCCACGCCATCGCGATCGCAGTCGTGAGTCATCGTTTTGCCTCGTCCGCTCTGGAGCGGCAAGCCCGGCTGCGTGCGCGCATCTGAACCCGTGCTTCGATGCGCTCGCGCCCGTGCCCGAGAGGAGTTCGCCTGCGCAGACCATCGAAGGATCTCCACACGACGGGCTTGGCAGCCGCCGTGGCTTGGACCTTCTGGACGCCGCGGCGTCAGAGTGCCCTGTAAGTTCCGCTACGGATGATGCACGACACTCGCCTGGGTTTGGCCGGTCGCAGGACCGACTCGAAGGATCCACGGCGGCCCGAAGTGATGCTTCGGGCCGCCGCGGTTTCGCGCTCGTTCGACGGCGTCGTGGCGCTGCAATCGGTTTCGCTGGAGCTCTCGCGCCGCGAGGTGGTCGGGTTGATCGGACCGAACGGTGCGGGAAAGTCGACGCTCGTGAACCTGCTCACCGGGTTCGACTTCCCGTCCTCCGGGACAATCGAGTTCGAGGGTCGCGACATCACGCGCTGGACGGCCCACCGGCGCAGCCAGGCGGGCCTCACGCGCACGTTCCAGCACAGTCGTGCTTTCCGTTCGCTGACCGTGCGCGAGAACGTCGAGGTTGCTGCGCTCGGCGTCGGGGCGGGGCCGCGTGAAGCCCGGCGGCGTGCGAACGATCTGCTCGAACGCCTCGATCTGGCCGCGTACGCGAACATGCCCGCAGCCGCGCTCGCGCATGGCGACGAGCGGCGCCTGGGCGTCGCCCGGGCACTCGCGACGGAGCCGAAGTACCTGCTGATGGACGAGCCGGCGGCAGGACTTCCGGAGGCGGAGATCCCCGCCTTCGCAGCGGTCATCCGCTCCGTGCGCGGCGAGCACGGAGCGGGCGTACTGCTGATTGACCACAATATGGCGCTGGTCATGGATGTCTGCGACTGGATCCAAGTGCTCGATCAGGGAAGGACGCTTGCGCAGGGCCCACCCGCGGAAATCCGCGCCAATCTCGATGTCGCTGCCGCGTACCTCGGCGAGGCCGCGGTTCACGAGTCGGCCTAGGGAAGGGCTGATGATCAAGACCATGCCCGAGGGCCCACTCAAGGAGCGGACGGTACTCGTCGAGCGCAAGAAGGCACAGATCCGGGGCCCTGGTCGAGCACCCGGTCCACGTCATCAAGAACCTGTTCGGCTACAAGAAGTCAGCTACCGGGGCTTGCACAAGAATGGCGCACGGCTGTACGCGCAGTTTGCGCGGGTCAACCTCGTGCTGGCCAAACGGGCACTACTGAATGATCAATGCCATGACATTGGTGCGTCCTGGGTACGAAGAGACGGTCGAATTGCGATGAATTGCGCCTTGAATCGGGCACGGCGACCTCCAATGCGGCCAGTTTTGTTGCATCGCGAAATCACGATGCCCTTTGAAATCAGCGACTGCTGGAGGGGGCGTTGTTCAGCACTTCCCTAGTGGGCGCGAGACGGCGATAGCGCAATGGGTGCTGTCTTGCTCGAACTGCGCGAGCTGGAGGTGCGATATGGCACCGTTCCCGCGGTGCGTGGGTTGTCGATCGGCGTCCGCAAGGGCGAGATCGTCGGACTGATCGGCCCGAACGGGGCCGGCAAGTCGACGACGCTGAACGCGATCATGGGGCTCGTGCCGATTCACGGCGGAGAGATCATTCTCGATGGTCAACCTCTGGGCGGCGGCTCGCCCGAGAGCATCGCGCGGCGCGGGATCGCGCTCGTCCCCGAAGGCCGAAGAATCTTTGGCGAGTTGAGCGTGCTGGAGAATCTCCGGCTCGGCCTAGCCGCGCGCCGCTCGAGTGAGGGGGCCGCCGAGGATCTGGAAGATCTGTACGGGCTCTTTCCGGTACTGCGCGACTTCGCGCGGCGGCAAGCGGGTGCGCTCTCGGGGGGCCAGCAACAGCAGCTTGCGATTGCGCGCGCCCTCGTCGCGCGGCCCGACGTGCTGCTGCTCGACGAGCCCTCGCTGGGGCTGTCGCCGATCATCGTGAACATTGTCTTCGACACGCTGCAGACGTTGCGCGAGCGGGGCCTCACCGTGCTGCTGGTCGAGCAGCGTGCCCAGCGAACGGTCGCCCTCGCCGACCGGAGTTACGTCATCGCCAACGGCGAACTCCGTCTCACTCTGACTCCCGACGACGCGGCCGACACGGCCAAGATGGTCGCCGCTTACCTCTCGTGAGCAACATCGGCTGGCAGACGCTGGTCGACGCTGTCGGCTTGGGCGCGATCTACGCCCTCATGGCGGTCGGCATCGGGCTCGTCTTCGGCGTGTTGCGGCTGGTCAACTTCGCCTACGGCCAGCTGATCATGGCGGGCGCATTCGCGCTCGCGGTCGCCGCCGAGAGGGGTTGGCCGGTGTGGGCGGGAATCCTGCTGTGCTTTGGCGTCGTCATCGCGCTCTCGCTCGTCATGGAGTGGGTCGTGTTCCGCCCGCTGCGGACCCAAGCTCCCGCAGTGATGCTCGTTGCAACGTTCGCGGTGGCATTCCTGATGCAAAGCGTGGCGCTTCTCTGGTTCGGGGCGTTCGGCAAGATCGCGGTCTCGCTCGCCTGGCTGAACCAGCCGATCTCCATCGGCGCTGTCGATATCCGCGCGATCACGATCGTCGCCATAGTGGTCGCGTTTCTATGTCTGCTCGCACTCGTGCTTCTGCTCGGCCGCACGAGCGTCGGCTTGCACATGCGCGCGGCAGCGATGGACTTCCGTACCGCACGCGCGCTTGGGGTGAGAGCGAACCGCGTGATCACGGCGGCCGTGCTGATCTCGGGCGCGCTCGCCGCGGTCGTGGCGGTCATGCTGACCGTGCAGAACCCCCTGGTGAATGCCAACTTCGCCCTGCGCGACACGATCATCGTGCTGGCCGGCGTTGTCGTCGGCGGAATGGGCCGGCTGTCCTCGGCCACTTTCGGCGGCTTCGCGATCGGCTTCGTCTCGGGATTTCTCGGGGGTGCGCTGCCGACCAGCCAGAGCCAGTACCTGCCGTCGCTGCTGTTCGGACTGGTGATCGTTGTGCTGCTCATTCGACCCGGCGGCCTCTTCACCCGCGGGCGCGGGTCCGTGGAGCGCGTATGACGGGCCGTGCGATCTGGCAGTTGTTCGGCCCCGTGGTCCTAGTCGCGCTCGCGGCGGCGATCGGGATGGCCGTTTCGAGCTCGATCCAGATTTACGTCATCAACGCGCTCGTCGCCGTGGCGATGGTCGCAGCGATCTATGTGTTCGTCGGTAACTCGGGGGTCCTGTCGTTCGGCCACATCAGCTTCGTGGCCGTCGGCGCCTGGACGGCCGGCGTGCTCACCGTGCCTGCGGAGGAGCGAAGCGCGATCATGCCGAACCTCTTCACGTGGCTGCTGCACGCCTCGGTGGGCAACGTCTCGTCGCTGCTCGTCGCGGCGGCGGTCGGCGGTGTCTTCGCGCTGATCGTCGGCGTGCCGCTGATGCGCCTGTCGGGCCTGGCCGCGAGCATCGCCACATTCGGCGTTCTTGAGATTACGCACAACCTGCTGTACTTCTACGAGCGGATCGGCCCCGGCTCGAGCGCATTCTCTTCCGTACCCGAGACGACCGGTCTCCTGCAGGCGACGCTCGGCGCGTTCGCCGTGGTCGGCGTCGCTTTCATGTACCAACGTAGCCGCTTCGGGCTAATGCTGCGCGCCACGCGCGAGGATCCGGCGGCCGCGCAGGCGGTGGGCATTTCGATCTACTGGCAGCGGCTGTTCGCGTTCTCCCTGTCGGGTGCGCTCGCCGGCTTCGCAGGTGGGCTGTTCATCCACCTGCTGCCGCTCACGATCCAGGACATGTACCTCCCGCTGACTCTGCTGACGCTCGCCATGCTCGTGGTGGGCGGCGTGTCGAGTCTTTGGGGGGCGGTCATCGGGGCGTTCGCCGTGAGCGGGCTCGACTCGCTCCTCGCGGTCGCCGAAGGCGGCATCGACGTCGGCGGTTGGCATGTCGGCCTCCCGTCCGGAACCCGAATCGTGGTCGTCAGCGCCGCGATGGCCCTCGTGCTGATCCTGCGACCGGCCGGCCTTTGCGGCGGGCGCGAGTTCTCGCTCGACAGGCTGCGCAGGATCGCTTCACGCATGCGGCAGCGCCGCGGATGACTCACGGCGATCGGCTCGCCGCGCGCCAAGCATCAGGTCCGTCGACCTGGGATGCGGCCCCGCCCGGGAGGGGACACCATGAAGGAATTTGTCCGCAAGTACGATGACCGCATCCACGGTGTCCTGTCCTGCTTCGACCGCATACTCTTGCGCGGTTATCTGTTCCGTTATCGCGAGATCTCGTTGCAGGCCAACGCCCGTTACCTCGATGCCATGGCTGCGGTCGACGATCCGACGGAGAGCGAGCGGGCGCTGCAGCGCCTGACCATCGCGAAGAAGGATGCCGCCGGCCGCACGTACCCGGGCTTCAACCCCCTGGCGCAACACGACGCCACAATCTTCAGAATCCTGATGGCAGGCGAGCACTGCCTGCATGGCTTCACCAACCGGGACATGCGCGAGCGGCTGACTTCCACGCGATTGCTGCGCTCGTGTGCCGACGACCCGAAGAAGGCCAGCGCCAAGGTTACCCCGCTGCTTCAGGGGCTGCACGCCCACGGCCTGATCGCCAAGATCCCGCGCACGCGCCGCTGGCGCGTCACGCGCTACGGACAGCGGGGCATCGCTGTACCTCCGCGAGCACCACTTCCCCAATGTCTACGAGCACGCGGCAGTCTGATATGCCAATCGCGACTATCCGACGCCTCGTATCGCGGGATTCGCTCACAATCTGAGCAATTGGGCGGAGCTGATGCTCGCGGGCTCGCTGAATCGCCAGTTAGCGGCCGGTAGCGGCCGACTGTTTGTGGCCGTCAGTGTGAGTTCCCGGGCTTCGCTGACAGCTGACCTTGGCTGGCCAGGCCCGCGCATCGAAAGTCAGCTTCCTGGCGCGGCCCCGTACTCACACTGCCGGCCACTTGCTGACGCTCACCTCGGCCGGAGGACGGGCAGCTTCAGACTGTTTGCTGACGTACGTCGGCATGCGGCCGGTTGCGGCTGCGGACCAATTGCGGAAGTAGAAGTTACTAATATCATTTGACCGTCAAGTAGCGGAAAGCACTACCGGCGACTTGCCGTCACTGGTTCAAGGCGGAATAGTGAGCTACATTCTGTCAGTCGGCACATTTACATGATTGGCAGTCATGGAAGCGAGCAATCCACTCACCGCCGCAATACTCATGGCATTTCTCAAATGCCCGGCGAAAGGTCCCTCGTCGTTTCGTGTGGAACCCAACACTCACAATCCTTGGTCGTAGTCGAACCCGGTGGGCATGTGGGCAGGCTGCATTTGAGCCTGTCCACATGCCCATCGGGCGGTGCCGAGGAGTGGAGTCGTGAGCGTTGCGGTCGAAGCGCTGTTCACCAGCGCGCTGGGTTTACAGCCGCCTTGGCTGGTCGATGACGTCAAGCTCGATACGGCCAAGCGCCGCATCGACTTCGAGGTGGCATGTCGAGGTGCACTGCTGGGCTGCCCGCAGTGCGGCGCTGCGGCGCAGCCGGTACACGATCGACTGCGCCGTTCGTGGCGACACCTGGACTTTTTCCAGTTCGAGGCCTGGCTGCACGCCGATGTACCGCGCGTGGCCTGTGCGGCCTGCGGCAAGACCACGCAACTGAGCGTGCCGTGGGCGCGCCCGGGCTCGGGCTTCACTGCAGCGTTCGAGGCCTTGGCGCTGGCGCTGTGCCGTGAGTTGCCCGTGCGCCAGGCCGCAGCACTGCTGCGTTGCAGTGACAAGCAGTTGTGGCTGCGCATCGAGTTCTATGTCGAGCAGGCGCGAGCGCTGGAGGAGCTCAGCGGCGTGGAGATCATCGGCATCGACGAGACCAGCCTGCGTCGTGGACAGGACTACATCACCGTGGTGCACGATCTCGATCTCAAGCGACTGCTGTTCGCCACCGAGGGGCGCGATCACCAGACGGTGTTGGACTTCGCGGCCGACCTCAAGACCCACGGGGGCGAGCCCGCCGAGCTGCGCCATGTGTGCATGGACATGAGTGCGGCCTACGCCAAGGGCGTGGCGCTGGCGCTGGCGAACGCGGCCATCAGCTACGACCGCTTCCACGTGGTGGCGATGGCCATCGACGCGATGGATCAGGTACGACGTGCGGAGATGCGCGACGAGCCAGCTGCGGTGGACGCGGCGCTTGGCGACAGTGAACGCAAGACGATCAAGGGCCTGATGTGGGCCATGCGCAAGAACCCCGCGGGCTGGAGCGCCGGGCAACTCGACGCGATGCACTGGCTGCAGCGCTCCACGCTCAAGAGCGCGCGGGCGTGGCGGCTGAAGATGGCGCTGCGCGAGGTCTATGCGCGCGCCCGGGCGCACAACAACGCCGAGCACGCCGCCAGCGATCTGCGCAACTGGCTGAGCTGGGCCCGGCGCTGTCGGCTCGAACCATTCAAGAAACTCGCCACCACCATCAAGGAGCGCTTCGGCGCGGTGGTGCGCGGCATGACCGATCACCGCAGCAACGCCTTCGTCGAGGCCATGAACGGGCTGTTGCAACAGGCCAAGCGCGCCGCGCGGGGCTTTCGCACGAGCAAGAACTTCATCGCCATTGCCTACCTGCGGCTGGCCAGACTCAAGCATCTGCCCGCTCACCCGTTCGCGCCCGCCTTGGCGAAATGACAATATCGTGTTCCACACGAAACGGCATGGAGCCGGCGGAAGCCGTGGGTTGGATTTCGATTGCCCGCTCCATCGTCGTGATGCGATGAGCCACTACGGCTTGGAGCGCTCCCAGCGCTGGATCGACTTGGTTGCTGGATTCCGCCCTTTCGATCGCGGAGCACGGTGTGTGATGGCAAGCGACATGGCAGTACCGAGGATCCCCCGACTAACATGGAGTCGCCACGACATGCAGGGTCGACCTTGAGCACTGTTCTCATCCCGATTCCCAGCAGGGGCTTCGACCCTACGGAAACGGCCGTGCCTTGGAAAGTGTTGGCCGCACTGGGTCACACGGTGCGGTTCACGACGCCGGACGGCTGCCCAGGCCAAGCCGACCCGCGCATGGTCACTGGACATGGGCTGGGAATTCTGAAGGGCATCCTGAGGGCGGACTCCAATGGTCGCCAGGCGTATGCAGAGATGTTGGCCAGCCACGAGTTCGCGCACCCGCGGCGTTACGTCGACATTCGTGTCGATGACTTCGATGGCTTGGTATTGCCAGGAGGGCACGCTGCGGGAATGAAGCCTTACCTCGAATCTCCAGTGCTGCAGGCTTTCGTTGCGGCTGCTTTCGAGGCGGGTCGACCGGCGGGAGCGATCTGTCACGGCGTTGTGCTTGCATCGCGCTCGAAGTCGGCCCGGGGCCGATCAGTGCTTTACGGGCGCAGGACTACCGCTCTGACCCGGGTCCTGGAACTGACAGCCTGGGCGCTGACTGCGCCGTACCTGGGGCGCTACTACCGCACCTACCCGACAACGGTTCAGCAGGAAGTCAGCGCCGCTCTGGCCAGCCCGGCGGATTTCCTCACCGGACCGCTTGCACTGGCGCGCGATTCGCCATCCAGGCCCGACATCGGTTTCACGTCGCTCGACGGCAGCTATCTCTCGGCGCGCTGGCCAGGCGATGCGCACCGCTTCGCCCACGACTTTGCAAGTTTGCTCGGCTCGACTGAACCTCGACCTCCAGGTCAAGCAATATCCACTCCACGGAGCGACTGCCATGGACCTTTCTCCGATCAAGGAATTCGCACCGACGGGAAGCCTGCGCGCAGCGCTCAATCTGGGTAATCCGGTTCTGGCGCGCAGCCACACCGTCCGCGAAAAGCCGGCCGGCGTATCGATCGACCTTGCGCGGGCGTTCGCGAGAGAGCTCGGGGTCGGCGTCACCTTCGTCGAGTTCGACACGGCGGCCAAATCGGTCGACGCGCTGACGAGCCAGCAGGCCGACGTCGGCTTCATCGCGATCGATCCCCTGCGCGCGGCGGGTATTCATTTCACGCCGGCCTATGTGCAGATCGAAGGCTGCTATCTCGTCGTCGACGATTCGCCGATTCGAGGCAATGAGGAGGTCGATCGTGCCGGCGTGCGCGTGGTCGTCGGCGCCGGCAGCGCCTACGAGCTGTATCTCAGCCGCACGCTGAAGAATGCCGAGTTGGTGAAGGTTCCGACATCGGAAGGCGTCGTCGACGCGATGCGGGAACGCGGCCTTCAG
>Ga0207927_1001298_pt1 | contig 10758 bp, 5 predicted proteins | sample NGESurdeep072012_2_FD_184456 | JGI IMG/M metagenome (GOLD analysis project Ga0207927, IMG submission 184456) | Arctic peat soil microbial communities from Barrow, Alaska - NGEE Surface sample 210-2 deep-072012 (SPAdes) | ecosystem: Environmental > Terrestrial > Soil > Wetlands > Peat ... | reverse complement strand
GTCGCCAAGCTTCATCGCGGCGTGATTGATCTTGCCGTCCGGGCCCCGCATCTGGACGCCGTGCTTGCGGAGTCCGAATGCCTTGGCCAAGAAGCTCAGCGCGCGGTCAACGTCTTCGTAATAGAGATACGGCGTGATGGCCATAGGCGGTGTTCCTATATGTTCTTCCGTTTCCTACCAGCACGAGAATGGCAATCATTTCTTGATCACCCCACCCCGCAGAAAGGGCAGATATTAACACGCCTCCGCGAGCACAGGTTTCCGCGTCGATCGTCGCCGGTACAAAGAAAGGGCGGCGATCCTTCGACCGCCGCCCTTATGGATTCCGCCCTGTAGATTGTGAATTGCCTTATTCGCCGAGGTCTCCCGTTCGCGGCGCCACGGCATCTTCCGGCTCGACGAAGTACTCCATGTCGCGCTCGAGCTCCAACTCGTCGTCGCTCGGCTGCGGCAGCGCCGGCGGCGGCGGCGGCTCGTCCGCCGGAATCCGCACGTGCCGGTAGTACTCGAACCCGGTCCCCGCTGGAATCAGACGGCCCATCGTCACGTTTTCCTTCAGGCCGCGCAGGTGATCGACCTTGCCGGAAATCGACGCCTCGGTCAGCACGCGCGTCGTCTCCTGGAACGACGCCGCCGAGATGAACGAGTCGGTCGAGAGCGACGCCTTCGTGATGCCGAGCAGCAGCGGCCGGCCCTGCGCCGGACGTCCGCCCGCGGCGATGACGCGTTCGTTCTCTTCCAGGAACCGGAACTTGTCGGTCTGCTCGTCCACGAGGAACTCGGTGTCGCCGACGTCCTCGATCTTGACCCAGCGCATCATCTGGCGCGCGATCGTCTCGATGTGCTTGTCGTTGATGTTGACGCCCTGCAGCCGGTAGACCTCCTGAATCTCGTTCACGAGGTACGCCTGCAGCGCCTTCTCCCCGAGCACGTTCAGGATGTCGTGCGGATTGCTCGGGCCGTCCATCAACGGCTCGCCCGCGCGCACCCGTTCGCCTTCCTGCACGTTCACGTGGACGCCGCGCGGCAGCGCGTACTCACGCGGCTCGGCGCCGGGCTCGTCGGGCACGACAATGATCTTTCTTTGCCCCTTGACGATGCCGCCGTGCTTCACGACGCCGTCGATCTCCGAGATGACCGCCGTCTCGCGCGGCTTGCGCGCTTCGAACAGCTCCACCACGCGCGGCAGACCGCCCGTGATGTCCTTGGTCTTCGTCGTTTCGCGCGGAATCTTCGCGAGCACGTCGCCAGCCGACACCATTTCGCCGTCCTGCACCATCAGATGCGCGTGCGATGGCATCTGGTACTTGCGGCTGATCTTCCCGTCCTTGCCCTTGATCTCCATCGCCGGCTGCTTCTTCTCGTCCGGCGAGTCGACGATGATGAGGCGCGAGAGGCCCGTGACCTCGTCGACTTCCTCGTGCACCGTGATGCCCTCGAGAATGTCCTTGAAGCGAATCTGACCCGGCTCCTCGGTGAGAATCGAGAAGGTGTACGGATCCCACTCGACCAGCACCTGCCCCTGCTCGATCTGCTGGCCGTCCTTCACCTTGAGGCGCGCGCCGTAGACGATCGGGTAGCGCTCGCGGTCGCGCCCTTTCGCGTCCTGCACGACGAGCGACCCGCTGCGGTTCATCACCACCAGGTTGCCCTCTTTCGCCTGCACGACCTGCATGCCGTGGAACCGGATCGTGCCGGCGTTCCGCGCCTCGAGCGTCGACTGCTCGGACACGCGCGACGCGGTGCCGCCGATGTGGAACGTGCGCATCGTGAGCTGCGTGCCGGGCTCGCCGATCGACTGCGCCGCGATGACGCCGACGGCCTGTCCCAGCTCGACCAGTTTTCCAGTGGCCAGGTCGCGCCCGTAGCACTTCGCGCAGACGCCGCGGCGCGCCGTGCACGTGAGCACCGACCGGATCTTCACCTTCTCGATGCCCGCGTCCTGAATGGCCGACGACAGCTCCTCGTCCATCATCTCGTTCACGTCGACGATCGTCTCGCCGGTGAACGGGTCGACGATCTTCTCGAGCGTCGTCCGGCCGATGATGCGGTCGCGGAGCGGCTCGATGACCTCGCCGCTTTCGACGATGGCCCGCGCCTCGATGCCGTCCACCGTGCCGCAGTCCGGCTCGTGGATGATGACGTCCTGCGCGACGTCCACCAGGCGGCGCGTGAGGTAGCCCGAATCGGCCGTCTTGAGCGCCGTGTCGGCGAGACCCTTGCGCGCGCCGTGCGTCGAGATGAAGTACTGCAGCACCGTGAGGCCTTCACGGAAGTTCGACGTGATCGGCGTCTCGATGATTTCGCCGGACGGCTTGGCCATCAGGCCGCGCATCCCGGCGAGCTGGCGGATCTGCTGTTTCGATCCCCGGGCGCCCGAGTCGGCCATGATGAAGACCGGGTTGAACTGCCGGCCTTCCTTGTCCATCTGCTCCATCTCGCTGAACATCGCGTTGGCGATGTCCTCGGTCGCTTCCGACCAGATCGCGATCACCTTGTTGTAGCGCTCGCCGTTGGTGATGGCGCCCTCGAGATACTGCGATTCGACCTTGATCACTTCCTGGCGCGCCGTTTCGACGAGCGCCGCCTTCTCCTTCGGGATGATCAAATCGTCGATGCCGATCGACAGCCCCGACCGCGTCGCGTACGCGAAGCCGAGATTCTTCAGTGAATCGAGCATCTCGACCGTCTTCTCGAGGCCGAACTTGAGGTAGCACGACTGCACCAGCTGCTGCAGCCCCTTCTTCTTCAGGAGCCCGTTGATGAACGGCATCTCGACGGGAATGGCCTCGTTGAGGATGACGCGCCCGACGGTCGTGTTGATGATCTTGTTGTGCACCTTCTGCACTTCGGTGTGCAGCACGTCCTGATCGTCGCGCGCGGCGCTCAGATCCTGCAGGTCGCCCGTGTAGCGCAGCCGGATCGGCGAGAGCGTTTCGAGCTCCCCCGCTTCGAGCGCCAGCATCACATCGTCGGGGTTGCCGAAGGCGCGGCCTTCGCCCTTCGCGCCGTTCTTCGCCTTCGTGAGGTAGTAGCAGCCGAGCACGATGTCCTGCGAGGGAATCGCGATCGGGGCGCCGTGCGCCGGCGAGAGGATGTTGTTCGACGACAGCATCAGCACCGACGCTTCGATCTGCGCCTCGGGCGAGAGCGGGATGTGGACCGCCATCTGGTCGCCGTCGAAGTCGGCGTTGAACGCCGTGCAGACGAGCGGGTGGATGCGGATCGCCTTGCCCTCGACGAGCACCGGCTCGAACGCCTGGATGCCGAGGCGGTGCAGCGTCGGCGCGCGGTTCAGCAGCACCGGATGCTCGCGGATCACGTCCTCGAGCACGTCCCACACTTCGGGCCGCTGGAGCTCGACCATCTCCTTCGCCTGCTTGATGGTCGCGACGAGCCCCCGCTCCTCGAGCTTGTTGTAGATGAACGGCTTGAACAGCTCGAGCGCCATCTTCTTCGGCAGCCCGCACTGATGCAGCTTCAGCTCGGGGCCGACGACGATGACCGACCGGCCGGAGTAGTCGACGCGCTTGCCGAGCAGGTTCTGACGGAAGCGTCCCTGCTTGCCCTTGAGGGTGTCGGACAGCGACTTCAGCGGACGGTTATTCGCGCCGCGCAGCACGCGGCCGCGGCGGCCGTTGTCGAAGAGCGCGTCCACGGCTTCCTGGAGCATGCGCTTTTCGTTCCGGATGATGACGTCCGGCGCCTTCAGCTCCATCAGCTTCTTCAACCGGTTGTTGCGGTTGATGACGCGGCGATAGAGATCGTTCAGGTCGGAGGTCGCGAAGCGGCCGCCGTCGAGCGGGACGAGCGGGCGCAGTTCGGGCGGAATCACCGGGATGACGTCGAGGATCATCCACTCCGGACGGTTGCTCGACTTCCGGAACGAGTCGACGACCTTCAGGCGCTTGGCGAACTTCAGCTTCTTCTGCGCCGACTGCTCGGTGCGCATCTTGTCGCGCAGCTCGACGGCGAGCTTCTCGACGTTGACGCGCTTCAGCAGCTCCTTGATCGCCTCCGCGCCCATCTGCGCGCGGAACCGGGGGCCGTGCTCTTCGCGCGCCTTCCGGTACAGCTCTTCGTTCAGCAGCTGGTTCTGCTTCAGCTCGGTCTCGCCCGGATCGACGACGACGTAGGCCTCGAAGTAGAGGACGCGCTCGAGATCGCGCAGGGAGATATCCAGCAGGTGGCCGATGCGGCTCGGCAGCCCCTTGAAGAACCACACGTGGCTGACGGGCGTGGCGAGCGTGATGTGGCCGAGGCGCTCGCGGCGCACCTTGGCCTGCGTCACTTCGACGCCGCACTTGTCGCAGATGACGCCGCGGTGCTTCATCCGCTTGTACTTGCCGCACAGGCATTCCCAGTCGGTGATCGGTCCGAAGATCTTCGCGCAGAACAGGCCGTCGCGTTCCGGTTTGAACGTGCGGTAGTTGATCGTCTCCGGTTTGGTCACCTCGCCGTGGGACCACGAGAGGATCTTTTCCGGCGAGGCGAGACTGATCCGAATCGCATCGAAATCGGACGTCAGGGACGCCCGCTCATGAAATGACGGTCTCATTTACACCTCTTCCAAGACGGGTTGCGGAACGGCTTCCGGCTTCTTCTTCGTCTTCATCAGCTCGACGTCCAGACAGAGCGACTGGAGCTCGCGGATGAGCACGTTGAACGATTCCGGGAGGCCCGCGGTGAAGGATGCGTCGCCTTTGACGATCGCTTCGTAAATCTTCGCGCGCCCCGTCACATCGTCGGACTTGGCGGTGAGGAGCTCCTGGAGAATGTGCGCCGACCCGTACGCTTCGAGCGCCCAGACTTCCATTTCTCCGAACCGCTGCCCGCCGAACTGCGCCTTGCCGCCGAGCGGCTGCTGCGTGATGAGCGAGTACGGTCCGATCGACCGCGCGTGGATCTTGTCGTCGACCAGATGCGAGAGCTTCAGCATGTAGATGTAGCCGACGGTGACGTCCTGCTCGAAGCCGTCGCCCGTCATGCCGTCGTACAGCTTGGTCTTCCCGCCCTTGGGCAGCCCCGCGCGATCCAGCCAGTTCTTGATCTCGAGCTCGGTCGCGCCGTCGAACACCGGCGTCGCGAAGTACAGGCCGAGCGCGTGCGCGGCCCACCCGAGGTGGGTCTCGAGAATCTGCCCGACGTTCATACGCGACGGAACGCCGAGCGGGTTGAGCACGATCTCCACCGGCGTGCCGTCCGGCAGATACGGCATGTCCTCCTCGGGAAGAATGCGCGCGATGACGCCCTTGTTACCGTGCCGGCCGGCCATCTTGTCGCCGACCGACAGCTTGCGCTTCATCGCGACGTACACCTTCACGAGCTTGATGACGCCGGGCGGCAGCTCGTCGCCGCGGCGGATCTTCTCTTTCTTCTCCTCGAAGAGGTTCTTGATGACCTCGACCTGCCGCTCGGTCCGCTCCTCGAGATCGCGCAGTTCGTCCTCGAGCTGCGCGTCGTCGGTCGCGATCTTGAGCCGCACCATCGTCGAGTACGGCATCTCCTGCAGGATGTCCTGCGTGAGGTCGGTGCCCTTCTTGAGCAGCCGCTCGCGGCCGTACTCGTCGAAGAGATCCGAGCGGAGCTGCTGTCCCCGCAGCATCAGGATCACGCGCTTCTTCACTTCGTCGTGAAGGATGCGGATCTCGTCCTGCAGGTTCTTCTCCATCATGTCGAGCTCTTCCTGCTCGATCGCCTTGGCTCGATCGTCTTTCTCGATGCCCTTGCGGGAGAAGATCTTCACGCCGACGATGATGCCCTCGATGCCGGGCGGGCAGATGAGCGAGGCGTCCCGCACGTCGCCGGCCTTCTCGCCGAAGATCGCGCGCAGGAGCTTCTCTTCCGGCGTGAGCTGCGTCTCGCCCTTCGGCGTGACCTTGCCCACCAGGATGTCGCCCGGCTTGACGTAGGCGCCGATGCGGATGATGCCGCTCTCGTCCAGATCCTTGAGGAACCCTTCCGAGACGTTCGGGATGTCCCGCGTGATTTCCTCGGGCCCGAGCTTGGTGTCGCGAGACTCGATCTCGAACTCCTCGATGTGGATCGACGTGTAGTAGTCGTCCTTCACCATTTTTTCGGACACGAGAATCGCGTCCTCGAAGTTGTACCCGCGCCACGGCATGAACGCGACGAGCACGTTGCGTCCGAGCGCCAGCTCACCGAGCTCGGTGCAGGGCCCATCGCCCATCACCTGCCCCTTGTGCACCTTCTGGCCGACGCGGACGATCGGCTTCTGGTTGATGCACGTGTTCTGGTTCGAGCGCTTGAACTTCGTCATGTTGTAGATGTCAGCGCCCATCTCCTTGCCGTCTTCCGTCTCGCTCTCGACGCGGACGACGATGCGCTGGCTGTCGACGAAGTCCACGATGCCCGAGCGGCGCGCCACGATGACGGCCCCCGAGTCCCTCGCCGTGATGTACTCCATGCCGGTGCCGACAAACGGCGCCCGCGCGCGGAGCAGCGGCACGGCCTGGCGCTGCATGTTCGATCCCATCAGGGCGCGGTTCGCGTCGTCGTTCTCGAGGAACGGGATGAGCGAGGCCGCGACCGAGACGAGCTGCTTGGGCGAGACGTCGATGAACTGGACGTTCGCCTTCGGCGACAGGATGAAGTTGCCCGCCTGGCGCGCGTTCACGCGGTCCTGCGTGAGGTTGCCGTCGTTGTCCACCGTGGCGTTGGCCTGCGCGACGATGTACTGGTCCTCTTCCCACGCGGACAGATAGAAGGAATAGGGCTCGAACTCGACGCCCTTCTTCTTCGATCGCCCCTGCGAGTCGACCAGTTCGTCGGCTTCGACGACTTCGCCGGCCTTGTACTTCGATCCGGCGCCGTTGATGATGATCACGTAGTCGGTGACGCGTCCGTCCTTCACCTTCCGGTACGGCGACTCGATGAAGCCGAACTCGTTGATGCGCGCGTAGCACGACAGCGACGAGATCAGGCCGATGTTCGGACCTTCCGGCGTCTCAATCGGGCAGATGCGCCCGTAGTGCGTCGGATGGACGTCGCGGACCTCGAACCCCGCGCGCTCGCGCGAGAGGCCGCCCGGCCCGAGCGCCGAGAGACGCCGCTTGTGCGTGATCTCGGAGAGCGGGTTGGTCTGGTCCATGAACTGCGAGAGCTGCGACGACCCGAAGAACTCGCGAATCGCGGCCATGACCGGCTTCGCGTTGATCAGGTCGTGCGGCATCGCCGTCGCCATTTCCTGGTACACCGACATCTTTTCCTTGATGGCGCGCTCCATCCGGACCAGCCCGATGCGGAACTGGTTCTCGAGGAGCTCGCCCACGGATCGGACGCGGCGGTTGCCCAGGTGGTCGATGTCGTCGACGTTGGCCGGGTTCTTCCGCAGCTTGAGCAGGTACTTGATGACCTCGTAGAAGTCCTGCGGGTGCAGAATCTTCTCGTCGAGCGGCGTGTTCAGCCCGAGCTTGGTGTTCAGCTTGAGCCGGCCGACGCGCGAGAAGTCGTACTTCTGCGGGTTGAAGAACATGTTCTCGAAGAGCGACCGCGAGCTGTCGAGCGTCGGCGGATCGCCGGGCCGCAGGCGGCGGTAGATCTCGATGAGCGCTTCTTCGTGCGTATGAATCGGATCTTTCTTCAGCGTCTGGCCGATGATGGCGCCGACTTCGTCGCGCTCGGGGAAGAACACGTCGATGCGATCGACGTTTTTCTCCTGTGCCATCGAGATGACGCGCGGCGTCAGCTCTTCGTTGGCTTCGAGGATCACTTCGCCCGTCGACGGATCGACGACGTCGGCGGCCGCGTAGGCGCCTTCGAGCTCGGCGTCCGAGATCTCGACCGACTCGACGTGCGCCTTCTTCAGCGCCTCGACCGCGTTCTTGGTGATCTTCTTGCCCTGCTGCACCGTGAAGTTCTCGCCGGGCACGACGATGTCCTTCGCCGCGCGCAGGCCGACCAGGCTGTCGGCGACGCTCCAATAGAGCGTGCCGCCTTTGACCTGCAGCTTGTCGACCGTGTAGAAGCTCCGGATGATCTCGTCGGCGCCGCGCAGGCCGAGCGCGCGGAGAAAGACCGACGCGAGGAACTTCCGCTTGCGATCGATGCGGACGTAGAGCAGGTTCTTGCTGTCGTACTCGAACTCGACCCACGAGCCGCGATACGGGATGATCTGCGCGACGTACAAGGTCTTGTCTTCCGAGTGGAAGAACGCCCCCGGCGAGCGGTGGAGCTGGCTGACGATGACGCGCTCGGTGCCGTTGATGATGAAGGTCCCGTTCTCCGTCATGAGCGGGATGTCGCCGAAGTAGACCTCCTGCTCCTTGATGTCGCGGATGGTCTTGACGCCGGTCTCCGGGTCCTTGTTCCAGACCACGAGCCGGATCGTCACCTTCAGCGGCACGGCGTACGTCATGCCGCGCTCCTGGCACTCGTCGACGTCGTACTTCAGCTTCAGCGCGACCGTGTTGCCGCAGATGTCGCAGACGTCGCCGCGCGCCTGGTTCGCCTTGCCGCAGCGCGCGCAGAGCACTTCGCGGTCGCCGTACGGATCGGCGATGAGCGTCGCCCCGCACTGGCTGCAGGGCTTGCGCAGGTGGTGCAGGCCGGCGAGCTTGCCGCACTTGCACTCCCAGTTGCCGATCGAATATTCGATGAACTCGAGCGACGAGTTCTCTCGGAAATCGCTGATCGGAAAGACCGACTTGAAAACCGACTGGAGCCCCGCGTCCTCGCGCTCGCTCGGCAGACGGTTCATCTGCAGGAAGCGTTCGTAGGACTTTTTCTGGATCTCGATCAGGTTCGGAATCGGAACCGTCGTCTTGATCTTCGAGAAGTCGATGCGCTCGCGGTAGACGTTCTTGGGAAGGCTGTACATTCTTTAGACCTCGAGAGAAGAGCGCAAAACACCGTCGGATAAAAGTGAGGATGTGAGGAAGTGAGAATGCAAGGAAGGTACACCCTCAAATCCTCAGATCCGTAGATCCGTAGATCCGTAGATCCTCAGATCCTCGCTTCTATTTGACCTCGACCTTCGCGCCGACTTCCTCGAACTTCTTCTTGATTGCCGCGGCTTCGTCCTTCGTCACGCCCTCTTTGACCGCCTTGGGCGCGCCTTCGACGAGATCCTTGGCTTCCTTCAGACCGAGGCTGGTGACTTCGCGGACGACCTTGATCACGTTGATCTTGTTGCCGCCGACTTCGGTCAGCGTCACGGTGAACTCGGTCTTCTCTTCAACGGGCGCGGCCGCGCCGCCGCCCGACATTCCGCCCTGCGGCATCGCCATCGGCATCGCGGCGGACACGCCGAGCTCGGTCTCGAGCGTCTTCACGAGCTGCGAGAGCTCCAGAACGGTGATCCCCTTGATGTATTCGACCACTTGCTGCTGCGTCACTTCGGCCATGCTCTGTTCTCCTGAAAACTAGAATCAATTCCTGATTCTGAATTCCTAATTTCACATTACGACGCGTCTGATCTCTTCTTCTCCGCCTGCGCCAGCACGCTCATGAGATCCCGCGGCGCGGCGTTCAGCACACTGACAATCTGCACCATCGGCGCCTGCAGCACGAAGAGCAGCTTCGCGTACAGCTCCGGCTTGCCCGGCAGCGCGGCGAGCTCGTTCACCTCAGCCGGCTTGATGGCGCGGCCCTGCACGACCGCCGCCTTGATCGTCAGCGTCGGCGCCGTCTTGACGAATGCCGTCAGCGTCTTGGCCAGCGCGACCGGATCGGACTTGGTGTAGGCGACCGCCGTCGTCCCCGCGAAGTGTTTCTCGAGCGACGCGAAGCCGGTCCCCTTCAGCGCGCGACGGGCGATCGTGTTCTTCACGACCTTGTAGCCCGCCTTCGCATGGCGGAGCTGGCGCCGCAGCTCGGTGACCTGCGGCACGTTCATGCCCTTGTAGTCGACGAGGATCGCGCTGTCCGACCCTTTCAACGCCTTCTCGATCTGCTCGAGCTCGGCCTGCTTGTCCGCTCTGGTGACAGCCATTAGTGTTTCACCGCCACATCGATGTGCGTCGTGTCGATGCGGACGCCCGGCCCCATCGTCGACGACAGCGTGACGCTCTTCAGATACTTGCCCTTGGCCGCCGACGGCTTCGCCTTGACGATGCTCTCGACGAGCGCGTGCGCGTTGGCGACGAGTGAATCGGTGGCGAACGACATCTTGCCGACCGGCGCGTGGATGATGCCGGTCTTGTCGACGCGGAATTCCACCTTGCCTGCCTTGATTTCCCTCACGGCCTTGCTGATGTCGGCGGTGACGGTGCCCGTCTTCGGGTTCGGCATCAGGCCGCGCGGGCCGAGCACCTTCCCGAGCTTGCCGACGGCGCGCATCATGTCGGGGGTCGCGACCACGGCGTCGAAGTCCATGAAGCCGCCCTGGATTTTTTCGACGAGCTCCTCGCCGCCGACGATGTCGGCGCCCGCCTCCTGCGCTTCCTTCTGCTTCTCCGCGCCCGCGATCGCCAACACGCGTTTGGTCCGGCCCAGGCCGTGCGGCAGCACCACCGTGCCGCGCACCATCTGGTCGGCGTGTTTGGGATCCACGCCGAGCCGAAGCGAGAGATCCACGGTCTCGTCGAACTTCGCGAACTTGACTTTCTGCACGAGCGGCACCGCCTCTTCGATCGTATAGGTGCGATCGACGGCGATCTGTGCCCGTGCGGCTGCGAATTGCTTGCCGCGCGTTCTCATAAGCTCTCCTGTGGTCCTGACGCGCTCGTGAAAGCGCTCCCACCTGGCTGACACTTGAAATTAGGAAGTGAGGATGAGGAATGAGGATTAAATTCCTAA
>Ga0207927_1001295_pt1 | contig 10773 bp, 9 predicted proteins | sample NGESurdeep072012_2_FD_184456 | JGI IMG/M metagenome (GOLD analysis project Ga0207927, IMG submission 184456) | Arctic peat soil microbial communities from Barrow, Alaska - NGEE Surface sample 210-2 deep-072012 (SPAdes) | ecosystem: Environmental > Terrestrial > Soil > Wetlands > Peat ... | reverse complement strand
TAATGGGTCTTGGGGCCCTTAGCTCAGCGGTTAGAGCAGCGGACTCATAATCCGTCGGTCGCTGGTTCAAATCCAGCAGGGCCCACCAAACCTGAATTGCCCAGAAGTGCGACGATAGCCTGAGGAGGACATTCGTCGTGGCTGCCAAGAAACTTCTGATGCTGGTTGGCGATTACGTGGAAGACTACGAGGCGATGGTTCCCTTTCAGGCGCTCCTCATGGCCGGGCATGTCGTGCATGCCGTCTGTCCGAATAAGCGGGCCGGCGATTCGGTGCGCACCGCCATCCACGATTTCGAGGGCGACCAGACCTACAGTGAGAAACGGGGTCACAATTTCGCTTTGAATGCGACTTTCGATGAGGTGCGCCCCGAAGACTACGACGGGCTGGTGATTCCGGGTGGCCGGGCGCCGGAGTACCTCCGGCTCAACCCGCGCGTGCTGGAAATCGTGCGCCATTTCGCGGAGTCCGACAAGCCGATCGCCGCCATCTGTCACGCGGCGCAGATACTGGCCGCGGCCGATGTGCTCCGAGGCAAGTCGTGCAGTTGCTACCCGGCGGTGGCCCCCGAGGTCGCCTCTGCCGGTGGAACGTATGAAGCCCTCGCCATGGATCAGGCACACACCTGCGGGAACCTTGTGACCGCGCCGGCCTGGCCGGCGCATCCCGCCTGGCTGGCGCAGTTTCTAAAGGTACTCGGAACGCGTATCGAACCCTAAGGCTGCGTCGCTCTGCCTCCGAGGATAGACGTATGGCAAAACAGAAATCAGCCCGAGCGGAACCGGCCGCAGTGGTTCCCAATGTCCAGCCGACCTGCACCTACCGCGTGATCGCGCTGGACCCGAGCGTACGCGGGGCGGACGGCGCCGTGCTGACGGCGATGATTGAGATTCCCAACGAAGAGCTGGCGCCAGGACCGCGGGGGTACCGGGTGCAAGTGATCGATTACGACGCATCCAACCGGATCCTATACCGGCCCGCGCCATACAGGGCGAGCGATCTGCTGAAGGTTTCCAACCCGGAAACGGATCGGTCGTTTCAGGCGCGCAACGTGTATGCGATCGTGATGCGCGTGCTGGCGCGATTTGAGCGGGCACTGGGCCGGCGGGTGCGGTGGAGTTTTCCGGGGCACCAGTTGAGCATTGCGCCGCACGCGTTCCTCGACCTCAACGCATTTTACTCGAAGGACGATCGCGCGATCTTTTTCGGGTACTACCCGGGCGAGAGCGGGTTGGTCTTCACCTGCCTCTCACACGAGGTGATCGCGCATGAGACCACGCACGCGCTGGTGGATGGCTTACGCGACGAGTACCTGCGCCCGTCGTCTCCCGACCAGGCGGCGTTTCACGAGGGCTTCGCGGATATTGTGGCGCTGTTTTCGGTGCTCTCGCTGCGCGAGGTGGTGAGCGCCGGACTCGACCTGGGGACTTCCGGGAATAAGGGCCTGGTGAAAGCTTCGGTGCTGACGGAAAAGGCGTTGAAGCAAGGCGTGCTGCTGGGGCTGGCCAAGCAGGTCGGGGAGACGATGTATGGCACGCACGGGGTGGCGTTGCGGCGGTCGATCGAGTTGCCGGTGAGTGCCAAACTGGCGGCCAGCGAAGAATTCGGCGAGTGCCACCGGCGCGGCGAATTGCTGGTGGCGGCGGTGCTGGGCGCGTTCCTGAAAGTATGGAAGAGGCGGATAGACCTTTACGGGAAGTTGCAGCAAGGCATGGTCAGCCGGATCGGCGTGGTGGATGCGGCGGTGGAGACAGCGGAGCACCTGCTGACAATGTCGATTCGGGCGCTAGACTACTGCCCGCCGACGGATCTGCTATTCAGCGACTTTCTGAGCGCGATGCTGACGGCGGACTACGAGATGCACCCGGACGATTCGCGCTACGAGTACCGGAAGGCGTTGCTCGAGGCATTCAAGGCACTCGGTTTCCAGCCGGGGTCGGAGACGAAGGAGGCGGCGGAACCGGGCCTGTGGGGCGGTCCGGGGGTGAAGAAATTACGCTACAGCCGAACGCATTTCGAATCGATGCAGCACGACAAGGACGAGATTTTCCGGTTTCTGTGGGAGAACCGGGCCGCGTTGAAGGTCGATGAAGGCGCCTATACGAGAGTGGTAGACGTGATGCCGTGTTATCGGGTAAGTTCCGACGGCTTCCTGCTGCACGAGACGGTAGCGGTGTATTCGCAGCAGGTGCGAATGCAGGCGCGGGATCTGAAGAAGTTCGGCTTGACGAAGCCCAGCGGCATGCCGGCGGATCTGGACCTCACCATATTCGGCGGCGGCACGCTGATTCTAGATGAATCGGGGAGATTGAAGTATCACGTACGGAATCGGCTGCGGAGTGCCGCGCGGCAGAACCCACGGCTGGAGTACCTATGGACGCATGGCGGCTTCAGCGGCAGCAAGGCTTTCGCGTTGCTGCACCTGGAACGGGCGTTGCGCGGCGACGCGAGCGGCGAAGTAGAAGCGCTCGCTCAGGAGGAAGACCATGCCGGCTGAACCGGCCAAAGTCACCATCCGGATGTACAACGTGGGATTCGGCGACTGCTTCCTGCTGACTTTCCACTACGCTCCGCCGTTGAAGGACCAGCACATTCTGATCGATTTCGGTTCGGTAAGCGGCAGCGTGAACATGCAGGAGATCGCGGGGCAAATCCGCGATGCCTGCGGTGGCAAGCTGTACGCCGTGGTGGCAACGCATCGGCACAGAGACCATATCAGCGGTTTCTCGGATGCGGGCGGGAAGCAGAGCCCGGGGGCGATCATCGCCTCCTGCAAACCGGAAGTGGTCGTGCAGCCGTGGACGGAGAACCCGGAGGCGGGGGCGGATGCGACTTCGGCGCCGCTGCTAAAGAAGAATCAGCCGGCGAACCCGCTGCGCCTGTTCTTCGCATCGATGAACGCGATGCAGGCATATGCGCAGGCAGTGGTTGACGCGGCGCCACTCTGGCGGGGCGCCGACGGGAGACCACTCGCGCTCGAGAAGCTCGCGGCGAACAATACGAAGAACCCGGACGCGGTTCGCAACCTGCGGAAGATGGGGAAGCGGCAGCCGCGCTTTCTGCAGTACGACTCGTCCTCGGGCCTGGAGGACAACAAGCTGTTGCCGGGTGTGAAGGTGCGGGTTCTCGGTCCGCCGGCGCTCAAGCAGCAGAACCTGAAGAAGTACGCGAAACAGAGCGACGAGTATTGGCTGGCGACCAAATTCTGGGGGTTGCAGCAGCGCGCCGCGGCGGCCGCCGGAACGTTCGATCTCTTTCCGCGCGCGGCGCGTTATGGCAAGGGCCCCAAGCCGCTCCACACGCGCTGGTTCATCGATCACGCCGAATCGGCGCTGAAGAAGAACGCTCTGGCGATCGTTACCATCCTGGATAGGTTCCTCAACAACACGAGCCTGATTCTGTTGTTCGAGGTGAAGGGGAAGAAGCTGTTGTTTCCGGGCGATGCGCAACTGGAGAACTGGCAATGGGCGCTCTCGCAGGATGGAATTCCGGACCTGTTGAAGGACGTGGATGTCTACAAGGTGGGACATCACGGCAGCCGCAACGCGACTCCGAAGGAGTTGTGGAACGGCTTCGAAAAACGCCAAGAGCGGACGCTGACCACGATGATGTCGACTGCCACGGGAGTGTATGGCAGGTCGGAGGAGGGCAAGGTGCCGTCGGCGAACCTGGTGAAGGCGCTGAAGAACGAGAGCACGCTAAAGAACACGCAGGACCTGAAGGGCGGCAAGGACCCGATTGTTGTTGAAATCGAGTGATCGAGGGATTTCAGGGAGGATGTGCATGAAGAAGAACGAATTGATTTGCTGCAGGCTGAAGAGATTGCCCAAGAGCATGCTGGTTGAAGCGGCGCGAACGGCGACCAGGATCAATCCGGTAAACCATCCGCGGATGGACCAGTTGGCGGGTTTGATGCGCGGGTTCCGGGCGACGCCACAGCGGATTGCGGTGATGACGACGTCGTACTGGGGATCGGCGGGCGTGAAACTTACAGTGGGCTTCCTGGACGATGCCCCGGCCGATCTGCGGAAACGGATCCTGCTGCACATGAACGCGTGGAACAAGGACGCGAACATCCAGTTCGTGCCGGGCAACACGGATCCGCAGGTGCGGATTTCGCGGGTCGGGGGAAAGGACGGCGGGTATTGGTCTTACGTCGGGACCGAGATTCTGCACATCCCTAAGGGCAAGGCGACGATGAACCTGGAAGAGTTTACGATGGATACACTCGAATCGGAGTTCCACCGGGTAGTGCGGCACGAGACCGGGCACACGCTGGGCTTTCCGCACGAGCACATGCGGCGCGCGCTAGTCAACAAGATCGATCGCAAGAAGGCGATCGCGTATTTCAAGCGCATGGATGGATGGAGCGAGCAGGAGACGATCGACCAGGTGCTGACGCCGATTGAGGAATCCGCGATCCGCGGCACGATTGCGGATCCGAAATCGATCATGTGCTACCAAATCCCGGGGTCGATCACCAAGAACGGCAAACCGATCGTGGGCGGGCTGGATATTGACGAGTCCGATTACAGGTTCACTGGGCAGATCTACCCGAAGAAAGCGGCGGCGAAGAAGAAGAAATAGGAATTCAATGCAGAGACGCTGAGAACGCAGAGGAAGCGCCGAGAAGAATTCTGAGCGATAGAATGGCGCTCTATCGCTCATGACGTGGAACTGGCAGAGACCCGACTGGCCCAACTTCCTGAACGCGGCGATTTCAAATGCCGCGAGAGACTATAAGGCGTACCCGGTTCCGGTCTGACCTCTCCTCTGCCGCCGCTTGCTACCTTATACACGATGAAGAGCCTTCTACTTCTGCTGGCGTGCGCGGCCGCGGCCGGCGCCCAGGATTACGATCTTGCCGTCTACGGCGGCACCGCCGGGGGCGCCATCACCGCCGTCAGCGGCGCACGCATGGGGCTGAAAACCGTGCTGCTGGAACCGCGGCAGCACATCGGCGGCATGGTCTCCGGCGGACTGTCGCGCACCGACGTCGGCAAGCGCGAAGTCATCGGCGGGTACTCGCTCGAGTTCTACTGGCGCGCGGGGAATGCCTACGATATGGCGCAGTACCTGCAGGAGATCGCCTGGCTGGTGGAGCCCAAGGTGGCGGAGAACATCTTCCGCAAGATGCTGGCCGACGCCGGGGTCACCGTGCTCTTCCATCAACGCCTGCGCGAGCAGGAGGGCGTGCGCAAATCTGGCTTGCGCATACAGGCCATCACCATGGAGAACGGCGCGCAGTACACCGCGCGGATGTTTGCCGATTGCACGTATGAAGGCGACCTCATGGCGCAGGCCGGGGTGACGTACACCTGGGGGCGCGAAAGCTCGGCGCAGTATGGCGAATCGCTGGCCGGCGTGCGCGGTGAGACTCCCAAGCATCAGTTCCTGGTGGACCTCTCGCCCAAAGGCGCCGATGGCAAACTGCTGCCCGAGATTTCCGCCGCGCCCGCGGGCGCACCGGGCTCGGCCGACCGCATGGTGCAGGCCTACAACTTCCGCATGATTCTTTCGCACGATCCGGCCAACCAGGTGGCGTACCCGAAGCCCGCGCACTACGACCCGGCGCGCTTCGACCTCTTCGCGCGCCTGCTCGACGCCATGCAGAAAAAGCAGGGTCGCCCGTCGCGCCTGGGCGAAGTGCTCTCCGTCATCCCGGTACCCAATCACAAGGCCGATATCAACAACAACGGGGCCTTCTCCACGGATTACATCGGCCATAGCTGGGACTACCCCAACGCCGGCTACGCGCGCCGCGAGGAGATCTGGCGCGATCACGAGGAGTACACCAAGCAGTTGTTCTGGTTCCTGGCCCACGATCCGCGCGTGCCGGCCTCATTGCAGAAGGAGGCTAACGTTTGGGGGCTGGCCAAGGACGAGTTCCTGGATACCGATCACTTTCCCAACCAGCTCTACATCCGCGAAGCGCGCCGCATGGTGGGCGAGTACGTGATGAGCCAGAAAGACATCCAGACCGAACTTACCAAGCCGGACCCGATCGGGATGGGCTCCTACAATAGCGATTCGCACAATGTGCAGCGCGTGGTGAATCAGGATGGCTTCGTGCGCAACGAGGGCGATATGCAGGTGGCGGTGGAGCCCTACCAGATTCCGTACCGCGTCCTGGCGCCCCAGAAGAACGAAGTGCAAAACCTGCTGGTGCCGGTCTGCTTTTCCGCGACGCACGTGGCCTACAGCACGCTGCGCATGGAACCGCAGTACATGATTCTGGGCCAGGCCGCGGGGGTCGCCGCCGCGATGGCGATTCGCGGCCGGCTAGCGGTGCAGGATATCGACACCGCGACGCTCGCGCGCACGCTGGTGGAGCACGGCGCCATCCTCGAGTACACGCCGGCCGTGCAGAGTGCGCTGGTGGCGCGCTTCCGCGGCAAATGGCCACCGCCCGTGCCAAAGCAGTAGAGTAGAAACGGGGTTTCCATGTCTACCAGACGTCATTTCCTCGCCACCGCAGCCGGCGCCGGCCTGCTGGCGGCCCAGAATGTCTCGCCCAACGACCGCGTGCGCATCGCGCTGATCGGCGCCGGAGGCCAGGGGAGCGGCGATACGCGCAACTCGCTCAACGTCGGCGGCGTGGAACTGGTCGCCGTCGCCGATATCTACGAAGGACGCCTGACACGCGCCCGCGAAGTTTGGGGCGACCGCCTCTTCACTACGCGCGACTACCGGGAAGTGCTGGCGCGCAAAGACGTGGACGCCATCATCGTCGGCACGCCCGACCACTGGCACTCCACCATCTCCATCGACGCCATGAATGCGGGCAAGGACGTCTACTGCGAGAAGCCCATGGTGCAGCAGCTTGCCGAGGGCGCGCAGATGATCGAGGCGCAGAAGCGCACCGGGCGCATTCTCCAGGTGGGCAGCCAGCGCGTGAGTTCCATCATCTATGGCAAGGCGAAAGAGATGCTCGCCTCTGGCGCCATCGGCGAATTGAATATGGTGGAAGCCTGGGTGGACCGCAACTCCGCGATCGGCGCCTGGCAGTATTCGATTCCGCCCGACGCCTCGCCCGCCAACATCGATTGGGACCGCTTCCTGGGGCACGCGCCCAAGGTGCCGTTCGAACCGGTGCGTTTATTCCGCTGGCGCAACTACCGCGACTACGGCACCGGCGTGCCCGGCGATCTCTTCGTCCATCTGATCAGCGGACTGCACTTCGTGACAGGGGCGCTCGGCCCCGACCGCGTGTACGCCACCGGCGGCCTGCGCTTCTGGAAGGATGGCCGCGATGTCCCCGATGTGATGATCGCGCTCTACGATTACCCCAGCTTCAATGTGATGCTGCGCGTCAATTTCGTGGATGGCGCGAGCGAAACCTCCGGGCTGCGGTTCATCGGCAGCGAAGGCATCATGACGGTGGAGGACGGCGTGACCCTTTCCAAAGTGCCGCGCGAACTGGAACCCGGCCATACCATCGACACCTTCCCGAAAGCCCAGCAGGAGCAATTCCTCAAGGAGTACCGGCAGAAGTACCCGGCGCGGCCCAAGGTCAATACCGGCCAGATGTCGGCCGAGGAAAAGTTCGTGCCCCCGAAGGGCTACACCGACGCGTTCGACCATCACCGCAACTTCATCGCCGCGGTGCGCAGCCGCAAGCCGGTGGTGGAAGACGCGGTATTCGGATTCCGCGCCGCCGGTCCGGCGCTGCTGTCCAACATCAGCTATTTCGACAAGAAAGTCTGCCTGTGGGACGCCGAGGCGATGAAGCTGAAGGGGTAGTAATCCGGCTCGGGATAAAAACACCTTCACCGCAGAGACGCTGAGAACGCAGAGGAAGCGCAGAGAAATACAAAACAAGCTCGGTGGCGCGCGGAAGGAGCGGCCTGTTCCCCTACCGGTAGGTCAGCGTGACCGGCACGACGACCTGTTGCGCGCCGGCCCCGCGCGCGCCGGACACGACGTAGGTCGCGCGCTCCTGGTCCGGCGAGGTCTGCACCAGGTCGCCGCTCGCGAGGCTTCCTAGCGACAGCGGAGCCACGGTCCGCGGACGCCGCGAGAGCAGCACATACAACTGCTTCTGCCCGCTCCCCTCGAAGCGCAGTTCCGGTGTTTCGAAAGGCTTGAGGCGTCCTACCGCTCCGCTCGCCACTAGGCGCGAGCCCTCGACGACGTACAGGAAACCATCGGCATTCGGAGTCAGCTTCAGGCGTACCGTCTCGCCGGGATCCAGCACGGTGGTGAGATCCACTTCGCTCTGGCCGCGCAAAATGCTGACGCGCACGCCGAGGCGCGGCGCGGTAGCCGACATGGGCGCGGCAAAGCCCGAAACGGCCTTTGCCGTTTGCGGAGCGGCATCCTTCCGGGGCGCCGCCGGACGGGCGGGAGGCGGCGCGGCGCCCCCACCGCCACTCGGCTCGACGAACGCATTGGCGCCCGGCGCCAACTGGTTGAGGTAGAAAAGCGCGCGCGCGTCGAGGGGGAGATTTTCCGGAACGGCGACGGACATTGCCCCGGCCGACTGCGCGGCCGCGGTCGATTCGGCTTCGGCTTTGCGGGCCGTCAAGGCAGGCACGGCCGCTGGGGCCGGATGCGGAGGTGGAGGCGCCATCGCGGGGGCGGCGACGTCGGTTGCGTCCCTGCGCTCGTTCAATGCCTGAATGGCCGCAGGCGCTGGAGGCGGCGCTATCGCGAGCGTTGTTTTTTTGTCCGTCATCGCGGCCGCGGGGGCATCGCCGGCCTTGGTCCGCGTGCTGGCTTCCGGCTGGCGGGCTGGCGCAACGGGCGGGGCCGATGACAAACCGGGTACCGGTTCCGGGCGCTTCAAATCCGCCACGATCACCGGCTCCGCCAGTTTCATGGGAGCGACACGCGTGCCTTGCCACACCGCCACCACCGCGATCGCGGCGACGCCCGCCATCGCCAATCCGGCTACCGCGGGACGGCGCAGCCATTGCCAGAAACCGCCCGTCCGGCTCGCCGGGGTATCGAGCGCGCTCAGCAACTCCGCCCGGGCCGCCGGATCGCGCAAAAGATCGCGCAGCGACTGTTCGCGGGCCAGCGCGTCGAACAGTTCCTGATCTTCCAGGGCGGCGGCAAAAAGCGCCTGCCGCTCTTCCGCGGTCAGCGTGCCGGTGGCGTATCCGCCCAACAGCTTTTTGATGTCTTCAGGGCTCATCGCTTAGGCGGCTCCCAACTCCCGCCCATGGCCTCCAGCAGGTTCTTGCGGCAGCGGTGATCCCAGGTGTAGATGGTATTGATCGCCGCCACCCCCATAATCTTCTGAATCTCCGGAAACGCCTTGCCCTCGAGCTTCAGCCGCATCAGTTCGCGGCACCGCTCGCCAAGACCGCTCATCGCCTTGGCAAGCTGCTCCAGCATCTGCTTGCGTTCCACGTACTCCGCCGGATTATCGTCCAGATCCGGCAACTGAATATCGGTAATCGAAACCTGGGTGTACTCGCCGCGCCGCACCGATTTACGGCGCTGGCTCATGATCTTGAAGCGCACAATCTGGAGGGAAAGCGGCAGCAGATCTTCCACGCGTTCCAGGTGGGCGTATTTTTCGTGCAGCAGCAGGAGCACCTCCTGGGCCAGATCCTCGGCGGCGTCCCTCGATAGATGAGATGCCGCGAACAGCACGATCCTTTCACGAAGCTTGGCCAGTATCTGTTCGCGATCCACTCGCTCGCCGCCCGTTTCAGTCGCATCATAACACCCGCGCCGGCTTATCCAGGGCACCGTAGAGCGGGCGTCCCGCCTGCCATGCCGGTATTCGTACGTGTGCCCCAAAGGGGCAGATTACCAGTGGGGGAAGGACCCACTCGAATAGTTGATGGTTAGATTCGATAGCTATCGAGCGGCGAGTCGGGGTAACCGGGCTAGCCGAAACCTCGTGAAAAAGTCCACTTTAGGTGGGCGAGCGACCTTGCAGGCCGTAACGCGTGTGAAGCTTGAGCAGGCCTCGAAAGCGGCAATGTGGACGCCGACCCGGCGTACGAACGGGGAAGGCCGAGACGACTGGGAAGAACCCGGCGCGGGAGCGCGCTATAGAATAACCGTCCGCACCAGTCGGTCCACCGGGGTAGTGAGCACAGCATGCAAGGAAGGTAATTTGCGTCAGTGGGGGAGGCCCGGGATGGTCGGGGAGTCGCGCACCTCGAACGGCATCTACAGGATGACGGACCATCTGGGCGTCGGAGAGGGTCAGATGTACCCGCGAAACCGGGTAATGCCGGTGGAGGGAAGGACCCTTGCTTCTGGTGTGCTTGCAAAGAAGGAAAGGAGCGGTGATTGGCGGTGAGCCTGACAACGCCGAGCAAGATACGGGAACTTCAGATCAAGCTGTATCGAAAGGCGAAGAACGAGCCGGAGTACCGCTTTTACCAGCTCTACGACAAAGTGTATCGAGAGGATATTCTGGACCATGCCTACGAACTGGCGAGAGCCAATGATGGTGCGCCGGGGGTGGATGGGGAGAGCTTTAAGGACATAGAGTCGAGAGGGCTGGGGGAGTGGAAGAACGGCCTCAGAGAGGAACTACGTAACAAGACATATCAACCACAGCCAGTGCGACGGGTGATGATCCCGAAGCCTGGGGGCGGGGAGCGCCCACTGGGGATACCGACGATACGGGACCGAGTGGCGCAAACCGCCGCGAAATTGATATTGGAACCGATCTGGGAGGCGGAGTTGGAGCCGAATGCTTACGGCTACCGGCCGCGGAAGAGTGCGCAGGGTGCCATCCGGAAGGTGGAGGAACTGCTGCACGAGGGGTACACGGATGTCGTTGACGCGGATTTGTCGAAGTAC
>Ga0207927_1001294_pt1 | contig 10774 bp, 7 predicted proteins | sample NGESurdeep072012_2_FD_184456 | JGI IMG/M metagenome (GOLD analysis project Ga0207927, IMG submission 184456) | Arctic peat soil microbial communities from Barrow, Alaska - NGEE Surface sample 210-2 deep-072012 (SPAdes) | ecosystem: Environmental > Terrestrial > Soil > Wetlands > Peat ... | reverse complement strand
TGGGCCGGACTGCGTCCATTGCTCGTTCCCACCAAGGGCAAGAAACTGAGTGAGCGCACGGCCGACCTCTCTCGGCGCCACGAGGTTCGTGACACGAAGGACGGCGTCATCCACGTCACCGGGGGCAAGTGGACCACGTATCGACAGATGGCCGAGGACACCGTTGACGCTCTCGGACCGTACGTCACGCGACTCGTGCGCGTACGAACCAAGAATCTTCGACTGCACGGCACCGGGCCGTGGCGCCCGGCGTCGGCGCTCGAGACCCACCTGTACAACCGCTACGGCCAGGACGCCACGACGCTGCTCGCCATGATCGAGGAGAATCCGCCACTCGGTCGCGAGACGATCAGTGGGCAGTCCTACGTCGACGCGGAGTTCGTCTACGCCGCGCGCCACGAGATGGCGACGTCCCTGATTGATCTGGTGGCCCGCCGCACGCGCGCGCATCTGCATGACGCGCGAGCGACGTTGCGCAGCGCCGACGCGATCACCGCACTGGTGGCGCCCGAACTCGGATGGGATGAAGAGGAGTGCCGGTCCCAGCTCGACGCCTACCGCCAATTGGCGAACCATGAGTTCACCGCGGCAGGCCTGATTCTCTAGAGTTCTGACGTGACGAAACCCACGATGCCCAACGAGTATCCACCGGGATCGCTGGAGCACGCGCCGCCCGCGTGGGCCGCGACGAAACTGCTCGACGACCTGAAGAGCGCCGGCGTGGCCTACGACACGTCCACGCGCGAACGCGCCGATCACGGACGCGATTGGTGGCCACTGACGATTCGCGACGTCGCCGAGGGTCGCGTACCGCAGTGGCCCGCCGTCGTCGTACGACCCGACACGACCGAGCAGGTGAGCGAGGTCCTGAAGGTCGCCAGTCGCCACCAGACTGCGGTGACGGCCCAGGGCGGCCGTTCGGGTGTCGTGGGCGGGGCGATCGCGCCCACGGGCGCGATCGCGCTCGATCTCACCGGCCTCAACCGCGTCCTCAGTATCGACACCGTTTCGGGGACGGTCAGCGTCGAAGCGGGCGTCTTTGGCCCGGAACTCGAACGTGCCGTACAGGACGAGGGATGGACCGTCGGCCACTTCCCCCAGTCGTTTGATATCGCCACGGTGGGCGGGTGGCTCGCGTGCCGAGGAGCGGGCCAGTACTCGAACCGGTACGGCAAGATCGAAGACATAGTGCGCGCGCTGACGGTGGTACTCGCCAACGGCGACGTCGTCGAGTTGGGGGGCCGCGGTCCGCGCCAAGCGGTCGGTCCCGATCTGATGCAACTCTTCGTGGGCTCCGAAGGCACGCTCGGCGTGATCACGCGCGCCACCCTCGTACTGCATCCCTTGGCTGAGTCCGAGCAGCGCGCCGCGTACGGCTTCGCGTCCTTCGCCGAGGGTCTCGAGGCCTGTCGACGAATCCTCCAGCGCGACGCCCGACCGGCGGTGCTCCGTCTCTACGACGAAGCCGAATCGCGTCGCAACTTCAACGTGACCTCGTGCGCGATGATCGTTCTCGACGAGGGCGACCCGGCACTCGTGAAGGCGACCATGCAGATCGTCAAGAGTGAGTGCGTGGGCGCCACCACGCTGGACGTTGCACTCGTGGAGCAATGGCTCGAACACCGCAACGACGTCAGTGCCCTCGCCGCCTTGTGGGAGAAGGGCATCGCGGTCGACACGATCGAAGTCGCCGGTCCGTGGGCGGTGCTCACCGCGATGCACGAGCGCGTCGTGGCCGCGATGTCGGCGTTGACGGACACCCTGGTCGTGTCGGTGCACCAGTCCCACGCGTACCTCGACGGGGCGTGTCTCTACTTCACGTTCGCCGGACGACCCGACGGTGATCCGACGCCGTACTACCGAAGCGCGTGGGACGCGGCCACGCGCGAAGTATTGGCGAGCGGCGGGGCCCTGAGTCACCACCACGGCGTCGGCCGAAACCGCGCGCGCTTTGTCGCTGACGCGCTGGGCAGTGGCTTTCACGTCCTCACTTCGCTCAAGGCGACGTTGGATCCGCTCGGAATCATGAATCCCGGCGCGCTCGGGTTGGGGTCGCCACCGTGGTGAAGGCTCTGTCGATCGACGTCGGAACGTCCTCAGTGCGCACGGCACTCGTGGACGACCACGGCGAGGTGACCCACATCCACCAGCAGCGCCTGAGCGTGCGCACCCCCCAGCCCGGCGAAGTCGAGCTCGACGCGCTTGAGATCGCGCGATTGGTCGTCGAACTGGCGTGTCGCACGCTGGCCGATGGCGGTCCGTGCGACGTGGTCGGCATCACCAATCAACGTGCGACGACCATCGTGTTCGATCCGCTCACCCACGAACCGGTCGGTCCGGCACTTGGTTGGCAGGATCTTCGCACCGTCATCGACTGTCTGGTGCTCCAGGGCGAAGGACTGCGACTCGCGCCGAATCAATCGGCCACGAAGGCCAAGTGGCTGGTTGCACAGTCGGGACGTCGTGCCTCGGAATTGCGCTTTGCGACAATCGAAACGTGGGTGACGTGGATCTTGACCGAGGGCCGTTCCCACGTGACCGATCGCTCCAACGCCGGCGTCAACGGGCTGGTCGCCCTCGACGTCGATACTTGGGACGAACGAATCCTGTCGCTGCTGGAACTCGACATGGCCATGATGCCCAGCATCGTCGACACGATGGGCACGCACGGGATCGCCAGCGCGTTACCGGGCGCGCCACCGATCACCGCACTGGTCGGCGATCAGCCGGCGTCGCTCTTCGGTCAGTCGTGCGTCAGCGCAGGGGCCAAGATCACATTCGGCACTGGCGCGATGCTCGACATGGTCCGCGGCGAGGCACGACCATCAGCCATGACCCGATTCGACTCGGGCTGCTTTCCGGTTGTTCTGCGCAGTGACGATGCGGTGCTCACGTGGGGCATTGAAGGGATCGTCCTGGCCGCCGGTTCGTGCATCGAGTGGTTGCGTGACGACCTTGGTCTCATTGGAGACGCGGCCGAGTGCGAAGCGCTGGCCACGTCGGTGGCGACGAGCGACGGAGTCTCCTTTGTCCCGGCACTGTCCGGACTCGGCACGCCACTCTGGGACTTCGGCGCACGCGGTGGCTTCTTCGGACTCACGCGCGGCTCGACGAAGGCCCACCTGGTCCGCGCCATGCTCGAGGGCATCGCCCAGCGCGGCGCCGACCTGGTCGAAGCGGCGCAGGTCGAAACTGGTGTGGCTCTTCGCGAGATCCGCGTCGACGGCGGCATGACGGCAAATCACTTCTTCGTCCAGTGCCTCGCGGATTTCACGGGGTGTTCCGTTGCGGTGTCGACCGAACGCGAGGCCACCACTCGTGGGGCGGGGCTGATGGCGTTGGTGAGCGCGGGACATCTGACACTGGACGACGTCGAACTGCTCTGGACGCCCAGAGAAGTGCTTGAGCCGCGACTCAACGGTGACGAACGCGCGTCGGTGCGCGCCCTCTGGCGCGAGACGGTGCGTCGAGTCGAGAGGACCATTCCCGAACTGAGTTCCGTCGCCTTCTAAGTCGCCCACGGAGCGCCCGCGAGCGCCTCGTCGAGTTGCGTCGGCGTTTCGAGGAAATGCTTGGACAGCATGAGACCGCGCGGTTGACTGAGCGTGACGACGCCGGTCACCAGGCCGTCACGACTGTAAAGGGCGACCCACTTGGTGTCATCGACCGACCCGGCGACCATCGTGACGTCGTCACCAGGACGAGGGTGGCCCAGCAATTGGATCTTCTTCGCGTACTGGTCCGACCAGAAGTACGGCACCAAGAGTTTGGCCTGAACCACGGCACTGGTCCAGTAGCGCGCCAACGTTCCGGCGTGATCGTTGGCGATCTGCCAGTGTTCGATTCGCGTCAGTTCGCTGCCCGCGACGTTCATCCACTCGAAGCGCGCGACGTCGCCGATCGCCGCGACGCGCTCAGTGGCGAACAGGTGCTCGTCCACGACCACGCCGTTTTCGATCGAGAGTCCGGACGTGGCGAGCCACTCGACGTTCGGCACGGCGCCCGCGCCCACGACCACCGCACGGGCTGCGAGCGAACGCCCCTCGGTGAAGAGGACGTGAAAATCACCGTCGGATCCTTCTACGTCGACAATCGCCTGACGCGTGCGAAGTTCGATGCCCGCCGCGGCGGGCAGACCTTCGAGCCAGGACGACACCTCGGGTCCGAGCACGTTGATCAGCGGGCGTTCGGCCGCTTCGAGGATCACCGGACGAAGGCCCCGCGTTCGAAGCGCCGTCGCCACTTCGGCCCCGATGAACCCTCCCCCGATTACCGCGACCACGCTCTCGGGATCGAGCGGCGCCAGATCGACGTTCAGGCGGACCACGTCGTCGATGCTGCGCACCGTGTGCAGATGACGGCCCGCGCTGAAGGGCAGGAGTCGAGCCCTCGAACCCGTCGCGATCACGACGTGGGTTCCGGCCACCGCCGTGTCGTCGGCGAGGTGCACCGTCGTCGTCGCGACGTCGAGCCCCGTCGCGGGTGTGCCGAGGAGCAAATGAACGGCGGCGCCAGCGAGCTCGTCGTCACTCGCGAGCATCGCATGCTCAACCGTCCACTTGCCGACCAACACCTGTTTGGACAGTGGTGGGCGATCGTACGGTAGGTGGGACTCGTCGCCGATGAGTGTCAGCGCGCCCGCGTAACCCTCGCGTCGCAGGGCCTCGATGAATCGCCAGCCCGCGAGGCCGGCGCCCACCACGACAACGTGGTCAGTGTCGCCCAGCATGTTCATCGTGCGAACGTGGCGAGCCACTGCTCAGCCGTTGCCGGGGCCAGTACGTAGTTCATCCCGCGTACGTCGCCCATGGACGCACTCGGATCACGTGAGTAGAAATGACCCGGGAACAACACCGTGTCGTCGCTGATCTGGGAAAGTCGCTCGGTCAACGTGCGGTACATCTCCTCCGGATCCGAGCCCGGCAGATCCGTTCGTCCACAACCCTCGAGAAAGAGGGTGTCGCCACTGATGAGTCGACCGTCGACGAGAAAGCACTGGCTGCCGGGCGTGTGGCCGGGCGTGTGGATCAAGGTGACGTCCAGTTCGCCCACGCGCACGACGTCGCCCGAGACGTGGCTCACCAACGCGTCGGCGCCGACGCCGGTTCGCCGGATCACCCAGTCGACTTCATCGGCCTGCACGTGCACGGGCACGTCGATCGTCTCGAGCAGTTCAACGATGCCGGCGATCTCATTGCCCGCGAGGTCGCCGCCGACGTGATCGGGGTGGTAATGGGTCGCGAGCACGCCGGTGACCTTCATCCCATCGGCTTCGACCAGCGCGACGAGCTCACTGGGACGGTACGCGGGATCAACCAGCAGCGCCTCACCACTCTCTCTGTCTCCCACGGCGTAGACGAAGTTGACCATCGCCGTCGCGACCGCGTCGTCGCGCGCGAAGTCGCGCCCGGCGAGCAATTGGCGAAAGTAGAAACGGTCGCTCATTGCCCGTCAACCACCCGGGCGATGCGCGGGGCGAGTTCTTCCACCTTGGCCTTCGTGGCGTCCAAGCGCGCTTCGAGCGCCTCGATGATGGCGGTGGCGCGTTCGAGCTTGACGAACAGTTCGTCGACCGACACCTCGCCCTCGTCGAAGGATTCCACGATGGCGTTCAGTTCCGTCGCCGCCTCGTTCCAGTCACCGATTGTGCTCATCACGTCGCTCCATTCTTCTCCTTGACACCTGCGTCAAACGACCCGTCGCTCACGCGCACGCGCACGACCTCACCGATCGCCAGATCGCCGATCGAACGCACGACCGATCCGTCGGCGCCGGTGACGATGGACCAACCCTGCGCCAGACGTCTGGTCGGATCGTAGGCGCTCAGCAGCTGTCGATTGCTCGTGAGCAACTGACCCGCGCTCGAGAGCACGTGCTGACTTTGAATCATCAAACGATCGCGCGTCGAGGAGAGGTGACGCCGCTCGCCACGCAGCCGGTCACGCACCGCGAAGATCATGGTGCGACGCCGTTCGGCGAGATACTCCGTCGCTTCGTCCATCAGCGCCTCGGTAGCGCTCAGGACCTTCTTCGCGTTCGCGCGAACGTTGCGCTCATGCCACTGGGCGACCAGCGCGACGATCTCCTCGCCCAGTTTCGTGGGCGTGATCGCGCGCGTGTGAGCGACGAGGTCGGCGATGGATTCGTCGCCGGTGTGACCGATGCCGGTGAAGACCGGTGTCGTCGACGCCGCGATCGCCCGGGCGACGCGCTCGTCGTCAAAGGCCGCGAGGTCGCCTTTGGACCCCCCGCCGCGCACGAGACAGACGACGTCGACCTTCGCGGCGTCGAGCTGTTCGATCGCGTTGACGATCTGCGCCGGCGCCGCGTCACCCTGGACCGAGGTCGTGACGAGCACCACGTCAAAGCCGTACCCCGAGTGCAGGAGTTGACCGGTGAAGTCGCTGAAGCCCTCGGTCTGGGGACTCGCCACCAGACCGACGCGCAGCGGCACGGGCGTGAGGACCAGTCGCTTGTTGGCTTCGAGCAGGCCATCACCCTGCAGTCGGGCGATGAGTTCCTGGCGTCGTCGCGCCACGTCGCCCAGCAGACCGGCCACGTCGATCTCGGTGACCGTGAAACCGATCCGACCCTGAGGGGCGTAGACGTCGACGTAGCCGAAGAAGTTGACCACGGTGCCGGGTTGCAGCGTCACGCCGTCGCTCGCCAACTTGCGCTTGAGGGGGTTCCACTGCGAGGCCCAGCAGTGCGCGTTGAGGACCGGCCGCTTGGTGTCGGACGCGGACGACCCGGCGTCGACGAGGTCGACGTAGAGGTGCGTCTTCTCGTAGAGCTTGGCGACTTCGCCTCGGACCCAACAAGGGTGGCGCCGTCCGTAGGCCGATTCGAGTTGCGCTGTGAGGAGTTGGTAGAACTCGCCTACTTCGAGGATGGGGTCGTCGTTGGACGCCGGATCAAGAACCACGACGAGAGGCTATCGCCCGCCCTAACCGGCCGACGACTCTTGCCCGGCGCACCCGCCTGTGTAAGACTGATGACGGATGGTGAGTCGACTGGGCGGCCGCACTGACTGGCAACAGGCAGTGAGGAAAGTCGGGGCTCCATAGGGCAGGGTGCTCGCGAAACGTGAGTCGCGGTGACGTGCAGGACAGTGCCACAGAGAACAGACCGCCGATGGCCTGGGTGACCAGGAACAGGTAAGGGTGAAACGGTGCGGTAAAAGCGCACCAGCATCTTGAGTGATCAAGGTGGCTTGGTAAACCCCACCCGGAGCAAGATCAAACGTGGGAGTACGCGGCCCGCGTGTCTCGGAAACGAGACATTCCCAAGGTAGATCGCTGAGATGGATGGCCGCCCATCCTTCCGTAAGGAAGGTGGACAGAACCCCGCTTATAGGTCGACTCATCATCCACATAACTAATTGGGGGAACGAGAAGTGTTACACCTGCCGTACCACGAACTCCCCCACGCCGATCCCGGCACGCCCGATCGACGTTCGCCCAGGCGTTACCTGACGTGGCTCGCCCGTCAACAGTTGGGACTCCTGACGCTCAATGGCCTCTTCGGCATCGGCTGGATGCTCAGCCAGGCGCTGCTCTGGACTGCGGTCGGCGCCGCCATTGACCACGGCGTCGCACGCCACAGCGCGAGCGAGCTGTTCAAGTGGGTCGGCGTCGTCGTGCTCCTCGGCCTCTTCCAGGCTCTCTGTGGCGCCTTGCGCCACCAATTGGCAGTGACGAACTGGATGAACGCGACGTACCGCACCATCCAGCTGATCGGTCGCCACGTCTCAACGACCGGCACCGCGCTGACCGATGAGATACCCGCGGGCGACATCGTGAACACGGTCGCGGCGGACGCGATGCGCATCGGTGGGGCGTTCGACGTCCTCGCCCGCTTCGTCGGCGCGGTGATCGCGTGGATCGTCGTCTCGTTCATCTTGCTCTCAACGTCGATGGAACTCGGTCTCATCGTCCTGTTAGGGGTCCCGATCCTCGCGTCGCTGACGACGCCGCTGATGCGACCGCTGCACGCGGCCCAGGCGGCCCAACGTGAGGCGGCGGGACGTCTAGCAGCGTTGGGTTCGGACACGGTGGCGGGACTGCGCATCCTTCGCGGCGTCGGCGGCGAGGACGTGTTCCTCTCCAACTACAAACGACAGAGCGACCTGGTACGCCGTTCGGGCAACCGCATCGCCTCGCCCCAGGCGGGACTCGAGTCCGGTCAGGTACTGCTGCCCGCGGTGCTGACCGGCATCGTCACGTTCCTCGGCGCGCGCGACGTCATGCGCGGCACGCTGCAGCCCGGTCAGCTTGTTGCGTTCTACGGCTACGCCACCTTCCTCACGACGCCGTTGCGCACCGCCATCGAGTACGTCATCGCCACGACCCGCGCCTACGTCGGCGCCGGTCGGGTACTGCGCATCTTGAACGTCACCCCGCTCATTGAAGAGCCACCCTCGCCGCAACCGTGGCCATCGTCCATTGAGACCTTTGAGGACCTGCGCAGCGGCATCCTCCTGCAGCGCGGCCAGCTGGTCGCCGTCGTCACCGCCACGCCCGCCGAGGCGTCCGAACTCTGCGACCGCCTCGGTCGCTTCGTTCCCGACGTTGATCAGGTCCTCGTGAACGGTACGCCGTTGAGCGAGTTCTCGGTCGCCGACACCCGCCGCAACGTCGTCGTGAGCGACGTGGAACCGCGCCTCTTCTCCGGCGAACTGCGCTTCGAGCTCGTCCCGCACGGCGCGATCAGCGACGAACGGATTCTCGACGCCCTCGAGGCCTGCAGCGCACTCGACATCCTCGACGCCCTCGACGACGGACTTTCGTCCCAGGTCGAAGAACGCGGTCGCAGTTTCTCGGGCGGCCAACGACAGCGCCTGAGTCTCGCCCGAGCCGTGCTCAGCGACGCCGACCTGTTGATCCTCGTCGAGCCCACGTCCGCCGTCGACACGCACACCGAAGGTCGCATCGCCCAACGCCTCCGCGCGATTCGCTCCTCGCACACGACGTTGATCGCGACGACCAGTCCCCTCTTGCTCGAAACGATGGACCTGGTCTTCGTCGTGCTCGACGGACACGTCGTCGATCGCGGCACGCACCAGGACCTGCTGCGTCGCTCGTCGACCTACCGTCACGTCGTGCTGCGAGAGGAGGCGTCGTGAGTCAGCTTCCCATCGCCGACAGCGCCGTCGTGCGCGCCCACGCCCGGGTTCTGATCCGCCAGCACCGTGGCGCGCTCGTTCGCATGCTGTCGCTCTACGGCCTCGCCGCCGTGATGGCGCTGATTCCCGCCTGGATCATCGGCAACATCACGAATCTCGCGGTCGAACACCACCTGACTTCTTCGAAGATCTCGTGGTACGTCGGGGGTCTCTTCGCGTCCTCGATTGCCTACGCCGGGCTCTCGTTTCTCGCCCGACGTCGCAGCTACATCCTGGGCGAGAGTGTCTTCGCCCAACTGCGAGAGGAGTTCCTCGCGAGCGTCCTGGCCCTGCCGCTCATCGACGTCGAGCGCGCTGGCACCGGCGACCTCTTGAGCCGAACGACCAACGACATCGAGGCGCTCTCGCGCACGGTGCGCTTCGCCCTGCCCGAGTGGCTCGTCGCGTTGGTCCAGGCCGGTCTGACGTTGGTCGCCATGATGCTCGTGAGTCCTCTGGCGGCGGTCGCGAGTCTCGTGTCGTTACCGTTTCTCTATTTTTCCACCAAGTACTATCTCCATTTCGCGAAGCCTGGCTACATGCGTGAACGGATGAGTTACGCCGCACTTTCGGGCACCGTCGCCGAGACGGCCGAAGGGGCACGAACCATTGACGCGCACCGGCTCGGTCCGCGCCAGCGTCACCGCGTCGACGCCAACATTCGTGAGTCCTTCTATTCCGAGCTGTACACCCTCTTGATGCGGATGGTCTGGTTCCCGACCATCGAGACGGCATTCGCGATTGCGGTGGCGACGACACTGGGGTGGAGCGGATGGTTGGCGCTGCACCACCACATCACGATCGCCGCCGCCACGACGGTGACGCTCTACGTCGTCCAGATCAACGATCCCATAGACCGCGTGGTCTCATGGCTCGACGAACTGCAGATCGGCCAGACGTCACTCGCCCGCCTCGTGGGGGTCTCCGTTGTCCACGACGATCGACCCACCGAGGGCGTGGAGCCGACGAGCGAGGTCATCTCGGTGGACAACGTCTACTACGCGTACCGCGCCGGTCACGACGTCTTGCGCGGCGTGTCGCTCACCGTGCGACCAGGTGAACGTCTCGCGATCGTTGGACCGACCGGTGCCGGAAAGTCCACGCTCGGGCGACTGCTCGCCGGTATCGACGCGCCGCGAAGCGGCTCGGTGACGGTGGGCGACGTGCCGCTCGCGAAGATGCCACTGGAGATGTTGCGCCGTCACGTGGCGCTCGTGACCCAGGAGCACCACATCTTCATCGGATCGGTCCGTGAGAACCTCGCCCTCGCGAAGCCGCTCGCGACCGATGACGAGATCGAACGCGCGCTCGAGGCCGTCGACGCGATCGACTGGGTGCGCGCGCTGCCCGAGGGACTCGCGACCGAGCTCGGCACGACGGGTTTCCCGGTCACGCCCGGGCAGGCCCAGCAACTCGCTCTCGCGCGCCTCGTCCTGACCGATCCCCACACCCTGGTGCTCGACGAGGCCACCGCGCTGTTGGACCCGCGTGCCGCGCGTCATCTCGAACGCTCCCTCAGTGCCGTTCTCGACGGACGCACCGTCATCGCGATCGCGCACCGACTCCACACCGCCCACGACGCCGACCGCGTCTGCGTGGTCATCGACGGCG
>Ga0207927_1001289_pt1 | contig 10787 bp, 6 predicted proteins | sample NGESurdeep072012_2_FD_184456 | JGI IMG/M metagenome (GOLD analysis project Ga0207927, IMG submission 184456) | Arctic peat soil microbial communities from Barrow, Alaska - NGEE Surface sample 210-2 deep-072012 (SPAdes) | ecosystem: Environmental > Terrestrial > Soil > Wetlands > Peat ... | reverse complement strand
CGGCCACGAGGCGCTCTGAGGGCAGCCAGTGGCGCAGATCGCCGAGCGCGAGGATGTCCTCGAGCGACTCGTCGCGCGCCTCGGGGGGCACGCAGGCCGGCACCCACAGCCACAGGGCATCGAAATGGCAGTCGAGCGTGTCGGTCTCGCGGCGCGCCGGCGCGCCGCAGCTCGGGCACGTCGTGATGACGAACTCGTCGAGCTCGGCCAGGGGGTTGCCCGCTCCCGTGGGACGGATGTCCAGCGGCAGCACGACCGGCAGCTGCTCCCGCGGGACGGGCACGGTGCCGCACTCCTCGCAGTAGACGATCGGTATCGGTGTGCCCCATGAACGCTGGCGCGAGATCGTGAAGTCGAAGGCCTTGTAGCGAACCGCCGGGCGCGCTCCGGCCGGCAGCGGCGCCTCGAGGACGGGCTCCTCGGGCGCCTCACCGGCATCCGGCAGCTCTACGCCGATCCGCCGCGCGATCACCTCATCGGTGCGGTCACTCGCGGGGACGCCCAGGATTGCCGTCGGCCCGAAGCGCGAGTCGACGACCGGGGAGATGAGAACCGGCAACTCCTCACCGCCCGGAGCGCCGAGCGTACGGCCCGTGTCGATCACCGGGATCGTCTCCGCCTCGCGTGAGCTGCGCTCCCAGCCGCCCGTACGCAGTTGCTCGAGCTGCTCGCCCACGGCCGGGTCCGATGCCCATGTGTCGGCGTCGGGGTGGCGGGGTGAGATCAGCACGAAGCGGGCGTCGGCGACCGCATCCGGGTACGGAGTGAAGACGGTCAGGGCGCGGTCATCGGCCCCGGTCAGGTCGAGCTCGATCCCGTCCAGGCGCCCGAGCACGATCTGCTGGGAGGCGAGCGCCAAGTCGTCCCACATCCCACCGCCCGCCAGCTCGTCCAGGCGCCGGTCGTTCTCATCCAGATATGCGCTGATCCGCAGGTACCACTGGGGCAGCTCGATCAGCCTCACCGGGCCGTGGCAGCGCCAGCAGGTGCCGCCCGCCTCGACCTGGATGGTCGCCAGGGTCGTCTGGCACTGCTCGCACCAGTCCACGTTGCCGGTGCCGCGGTAGATCAGACCGGCCTCGAGCAGGGTGAGGAACAGCCACTGCGACCAGCGGTACATGTTCGTGTCGGAGCTGAGGAACGAGCGCTGCCAGTCGAAGGAGAAGCCGAGCCGCTGGAGCTGGCCGGTCATGTGGGTCGCGCAGCGGTTGACCCAGTCGCTGGGCGACTCGCCGCCGGCGATCGCGCCGAGCTCGGCCGGCAGGCCGAAGGCGTCGAATCCGAACGCGAACAGGACGTCATCGCCGCGGGCGCGGCGGAAGCGCGCGTAGGCGTCCCCGATCGAGTAGCTGCGGACGTGCCCGATGTGGATGTTGCCCGAGGTGAACGGGGCCGAGGGCTTGATGTAGAGGTGGGTGCGATCCTCGGCCGGGGCAGGCGTCGCGAAGGCGTCGCGCTCGCTCCAGGCGGCCTGGCGACGGGCCTCTATCGCATGCGGCTCATACCGTCTGTCGGTCCCATCGCTCATACCAATCGAGCATATCCAAGGCCATTAGGGCCGGTGTGACCGTTGCTATGCTCAAACCCAGTTGGCTGCCGTTCCAATCAAGGCTTGCGCGGCGATGCGCCGCACCCCTTTCGGCCCCGCCCAGCGCGGGGTCTTCTCGTCCGCGGAGAATGCGAGGATGCAGCAATGGAGATAGAGATCGGACGCGGCAAGAAGGCACGCCGCGCATACGGATTCGACGACATCGCGATAGTTCCTTCCCGGCGCACACGCGATCCCGACGACATCGACATCTCATGGAAGCTCGGGCCCTACCAGTTCGAGCTGCCGCTGCTGGCCTCGGCCATGGACGGAGTGGTCTCGCCCGAGACGGCCGGGATCATCGGGCGCCTCGGCGGACTGGCGGTTCTCAACCTCGAGGGTATCTTCACCCGTTATGAGGACGCCGACGAGCAGCTCGAGCGGATCTCGATGCTCCCCAAGGACCTCGCCACACGCGAAATGCAGGAGATCTACAGCGAGCCGGTCAAGCCCGAGCTGATCGCCCAGCGGATCCGTGAGATCAAGGAGCAGAAGGTCGTCGTGGCGGCGTCGCTGACGCCCCAGCGGGTGCTCCAGTACCACGAGATCGCGATGGAGGCGGGGCTCGACGTCCTCGTCATCCAGGGCACCGTCGTCTCCGGTGAGCACGTATCGACCGTCTCCGAGCCGCTCAACCTCAAGGAGTTCATCCCGACGCTCGACGTCCCGGTCGTCGTCGGCGGCTGTGCTTCCTACCACACGGGCCTGCACCTCATGCGCACCGGCGCAGCGGGCGTGCTCGTCGGCGTGGGCCCTGGCGCCGCGTGCACGACGCGAGGTGTCCTGGGCATCGGGGTACCGCAGGCGACGGCGATTGCAGACGTGGCGCACGCGCGCTCGACGCACATGCTCGAGACGGGCGAATACAGCCAGGTGATCGCCGACGGCGGGATGCGCAACGGCGGCGACGTGTCCAAGGCGATCGCCCTCGGCGCGGACGCGGTCATGATCGGCTCGCCGCTCGCTCGCGCCTACGAGGCACCCGGCCGCGGCTACCACTGGGGCATGGCGACGTTCCACCCGACGCTCCCGCGCGGTGCGCGGGTCGAGACCGCCCAGAACGGCTCGCTCGAGGAGATCCTCATAGGCCCGGCGCGCGAGAACGACGGCACGTTCAACCTGTTCGGAGGGCTGCGCACGTCGATGGCGACCTGCGGGCACAAGGACCTCGCCGAGTTCAACCGCGCGGAGGTCGTCGTGGCCCCGTCGCTGCAGACCGAGGGCAAGGCGCTCCAGCGCGACCAGCAGGTCGGCATGGGCGCGACGAACGGGAAGGTAGCCGCCCTCGTCAATGAATGAGGGCGCCGACCCGCCGGCAGCGCTCGCGGGGCGGAACGCCACGGGCGCGGCCGTGCTCGACGCGCCACCATCGCCGCGCTCGGAAGATGAGCGGGCTCCCGCGGACGCACCACCCGGTGCGCCGTCGGAGGAGATCCTCGTCCTCGACTACGGCGGGCAGTACTCGCAGCTGATCGCCCGCCGCGTGCGCGACTGCGGCGTATTCAGCGAGCTGCTACCCCACCACGTCCCTCTCGAGGAGATCGCAAGGCGCAAACCGCGCGGGATCATCCTCTCCGGCGGTCCGGCCTCCGTGTACGCCGAGGGTGCCCCGCCACTCGAGCTCGGACTGCTTGAGCTGGGCGTCCCGGTCATGGGCATCTGTTACGGCATGCAACTGCTCGTCCACACGCTCGGGGGTCGCGTCGAGCAGGCCGACGCGGGCGAGTTCGGACGATCCGATCTGACCGTCTCCGATCCCGGCGTGCTGCTCGCGGGCATGCCCAAGGAACAGACGTGCTGGATGTCCCATCGCGACACCGTCTATGAGCCGCCGCCCGGCTTCACCGCGCTGGCCTCGTCGAGCAGCTCTCCGGTCGCTGCCGTCGAGGATCCCGAGCGGGAGATCTTCGGGATCCAGTTCCACCCCGAGGTCGTGCATACGCCCTACGGGCAGGAGATCCTCACGCGCTTCCTGACCGAGATCTGCGGCTGCGAGCCGACCTGGTCCGCGGCCTCGATCGTCGAGGAACAGATCCGCCGGATCCGCGAGCAGGTCGGCGACGGCAACGTCATCTGCGGTCTCTCAGGCGGCGTGGACTCCTCGGTCGCCGCGCTGCTCGTCCACCGGGCCGTCGGTGAGCAGCTGACCTGTGTGTTCGTCGACCACGGACTGATGCGCAAGGACGAGGGCGAACAGGTGGTGCGGACCTTCCGCGACACGTTCAAGGTGCCGCTCGTGGCCGTCGACGCCGAGACCCGCTTCCTCGACAAGCTCAAGGGCGTCACCGAGCCCGAGGCCAAGCGCAAGGCGATCGGCGCTGAGTTCATCCGCGTTTTCGAGGAGGAGGCCGCCAAGCTTGCCGGCGAGGGGGGAGGCGCAGGCGCGCGCTTCCTCGTGCAGGGCACGCTCTACTCCGACGTGATCGAGTCCGGAGGAGGGACCGGCGCGGCGACGATCAAGTCCCACCACAACGTCGGCGGCCTGCCCGACGACCTCCAGTTCGACCTCGTCGAGCCGCTGAGGGCGCTGTTCAAGGATGAGGTCCGCGCCGTCGGCGCCGAGCTCGGACTGCCGGAACGCCTCGTCTGGCGTCAGCCATTCCCCGGGCCCGGTCTCGCGATCAGGGTGGTCGGCGGCGAAGCGACCAAGGAGCGCCTCGACGTCCTGCGGGAGGCCGACCACATCCTCCAGGAGGAGATCCGCCGGGCGGGGCTCTACCGCGAGCTGTGGCAGTCCTTCTGTGTCCTGCCCGACGTCAGGACCGTGGGCGTCCAGGGCGACGAGCGGACCTATGGCTACGTCGTCGTCATCCGCGCCGTGACAAGCGACGACGCGATGACCGCCGACTGGGCGAGGCTGCCCTACGACCTGCTCGAGACGATCGCCTCGCGGATGATCAACGAGCTTCGCGAGGTCAACCGGGTTGTGCTCGACATCACGTCGAAGCCTCCCGGAACCATCGAGTGGGAGTGACTCAGACCTCCTCTCGCCGCCCCTGACTGCGTCCTGCCTCACTCGCGTGCAAAGCACACTTCGCTCCCTGCGTCCTTGCCACGAATGACGATCCGACCCTCAGGGGTCGTCTCGGCGGAGCACATTTCGCTTCCTGCGTCCTTGCGAGGAATGCCGATCCGACCCCCTGGACCGTATCCCCGGACGTCGCCGGTCACGCGAAGGCCGCTTGTCGGCGAAGCCGGCCGACTTCGCCTATGATGTCCACTCCGCCGCGCGACCGATCGTCTTGATCGTCCAGCGTGGCCTTTTTCACGCCATGGCTCCCTCGACAAAGACCTACGTAGCAAAGCCGACCGACCGCGAGCGGAACTGGCTGATCGTGGACGCCAACGGCAAGACCCTGGGCCGCCTCGCGACCCAGATCGCCGACGTGCTGCGCGGTAAGCGCAAGCCGGAGTACACGCCTCATATCGACACGGGCGACTTCGTGATCGTTGTCAACGCCGAGAAGATTCACGTGAGCGGTAACAAGCGAGCCGACAAGCGTTACTACCGCCACTCCGGCTACCCGGGCGGACTGCGCTCGCGGACGTTCGAGGAGATGCTCGCCCGTCGGCCCGAGCAGATCATCCGCCTTGCCGTCAAAGGCATGATGCCCCGCAACCGCCTGGCCCGTAAACAGATAACGAAGCTCAAGATCTACGCCGGCCCCGAGCATCCGCACGTGGCCCAGAACCCGCAACCTTTGGAGATCGAGGCCTGATGGCCGACGAGGAGACCCCCGAGACCCCCGTGCCCGACAGCGAGGGTCACGCCGTGCCGAGTGAGCAGGCCGCCGAGATCGCAGGCTCCACCGAGGACGCCGCCCTCGAGGCCGCACAGGAGGCACAGGAGTCCGGCGCAGTGGCCCCCGAGCCCGCCGCCTCACACGGCGGCGGCGAGGGACACGCCGTGCCCACCGACGAGGCGACCGAGATCGCCGGCTCCGCCGAGGATGCCGCTCTGGAGGCTGCGCAGGAGTCCGCCGACGCACCTGAGGAGGCGGAGGAGGAGCCGACTCCCCGCGTCAAGCCGTCGGTGCCCGGTGCCCACCTGGAGGTCGACATCGTCCCCGAGGGCGTCGATCCGCTCGGGCGTGGCGAGGCCGGCTATGAGGACCCCTACGCCGTCGACGACGGTGAGACGAGCCAGCAGGCCGGTGAGGAGAGCGCTGAGGAGACCCTCAGTCAGCCGATCTCGACAGCGGCCATCGATCTGGCATCCGGCGCCCGCTACCGCGCGACGGGCAAGCGCAAGACGGCGATCGCCCGCGTCACGCTGCGTCCCGGCACGGGCAGCTACCTGGTCAACGGACGGACGCTCGACGAGCACTTCCCGCGCCTGACACTCCAGCGCAACATTCGCCAGCCGCTCGAGACGGTCGGCTACGAGGACCGCATGGACGTGGTCGCGCGCCTTCACGGTGGCGGCATCTCCGCCCAGGCCGGCGCGTTGCGCCACGGGGTGTCGCGAGCACTGCTCGAGGCCGACCCCAACCTGCGTGGCGAGCTCAAGCGTCGCGGCTTCCTCACGCGCGACTCGCGCGCCAAGGAGCGCAAGAAGGCCGGCCTGAAGAAGGCGCGCAAGCGTCCGCAGTTCTCCAAGCGCTAGACGAGCCACACCGGGGGTGAGCATGGCCCGCAAGCTGTTCGGCACCGACGGCGTCCGTGGCGTCGCCGGCGAGTTCCTCAGCGCCGAGCTCGCGCTCGCGCTCGGCCGCGCCGCCACCCACCGCACGGGCGTAGAGCACCCCCAGGTTCTGATCATCCGCGACACGCGCGAGTCGGGAGACATGCTCCAGGCCGCGCTCGCCGCCGGTGTGGCGGCCGCCGGGGGAGACGCGCTGATCGGCGGCGTGCTGCCGACTCCCGCGGCGCCCCTGCTGATCGGGCGCTACGGCTTCGACCTGGCGGCCGTCCTGTCCGCCTCGCACAACACCTATCAGGACAACGGCATCAAGTTCTTCGCCGGGGACGGCTACAAGCTCTCCGACGATCACGAGACGGCGATCGAGCAGGAGCTTGAACGGGCCGCCGGCGTGGGCGGCCGGCGCGAGGCCGGACACGGCTCGGCCGGCGCGCCGCCGGCGATCGGACGCGTGCGCGAGCTGCGTGGCGCCCCCGAGGACTATCTGCGCGAACTCCACACCCGCTTCGTCGACCTCGACCTCAACGGCATGCGCGTCCTGCTCGACTGCGCCAACGGCGCAACCCACCATGTCGGGCCGGAGATCTTCCGTCGCCTCGGCGCCGACGTGACGGTCATGGCCGACACGCCCGATGGACGCAACATCAACGCCGGCTGCGGATCGACCCACACCGAGCAGCTGGCCGCGCGCGTCGTGGCCGAGGGCCACGCGCTCGGCTTCGCCTTCGACGGCGACGGCGACCGCGTCCTGGCGGTCGACGGCCGCGGGACGCTCGTCGACGGCGATGAGCTGCTCGCGCTCGCGACGCTCCACCTGCGCGACAGCGGGCGCCTCAGCGGAAACGGCGTCGCGGTGACGGTGATGACCAACTACGGCTTCCACGCGGCAATGGCGCAGGCCGGTGTCGAGGTCGCGACGACCAGCGTCGGGGACCGCTACGTGCTCGAGGAGCTGCGCTCACGCGGCTGGACGCTCGGAGGCGAGCAGTCCGGGCACGTGATCGAGATGGGGTTCAACCGGACCGGCGACGGCATCGCCGGTGCCCTGCTGACGCTCGAGGCGCTCGCCGGCCGCGATCTGAGTGATCGTGACGCCATGAGCAAGCTGCCCCAGCGTCTGGTCAACGTCCGCGTCCGTGACCGGGGCGCGCTCGCCCAGGCCGACGACGTCGCCGCGGCGATCGCGACCGCAGAACAGGAGCTGGCGGGGCGCGGCCGAGTACTCGTGCGCCCCAGCGGCACCGAGCCCCTGGTACGGGTGATGGTCGAGGCTCCGAGCGAGGAGGAGGCCGGCGAGGTGTGCGGGCGTCTTGTCGCTCTCGTTGAGAGTCGCCTGGCCTAGGCTCAGGATTGGCTGCCGCGCGCCGCCCGGTGTGACGGCACGACCGCCGGTTCTTCCGCCCAGCGGCGGCACGGGCGCTCGTGGCGCTGGTATCTTCGATCGCGTGTGCGGCATCGTTGGCTACGTCGGTGGCAGGCCGGTCCAAGAGCTGCTGCTCGCGGGTTTGGCCAAGCTCGAGTACCGCGGATATGACTCGGCGGGCATCTCGGTCATCGCCGACGAGCACATCGACGCCGTTCGTGCCGTCGGCAACCTGAGCGCCCTGCGAGCCAAGCTCGACGATCGTGCCGAGCGCGACGGCGAGGGCGGCGTCGCCGTCGCCGCCCGGCCGGCGAGCACCGGCATCGGGCATACCCGCTGGGCGACCCACGGCCGCGTCAGCGAGGCCAACGCCCACCCCCACTACGACAGCGGCGACCGCGTCCACGTGGTCGTCAACGGCATCGTGGAGAACTACATGGCGCTCAAGGAGCGCCTGATCGAGGGCGGCAGCGTGTTCACCTCTGAGACCGACGCCGAGGTGATCGCGCACCTGATCGCCGAGCTCTACGACGGCGACCTGGCCGAGGCGGTGCGCGCCGCCTACGGCCGGCTCGAGGGCCACTACGCGTTTGTCGCCATGAGCCTTGACGAGCCCGACGTTCTCGTCGGCGCGCGCAAGGAGTGCCCCCTGATCATCGGCCGGGGCGACGGGGAGCAGTTCGTGGCCTCGGCCGTGCCCGCCTTCCTGGAGCAGACACGTCGCGTGCAGTACCTCGAAAACGGCGAGCTGGTCGTCCTGCGTCCGTCCGGCGTGACGATCATGACCGCCGCCGGAGAGCCCGTCGAGCGTGCCGAGCACACGGTCGACTGGGACGAAGAGACCGCCGAGAAGGGCGGCTTTGAGACCTTCATGCTGAAGGAGATCCACGAACAGGCGGATGCGGTCGCCGACGCCGTCTCCGATCGCACCGCGAGAGGCGACGGCGTGGACCTGCAGGAGCTCGGCGCCCTCGACGAGTCGATCCTCGAGGGGGTGGGGCGGATCGTGATCGTCGCGTGCGGAACCTCCTACCACGCCGGCCTGATCGGGCGCTACGCAATCGAAGAGTGGGCTCGTGTGCCCGTCGAGATGGACATCGCCTCCGAGTACCGCTACCGCAACCCGGTCGTGGGGCCGGGCGACCTCGTCGTCGGCATCACCCAGTCGGGCGAGACCGCCGACACGCTCGCCGCGATGCGCCTGGCTCGCGAGCGGGGCGCGCGCGTGCTCGCGATCACCAACGTTATGGGCTCGCAGGCGACCCGCGACTCCGACGGCGTGCTGTTCACGCGAGCCGGCCTGGAGATCGGTGTGGCCGCGACCAAGACGTTCCTCTGCCAGGTGGCTGTCATGTATCTGCTCGGGCTGCGCCTGGCCGAGTTGCGGGGCGAGCTCGAGCCGGAGCGGCTGGCCGAGCTGGTCGGGGAGATAAAGCGCCTGCCCCACTGCATCGATCAGGTCCTCGAGGGCATCGAGGAGCGGGTCGCGCGTGTCGCCGACAACTACTGGGAGCGCGACTTCTTCCTCTACATCGGCCGCCACGTGGGGCTGCCCGTCGCGCTGGAGGGGGCGCTGAAGCTCAAGGAGATCTCCTACATCGCGACCGACGCGTACGCCGCCGGCGAGATGAAGCACGGGCCGATCGCGCTGCTCGACGACTCGACACCCGTCGTGTGCGTCGCAACCGACTCTCCGGTTTTCGACAAGGTGATCTCCAACATGCAGGAGGTCCGCGCGCGCGGCGCCAGCGTGATCGCGATCGCGACCGAGGGCAGCGAGCGCGCCCTCGAGGGCGCCGACGCGATCATCTCGCTGCCGGCGATCGACTGGATGCTCCAGCCGATCCTGGCGGTCATCCCGCTGCAGGTCCTGGCGTATGAGATCGCCAGGCGCCGCGGCCTGAACGTCGACCAGCCGCGCAACCTGGCCAAGACCGTCACCGTCGAGTAGCCCGCCGGGCGAGCGCGGGAAGGGACACCGGCGGCGCCCGAGAGCTTCTACGCCCGCCGCGGCCGCGGGGACCATCTAGCATCGCTGGTCGTGAATCTCCCCGACTGGCTCAGCCCCCTGCCGGACGCGCCGAGTATGCGCGAGGTCGACCGCTGGGCGATCGAGGAGCGCGACATCGAGGGGATCAGCCTGATGGAGCGCGCAGGCGCAGGCGTCGTCAAGGCGCTCGAGAAGATCGCGGGGGAGGGCCGCGTGGCGGTCGTCTGCGGCAAGGGCAACAACGGCGGCGACGGCCTCGTGGTCGCGCGCCTGCTGCGCAACGCCGACCGGACCGTCGAGGTCTTCTGCGTGGCGCCACCCGAGGAATACTCGGGCGACGCGCGCACGAACCTCGAGCGGCTCCCCGGCGCGGGGCCGCTGCGCCTCGACGGCTCCCAGTGGCGCAAGAAGGACACGGGCGAGCGGCGCGAGGCGCTCGACGGCAACCCGCTGGCCGGCACGGCAGTGATCGTCGACGCGATCCTCGGCACAGGTTTCGAGGGCGAGCCCCACGGCGCGCCCGGCGAGGCAATCGACCTCGTCAACGCCGCCGGTGTGCCGGTTCTGAGCGTCGATGTGCCCAGCGGAGTCGACGCGTCGACCGGGGTCGTGGCCGGCCGGGCCGTGACGGCAGCGGTCACGGTCACCTTCCATGCGGCCAAGCCAGGTCTGTGGATCCGGCCCGGCAAGGCGCACGCAGGAGAGATCCAGCGGATCGGCATCGGAGTGCCACGCGGCGCGCCGTTGGAGGCGTCGGTCGGATTGATCGAGGCTTCGATCCTCCATTGCCTGCCGAAGCGGGAGGCCTCGGGGACCAAGTTCACCTCCGGGCATGTGCTCGTCGTTGGAGGCTCGCCCGGTCTCACCGGGGCACCGAAGATGACGGCGATGGCCGCGATGCGCACGGGCGCCGGCTACGTGACGGCCTGCGTCCCGCGATCACTTCAGCCGATCATCGCGAGCGGAGCGACGCCCGAGCTGATGAGCAGGGGCATGGCCGACGCCGACGGAGCGATGGTTCTCGACGCCGTGGCCGGGGTGCTCGACGCGAGCGAGCGCGGCGGCTCGATGGCGCTCGGCCCGGGGCTCGGCCGCAGCGAAGGCGCCCAGGCATTCGCGCAGAGGGTCGCCCACGAGGCGACCGTCGCGATCGTGATCGACGCGGACGGCCTGAACGCCTACGCGGGCCAGCTCGGACGGCTCG
>Ga0207927_1001288_pt1 | contig 10793 bp, 11 predicted proteins | sample NGESurdeep072012_2_FD_184456 | JGI IMG/M metagenome (GOLD analysis project Ga0207927, IMG submission 184456) | Arctic peat soil microbial communities from Barrow, Alaska - NGEE Surface sample 210-2 deep-072012 (SPAdes) | ecosystem: Environmental > Terrestrial > Soil > Wetlands > Peat ... | reverse complement strand
GAATTGTTGTAGGCATTGTTGGTGACGAACGCCAGAACGTAATTGCCGATGTCGTTGAACCCGGCGCCGATCGGCGTGTGTGGATTCGCATACTTGATGTGCTCGTAGCCGGCAAAGAATTTCAACGGGTCGAACTTGTACGACGCCATGAGGGCATACGCCGTATTGTCCGAGATGGTCGCGGCCAGAGAATTCGACTCGGAATACCCCAACGCCGGCAGCGCGGCGACTTGAGCGGCAGTCAGGGATGTCGCCGTGATGGCGCTGTTGACCTTCGAATAATACGCATCGACCGATGCGCCCGCGTATTCACCGCCTAGATCCGCCTGGAAGGCGGTGTTGGCCGAGCCATTGGATCCGTTGAACTTGTAAAGAGCACCGAGGTGCACCAGATCGTTGAAGTCTACGAAGTACTTCGCCGTCGAATCGAGCCGGTTATCCTCCTGGCTGCCTGCGCCCGAATACGTATTGGACGCGCCGAGCAGGCCGAACGCCGAAGCGTTGTAGTTGGGGTCGTACTTGATCATGCCTTCCAACATCAGCGTCACCTGACGACCGAAGGTGATGGTGCCGAATCGCGGCGATTTGAACCCGACCCAGGCGGTCTGGAAGGCCTGACCCGCCGAGCTGCCATCGACACCGATGTTTTGGGTGGCCAGAGATCGACCATTGTTCACGGCCAACGACTTCAGAGAATCGGCGATTTCGCCGGACTGGGGGTTGAAAAAGCTCTCCACCTGGAATATGGCCGACCAATCGTCGTTTATGGGCTCGACGCCCTGCAGGCCGACTCTCGACTGGCCCATGTTGCTCGGCGTGAGACCGGTTACCGACTGGCTGCTGTTCTGCCGCACGATGTTGCCACTGGCCGACGGACGGTAGGGGGTGAACGGCGCGCTGTGCGTATCGTACTGGATGCCGATATCGACGACGCCGTACAGGGTAATGCCATGCCATGTCAGGCTGTCATCGCCGGTGATGCCGGGTCCGGTCTTCTGCTGTGCGAGCGCGGGGACCGAAGCGGCCATCGCACTCAACAAGACCAGTGCGCACCATCCGAGCCTCAAACCGCGTGAGCCCATCGAAGAAGGGTTGAGCCCGAGCGCGAGCCAATTAGGTCCCGATAGACGCAATCCACTTGCGTAATTCATTGGTCTTCCCTTTGCCCTTTTTTATGCGCCCTTTTTTATGCGTAGAATTCTTAAATACCTAGTGAATCAATAGGAATTATATGAATTCACGCCAGCCTGTCAAGTGCTGCGGTGATAAAAGGCTGATGAACGGGAGATACGCGGCGGAGTTCTAGCCCCGCGCGGGCTCGCCCACGGTCGCCGGAATTACCGAGGGCGCGAAATCGCGGCCCCCGGCTACTTCGGCTCGAATTTCAGCGCCACGCCGTTCATGCAGTAGCGCTCGCCGGTGGGGCGCGGCCCGTCGGGAAATACGTGGCCCAAATGTCCGCCGCAACGCGCGCAGTGCACTTCGGTGCGCGCCATGCCGAGGCTGCGATCGATGGTGGTGGCAACCGCCTTCGGCAGCGGCGCGAAAAAGCTCGGCCAGCCGCTGCCGCTGTCGAACTTGGTCGAGGATTCGAACAACGGCAGGCCGCACGCCGCGCAGGCGTACATGCCGGAGCGATGCTCGTTGTTGAGAGGGCTGGTGCCCGCGCGCTCGGTGCCGTGCTTGCGCATCACCGCAAAGGTCTCGGACGGCAATTCCTTGCGCCACTCCTCGTCGGGACGGTCGATGGTCGGTTCGGACGGCTTGGTCATTGGTTGCTCCAGCGCGATCGGTTCAATAGATAATCGAGCGATAGTTTGCCCGGTCCATAAATGATCAAAAACAGCAGCAGCGAGCCCACAGCACGTGCTGCCCGAGCGCGGCCTCGTAGCCCTCCGCCAACAGCACGTTCGCGTACGAATTGACCGCCATCGCGTTCACCGCAAAGAGCCCGATGGCGGTAATTGCTGCGTTGCTCTTCTTCATCGATTCTCTCCTATTGAGGGTGGGAAGTGGATTCAATCGCTCAAAAGGTCAGTGCCCTCAAGACCGTGCCATTGCGGCAATCATTTCAACCACCGATATAGTACGACGGCGCCGCCCGCCACGGCGCATATGACCTCCGTCATGGCGAGTGGGGTGCCGTCGTACAACGCGCTCACCGCCGCACCCGCGAGACCCGCCAGAAGAAACTGCAGAGTGCCGAACAAGGCGGAAGCGGTCCCGGCGGAAGCCCCGTGAGGCGTCAGTGCCAGGGCCAAGCCGTTGGAGAAATTAAAGCCCAGCATCGAGATGAACAGCAGCTGCGGGATCGCCATGCCCCAAAAGCCGCCGATACCGGCGAGCGCCATCCCGAACAGCACGACCCCCAGTGCGGTGGTGCCCAACATCGCGCGCCGAAATATCAATTCGGGCCCGAGCGAGGACACGATGTGCGCGTTGATGCGCCCGGCGAGCATGAGGCCGATGGCATTGCAGCCGAACATCCAGGCGAATTGCTGCGGACTCAGGCGGAAATGATCGATGTAGACGAAGGGCGCTCCGGCGATGTAGGCGAACACGCTCGATTGCATGAGGTTCGCGGGCAGCGCATAGCGCATATAACGCCTGTCGCGCAGCAGGCGCAGCCACAACCTCGGACCGCGGGCGCTCGGACGTTCAGCCGGAATGGATTCGCGCAGCATCCAGAACGCGACCGCGAAGCAGGTGCTGCCGAGAGCGGCGAGCAGCCAGAATTCGAGGCGCCAGCTGGCGATCAACAGAAGCGCGCCGCCCACCTGCGGCGCGAGAATCGGCCCCAAGCCCGTAATGAGACCGAGCAATGAGAGCGCGCGCGCCGTATGGGCGACGTCGAACCGGTCGCGAACCACCGCACGCGGTATCACGCTCGCGCTGCCCACCCCGAGCGCCTGCACCCCCCGCCATACGGTGAGTGCGGCCACGCCGTGGCTCAAGGCGCAGCCCACCGAACCCGCCACCAACAGCGCAAGGCCCCACAACAGCGGGGGCCGGCGGCCGATGTGGTCGGCCAGCGAGCCGAACAGGAGCTGGCTCACGGCCAGACAGACGAAAAACACCGGCAAAGTCAACTGCACCGCCCCTGCGCTCGCCCGCAGGTCCACGGCGATCGCCGGCAGCGCGGGCAGGTAGATATCGAGCGTAAAGGGGGTCAGGAGGGAGATCGTGCCCAGCAGCACCAGCAATTTCGACATCCGGGGCGGTTTGGCGTTACGGCGGGGTTCGGTGCGGCTGGACAAATCGATATTCGGTGCAGCGGGCGGCATGGATTAACGTGTAGAATAGCCGTTTGACCGGACTGACGGTGGTGGATGGTTAAGGACGCGCGCGGCGGGAAGGCCGCATTGATTTGCGGCTCGGTGGCCTACGATACGATCTTGGTGTTTCCGGACCGCTTCAAAGCCCACATCCTTCCCGACAAGATTCACATCTTGAACGTCGCCTTTCTGGTGCCCGAGATGCGCCGCGAATTCGGCGGCTGCGCCGCCAATATCGCCTACAGCCTGCGCCTGCTGGGCGATCTCGGGCTGCCCATGGCAACCGTAGGGCACGATTTCGGTCCTTACCGGGAGCGTCTCAAGGCCCTTGGCATCCGCCTCGATCATGTCACGGTGCTCGAGGATCAATTCACCGCGCAAGCCTTCATCACCACCGACCTTGACGATAACCAGATCACCGCCTTTCATCCGGGTGCCATGCAATACGCGCACATCAATCACGTGTCGCGGGCCGCGGCCGGCGTGGCCGTAGGGATAGTGGCCCCGGATGGCCGCCAGGCGATGATCGAGCATGCGGCACAGTTCGTGGAAGCCGGTATCCCCTTCATATTCGACCCCGGCCAGGGGCTGCCGATGTTCGGTGCCGAAGAGCTCGACACCTTCATCGAACAGGCCACCTGGGTGGCGGTGAACGACTACGAATGGGGTCTGCTGCAGCAAAAGACCGGCTTGACCGCCACCGACATAGCCGCCAAGGTGCAGGCCTTGATCGTCACCCGGGGCGCTGAGGGGTCGGTGATTTACGCCGGGGGGCGGATTATGACCATTTCCAGTGTGAAACCACGGGCCATCGTCGATCCGACCGGTTGCGGTGATGCCTATCGAGCGGGTTTAATTCATGGTCTGCTGCGCGGCCTCGATTGGGAGACGACCGGCCGTGTGGCCTCGCTGATGGGTTCGATCAAGATCGAATCGCGCGGTCCGCAGAATCACGATTTCACGCCCGAGGATTTTCGCGGGCGATACCGGCACATTTTTGGCCACGTACCTGAAGGGATCTGACATTTATGAGCAAGAATTTTTCATTCACATCGGAATCGGTCTCGGAAGGCCATCCGGACAAGGTCGCCGATCAAATATCGGACGCGGTGCTCGATGCCATCCTCAGCGCCGATCCGCGCGGCCGCGTGGCTTGCGAGACCCTGGTCAAGACCGGGGTGGTGATCGTTGCGGGCGAAGTCACCACCAGCGCCTGGGTCGATGTGGAAGCCCTGGTGCGCAAGACCGTGCTCGACATCGGCTACGACACCTCCGAGATGGGCTTCGACGGCGCGAGCTGCGGCGTGCTCAACATCATCGGCAAACAAAGTCCCGACATCGCGCAGGGGGTGGATCGCAAGGACGAGCGCAAGCAGGGCGCCGGGGACCAGGGCCTGATGTTCGGCTATGCGACCAACGAGACCGATGTGCTGATGCCGGCGCCGATCACGCTCGCTCATCGGTTGGTCAAGCGCCAGGCGCAGGTGCGCAAGAGCGGCAAGCTCCCCTGGCTGCGGCCGGACGCGAAGAGCCAGGTGACCCTGCGCTACGAGAACGACAAGCCGGTCGGCCTCGAGGCCGTGGTGCTGTCGACCCAGCATTCGGATGACATCGGCACCCGGCAATTGCGCGAAGCGGTCATCGAAGAGATCTTAAAGCCGGTGCTGCCGGCCAAATGGATCGACAAGCGCACCAAGTATCACATCAATCCCACCGGCCGGTTCGTCATCGGCGGTCCGGTCGGCGATTGCGGACTCACCGGGCGCAAGATCATCGTCGACACCTACGGCGGCTTTGCGCGCCACGGGGGCGGCGCCTTCTCCGGCAAGGATCCCTCCAAGGTGGATCGTTCGGCGGCCTATGCCGCGCGCTATGTCGCCAAGAACATCGTGGCGGCGGGACTCGCGGAGCGCTGCGAGGTGCAGGTGTCCTACGCCATCGGCGTCGCTGAGCCGACCTCGATCATGGTCGAGACCTTCGGCACCGGCAAATTGACCGATATGCGCTTGACCCAGATCGTGCGGGCGCATTTCGACCTCACCCCGTTCGGTTTGCGCGAGATGCTGGATCTGGCACGGCCGATTTACCAGAAAACCGCCGCTTACGGTCATTTTGGCCGTAAGGAAGAGGAGTTCACGTGGGAGCGCACCGACAAGGTCGACGTTCTCGCAGCCGAACTCAAAGCGACGCGTGCGGCTTGAGTCCACGTCACGCGTAACCTCATCAAGGAGTCAGTGATGAATGCAGCAATGAAAGTTAAAGCCGATTATCTCGTCAAGGATTTTGGCCTCGCCGAATGGGGGTGCAAGGAAATCAAGATCGCCGAGACCGAAATGCCCGGACTGATGGCCATACGCCGCGAATACGCGGCCGAGCAGCCGCTGCGCGGCGCGAGGATCGCCGGCTCATTGCACATGACGATTCAGACCGCGGTGCTGATCGAGACCTTAAACGCCTTGGGCGCACAGGTGCGCTGGGCCTCGTGCAACATCTATTCGACCCAAGACCATGCGGCTGCGGCGATCGCCGCGGGCGGTACGCCGGTGTTCGCGGTCAAGGGCGAGACTTTGGGGGAGTATTGGGACTATACCCATCGCATTTTCGAATGGGCGGACGGCGGACACGCGAACATGATCTTGGACGACGGCGGCGATGCGACGCTGCTGCTGCACTTGGGCGCCAAGGCGGAGCAGGATGCATCGCTCATCGGTGCACCCGCCAACGAAGAAGAGGAGTGCCTGTTCGCCGCCATCAAGGCCAAGCTCAAGGCCGACCCGAAGTGGTATTCGACGCGCCTCGCCAAGATCCGGGGCGTGACCGAAGAGACCACCACCGGCGTCAAACGCCTGTATCACATGGCGAAGGAGGGCCGCTTGGCGTTTCCGGCGTTCAACGTGAACGATTCGGTCACCAAGTCAAAATTCGACAATTTGTACGGCTGCCGCGAGTCGCTGGTGGACGCCATCAAGCGCGCCACCGACGTGATGATCGCCGGCAAGGTGGCCGTGGTCGCCGGTTACGGCGATGTCGGCAAAGGGTCCGCACAAGCGTTGCGGGCGCTGTCGGCGCAAGTATGGGTCACCGAGATCGACCCGATTTGCGCGCTCCAGGCCGCCATGGAAGGTTATCGCGTGGTCACCATGGACTATGCGGCGGACAAGGCGGACATATTCGTCTCCGCCACCGGCAACTTTCATGTCATCACGCACGAGCACATGAAGCGCATGAAGGATCAGGCGATCGTGTGCAACATCGGGCATTTCGACAACGAAATCGAAGTCGCGGCGCTCCGGCAGTACACCTGGGACAACATCAAGCCGCAGGTCGATCACATTGTCTTCCCCGACGGCAAGCGGATCATTTTGCTCGCCGAAGGCCGGCTGGTGAATTTGGGCTGCGGCACGGGACATCCCTCGTACGTCATGAGTTCCTCGTTCGCCAATCAGGTGCTGGCGCAAATCGAGTTGTTCACCCAAACGGCAAAGTATCCGGTGGGCGTGTACGTGCTGCCGAAGCACCTCGATGAAAAGGTGGCGCGCCTGCAGCTCTCCAAGCTCGGCGCCGAACTCACCGAGCTCACCGACGTGCAGGCGAAGTACATCGGAGTATCGAAGCAGGGGCCCTACAAGGCGGATCAGTACCGGTACTAGGCCGCACCGTACCGGCTTGCATCTGCTCTGCGCGCGCTCGTGCGTGCACCAGGCAACGTGGCGCGCGCGCGCCGCCGGCTGTCTCATTTGGAATAGGCGGCCACCGGGCGCGCTACGTATACTAATCAGTCGATTAAACCCATTGTGGCGAAGCGAGAGAGGCTAAGGGCGGCGGATGGACATAACTTCGAGTTCCAAAGTGTTTCCCGATGCGCCGAGCGCCTTGCGCGGCGTCATCAAGGACGGGATCACGCTGATGTGCGGCGGATTCGGATTGTGCGGTATTCCCGAGCGGCTGATTAGCGCGCTGCACGATTCCGGTGTTCGTAATCTCACCGTCGTATCGAATAACGCCGGCGTCGACGGCGCCGGGTTGGGCCTGCTGCTCAAAAGCCGGCAAATCCGCACAATGATTTCCTCCTACGTCGGCGAGAACAAGGAGTTCGAGCGGCAGTATCTCGCCAAGGAACTGGAGCTCGAATTCAATCCGCAGGGCACCATGGCGGAGCGCATCCGCGCCGGCGGCGCGGGTATCTATGCCTTCTTCACCAAGACCGGTGCGGGAACGCTGGTGGCGGAGGGTAAGGAACAGCGGGTGGTGGACGGGGAGACCTACATACTTGAGACCGGCCTGGTGGCGGACGTCTCGCTGGTCAAGGCCTGGAAGGGCGACACCGAGGGCAATTTGATTTATCGGAAAACCGCCCGCAATTTCAATCCGAACATGGCCACCGCGGGGCGCGTCACGGTGGCGGAAGTCGAAGTGCTGGTGCCAGCCGGTGAACTCGATCCGGACCAGATCCACACCCCCGGCATCTTCGTGACGCGCATCATCGATGGCAGCCCCTATCACAAGATCGTGGAGAAGCGCACCGTTCGCAAGCGCACCGAGGATGCCCATGCCGTGGTCGCGTGAGGACTTGGCGGCGCGCGCCGCGCGCGAGCTCCAAGATGGGTTCTATGTGAACTTAGGGATAGGCATCCCGACGCTGGTCGCGAACTATATCGCGCCGGGCCTCAAAGTCGTGCTGCAATCGGAGAACGGTATGTTGGGCATCGGGCCCTTCCCGTACGAAGGCGAGGAAGACCCGGATTTGATCAACGCCGGCAAGCAAACCGTGACCGAGCTGCCGATGAGCTCGTATTTTTCCTCCGCCGACAGTTTCGCCATGATCCGCGGCGGGCATATCGACATGGCGGTGCTCGGCGCCATGGAGGTCTCCGAAGCCGGCGATCTGGCCAATTGGATGGTGCCCGGCAAAATGGTGAAGGGCATGGGCGGCGCCATGGATCTGGTCGCCGGCGTAAAACGCATCGTGGTGGTGATGGAGCATACCTCCAAGGACGGCGAGCCCAAATTCAAACCGCGCTGCGAATTGCCGCTCACCGGCGTCAACGTCGTCGACCTGCTGATCACGGATCTTGCGGTGTTTTCGCGCCCGACGCGCAAGGATCGATTCAAGCTCATCGAAATCGCGCCCGGCGTGACGGCCGATGAAATTCGGCACAAGACCACCGCCGCCTATCTAGAGTAAGTCCTCGGACCTCCGCAGCGGTACGGTAGCCGCCAGCGGACTAGGTGCCAGCGGACTAGGTGTGATCGCCGCTGCCCGAAGCGCCGCGCGGCGCTGCTGCTCGTCGCGCACGTCCGCGTCGGTGAGTCCGGTGTTCGCGGCGATGATCTCCACCAGCCGGTGCGCCGAATCGCGCGGCAGCGGGATTTCGTGGATGCGCTCCCAGATCCGGATGCGCTCCTCGGCCGTTTTGAGCCGCGAGGATTGTTCGGCTAAATCATGGCGGCGGCGCTCGGCGTTTTCGGCTTGCTGGTGTATGAGTCGCGCCCGGAAATCCATCATCGGGTCGTCCCCGGTCGGCACCGAGGGGCGTCCCATGGTGGGGGTAGGCTTGTATTGATTCACGAATGCTCCTTGGGCTTTAGCCTCTCAGACTAGCACTCTCCGGGGCTCGAGATGAGCGAGATTTGCGCGATCGTGCGAAAGGCGCGGGCCTTACGCCCGAGTTTCGGCGATTCGCCAACTGAGCTTCAAGTTGAGCCAAAAATTCCAACCGGTGACGGCGGCGATGGCCACGGCGTTGGCGAGATAGCGGTTCATGCCCAGCACATTGAACTGCAGGTTGAGCAATGTCGCATTGATTGCCACACCCGCCAGGCAAATCAACTGGAACTTGCCCAGGCGCCGCAGGCGCGCCTTCAGGCCACGCTGATGCGAGGACAGATCGCGGAAGGTCCAGGTGTCGTTCCACATGAAATTATTGAGGATGGCGATTTCCGATGCGATCAACTTACTGCGCGTGAGACCCCATGCCAACATGGTCGGATCGCTCAAGAGAAACAGCAGCCCCATATCGACGATCACGCCGGAGAGGCCCACCACGGCAAAGCGGATAAACCGGTTGACAGGCAGGCTGGATAAACGCAGGCGCAGCAGATGGCGCAAATAGTCGAGGTATATCCGGGCGGTCGCCTTGCTGCCCCCGTGGGCGCGCTCGATGAACACATAAGGCACTTCGCCGACCCAGGGGAGCTTGCCGCGCGCCAGGACTTCGATCAATATTTTGTAGCCTAGCGGGTTGAGCTCGACGCCCTCGATGGCGCTGCGCCGAATCATGAAGTAGCCGCTCATGGGATCGGTGACTCGGCCCACCACCCCGGGAAGCATGAGCAGGCCGATGAGCTGTGCGGTCCGCGACACGATGCGACGGACCACGCTCCAATCGCTGACCCCACCGCCCTCGAGGTGCCGACTGGCCACCGCGATGTGGGCGCCGCGCTCAATGACCCGATACAGCGCCAAGACGACGTCCGGTGGGTGCTGCAGGTCGGCATCGATCACGCACAGCACCTCGCCGCGGGCCGCTTGCCAGCCGCGTATGACGGCCGTCGACAAGCCGCGCTCCTGTTCACGGCGCATGACGCGAAGGCGGGGGCGTTCGCCCACGAGTTTTTGGGCCAACTCCCAGGTTCGATCCGGGCTGTTGTCGTCGACGACGATGATTTCGTAGCGGTGGCCAAAAGGCTCGTCGAGCAGCTGCGCGAGCTGGGTCACCAGCCGGTCAACGTTCAAGGCCTCGTTGAAGGTCGGCACGATGACCGAGAGCAGCAGAGGGGGCTCCACCTTGGGATCGAGGGGGGTGACGGTCAACGCCCCTTGGGGGACAGGAAGTGGGGGGACGGGAAGCGCGGCCTCATGCGCCGTGGGGTTGTCGGCCATGCGTCGCTCTCAGGCGCCCGGATTACGCAATTGCAGCCAACGCCGAATGTAGTCGGCTTGTTCCCGGGTCTGCGGCACCTTGGGCCAAGAGTCCGCGCGCGCGCTTTGCCGCCACAGGCGATTCAGCCGTTTGAGGGCCGATTTGCCGTTCTGCTCTTCTTCCGCCAAAAAGCAGCCAATCACGAGTCCGGTACGTCCAATGCCGGCCCGACAGTGCACGTAGACACATCGACCCAGTGAGAGCGCGGCCCGAATGTCCGATAAGATCTGCTGCATCTGCTGCGCATTGTCGGGCACCCAGGTATCGACAATCGCAGACCTTAGGTGCGTGCTGCGAGCCGGCAACAGGTGGCGATAGCCCGGCTCCTCGTACTCCTCGGTGAGGTCGACAAAATAGTCGACGCCCGCTTGGCCAAGTCGGGCAAGTCGGGCGTGCGCATCCGCGTCGTCGTCGCCGAGCGGGTACTCGCCGGCCAGCAAACGGCCGGGAATGACCCAATAGCTGTTGGGCAGCGGTCGATCCATGGTCAGACCTGGCTGGTTGTTCGAGTGGCCACCGCTCGATGTTACCAGCGATTCATTTTGGGAACGCAGCCGCGGCGTTGCGGCCGAGTCCCGTCAGCCGTTAGTGGACC
>Ga0207927_1001285_pt1 | contig 10808 bp, 6 predicted proteins | sample NGESurdeep072012_2_FD_184456 | JGI IMG/M metagenome (GOLD analysis project Ga0207927, IMG submission 184456) | Arctic peat soil microbial communities from Barrow, Alaska - NGEE Surface sample 210-2 deep-072012 (SPAdes) | ecosystem: Environmental > Terrestrial > Soil > Wetlands > Peat ... | reverse complement strand
ATTTACATTTCCAACGTACTGTGTCGGCCGCTCGCGACAATAATGAACGACCCGCTCCTCAAGAATCTCGCATCTGACCCCCGTTATAAGGCGTTCTTGCGCAAGATGAAGTTGTCGGAGTAATCGCGCCGAGACGCCTTGCTTCCGTAATTGGTGTGCCCGGAAGCTGCCGCTGGCAAGAGGCGGCTCCGGGTCGACTCCGGTCACTGTCGCAAAAACGTAGGGTTCCTGCGGTAGAGTGCGCCGCTCGGCCAGAATTTGAACGAGGGCAGGCCATCTAAGTTGCTGATTTCCAATACACGCACATTCTTCGGCCACCACTACGAACCAGGAGGCCGGGGGTTCGAATCCCTCCGGGCGCACCAATAAATCAAGAACTTAAGTGCGGTCGCACACCTGGCGCTGTCTAATATTCAAGACAGGGATGGCGTTGTTGGGTCACCGATATCGACGTAATGTTCAGCAACCTCTACTCCAATCCGCACATTAGGGCGTCGCGCGGACGTGCCGAACTTCCGCCCACCATTTCCACAGCACGTAGATGGCCGGGTAGATCAACAGCTCTAGGATGAAACTGGTGGAGATGCCTCCTACCATGGGTGCAGCGATCCGCTTCATCACATCGGATCCTGCACCGCTCGACCACATGATCGGAAGGAGCCCCAACAGGATCGCGAGTACCGTCATCATCTTGGGCCGCACGCGTTGCACGGCGCCCTCCATGACGGCGCCTTCGAGATCGCCAATAGTCTTCATCCGCCCGTCACGCTGCCAGCGTCCATAGGCAACGTCGAGATATAGGAGCATGACCATGCCGGTTTCGGCATCGACCCCGGCCAAGGCGATGATGCCGACCCAAACGGCGACGCTCAAATGATAGCCCAAGAACCACAGCAACAGAAACGCGCCCACGAGCGAGAATGGAACGGCGCAAAGAACGATTAGGACCTTACCCAGCGACTTGCCGTTGAAATACAGCAATACGGCGATGATCAGAAGGGTGATTGGGATGATATACATCAGGCGTTGGCCCGCCCGCTGCATGCCCTCGAACGCACCGCTCCATTCGAGTCGGTAGCCCGTCGGCAACTTCACCATCTTGGCGACGGCTTTGCGGGCATCATCCATGTAGCCGCCGGTGTCGCGCCCGGCGAGGTCGACGTAGACGTACCCCACGAGTTGCGCCGCCTCGCTTTTGATCTGACCGGGGCCATCGACGAATCGCAGATCTACGAGTTCCCCCAACGGTACCTGCGCTCCGTTGGGTGTGGCCACCAGCACCCGTCGCAGGGTTCCCAAATCATCCCGCAGTTCGCGGCCGTACCGCACGTTTACGGGATACCGCTCCCGACCTTCGATCGTCTGGGTGACGTTGGCGCCGCCGACGGCGGCCATGATGGTGTCCTCGACATCCATCACCGAGAGTCCATAGCGGGCGATGGCTTCGCGGTTGACGTCAAAATCAAGGTAATACCCTTGACTTACGCGTTCGGCAAAGGCGCTTCGGGTACCGCGGACCGTGCGCAACGTAGCTTCCACTTCCGAGAGTATCCGGCCGATTTCGGTGAGATCCGACCCGAACACCTTGACGCCGATGGGTGTTCGAATGCCGGTCGAGAGCATGTCGATGCGCCCCTTGATCGGCATCGTCCAACTGTTGGAGAAACCGGTCATCTTCTCGCGCAACGCCTGGTCCATCTCCGCGATCAGCTTCTCCGGAGTCATGCCGCTCCGCCAAGCGGCAGGAGGTTTTAGATTTACGACCGTTTCGACCATTTCCAAGGGCGCAGGGTCAGTGGCCGTTTCCGCACGACCGGTTTTGGCGAAGACACTGGCCACTTCCGGAATACCCATCAGAATCTGATCTTGCTGCTGGATCGTTCGCGTCATCGTCTGGATAGACGCTCCCGGCAACGTCGCTGGCATGTAGAGAATGGTCTCTTCCCAGAGCGGCGGCATGAACTCACTGCCCAGACTCCAATAAATGGGGACGATGCACGCAATGGCGAGGAGAGCGATGATGATCATCGAGTAGCGATGCTTTAGGGCCAGCTTTGCCACCGGCTCGTAAACCCGGATCAGGAACCGATTGATCGGATTTTTTTCTTCCGGCGAGATTTTTCCGCGAATCAGCAGTGTCATCAGAAACGGGGTCACCGTGATCGACAGCAGCGCCGCGAAGAACATGCTGGATGACTTGGTGAAGGCCAGCGGCTTGAACAGCCGTCCCTCCTGGTCCTGCAGGAAAAAGACCGGTAAAAAGCTGACCGTAATAATCAAGAGCGAGAAAAATAGCGATGGCCCCACCTCTTGGCCGGCATCAATCAACACTTCGAGATGCGCGCGGCGTGCCTCCAAGGGCTTGGCTTGCTCCCGTTCCAGATGTTTATGAGCGTTTTCTATCATCACGATGGCCGCATCGACCATCGCGCCAATGGCGATTGCAATACCGCCTAAGCTCATGATGTTGCTGGTGAGCCCGATCCATCGCATCGACAGCATGGCCAAGAGCACCGCGAGCGGGAGCGTGATGATGGCGATCAACGCGCTGCGCAGGCGAAAGAGAAAGACGAGGCAAACCAGGCTCACGATCAGGCTTTCCTCGATCAGCTTGCTGCGCAGCGTTTCCACCGAATGCCGGATCAGCGTCGAGCGATCGTAGGTGACCACCAGTTCCACGCCTTCCGGGAGCGAGGGCTGAACGGTATCCTTGATGACCTGCTTGACATGGGCCAAGACGTCATAGACGCTCTCCCCATAGCGAACCACGACGATGCCGCCGGCCGCATCGCCCAAGCCGTTGAAGTCCACGGCGCCGCGACGAATATCCGGTCCCAACTGGACGAATCCCACGTCCCTCACGAGAATGGGAGTTCCATCGATGTCCGCACCCAATGCCACCGCCTCGAGGTCGGCGAGATTTCGGATATAACCGCGGCCGCGCACCATGTATTCGCGCCCTGTAAACTCCAACACACGGCCGCCCACCTCTTGATTGCTGCGGCGAATTTGTTCGACGACCTGATTGATCGAAATCTTATGAGCTTGCAGTTTGTTGGGGTCGATCGTGACCTGGTACTGCTTGACCAATCCGCCGACCGAGGCGACTTCGGCGACGCCGGGCACGGCGCGTAGCTGATACTGAACCTGCCAATCCTGGATCGTGCGCAGTTCCGCCAATGAGTGTTTGCCGCTCTTATCGATCAGCGCGTATTCCAATGCCCAGCCGACGCCGGTCGCATCCGGCCCCAGCTGGGGTGACACACCCTGCGGCAGCTTGCCCGCCATGCCGCTCAAGTATTCGAGCACCCGGCTGCGCGCCCAATAAAGGTCGGTGCCATCCTCGAAGATCACGTAAATCAGCGACGAGCCGTAGAAACTGTTGGCACGGACCGCCTTGACCTTGGGTGCGGAGAGCAGCTGCGTCACGATGGGATACGTGACCTGATCTTCGATGATGTTGGGGCTGCGATCGGCCCAATCGGTGGCAACGATCACCTGGACGTCGGAGAGATCAGGAATCGCGTCCAGCGGGGTGGTGAACGTCGCCCAAACTCCGCCGCCGATGGCCACGACCACCAACAGCAGCATGAGAAACGGGTTCCTCGCGCTGAACTCAATGATGCGAGCGATCATTTCTTCTCGCTGGCCTTGGCACCCTCGGTTTTGGCAGCGCCGGCCATCCCCGGCATGTCCGCCATGCTGCCAGCGCCCGCCTCCAATCGGCTTTCCGAGTCGATCAGGAAATTGCCGGAGGTCACGACCTCATCACCGGCCTTGAGGCCCTCGAGCACCTCAAAGCGATCGGCGAACCGTGTCGGGCTGATTTTCACTACAACCGGTGCGAAACGACCGGTCGATACAACTCGAAAAGCAATGTCGCGCTCGCCGGTGCGGATAACCGCGGAAGTCGGGATCGTCAAACCGGAACCCATCCCATGCGAGATAACGACGTCGCCGAACATGCCGGGGAGCAAGGTGCCGTTCGAATTAGGGAGCTCGATGCGCACTTGCACCGATCGCGAGGTCTCATCGACCACAGGATCGATAAACACCACTTTTCCGGTGTGCAATCGCTGTGACGACGAAGGAAATGACACGGTCGCCGGCATGCCAATGGCCACATGCGGGAGTTCGTACTGGAATATCTTGGCCTGCATCCACACCGTCGAGAGGTCCGCGACCACAAAGAGATCGTCTTGAAGCGTGACGTACTGACCGGCAAAGGCCTGTTTCTGCAGCACAGTGCCCGAGATCGGGCTTCGCAACAGGAGGGATTTACCGGGTTTCCCAGTTTGCTCCAACTTGCCGATCTCGTCCTTCGGGATGTCCCAGAGTTCCAAGCGTCGGCGTGCGGTGTCCACCACCGTTTGCTGATCTCCCTCGCTGTCGAGGCCGGACTTCGCCACCCGCAAGGCGGACAGGAACTCTCGCTGCGCCGCGAAAAACGTGGGGCTGTAGATCGAGAGCATCGGCTCGCCGGCCCTGACCTTTTGCCCGTTGTACGCGACGAAGAGCTTCTCGACCCAACCTTCGGTCTTCAAGTGAACGTGGGCGACGCGGGTCTCATCGGGCCGAACGATGCCGACTGCGCGGATAGTCATGGTGAGAGGGGTCTGCTCGACTTTCCCAATGGTCACCCCGATGCGCTGCTGCACATCTTGATTCACGTTGATTTCCGCATAGCCTGGCGGAAGCGCCGCGGACGTCGTTGCAGTTGGCACCGGTTTCGTCTTTTTCGGCATGTCCATGCCGGGCATGTCGTTGGGCATCTCGGCGGGCGATGCTGGCTGTCCCTCTCCGTGAACATAACGGGTGACCCCCAAGATCACTGCTACTGCCGCCGCCACTCCAAGGAGCTTACTGATTTTGTTCGTTGGCATTTGAGTAGTTCCCTGGTTGCTCCGCTCGCAGCGTATTGGCAGCCGGCTGGGTGTCGGCCGCCGCTTGCACCCCAAGCGTTTCGATGTCGACACCCGCCAGCGCCTCGAGCTCGGCGAGCCGTTGTTCGCGTTCGATCTGGGCCTGGGCCACCATGCGGCGCACCGAAATGAACATGCGCTCGCTGTCGATCAGATCGGCAAAGACGATGGTTCCTGCGGCATAGGCGTTTCGCGAACTGCTCACGAGCTGTCGCGCAGCCGGAACGACTCTGGCGCGATACAGCTGTGCTTCGCGCTCGGCATTTCGCATGAGGTAGAGGTCGGCTACGAACCGAGCGGCGCGGTCTTGCTTGGTCTGTCGCAGCATCGCTTCCGAGGAACGTGTCATCGACCGTGCTTCATCAATCGCGGCGCGAATCGCCGGTAGTTTGGTCGGCACCATCACCATTGCGCCCAGCGACTGTGACACGCTGCCCGTGATGCTCGCGGAGGGGATGATATCCGGCAGATAGGCGAGCCTCGCGAGCTCAACCGCGTCGCTGCGACCGGCCACCTCTTGTGCGAGCGCGGCAAGTTCGGGATTCTGCGCAACCGCAACCGCAATGAGCACCGCGTCATCGGCGACCACCGGCCGGGGTGCCGGCAAAGCGGGCGGGAGGCTGAGCGGTGCAGCGGCGTCTCGCCCCAGCATGCCATTGAGCTCCCCGCGCATCGAACTGGCCTTCGCCTGCAATCCGGCCAGATCGTTTTGCGCGGTCTCCGATTCGATCAAGGCTTTGAATAGATCCTGCATCGGTCCGCCGGCTTCAGCCCGATCCGCGGCGGAGTCCGAGAGGAGCTTTAAAAACGTCAGATTATCCCGCTCGATGCGGACGAGTTCCTCGGTAAGCGCCAGGTCCAGATACGCTTCGAGCACCCGGCGCTGCAGGTCAAATTTGACCGCGCGAAATTTGTCGCCCGCTTCTCTGGCGGCGTCCAAAGCCACTTTACCGGCGGTGCGTGTTTTGACCGGCAGCGATAGGTTCATCGAGGGATCGAAACCGGCCCCGATCGTCGTTCTATCCCAGGTCTTCATGTTTCCCGGGGAGAACATGTAGCCGAAGGAGAGCGCTACATTGGTGTTGGGCCATGTCGCCACCTGGTCGATTCGGGCGAACGCTGCCTTCCACTCGAAGTAGCTCGATTCCAATTCGCCATTGGCGAGGAACGCTCGGCTGAGCACGTCCTGCCAACTGGCAACGGCAGGCAATTCCGGTATTTGCCGCGCCTCGATTCGCGGCTCAAAGGGCGGCGAGGCAGCATTGAGCTTCGCCTGCTCATCCCGGGTTCCGTGTGGCGCCAAGACGCAACCGGCAAGTCCCGTCGCTAGAGCTAAGGTGAATATCAGAACGCGGCTAGCGCAGGATGAAGCAGTACAGTCCCCGCTTCGGGGTCGATGGAGATCGGATGGGTTCCGAGCGCCGCGCATCTTTAAATTCGTGCAGCTCGAAGACGAAGCGCATTGCCGATCACCGACACGGAGCTCAAGCTCATGGCCGCTGCCGCAATAATGGGACTCAAGAGAAGTCCAAAGGCAGGATACAACACACCGGCTGCCACCGGTATTCCGACGACGTTGTAGACGAACGCCAGCAGGAGATTCTCGCGAATGTTGCGCATGGTCGCACGACTTAAGGCACGGCCGCGCGCGATTCCGGCGAGATCTCCTTTGACGAGCGTGAGGCCGGCACTTTGCATGGCGACATCGGTGCCCGTGCCCATCGCGATGCCGACATCCGCCTCGGCAAGTGCGGGAGCGTCATTGACGCCATCCCCGGCCATTGCGACTACACGGCCCTCGTTCTTGAGGCGCCGCACGATGGCGTTCTTCTGATCGGGCAGCACGTCGGCTTCCACTTCGGTGATGCCGAGCTTGCCGGCGACGGCTTGTGCCGTGGTGCGATTGTCGCCGGTCAACATGACGATCCGGATGTGTTCGCTTCGTAAGGCATCGAGCGCCGCCATCGTCGTCGGCTTGATCGGATCGGCCACCGCGATGATGCCTGCCGCCTTATCATCGACTGCTACGAAGAGGGCTGTGGCACCTTCTTTTCGCAGCGTGTCGGCACGCGCTTCGAGATCGGCGCTCGCGATACCATGGTCCTTGAGCAGCGCGGCGTTACCGACTGCGATGCGCCGACTCCCGATGGTTCCGGTTACGCCCTTACCCGTGACCGAGGCGAAATTCGTGACCTCTTGCAGCGCTAACTTGCGTTCAGCGGCCGCGGCCAGGACGGCAGCGGCAAGCGGATGTTCGCTCGATTTTTCCAGGCTTGCGCCGAACGACAGCACCGTGGATTCGTCGAAGCCGGCCGCGGGCACGAGGGCCGTCACACGCGGTTTACCCTCCGTGAGCGTGCCGGTTTTGTCGACCACCAAGGTATCCACTTTCTCGAATCGCTCGAGCGCCTCGGCATTTTTGACGAGGACGCCAGCGCTCGCTCCTTTGCCCACACCGACCATGATCGACATCGGAGTTGCGAGGCCGAGCGCGCACGGGCACGCAATGATGAGCACCGACACGGCGGCAACCACCGCAAGTCCCAGCGCCGGAGCCGGCGCCCAGATCATCCACGCCGCAAACGCTAGGATCGAAGAGGCGATGACGGCCGGAACGAACCACGCAGACACCGAGTCGGCGAGTCGTTGGATAGGGGCGCGGCTGCGCTGCGCGTCGGCGACCATGTGCACGATTCGGGACAACACGGTATCGGCGCCGATCTTTTCCGCGCTGATCGTCAGCGCACCTGTGCCGTTGATCGTGCCACCGATCACCTTGGCACCCACCGCCTTTTCAACCGGCATCGACTCGCCGGTGACCATCGATTCATCGACCGAACTGGTTCCCTCTGTCACGGACCCATCAACGGGCACCGCTTCGCCAGGTCGCACCCGCAGCCGATCGTCCACATGGACTTGATCGAGTGGCACTTCCTCGTCCGTGCCATCGACACGAAGGCGGCGCGCTGTCTTGGGTGCCAACTTGAGGAGCGCCCGAATGGCACCGCCGGTCTTCTCCCTCGCGCGCAACTCAAGCACCTGACCCAGCAAAACGAGAACCGTAACCACCGCCGCGGCTTCATAGTAGACCGGGACGAGACCGCCATGCTGTCGAAGGCCTGCGGGGAAAAGGCCCGGGGAAAGAGTCGCCGCCAAGCTGTACAGATAGGACGCGCCGACACCCAAGGCAATCAATGTGAACATATTGGGCGAGCGGTTCAGGATCGACGTCCAGGCCCGTTGGAAGAAGGGCCACGCGCACCACAGCACGATGGGCGTTGCGAGCGCGAACTGAATCCACAGCGAAGCCGCCATGGACACGTAGTGATCCATATGGAGGAGCCGCAGGTGGCCGCCCATTTCCATAACAAAGATAGGTGTCGCGAGGACAGCGCCGATCAGAAAGCGCCGGCTCATATCCTTGAGCTCAGGACTCGTGTCCTTTGCTTCCGGAATACCCTCAGGCTCAAGCGCCATTCCGCAGATCGGACAATTGCCGGGCGCGTTCCGCCGAATTTGCGAATGCATCGGGCAGGTGTAGATGGTGCCCTGAGCGCCGGGAGCGCTTGGCACACTGGATGCTGGTTGAGCGTCCGGATTCAGATACTGAGTAGGGTCCGACAGAAACTTAGCTTTGCAGCCGCTGCAACAGAAGTAGTAGCTCTGAGCATGGTATTCCGTGCGGTTCTTAGCGGTAACCGGATCGACAAGCATGCCGCACACGGGATCGTGAGTTTGGCCCTGTACCTTCGACGGCGTGTCGCCCTTCATCACATCAGGGTTGGCAGCCGGTCCGCAGCAAGTGGCCTTTCTAGTGGCAGAGTCCATGGTGGACCTAGGTTGCTGTACTTGATTCATAGGGTAGTCTAGGCTCCGTACTTAGGTACGGAGTCAAGTCATGCCCAAAACAGTCGCCAACCGCGCCTCAGCTACTCTCCGGTCACGTCCCGACGATGCCGCAGTTACCATTGGGGGGCTCGCTCGGGCGGCCGAGGTGGGGGTCGAGACTGTACGGTATTACCAGCGCCGGCATCTGCTCGCTGTCCCACATAGCGCTGGCGGCGTGCGACGATATCCGAGTGCGATGGTTGACCGGATTCGGTTCATCAAGCGCTCGCAGAATCTGGGTTTTACCCTCGATGAAATCCGTGAGCTCATGCGGCTCGAGCAAGGCGGCAGTCGCAACGCCATCCGCAAGATTGCCGGCGACCGACTCACGAATATTCGCGAGAAGATCGCTGCGCTCGAGCAGATGGAGCGGGTGCTCTCGGAGTTGCTCTGCGAATGTGAACATACTTCGACGGCGGCCCCGTGCCCCATCATTGCTGCATTGAACACAGACCAACGCGCGGCCGCTAACGGGTGAGGTGATGAGGTGGGATGCACACCGCGCCACAAGCTCCCAATGGTAGCCGAAGCGGGCTGGTTGTCCGGTCAGCGAACACCGGGTCGCGCCGATGTCGGGATCCGTCACGTAGCGAACGCAAGCGGGGTACCTATCGAGGGAGACACGCTAAGGCAGCTACCAGGGTATGGGGGCCCTGAAGGGGCTCGATAGGTACCCCTTACGGGTGCGCGCGGCAGCGCGATAGTCGCTATGCGATCAAGATGCCGCTCCCATGAATCGCCGCCGGCAGGCAACAGATGACGTGCTTGCGGCCCTGGTGCTCGCGTGGGTCTTGACACCATACCGGGTAGACGGTACCATACCAACTAGTCGGTATGGACTGCACAAAGATGGCGAGTGAACATCAGCACGAATCGAAGACCAAGCTGTTGAATGCGGCCCTACAATTGATCCGCACCAAAGGCTATGCAGCCACGACTGCCGATGACATTTGCCACCAGGCCGGCGTGACCAAAGGGAGTTTCTTCCATCACTTCAAGTCCAAGGACGAACTGGCCCTCGCGGCGGTGGAGCATTGGAATTCGATGACGGGCGGTTTCTTCGCGACCGCTTCCTATCACAAGGCCAAAGACCCTTTGGATCGATTGCTCGGGTACGTCGATTTCCGGGCGGCCATTCTGACCGGCGGCGAATCCGACTACACCTGCCTAATGGGCACTTTGGTGCAAGAAACCTATACCACGCACCCGGACATTCGTACCGCCTGTGAGCGCGGTATGGCCGCGCATATCGCCGAACTGACGCGCGACATCGAGGCCGCGAAGAAGCGCTATGTGCCGCGCGCGTCCTGGCGCGCCGAGAGCGTCGGCTATTTCATTCAGAGCGTCCTGCAAGGTGCCTTCATCTTCGCCAAGGCGAAACAAGGTCCCGAAGTGGTTGAGGAGAGCTTGGCTCATTTGCGCCGCTACATCCAACTGTTATTCAAACCCGCAAAACACAAGGTAAAGGAAATGGTCATGAGTACGAACAATACTTATCTCGCGGTGTTCCTCGGCAGCAAGACCAGTGCGCGGCGTGCTGCCTGGGATGCCCTTCCCGATGGCGAGCGCCGTGCGAAGGAAAGAGAAGGCATGCTGGCCTGGAAAGCGTGGGTCGAGAAGCACCAGGCCGCCATCGTTGCCATGGGCGGACCCTTGGGTAAGACCAAGAAGGTCACAGAGCGCGGCATCGACGATACGAGCAATGACATGGGGGCCTTTACAGTGGTTCGTGCGGACTCGCATGAGGCCGCCGCCAAACTGTTCGAGAAGCATCCTCACTTTGCGATTTTCCCAGGCGACGCGGTGGAAATCATGCCCGTGCTCCCCATACCCGGCGCCTCGTGAACAGAGCAAGCGCCACCATTGAGCTGTGATGACTAGAGCCACGGCAATCTGTGGAGACCTGCCATGCCCAATGCTATTCGACTCCATCGCGTCCTGACGGTTCTGGTGCATCTGGGGATTTTCGGTTGAAGACCTCTCGCTGTCGGACAGACG
>Ga0207927_1001283_pt1 | contig 10811 bp, 14 predicted proteins | sample NGESurdeep072012_2_FD_184456 | JGI IMG/M metagenome (GOLD analysis project Ga0207927, IMG submission 184456) | Arctic peat soil microbial communities from Barrow, Alaska - NGEE Surface sample 210-2 deep-072012 (SPAdes) | ecosystem: Environmental > Terrestrial > Soil > Wetlands > Peat ... | reverse complement strand
GCCGCTCGGAGCGCGAGGTGCGCGTGCTCCCGCCGCTCGAGGTGGCCGGTGAGCGCAGCGGGCGCGCCCCCCTCGAGAGCGCGCTCGCCGATCCGTTGCAGCCCGTGGAGGCGGAGGTCTACGGTGCGCTGAAGCTCGGCCTGCACGACTACGTAAGAAAGAACGGCTTCGAGCACGTGGTGCTCGGGCTCTCGGGAGGGATCGACTCGGCGCTCGTCGCGTGCCTGGCTGCCGACGCGCTGGGCGCCGAGGGCGTGAGCGCCACGATCATGCCCTCCCCGTACTCCTCCCCGGAGACCCAGGACGATGCACGGGCGCTCGCCGGCGCGCTCGGCGTAGACGCTCTCGAGCTGCCGATCGAGGCCGTGATGGGCTCCTACGAGGCGGCCCTGAACGACCAGTTCGCGGGCCGTCAGGCCGACCTGACCGAGGAGAACCTCCAGGCTCGCATCCGCGGCAACCTCCTGATGGCGCTCTCCAACAAGTTCGGCTGGCTGGTTCTCACGACGGGGAACAAGTCGGAGATGTCGGTCGGGTACACGACCCTCTACGGCGATCTCGCGGGTGGCTTCGCGGTCATCAAGGACGTGCCCAAGACGCTCGTCTACCGCCTGTGCGGGTGGCGCAACTCGCCCGCCGGCTCGCCGCCCGACGGATCGGGCGCCCCGCACCCGATCCCCGACACGATCATCGACCGGGCCCCCTCGGCGGAGCTGCGCCATGACCAGCGTGACGATGACTCGCTCCCGGCCTACGCGGTGCTCGACCGCATCCTCGAGGGCTACGTCGAGCTCGACCGCAGCCGGGAGCAACTGATCGCCGAGGGCCTCCCGGCCGCTGATGTCGACCGCGCGATCCGCCTGGTCGACCTGGCCGAGTACAAGCGCCGCCAGGCCCCGCCGGGCATCAAGATCTCCACGCGCGCGTTCGGCCGTGACCGGCGCGTGCCGATCACGAACCTGTACCGCGGCTAGACACCCGCGGGGGCCCCTCACCGCTACCCTGCGGGCGTGCGCATCGGAGCCCTCACGCTGGCCGGGCTCTGCGCGCTGGTGCTGGGCGCGTGCAGCGACACCGTGCAGCAGAAGCCGATCCCGCACAACATCCTCGAGGGCCTGATCGCGGCGCCCGCTGCCGTGTACTGGCTCGGCGCCACCTTCGAAGACCTGCCGATCATCGAAGCGGCCAACGACCCCGGCGGCGCGCACAGCATCGAGTACGGCCCCTGCCTGCAGGGCGGCCAGGGCGCGTGCATGCCGCCGCTTCGGATCATCACCTCGCCCGACAACAGCTTCCTCCCGGGTGGGCAGTCCGCGGCGCGCGCCGCCTCGATCCGGGGTGTGCCGGCGCGCCTCTCACAGGGCGGGCGCACGATCACGATCGCCACGGGCGCCGTCGTCGTCGACATCTATGCGATCAACGAACGTCTGGCGCGCGCGGCCGCCGAGACGATGGTCCCGATCAACGACGTCGGGCGTCCCGCGGCCCCGCTCCCCGCCCGCCTGCCCGATTCGGGCTTCGGCGCGACCCCGCTGCCCTCCCAGACGCCCTCTCCCCTGCACCGGCTCGGCTGAGCGCCCCGGGCGTCCCGACGGGTATGGGCTAGGTGAAGACGGGCGCGGCGCCGTCGGGCATCGGCCGCACCGCGATCGTCATCCGGGTCACCGCGCAGGCGCGGCCGGCGTCGTCGGTGAAGCGGACGTCCCACACCCACGTCGTGCGGCCGCGATGGATTCGCTCGGCGCGGGCGTGGACGACGCCCTCGGTCACGGGGCGCAGGAAGCTCGTGCTGTTGGAGAGACCCATCGCCAGGTGTCCGTCCGACATGACCGCGAGGGCCGTCGCGATCGAGGCGATCGACTCGGCGATCGCCGCATAGACACCGCCGTGGACGAGGCCTGCGGGCTGCTTGATCTCATCGCGAACCGGTACCCGGGCGGTGATCTCGGTGTCGGAGACGTCGAGCACCTCGAGGCCGTAAAGTCGATCAAAGCCCTTCAGCGTCCCGGTGAGCTGCTCGCCGCTGACGTTGTTCATCGCGCCGCCACGATAGCCTACGGTCCTCCGTTGCGGCCTTTGCCGGCCACCGGCCCGGTGGCGGAGTTCATCAGACCATGAGCACATTGGACGAGCTCCCCAACGACCAGCGCGCCGCGCTCTCCCTGCTGCTTCGTCAGCGCAAGAGCTACAGCGACGTCGCGACGCTGCTCGCCATCCCCGAGCGCGCCATCCACGACCGCGCCCACGCGGCGCTCGCGGTGCTCGCACCGGCCCAGGCGCGGGCGCTGTCCCCCGAGCGCCGCCAGGAGATCGGCGACTACCTGCTCGGGCAGCAGCCCGGCGTGGCCGAGCGGCTGCGCACACGCACGTATCTCGCGAACGACGAGGCGGCGCGCGGTTGGGCTCAGTCCCTGTCGAGCGAGCTGACAGCGCTGACCGGCTCTCCCCCGGCCGAGATCCCGGCGCCCGCGGCCGTGGCGCCCGCTGCGCCCCCGGCTCCGCTGCCAACCGCTGCCGCGCAGGTGGCCCCGGCCGCTACCGGGCGCTCCTATCCGCCGAGGACGCCGGCGCCGGAGCCCCCCTTCGCCCCGGCAGACAGGGCCTGGTCGGCGCAGGAGAGCGCACCGAGCTCGCGCCTCGGGGGCGCGCTGCTGCTGACGGCGCTGGTGGTGACCGTGGCGGTGGCGGTCATCCTGATCATCTCCTCCGGAGGGGGGTCGAAAACCAAGACCTCGGCGAGCGCCGGCAAGACGACGAGCACGGCGAGCAAATCCGGACCGGTCAAGGGCCCGGCACTGCCGATGAGCTCGCCGAGCCCGACGAGCCATAGCGTGGGGGTCGTGGAGGTGCTCTCCGAAGGCAGTAAACACGCCTTCTACATCGACGCCGAGCACCTGCCGGCGACGCGCAACTTCTTCTATGCGATCTGGCTCTACAACTCCCAGACGAGCGCCGAGGCGCTCAGCAAGAGTCCGGCCGTCGGCGCCAACCACAAACTCGCGGGCGGAGCGCTGCTGCCCGCCAACGCAGGCGAATTCCGCGAAATCCTGTTGACGCGCGAGACCTCGCCCCACCCGACGCACCCGGGCAAGGTCGTCCTGCGCGGCGCCTTCAAGGTCGGCTGAGCGCGAGCAGCTTGCCGGGATTCATGATCCCGGCAGGGTCGAGCTCGGCCTTGAGCGCGCGCAGCGTCTGCACACCGCCCACGCCCACCTCGCGGGGCATCCAGCGCGCGTGGTCATGACCGACTGCGTGATGGTGGGTGATCGTCCCGCCGCCGTCGAGGATCGCCTCGCACGCGGCGTCCTTGACAGCCTGCCACTGGCCGAGCTCATCGTCCTCGCTCTGGCGGGCGATGAACGTGAAGTAGAGCGAGGCACCCGTCTCATAGACATGTGAGACGTGGCACATGACCAGCCCAGGTGTCCCGCGGGTCTGCAAGGCGGCGGCGATGGCGTCCTCCACCTGTTGGTGAAGGCGCCCGACGTTCGAGAACTGGGTGGCCGTCTCGAGCGTCTCGACCATCACTCCGAGGCTCAGCAGGTCATCGCGCAGGTAGGGCCCCGAGAAGCGTCCACGCAGCCAGGCCTCACCCGGCGAGCGGCCCACCGCCAGTCCGCCCTGGGCGCGCACCAGCTCGAGCGCGCGCCCGCGCCGGTGCGCGACATCCTCGGGCGTCCCCTCGAAGCCGAGGATCGCCACGCAGCCTTGGCCATAGCCGCGCAGGCCCAGGTAGGCGCGGCCGAGACGGTCCTTGATCCTGCTTGCGCCGGCGAGTGTGAGCGACATGGCCGTCTCCCGCTCGTCGGAGAGGCGCGCGACGTCGGGCAGGACATGCTCGAGCGAGAGCGTGCGCAGCGCCGTCACACCGGCGGCGAAGGTCTCGAAGAAGACCCCCTCGTAGGTGCGCTCGCGCGGCGCCGGTCGCACCCGCAGCGAGAGCTCGGTGATGACGCCGAGCGCACCCTCTGAGCCGACGAGCATCTGGCGCAGCGAGGGGCCCGCCGCCGTCGCCGGCAGGGCGGCGAGCGCGATGTCGCTCGCGGGGGCCGCGAAGCGCAGGCCGAGGACCATCTTCTCGATCGCGCCGTAGCCGGTCGAGGCCTGTCCGGCCGAGCGGGTGGCGGCACAGCCGCCGAGGGAGACGTACTCGAACGATTGCGGGAAGTGGCCGAGCGTGAGACCCTCGGGGGCCAGCAGCCGCTCGAGCTCGGGCGCGCGCAGGCCGGCGCCGACGAGGACGGTCGAGGACTCGCGGTCGAGACCGTGCAACGCTCGCATGCGGGCGAGGTCGAGCGCGATGACCGCCTCGTGCTCGCCCGCCATGGGCGAGACCCCGCCGACGACACTCGTGCCGCCGCCGAACGGCACGACGGCGATCGAGGCCCGGGCGCAGAGGTCGAGCACGGCGCGGACCTGCTGGTGGTCGGCCGGGTAGAGGATCGCATCAGGCGCGCCGTCAGGCCGGCCCGCGCGCAGCCGCACGAGGTCCGGATACCCCTTGCCGGCGGCGTGCAGGACACGCTCGCGGTGATCGACGCGCACGGCCTCGGCGCCGACGACGACGCTGAGGCGCTCGGCGAGCTCCTGCGGGAGCCGCGAGGGACCGAGTACGACGTTTTCGATCGCGACGGGTGGGCGGGGTCTCGGCAGCGCGCCGATCGCCTCGGTCAGGAAGCCGATCGCGTGCGGGGGCAGCACGACCGGATGAGCCTCATCGCCCCATCCCCACCAGCGCATCTGTGGTGGCCGGTCGACCTCAGCCACTGACCCGCTCCAGACCGTCGAGGGCCTGCTCGAGCGTCGCCCCGGCGGCACGCCTGACCATGAAGCCGCCGAAGCGCGGAAAGAACCCTGTCAGCGTCTGGCGCAGCTCGAGCGTCACCTCGGTCGCGATCGTGTCCGTGTCGTGTCCGGCGCGGGTGGAGGTCAGATGCAGCCTGGTCTCTGCAGCGCTCAGAAGGCGCGCAAACGGCGTCCCCTCGACGCGCTGGGCCCAGGTGAGGGCGTGCTCGCCCTCGTCGCGGTGGACGACGCTGAAGTCGGCCCGGACAGTTTTGCCCTTGCTCGTGCGCATGACCTCCGTGAAGGCGTCGTCCTCGACGTCCTCCACGCGCGTCACCCGCGGCCACCAGCGCGGCAGATGATGTGGGTCGCCGACGAGCTCCCAGATCTGATCGATCGGTGCTGCGATCGTCCGGCTGCGGCGGGCGGTGGGCATCAGGGCAGGCTAGGACTCGTAGCTCAGCAGCGCGTGGACCTCGCGCGGCGCCAGGCGCGCACGCCCGTCGAGGAACGCGAGCTCGATCAGGAAGTCGCAGCCGACTACCTCGCCCCCGAGCTGCTCGACGAGCTCGCAGAGCGTCGATGCGGTGCCGCCGGTGGCGAGCAGGTCGTCGTGGACGAGCACGCGGGCGCCGCTGGAGACCGCGTCGGTGTGCAGCTCAAGCTGGCCGGCGCCGTACTCGAGCAGGTACTCGGCGCTGACCGTCTCATACGGCAGCTTGCCGGGCTTGCGCGCGAGCACGAAGCCCGCGCCCAGCTCGAGCGCAAGCGCCGGGCCGAGCAGGAAGCCGCGCGCCTCGGCGGCGACCACGCAGTCGACGTTCAGCGGCCGCGCCTGCTCGGCCAGCAGCCGCACCGCGTGCGACAGGGCGTCCGCGTCTGCGAGGAGCGGCGTGATGTCCTTGAAACCGATCCCGGGCTGGGGGAAGTCGGGGATCTCGCGTATGAGCGTGCGGAGATCGACGTCGCTCATCAGCGGACGATCTTGCGCAGGTCCCTGATCAGCAGCAGGTGCTTGAGGTGGGTGGCGACGGCGGCGAGGTTCTCCAGCGCGTCGACCGCCTCTTTGCGCCGCTCGGGGTTGCGCGAGCGCAGGGCCGGCGCAAGGATCTGCTGCAGCAGGTTGGCCTCGCGGTCGGCCGAGGAGCGGAACACCCTCAGGTTGCGCCCGCCGACGCCGTAGCGGGCGAGCTCGGCGACGGCGGCGATGATCTCCCGCTCGGTCTCGTCGAAGTAGCGCACGCCGCCGCGCATCTCGCCCTTGACGACCCCGTACTCTTCGAGCTCGCGCACCAGCTTGGCCTCGGCCTTGGTCTCCTCGAGCACGTCGTCGAGCGAGTAGAGAGCGCCGGTCGACTCGCGGACACTCACGCTCGGGCGCCATGCGCGGGCGCCGTCGCGCCCTACCCGTCCCGGTACAGGTGCGGCCTCGCCGAGACGCCCGGCGGCCAGCTCCTGACGGATGACGCGCAGCGGCAGGAACTCGTCTCGCTGCATCCGCAGGATCGTTCGCAGCCGCGCCACGTCGCCCTGGGTGTAGAGCCGGTAGCCGCCCGGGGTGCGCCGGGGGGTGAGCAGCTTCTGATCCTCGAGGTAGCGGATCTTGGAGATCGAGATGTCGGGGAACTCCTGCGCGAGCGCCTTGCAGACCGCGCCGATCGTGAGCGACTTCTGCCGCTTGCCGAGCTCGGCCCGGGTGCCCGGGTCCTGGGCCGCGAGCTCGACGTCGAGCGGCGTGGGCGGCGTCGGCTCTGCGGGTGTCGCCTGGACGGCCATCAGCGCGCGTGGAAGGTGAGCTTGTACTTGCCGACCTGCACCTCGTCGCCCTCCTCGAGGTGGTGGGACTCAATCCGCGAGCGGTTGACGTAGGTGCCGTTGAGCGAGCCGCAGTCGTCGAGGTACCAGTCCTCGCCGCGGCGGATCATCAGCGCGTGGTCGCGCGAGACGGTCACGTCGTCGAGGAACACCTCGGAGTCGGGCCGCCGGCCAATGCTCATGCGCTCGCCCTCGACGGCGAAGCTCTCGCCCTCGCGTCCTCCCCCGGCGCGGATCACCATCGCGGGCCCGTGGGCGGTGACCTCGTCCATCTCGACCGGGACGAGCTCGCCGTCGTCGTCGATCCGGTAGGTCGCGGTCACCAGATCCCCGGCCACCCCGCCGCTGCCCTCGGCCCGCTGGAGCAGGGCGCCGCAGCGCTGGCAGTAGTTGGCGCCCTCGCCGTTGACGAAGCCACACTCGGTGCAGTGCAGGGCCATTGCCTCTCCCCCTTAGGGCATCCGCCGGCGCTGCGACGCCACGCGGCCCGCGATCGGGGCGCCAGGGCGGCTCACTCGGTGCCGTTCGGCTGGCGGTGGGCGAGGATGTCGGTGAGCCGCTGGACGTCGTCGCCGGTGATCATGACCTCGCCGCCGTCGTGCTTGTTGCGCAGGCGATTGACGAGCTCGGCACGGAGGATGTCGATCTTGCCGTGCAGGATGCGCCGCTTGTAGGAGATCTCGGTCTCCTCCTCGGTCAGCTGGCGGATGACGTCTTTGAGTTCGAGGTCCGTCAGCGAGCCCAGGTCGGGAAACGTCTCGTCCATCTTGCCTTCTCTCCTCGTGCGGGACACGCCGGGCGAGCCTCGGTTGGTGGACGCGCGCGCCCCCGGCCAGAGACACCAGTATAGCCCAAACGGTCAGGCTGAGCTTGAGGCTACTCGGCGGCCCCCGACCGGAGTTGGGCACGCACCGAAACGGCGTACATGGCGCTCGCGAGGAGCGCCATCGCAAGGCCGATGTAGAGGAGGATCTCGGCGAAGCCCCCGAGCGCGACCATGGCGAAGAAGAACGACCCCATGACGGGTGCCACGGCGAGGCGGCCGGGCCAGTTGATGCGCAGTTCGGCGCCCCGCGCTAGCGCCCAGCGGCCGAGCCCGAGCATCAGGAGCTCGCGGGCAGCGAGGACCGCCAGTGCCCATCGGGGGAGCAGGTCGAAGCGCCACGTGACCACGACGCCAGAGACGACTAGCAGCCTGTCGGTGACCGGATCCATGAGCGCGCCGAGACGGCTGTACTGGCGGGTGACGCGGGCGGCGATGCCGTCGGCGTAGTCGCCCCATCCGATCACCGCGAACAGCGTCGCGGGCAGCGCATCGGTGCCGTCATTGCTGGAGAGCGCGGTGATCAGGAAGACGGGGATCAGCGCGAGGCGGCTGAAGCCGATCGTGTTGGGGATCGTCCAGGGCCGCAGCGGCTGGCCGGCCTGTGTCTGGGTTGGGGGCGGCCCCGAGCGGTCGAGGCCGAACAGGCGCCGGGCGGTCAGGCGCCGGCGCTCTAGGGGAGGCTCTGCCACAGCTCATCCACCGCCCGCAGCAGTTGCTGGGGCTCACCGCCGAGCGGCAGAGCGGCGGCGTCGCTGCGGCCACGGCGGATCTGGGCCTCGATCTCGCCCGACTCGAGCGAGCGGCGCCCAACGGTCAGCCGCAGCGGGCAGCCGAGCAGCTCGGCCTCGGCGAACTTCTCACCCGGGCCGAGGTCGCGGTCGTCGTAGATGACCTCGAGGCCACCGTCCTCGAGCGTCTCGTACAGCGCCTCGGCGGCGTCCCGCTCGGGTGTGCCGGGCTTGCCGAGCGCGACGAGGTGGATCTGGAAGGGAGCCAGGGCAGCCGGCCAGGAGATGCCCTTCTCGTCGGCGAACTGCTCGACCGCGGCGGCCACGATGCGTGCCGGTCCGATGCCGTAGCAGCCCATCCACACGGGCAGCTCTGTGCCGCTCTCGTCGAGATAGCTCGCCCCCAACGCTTCGGCGTATCGGGTCCCGAGCTTGAAGATGTTGCCGACCTCGATAGCCGGCTCGCGCGTGAGCGGGCGGCCGTCCTTGAGGTACTCCTCCCCCACCTTCTCGATCCCGGGCGTTGCGAGCGCGACCTCGACGTTGGCGGCGTAGCCATCGCCGAGCACGATCTCGTCCTCACCGGCGGCGCACGGCGCCATGTACTCGTGCGCTCCGCTGCCACCCATCATCCCCACGTCGCCCTCGACGCGGTACCAGCGCAGGCCGGTGCGGTCCATGATGCGGTCATACGCGCCCACGTGCATCGCGTAGCGCTCGTCCATCCCGGCGCGGTCGCGGTCGAAGCTGTAGGCGTCCTTCATGACGAACTCGCGCGTGCGCAGCACGCCCGCCCGGGGACGCGGCTCGTCGCGCTCCTTGACCTGGAAGTGGTAGACGACAAGCGGCAGGTCGCGGTAGGAGCGGACGGCCTGGGCGATGTGGGAGGTGACGGCCTCCTCGTGGGTCATCGCGAGCACCAGCTCGGAGCCCTTTCGGTCGGTCAGCTTGAAGAGCTCCTCGATCTCCAGGCGCCCGGTCTTGCGCCACGGCTCGGCGGGCTGGAGCACCGGCATCAGCATCTCCTGGGCGCCGATCGCGTCCATCTCCTCGCGAATGATCGACACGGCCCGCTGGTGGACGCGCCAGCCGGCGGGCAGCCATGTCCACATCCCGGCGCCCAGCTGCCTGATCAGCCCCGCGCGGACCATCAGCTTGTGGGAGATCGCCTCCGCGTCGGCGGGCGCCTCCTTCTCGGTCGGCAGCAGGTAATCACTCATACGGGCCATTGCGGTGACGAGCGTATAGGGCCGTGCCGCGTGGCGTCAGGCAGTTATCGCAGAGGTTCGACGCGCCGGGCGCCTATGTGACGGAGGTGGCTGACGCAGAGGACCTCGCGTCCTGGATCGTCAGAACGATCACCAGATCCTCGGCCGCCTCGTAGCGATAGACCACCAGCAGCCACCGCCACGGGCCCAACACGAAACGCATGCCGCCCCAGCGACCGGTGAGCTCCCGCCCAATCAGCGGAAACGCCTCCAGCACGCGCAGCGAGCGCCGCAGACGGGGCCGTGTATCGATCGACAGGCTATGGGTCAGGATGAGCCGGTCGAGGTCCTCGACCGCGACCGCGCTCAACTCGACGCGAGCCACACCCCTAGAGGTCCTCGAGCGAGATCGTCTCGCCCTGACGTCCCTGCTCCAAGCCCAGCTGGGCTCGCTCGTAAGCACCGGGAACCCCGTCCAACAGCGTCGCAATGTCCCGCGTGTCGGGGTCGGCATCCTCGATCGCGTTCGACAGCAGGGAGCGAGCGAGCGTGCCCTCCTGGATGTGCGTGCGCTCGGCCAGGCGGCTCAGGCGTGCCGCGTGCTCGGCATCGAGGGTCACGTTCAGACGATGGCTTGCGGAACTCACGTCAAACACCCTACTACACAGAAAGGCACGCGGTGTGCACTTGTGCCCGAAGCGAGGGCCGGGCAGCCGGCCTGGAGGGCTCTGATAGAACAGCGAGCATCTAGAGAGATGCCAGAGCCCACCTCGACAAGGAGCCGATAAATGGCCTTCTCAGTACCGCCGCTTCCCTACGCCTATGACGCGCTCGAGCCGCACATCGACAAGATGACCATGGAAGTCCACCACGACAAGCACCACCAGGCATACGTGGACAAGGCCAACGCCGCGCTCGAAGACACCTCGCTCGCCGACGCGCCCGTCGAGGAGGTCCTGAAGAGTCTCGAGGACGTGCCCGAGGGCAAGCGCAAGGCCGTCAAAAACAACGCCGGCGGCCACCACAACCACAGCCTCTTCTGGGAGAGCATGAGGGCCGACGGCCCGGTCGAGCCCGACGGCGAGCTGGCCGACGCGATCGCCTCGGCCTTCGGATCGTTCGCCGACTTCCAGGCCAAGCTGAAGGAAACCGGCGTCAACCAGTTCGGCTCGGGCTGGTCGTGGCTCGTCCGCGACGGCTCCGGCCTCTCGGTCATCGGCACGGCCAACCAGGACAGCCCGCTGTCCCTCGGCAAGACGCCCCTGCTCGGCGTCGACGTGTGGGAGCACGCCTACTACCTGAAGTACCAGAACAAGCGCCCCGACTACATCGACGCGTGGTGGAACGTCGTCGACTGGGGCAAGGTCGCAGAGCGCTTCAGCGCAGCCTCCTAGCAGGGGCAGCCGCGGTGGGGTCCCCTCGCACATGTGCGAGGGGCGGGCGGGCACA
>Ga0207927_1001281_pt1 | contig 10817 bp, 6 predicted proteins | sample NGESurdeep072012_2_FD_184456 | JGI IMG/M metagenome (GOLD analysis project Ga0207927, IMG submission 184456) | Arctic peat soil microbial communities from Barrow, Alaska - NGEE Surface sample 210-2 deep-072012 (SPAdes) | ecosystem: Environmental > Terrestrial > Soil > Wetlands > Peat ... | reverse complement strand
CCACGCCCTGACCCACGCCCGGCGATCCCGGGCCCATCAGAACCCGTCCTTCAAGATCGCCACTAGCGCTAACGGCTGCGCGGATCATCCTCGACCCCGAGGTAGCCGACGTCGAGGCCCAGCAAGCGGGCGACTGCGATCGACAGCGCGCCGATCGAAGCCGGCTGGTCGACGACCACCAGGACCCGGCCGTGCTCGCGGAGCCGGCGGTAGACCGCGGCCAGCGCTTCCTCATCGTTGGGTAGCGCCTTGTCGTGCAGCCGCTTCCCGGCGGCGTCGAGCGCGCAGGCGTGGTGCTTGCTCTTACCGACGTCGAGGCCGCAGAACACCGCGTACTCCGGCTCAACCGGCTTGTCCGCTCCCGACAAAACGATCTCCTCGATTTGAGGAGCAGGCGACCGGGACACCCGCGCCGGCAGCCACGTTACGAGCAGACCTTCACGATCGAGGCCAGGTCTCTATCAGCGGTCACTGGCGCCCGCCGACCCAGGTGACAACACCCCGGCCGTCGGCCCTGGCAGTCACCGGCTGGCTGATGAACCCTTCTCAAACACTTACTCAGGGCTTCACCTTCGCGCGATACATCCCTTGGATGGGATGGCCGTTGTACGGACCGATGGGGTTCTCGTTCTCCTTCTTCCCGCCGATGATGTCCCACCACCGTCCGGCCGCCTTGTCGAACACGAGCTCTCGCCGCTGGATGCCGGCGGCGTCCTCACCGTAGAGGTGTCCCCAGGAGGCGTCGACCAGGAAGGTGTGGACGTCGTTGGTCACCGTGTGGTCCACGACGATGACGGTGTGCCAGTCGTGCTCCCCCTTTCGCCAGGCCAGCACGAACAGGTCACCGGTCTGGCCGTTCAGGAAGCCCACCTCGGTGAAATGCGTCGCCGGGAGGGCGGCGAGGTTCTCGTCGCTTCGCTTCGCCTTGAGCCCCAAGCCCTGCCGCAGCGCCGAGGTTGCGAGGTTGCACCTGGCGTCGTCGTGCTTGCCGGTGAAGGCGTAGATGAACGCCAGCTGTACGTACCCGGCGCAGTCGATCCCGATGTCGAACTCGCTCTGCAGGGCTCGGACGAGCTGCTCGTCGGAGAGGCCGGGCTGCCGCTTCCGGACGGCGTCCAGCGACCCGACGTCGATCAGATGCCGGGTGAGCACCTTGATCTCGTCCGGCCTGGCTCGGCCGTACGCCGCGCAGCGAATGACCGTGTGCAGCGGGGCCGAGACCTTCGCCCCCAGCTTCTCCGCGAGCAGCTTCTCCAGCTTCTCGGCGTCCTGTTCCGAACTGACGCTCGCCAGGTGGAACTGCGACCGTACGTTGACCGTGACCCCGCTGGGGAGCGTGTACTTGGCTTTCGCGAGGTCAAAGTACTCGTCGATCCGCTTGCGCAGGTCAGAGCTGGAGACCTTGGGGACTAACTCCTCGGCCAGCGGGTCGGGGTAGCCCTCCGCCTCGACGGGCAGCTCGTCGACCGCTGCTTCGCCGACCTCGATCTGCCCGAGCTGCCCGGCGGGCTGCTCCTTCTGGATCTCGGCGGAGAGCTCCTGCCACTCGTTGAGGGCGGCGTTGGTCTGATACCGGGGGAACTCGACGGTCGCCATGTCAATGCTGGGCTTCATCGGCGCCGGGCTCACATTCCACTTGTCGCCCCGGCGACGCGCGGTCGCCGTCCAGGACCACCTAGCCCTGGCGATTGGCACCCAGATGGCGTTCTCACCGCGTGGCACGGCCGGCTTGAACATGAGGTAGTAGGTGAACTGGTCGTTCACGGAGACGGTCACGCCCAGAGGCGGCAGCGCGGTGCGCGGGTTGTCCTCGATGCCTCTCCCGCCGCTGGTGGCGCTCTCTCCGGCCTCGAGCCTCGTCTCGTAGAGCCCCTCGCTGTACGCAGGCTCCTTGTCGGGGCCGTCGTCGAGCTGGGTGTGCATCTCGGTCTTGGCGGGGTGCCGCCAGACCAGCCGGCGGGTCTGCGCTCCCCCTGGCGCACGACGCAGCACCTGGGAGCGGTCGGCCACCACCGTCTGTACGTCCTTGACGTAGCCGGCGTGGGTGGGAGGCAGCGTGACCTTCCAGTGCCACGCGATCCCGGGCGCCTCGATGGGCTTGCCGAACCGTATCGCCGTGAGGCCCGCGCGGGTTTCGAAGCGGGTTTCTCCCGTCTTGGCGGTGAAGGAGCGCGCCGTCGGCGCCTTGACGTCGAAGACGTACACGACCTGCCCCAGGCTGCCGGACTTCATCCGGAACCTGGCTCGAACCGTCCTGCCGGCGGCGGCATCGACCCAGTAGAAGGTGATTCTCGGTCGTTGCAGGTCGGCGTCGGTGAGCGGGATCGGCTTGACGTCGGTCACGGTCCCGTCGTAGCCGCGCACTGTCGTCCCGGGGATCGTCCAGCTGACGGTGTCCACGTCCTCTGCCCACGCGAGGTCACGGACGTTGAGCACGATCTGCTGGCCGACGGCGACGACCCGGGTGGGCGAGCCTGGAACGTCAAGCTGCATGGGGTCCGGCGCCTGCTCCCCGGTCTCCAGCTCGTGCCCGTCCGGCCGAGTTGCCCGCGCCACGGGGATGCCGAAGACCCAGTCCGAGAGGTGCATAGCCTGCGCCGTCCGGACCGTGGCGTTGCGCTTGGTCTGATATGCCCGTACCGGTACAGCCTCCCGGACGAAGATGTCCACGCCGGCGAGCGCGTCCTTGAGGTAGGGGGTGGCCCCGCCCGTCCCCGCGGCCATCGCCATCCGGGTGAGCGCGAACCTGGTGGGCAGCGGGAGGCTGTCGAAATCGCCGTGCAGCTCGGCGGCGATCTCCCTGAGCCGGACCTCCCGGAACTTGAGGTAGACCGCGGTGGCGAGCGCGCCGTCGGGACCGGAGTCGAACAGGATGGTCTTGACCATCCGCGGATCGTCCTTGGCATCGTTGAGGTGTTCGACCGGCGTCTGACTCCTGTCCCATTTGACCTTGGCGTACGCGGGAACCCTCGCTTGGATGGCGGCGCGCGCCTCGTAGAAGTCGTCACATCCGATGTGGTAGGAGCTGACTTTGTCGCTGGACAGGTAGCTGAGCGGCCGACGGGTCTCGGCCATCATGATCGTGCCGAGCAGCCCGGGATTGAGGCCGGCTTCGTTGGCCGCGTCCTCGACCAGCTTCTTCAAGTGTCTGCCGGTCTGGCCTAGGAAAAACGCCCGGTGGTGGTCGGTGACCTCTTCGCCCGAGACGACGAGGTCGGTGTTCTCGGCGGAGACCTCGATCGCCTTCCACACTTCCTTGTCGAGGATCCTCATCCACTCCGAGCTGAGCCGCGCGTAGTTCGGGTCGTCGCGCATCAGCGGTTTGGTCGGCAGCTCGGGATGCCGGGCGAAGAAGATGAGGTTGGTGAACTCGTTCTCGTCACGCCATCCCGCCTTAATGGCCAAGCTCAGAGCCAGCGGCCAGTCCCGCTTGCCGACCGCGGCGGCGACGTCGTCGGGCACGGCCGTCGGATCGAACCGCTGCTCCACGGGCGGTTCGTCCGGCGGCGGCGCCTCCGGCTGCGGCAGGAGCAGGACCGGGGGCTCCAGCGCCTGCTCCGTCTCCACCATGGCGGGGGTCTCGCCCCCCTCAGTGATCCACGCGCGGAGCTGTCGGACCAGCTCGCGGGTGACCCGGACGACCCGGTTCGAGGCCGTGCCCGCGCCGACGGCGACGCCCACCAGGCAGTGCCGCTTGTTGTCGATGACCCAGACGGGAGAGCCGCTCTGTCCTTTCGTCGTGTCGGCCGTGGTGGACATCGTCCGGCGCTTCTCGTGGGCGCTGTGCAGGATGCCCGCGGCGCACCAGAGCTGCCGACCACCCTTACCGCCCGGGTATCCGGCCGTGTAGGCCGCCATGCCGTTGAGCCCGCGCGGATCGAGCCGAGCCAGCATGGTGTTCTCGCCGCACTGCGGGCTTCCCCAGAAGCAGAGCGGCCGGTCGTTCAACGCCTTGAACCGTCGCTCCCCCACGGCGCTGCCGAGGGTGAGCAGCGCATAGTCCCAGTCGAGGCTGTCCGCCGCCGTGGGGTCGTATTCCTGGCGGATCCTGGGTTTCGAGGCGAGCGCGTACCTGCCGAGCGGCTCGTCGAGGCCGTCGAGCGTGGGGATCACCGTGATCGTGTACTGCTGCATATTCTTGTAGGCGTCGTGGACGACGTGCGCCGCCGTGAGGACGTGCCGGTTGGAGATCAGCAGGCCCGTGCCGGCTCCGGCCGGGCGCCCGCGACTGTCGGCGATGTCGATCTTGCAGATCCACCGCCACGGCACACGGGTCGTGTCCTTGACCCGGACCCGGTTGTCACCGTCGATGATCCCCGCTTCCTCGAGCTCGAACGATCCCGGGGACACGAGCTCCTCACCGAGCTGCTCCGCGGGCTCCACCTTCCCGCGGCCGGGTTGGGCCCACGGCAGGTCGAAGGCGCTCGGGACGGCGGCTTCCGCGACGAGCTCGCCCAGCTGTGCCCGCCATGGTTCGGCGCGTTCGCCTGCTGGCGGCTCGTGGTCCAGGAACGGGGTCTCCAGTCCTGGCAGCGGCCCGGAGGGGGGAGGCGGCCTGCGCTCGTCGGCAGTCACGGAGTCCTCGCCGCGCTCAGCGGACCGCCACTTTGCCGGCCTTGACATCGTGGCCGGTGATGGCCGACCAGTGGGTGATGATGGTGTTCATCGCGCCGGACAGGCTGTTGGGGGCGGTCGGGTCGTAGAAGGCGCGTGCCGCGCCGGCCACCTGCAGCGTTCCGGTCTCGATGGCGATGACCACGGCCGAGATCGCATCGGCGACCTGAAAGTAGTGGTCCGCCAGCCCGTTGGCGGGAAGCCCGACCATCTGGGCGATCTTGAAGAGGACCTGCTCCGGGGTGGCGCCCTCCGCCCGCAGGTCCCGGATGATCGGAAGGTTGTTGTTCTCCACCGTCAGGTGGAACCACGACATCATCGCCACCAGGTAGAACTCTTCGCGCGACAGGACTCCGAACCGCCTGCGGTCGAGGAGCTGACTGTTCAGCGTGCGGGCGAGATCTTCGATCTTGGCATCGTCGGTGGGGTTGGCGCCGCTCGTGGTCGAGCGGTTGGTGAACCCGATCCAGGTTTCCCGGAAAAGTTCTTCGAAGTTGGTGACGATTTCCTTGTTGGCCGCCGCGACCTTCACGTATTCGTAGGGTGAGTTGTCGTCGTTGCCGTGGTTGAGGTCCAAGCCGAACATGCGGTAGTACGCCTGGCGCTCCGTGGTGTCGATGGACGGCCGGACGGAACTGGTGATGGTCGTGATCGAGAACGGCGGTGGGTCGCGGAAGAAAAGCTCCTCGGTGTTGCGCAGCCAGAGCTGGGTCTGCTCGCTCGGCGCCCCCAACTTCTCGCCGTGCAGGAGCTCGCGCACCACCCGGCGGAAGATCGGACGGATCCGGGTGTTGGCGATCATGTAAGCGTAGATCAGATGGTCCCAGCGCACGCCACGTGTTCCGATCTCCACGTTCAGCGTGTTGGTGAGGACCGTCGCGAAGGGAGCGGCCGGGTCCGGTGATGCGCCCTGGTTGCTGGGCGGGGTCAGCACCGTCAAGGGCATCTTCGGGATCGCCAGTCCAGGCGTGTCGCTCCGGTGGTCCGGGTGACCGGTCGGCGGGAGCGTCACCCCGGGGGCCGGGTTGACTCGGAGGTTCCATGCCAGCTCCAGCAGGGCCGTCAGCTCCGCCGGATGCAGGCTGACCAGCTTGGCCGGCCCGTCCGTAACCTGGGCAGCGAGATTCCGGAACATGGCAGGTGTCTCCCTAGCTAGGTACGGGTCGAGGCCTCCGTGGCGACCGTGACGGTGTTCGAGGGCGTCTCACCTCGGGGATTGAAGGCGACTAGCTGGTAGCGGTACGTGGTGGCGGCGGCGAGATTGACATCGCGGTACGAGCGCGCGGTGGATGGTAGTTGCCTGACTTCGACCAGGTCCGTGCAGTATTCGCCTCGACACCGCTTCAGTTGGTAACCGTCGGCGTTCAGGGTGTCGTCGGTCCACGTCAGTTCGCTCTCGGTCGAGGAGATCGGCTTGGCCGCGATCTTGAGGGAAGCCGGAAGCGACTTGAATTTCAGTCCCGCGGCAATGTCGTTGAAGGTGTCTACGGCGACTTTCGCCGCACCGTCGAAGGGTTTCGGCGCCTCGTCCTGTAGTTGCGCCCGGAAGGTTGAGAAGACCTGGTCAAGCGTGGTCAGGACCCTGCCAATGTCGTGCCGGCTCGCGACGTCCGGCGCCTCGGTCGCCTGCTCTGCGGCGTTTGGGTCATTCGTGGTCGGCATCGTACGGACCCTCCCGATCCTCTAGCTAGGCGGCTTGCAGTGCGCCGCCGAGTCTCAACAGCCATTCCTCCGGTCGCGCGAACGTGGCCACCTCCTGCTCCGGCGTCGTGGCCATCCGTAGGCCGGTGAGCGCCAGCAGCCGCAGCGCCTCCGTCCAGACCCAGTGCATCGATGTGTACAGTGCCTGGCCGAGTTGCTGCTCCATCGCCAGGAGCGCCTCCGGCTTGACGCGTTCCGGACTGACCAGGGCGGCGAGCGCGCGGCCGCCGAACGCGCGCATCGGCTCACGCAAGGTGATCTGCGCGATGCGCGGCAGCAGGGGCAGCGAGGCCTGCAACAGCGTCCAGGTCGCGTCCTGCGCCCGCTGTAGGGAATACAGCTCCGTCCACGCCGCCGCCAGGTCTTCCCAGGGGCCGCCGCCGTAGAACTGCCGGCACATCTCCACCCCGAGCAGCACCCGGATGTAGCTGATCGGATGGGGGTCGCCGGGGGTGTGCCGCAACACCATCGCGTCGTCGCCGGCGAGCACGTCGTGCAGCGCAGCGACGCTTGCGTATCCCGTGTGGACGAACGCGAAGCCGTCCGCCCCGATCTCGGACGCCCAGCCGGCCCATTCCTGTGCCACGCCCGCCGGCGCTCCGGTCAGGCCGGTGGCGAGCATCGAGGCCAGCTCCTCGTTCCACCCGACCACGGCCGCTGCCTGGTGACCGGCCTCGTGGATCAACGCGGTGTTGCGCAGCAGATTTTGGTGCGTGATCGCGATGGCCGCGACGGGGTTGACGCCGGTGCCGTCCCAGAGGCGGAGATTCGCCCGCAGGACCGCCGCGCCCATCCCCTTCTGCAGGTACGTGAGAGCGCTGGGGACGGGCTTGCCCAACTGGTCCAGCACCAGCGCCATGCTCCGGTACGCCAGGATGTCGCACGCCTTCAGGTATCCGGAGATCTTGGGATTGGTACGTGTGTTGATCGCGTCGGCGAAGAACATCAGCGTGGTCTCGACGCGCCCATAGCGGTCGCGGAAGACTAGCAACTGGCTACGTAACGTCATCATGTCGGCTGGCGACGCCGCCGCGGCCAGCGCCGCCTGCAACAGGTCCCCCTCGTGGACCAGCTGCGTCACCACCGTGGTGAGGTGCTGCCGGATGGACAGCCCCAGGTACCGTTCCAGGCCGTGCCATGCCGTCGGCGAGGCCAGGTCGTCCAGGTCGAGGAGCCGTCGCGCCGCTGCCGTCCAGTGGATCACCTGCCGGCTCAGCTGGGTCTTGACGGCCGCCTGGAGGTCAGCCATGCCGGTGCCCGGGGTGGACGCTGAGCCGGACCGTAGGTTCGCCCTCGGGCACCCTGAGGGTGGCCAGCGAGACTCCTCTGCCCGTGAGGGCGTCGCCCAGTTCGCGGAATCCGGGCGGATTCTCTAACCTGACGACGAGGGTCACGCCGTCGGCGGTGTCCTCGGCGGCTCGGATGAATTCCTGGGCGTGCCGTTGCAGGTGATCAGCCAGACCCTTGACCACCCACTCCGTCACCCGGCCTCTGAGCTGCTGGAGGACGACCGAGGGCAGCCGGCTGAGGGCGTTCATCGGTCGGCCCGGGATCACCGCCCCGTGCACGATCTTGAGCTGTCCCAGGTTGGCGGCGAAGGCCCGGTTGACCCCGCGGTCGACGAAGTGTCGCAGGCGCTCCATCACCACGCCCAGGTGACCGTGCTGGCGGAGCTTGACGGCGATCTCCTGGGCGCGGAGTTCGCTCAGATACAGGCGCGCTACGATCTCGTTCCTGGGGAAGTGGAAGACCAGTCTGCTGTGGGAGCGACGGCGCACGTGCCTGCGGCCGCCGGGTGCGGGGACCATGAGCGGACGCTTGCCGGGCAGGTCCAGGTAGTAGAAGCGCTGTCCGACCTGCGGGACGGTAGGGTCGCCGGTCCCGCCTTCGGCGTCCCGGCCCAGCTCCGGCTGGTCCAGGAGCAGGGCCGCCGCGTCGCGGGTGAGTGGATGGAGCTGGCCGTACCCGTCCTCGCCGTCCACCTTGGCGATGACCTGCTCCCCGCGGACGATGTCGGCCAGCCGCATGCCGGGCAGGGCTTCGTACAGATGGACCTCACCCTCCAGCTCCTCGCCGGGCGCGAGGGCGTACTGCTCTTCCAGCGCCTCACCCACGGTGCCGCCATCGAAGGTCTCGAGGCTGGCCACCTTGTACGGGGAGATGCGGGTCGCGAGGCTCGGGCCCAGCCGCTTCTTGTACCGACGGCCGCATCGATACCAGAACCCGCGGCGGTGCTCTCGCAGCTCTGGACGCTTGCGGTAGGTGTCCTCCGGCAGGACGGGGGGGAGGTTGGCGGCGGCGGCTTGCTCGAATGCCTCCAGGGCGGCGCCTTCGAGGAGCTCCTGGTTGTCGAGGACGTAATCCGGAAGCGCCGCCACCCTCCGTACGGTCTCCTCGACGGCGAACGCCACCGCCGACGCGGCCGGCCTGGACTCGCTCTGGGTTGCCGCTTCCAGCTGGAGGAGACGCAGGCCGGCATCCACGATCGCCTTGGAGAGCGGAGGGGCGTACTGCGGGCCGACGAATTTCTGGATGAGCTTGCCGAGGAAGCCGGCCAGAAAAGCGACCACCCGTTGCCGGCCGGCGAGCCGGAGCCCCACCTTAAGGACGGGCAGGAGGGCCGGGATGAAGTTCTCGACCTGGGGCGTGGGATCCTCGCCATCCTTCAGCTGCTCCAGGCCGTCCACCAGGCGTTCCCTGGCGCGCTCGAGCTCGGCGACGGGGTAGGCGTCCGGGGCCCCCCGCTGATCGACCGCGCGGGCCACCTCCAGGTCCTGCTCGGCCTCGGTCTGGGCGAACAGGAGGTTGGCGACCCGCTGATTGAACTCGTTCTGGATCTCCGCCACCTCGTTGGTCGCGGCCGTCTCGGGTACGGTCCCTTCGCCCTCCTCGAGCTCCTTCAGGAACGGCAACTTGTCGCGGAGCATCATGGCCATCGGCTGGAGCTGCCGCGGCAGCTTCTTAATTGCGCGCTCGACCACAGCTTTGATCATGGGCCTGACGAACACGAGGAGTTTGTTGAGGATGGGCACCAAGCCCCACCTGGCGACTGCGCTGGCGGTGTTCTTCGCCAGGTCCAGGCCCTTGTTGACCACTTTCTTGAACGTGTTCTTTAGTCCGTCCAGCCATTGTTCGAAATGCGGCTCGATCTCCCCGGACGGCCGGTAGCGGTCGACGATGGTCTCGACCTCGTCCTCGCTCAGGGTCCCCAGGTCGCGCTGGCCCAGGTCCGCGGCGAGCGTCCTGATCATCGTTTCCGCCTCGGCCACCAGCGGCGCGAAGTGCTGATCGAGGATCCGTTCGGCCTCCTGGGCGGTGGTGTGGGGGTCTTGCCGTTCATCGGCGAAGTTGCTCTCGTGAATGGCCGCCGCCTCGTCCACGAGGGTGGACAGCGCCTGGTTGAACTGCTCGTCGTGTAGCTCGTTGAGGAACGAGACGTACGCTTCGGTCTGCGGGTCTGGCCCGGGTCGCCCTTCCAGCTCGTAGATGGCAAGGAAGGGACTGCTCGCCGGGGCGCGCATGGGTGATTCCTCCACGCGGGCCGGGAGCTCCTCCTCGGTGAAGCTTCTGACATCGAGGAACGGTGAGGAACTGGACATCGACCCTGCCTCCTCGGATGTGACACCCGGCGCTGGCAGACGCGCGACCTCCTTGGCTGCCGGCCTTGGAGTCTAAGTGGTCCGCACCGTAAGTCCTTGGGGGTCACGCCGCGGCAACACACACTTTCGCGGTGCATCCAGGCTGAATCGGCACCTCCCCCCGACGTCGGGGGAGGCGGATCGGTTTCGAGCGCCACGACGGCGGTATGCCGGCTCCCGCTGGCGGTCCCTGACCCGGGCCGCGAGCGTTCCCGCGGCGCGGGCGGTGTCGGCCGCGCCGTCAGTCGTGTCGTTGAGCCGTCCCGGCGAGCTCACCCTCAATGAGCTGGCGCCGGCCAGGTTGGCGAAGAACGCGGTTAGCTCGATCCGAGCCTCCTCGCGGCTGGCGTAGGCGGTGTCATCGGCGCGGCCTGCTTGCCACCGACGACCCGGAAGATGCGCCAGGTGGCGTCCTTGCCATCGACCAGGTAGGTCTGACCGGTCGGGGCGGTGAAGGCGTAACTGACGCCACCGGCTGGTCATGCCGACTCCCGGCGCGTCCGTGCGTCGAGAAGGGCGCGCAACTCAGCGGCTAGCGGTTCGGGGACGTACGCCGCGGCGCTCTCTACGAGATCAAGAGGGACCAACACGGACGTGGTATCGCCACGCCGGCGGCGATAGACGCGCTCGGCGAGCAGCTCGAGCTCGGCGACGAGCGCGGGCTGCGGCGGTCCAGGTGTCGGGGATGCGGTCGGTGAGCTGGTGGTTGAGTGGCAACGACGGTGGCCGACAGTTGGCGCTGTGTGGACGTGGGGCGTCTGGTGGGAGGGACTGTGCGGGCGACGCGATGCCGCGCGGACGCGACGCCGCGTCGGGTGCGCGTTCGCGGCACGTTGGTGCTCATCGCATTCGCGGCAACGGCGT
>Ga0207927_1001279_pt1 | contig 10823 bp, 10 predicted proteins | sample NGESurdeep072012_2_FD_184456 | JGI IMG/M metagenome (GOLD analysis project Ga0207927, IMG submission 184456) | Arctic peat soil microbial communities from Barrow, Alaska - NGEE Surface sample 210-2 deep-072012 (SPAdes) | ecosystem: Environmental > Terrestrial > Soil > Wetlands > Peat ... | reverse complement strand
GGGGCGCTTCTCCGCATCCGTCAGTGCGAGCTTGAAGAACTCGTCGGGGGGGCCATCGCCACGGTCGGCTGCGACCGGGTGTCCGAGGACATGGGCAGCCACAGACTCAACGCCGCCGCGAGCGCGAAAAGCACGAATCCGACGAGCGCTGACCGCTTCCACGTCATGCGTGCTCCTCTGTACCGACAAAAAATCGTCCACTCGGCCAGCTCCCGGTGGGAGCTTTACCGGTACCGGGGCGCGGTCACGATGATCGTCACTTCGGTTCCGGGCGGCAGATCGAGCTGATCGCGTCCCTCGACGAGAATCGCGCCGCCGGCGCCGCCGACGACCGCACCGACCGCGGCGCCCTTGCCGCCGCCGGCGATGGCGCCGATGATGGCGCCGACCGCCGCGCCGATGGCGCCGTGCTCGATCCTCGTGTCATTGGTATTCGTATCGCGGACGCCGCCCTCCGCGTCGACGCGCAGTGTGGCGCCGTCGGGCGTGCGAACCGTATCAAGGACCGCTCTGAGCTCGGCGGTCTGGCCGCCGCGGAAATGGATGGTCTCGAAGTTCACCATCATGTCGGCGCGGTTGCTCGCCTGCTGGTACGGATTGACGCGCGAGACGACGCCGTCGATGCGGGCGCCTTCAAACTGCGAGGGGCCTCGCACCGTCATGGTGAACCGCTCGCCGCTGCGCGAGGTCCGCGTGCCGAGCGGGGTGTCGAGGGTCGCGATGAGCCGCGTGCCGTCGGGCACCATGTATTGCCCCGTTGTCGGCGCGTAGGCAGGGGGAGCGCCGTACCCGGACCCGTACGTCGGCACCGGCCGGGAGTCGCCCGCATACAGATCCCAGCGCGGCTCGTTCGCGATGCGGCGATAGTAGCTTTGCACCGTGACCGGCTCGCTCAGCTCCTCGTTGTCCAGACGCCGCGTCACGATCAGGCGGTCGCCGTTGTTCAGCGCCTCGAACGTCACGGAGAAGTCGCTGCCGCGGTTGCCGCTGGTCGAGACCGACAGCCGGTCGCCGACGATCTCCGCACGCGTGGCGATCAGGCGTCCGTTCGGCCCCGGTTCGTCGCGTGTCTGGCCGTCGGCGTCGAAGCTTGCGCGCGGGCCGCTCGACGAGCTGATCGTGATCATCTGGCCGTTGCGATCGATCGCGAGCGTCTGCGGCGGCTCCAGCCGGGTCAGCAGGTTCTGGTAGGCGCGAGCGCGCCGGTCGGGCGGAAGCGACCGCGTGGCCGCGTCAGCCGCGCGCTGCGGATTGTCGCCGCGCGTGCTTTCGAGCTCATACGTGCCGGTCATCCGAGAGGGAGGCGGCGCATAGCGCTGCGGCCGCTGCGCCGCGAGAGTCAGCGTGCCTGCGGCAAGTACAATCACACCGCATAATCCAAGCGTGCGTGTATTCGTCATAATGTTCAGTCCTTCAGTGAACGATGATAGCCACGGCCGACGAAGAGGCGCTGTGCTGTTCTGAACAGCTGCGCCACGTGGCTGCGTCGGTTCCCGAGCTACCTAGACTGTGTCAGCTGACGATGGGTAACTGTGCGGCTTCCCACGCGGCGATGCCGCCGGCGATCTCGCTCACGGCGCTGAAGCCGTGCTGTTGCAGCAGGCTCGCCGCGATCGACGAGCGGTAGCCGCCGGCGCAGAACACGAGCAGCGGCCGGTCGGCGGGCAATTCCGCCAGACGCGCGCTCAGATGGTTCAGCGGCACGCTGACGCTGCCCGCAAGGTGCTTCGCCTCGCGCTCGCTCGGTGCGCGCACGTCGATGGCGAGCGGCGGATTGGGGCCGGCCAGACGTTCGGCCGCGAGCGGCGCGCTGATCCGCTCGGTCGTCGCCGTCAGTTCGGGATGCGACTCGAGGCTGCGCAGGCCGTCCGCGAGATATCCGGCGACCTGATCGAAGCCGATGCGCCCGAGCCGCACCGCCGATTCGCCCTCGCGCCCCGGGTCGGCAATGATGACGATCGGCGCGTCGTGTTTCAGGACCGTGCCGGCCCACGTCGCGTACTGGCCGCCAAGACCGATGTTGATGCTTCCCGCGAGATGCGCCGCGGCGAACTCGCCGGCCTCGCGCGTGTCGAGCAGTTGCGCCCCGGCGCCCTGCAGCGTCAGCACACGCTCGAGCGGCAGGGGATTGAGCTCGCGCGCCAGCGTTTCAGCGAGCGTCGGACGCTCTTTGCTGTTCAGCACCGCGTCGTAGGTGAAGTAGGGCGGGGCGTCGGGCTGGTCGGCGGTGACGAGGTCGATGAACGCCGCTTTGCTCATCGGCTGCAGCGCGTAGTTCGATCGCCGCTGTTCTCCGACCGTCGACACGGTTTCCTTGCCGAGCGCCTTTCCGCACAGCGACCCGGCGCCGTGCGCGGGGTACACGAGGCTGGCATCGGGCAGCGTCAGCAGCTTGGTGCGCAGCGAGTCGTAGAGCAGTCCGCCCAGATCGGCGGCCGACCAGCCGAGCGCGACGCGCAGATCCGGGCGTCCGACGTCGCCGACGAACAACGTGTCGCCGGTCAGGACCGCGTACGGCTCGGTGTCGCTCCGCGCGAGGTCGTACACCGTAATCGAGATCGACTCGGGCGTGTGGCCCGGCGTCGCGAGCGCCTGCAGCCGCACCTGCCCGAACTGGACGATGGCGCCGTCGGCGAGCGGCGTGAACGGGTACTCGGCCTTCGCCGCGGCGCCCAGATAAATCGTCGCGCCCGTGCGATCGCGCAGCTCGAGATGTCCGGCGATGAAGTCGGCGTGGAAGTGCGTGAGGAAGACGTGCTGGATGCGCAGGCCCCGCTCGTCGGCGAAGGCCAGATACCGATCGATGTCGCGCTGCGGGTCGATCACGGCGGCCGTGCGCGTCGTCTCGTCACCGATGAGGTACGACGCGTGCGCCAGGCAATTCAGATAGAACTGCTCGAGGACCACCGAACGGGATCATACCGCGAGGCTACTGGGCGATGACGAAAAGGATGTGTGCGGCGGTGTTCGGCGACTGCACCAGATTGATGCCGCCGGCCATCAGATCCGAGCCCTTGGCCGTGCCGAGCAGGCCGCCGTCCACCGCCTGAAGCACATCCCATGCCGGGCCGTTCTCCACCGCCGCCTGAGGCGTCAGCAGCGCCCCAGCCGCGGCGCTGAGCGTGTCGCGCGTCGATTTGTAGATCAGGTACGCGGGCGGGAGGACGGCGCTCAGCCCTCCGGCGTTGTGCCGCACGTTGACCGACGGCGCCGTCCGGTCGTCCATCCACGCGACGTCGGTGTACTGCGCCAGGCGCGTGCCGAAAAGGTTTAGAGAGGGCGCCCGCTCGGCCTATCTGGTACCATCGGCGCATGCGCATCGCCACGATTCGGCTTGCGGTCGTCGCCGCCGGGGCCGCCGCGGTTTCGGCCCTCTCGCTCGCCGCTCACGCGCCCCAGGCGTCCCAGGCGCTCAAGACCCGCTTCGACGTGCTGATCACTCACGGCCGCATCGTCGACGGCACGGGCAGCCCCTGGTTTCGCGGCGACGTCGGCATCGTCGGCGACCGGATTGTCGCCGTCGGCGATCTGTCGGGCGTCGCGGGCGCGACCGCGACCACCGAGGTCGACGCGAAGAACCTCGTCGTCGCACCCGGCTTCATCGATCTGCTGGGCCAGTCCGAGTTCAACGTGCTCGTGGACAACCGCGCCGCGAGCAAGATCCTCCAGGGCGTGACGACGGAGGTGACCGGTGAGGGCAGCTCGATCGCGCCGGTGAACGACCGGATGATCCAGGAGGGGGCGGCCAACGCCCGCCATTTCGGCGTGGCGCAGGACTGGCGCACGCTCGGCGATTACTTCAAGCGGCTCGACGACCGCACCCATCCGGCGATCAACATCGGCACCTTCGTCGGCGCCGGCGGCCTCCGCACCTACGTCGTCGGCAAAGACGATCGGCCCGCGACCGCGGCCGAGCTCGAGCAGATGAAGCAGCTCGTGGCGCAGGCGATGGAGCAGGGCGCCCTCGGCCTGAGCACGTCGCTGCAGTACGTGCCTGACCGTTTCGCGTCAACCGACGAGATCGTCGAGCTGGCGAAGGTGGCCGCGCGGTACGGCGGCGTCTATTTCACGCACCAGCGGTCGGAGAGCGCGAAGATCTTCGAGTCGCTCGACGAAGTGTTCGCGATCGCCGAGCGGGCGGGCATTCCCGCGGAGATCTGGCATTTGAAGACCGCGTACCAGGCGAACTGGGGCAAGATGCCGGACGTGCTGCGGCGACTCGAGGCGGCGCGGGCGCGCGGGCTGGACGTGACGGCGAATCTGTATCCGTACCCGCGTGCGGCGAACGGCCTCGACGCGTGCCTGCCGCTGTGGGTGCGCGAGGGCGGGCTCGACAAGATGCTGGGACGGCTCGAGGATCCGGCGCAGCGCGAGAAGATCAAATCCGACATGGCCGACGCGGCCGCCACCACCTGGGAGAATCAGTGGTACGGATCGGGCGGCGGCGACGGCGTGATGCTGTCGTCGGTGCTCGCTCCCGAGCTGCGCCAGTACGAAGGGATGACGTTCACGGCGATCGGGAAGGCGATGGGGAAGGATCCGCGCGACGCCGTGATGGATCTCGTCATCGCCGACCGCGGCGAGAGCTCGGTCATCATCTCGATCATGAACGAAGACGATGTGCGCGCGGGGCTGAGGCATCCGCTGGTCGGCGTGGGCACCGACTCGGGCGCGCAGGCCGAAGACGGCAAGCTGTCGGAATCGAAATCGCATCCGCGCGCGTGGGGGTCGTTCCCGCGGATTCTCGGGCGGTACGTCCGCGACGAGCACGTGCTGACGCTCGAAGACGCGATCCGCAAGATGACGTCGAAGGCGGCGGACCGCGTCCACCTGAGCGATCGCGGCCTGCTGCGGCCGGGCATGATGGCCGACATCACGATCTTCGATCCCGCGACGATTCACGACGTGTCCACCTTCGACGATCCGAAACACTACTCGGCCGGCGTCACGCACGTGTTCGTGAACGGCCGTGCGGTCGTCTTCAACGGCGCGATCACGAACGCGCGGCCGGGCCGTGCGCTCCGCGGGCCGGGTTACGGCGCCGGCCGTCCGCAGGCCGGCTCCCGCTGACGGTCTCGCGACGTGCCTGAGTGGATCGTCGATCTCTTCGCGCGGTACGGCTACGCGGTCGTGTTCTTCGGCGTGTTCCTGGAGAACACGGGGCTGCCGGTACCGGGCGAAACGGCGCTGCTCGCCGGCGCGGCGCTGGCCAAGTTCGGACGCCTCTCCCTGTTCTGGGTGATCGTGACGGCTGTCGGCGGCGCGATTCTGGGAGACAACCTCGGGTTCGCCATCGGCCGGCGCGGCGGACGCGCGCTGGCGACGCGTCATGGGCCGAAGGTCGGCCTCACCAAGAAGCGGCTGGAGCAGTTCGATCGCTTCTTCGAGCGCCACGGCCCGAAGACGGTGTTCGTCGCGCGCTTCATCACCGGGCTGCGCGTCTTCTGCGCGGTGCTCGCCGGGGCCAGCGGGCTGAAGTGGCTCACGTTCCTCTTCTATAACGCGACGGGCGCCGTCGTGTGGGCGACCGCGATCGGCCTGGTCGGATATATGCTCGCGTACAGCTGGGACACGCTCGAGCGCTGGGTCGGCGACAGCGGCCTCATCGCGCTCGCCGTCGTCGTCGCGATCGGCGTCGTCGCCGCCATTCGACAGCGTAAGGCACCCACCACATGATCACGCTCGCGTCCGGGTTGTCGTACATCGATCTGCTGTTTCAGGATCTGCCGCGCGTGATCGCGACGGTGGTCGTGCACGGCCCAGGCGGCGTGACGCTCGTCGATCCGGGGCCGTCGAGCACGCTGCCGGTCCTCAGGCGCGAGCTGGAACGGGCCGGGATCGCGATCGCCGACGTCACGTCGCTGCTGCTCACGCACATCCATCTCGATCATGCGGGCGCCTCGGGGACCCTCGTGCGCGAGAACCCGCGGCTGCGCGTCTACGTGCACCAGAACGGCGCGCCGCACCTGGTCGATCCCTCCAGACTTCTGGCGAGCGCCACGCGGCTCTACGGCGACGCGATGGATCGGCTCTGGGGCGAGTGCCGGCCGGTGCCGGCCGACGCCATCGTCGTGCTCGCGGGCGGCGAGCGCATCACGGCGTCTGGACGCGAGCTCGATGTCGCCTATACGCCGGGCCACGCGTCGCACCACGTCAGCTATTTCAGCGGCGACTCGGGGATCGCCTTTGTCGGCGACACGGCGGGCATTCGCCTGATGCCGGGCGGGTTCGTGCTGCCGCCGACGCCGCCGCCCGACATCGATCTCGACGCGTGGCGCGATAGCCTGAGCCGCATCGATGCCTGGGGCGCCGGGACGTTGTTTCTGACGCACTTCGGGCCGTCGGCCCCCGTCGGCCCACATCTGCGCGAGCTCGGCGATCACCTCGAGCTGACGCGCCGGCTCGTCGCGGAGTCGCTCGCCCAGGACGGCACTGACGAGACGAGGGAGCAGTGGTTTATCGGCGAGATCCGGCGCGCGCTGCGCCGGCGCATGACCGACGCCGACGCGCACAGCTATGAAGTGGCGGGAAGGAACGACTTGAACTGGCGCGGACTCGCGAGGTACCTACGGAAACTCACGCCGTCGCGCGGTTCTCGGTGACCGGCTCCGCCATCTGGCGGCGACGCGGAGCCACCATCAGTCGGAGCGCAAGGCCTTGCGGCGTCCCCGACCGGGTCGGCGCCGACACGCGGTAAACGGCCGACAGCACCCGCCCCTGCCGGAGCGCGTCGGGCAGCATGTCCGACTCCCTGACGTCGCGTTCGAGCTGGAACTGCACGAGCCGGTACATCGGAATCGACACCACCGACTCACACTCCACATACACGCCGTGCTCGCTCACGTTGCGCGTGACGACGGTCGCAAAGCGCGTGGCGCCGCGCTGGTCCTTCCACGTCAGGCGCGCCGGGAGGTTGATGCTCCGTCGATCAGCGGCCCGTTGATTGGTCGAAGGCTTCGGCGGCGTCTCGGTCCAGATATGCTTCATATTCACGGCAGGGCTCCCGGTTTTGTACATCGCGCAACCTAATACCTATCAAGGTTCGGACCGAGTGCAAGAGTGTGAACTGCAGAGGTGCGTGCGATGACCTAACCAGCTTGTACTGAAGACTTTAAAGAAGTGTGCAGCGAATCGATTCTTCGTGCAACTAGACTACTTGGTATCCACAGGACATGTAAACCGAGTATTCAGTATCCACTCAACGGGGTATCTACATCGGGTTCCGTACGCGACTCGAGCCCCAGGCGGCGCAGCTTCAGATACAGTCCACGCCGCGTGAGGCCGAGCGTCCGAGCCGTTTCGGAGATGTTGCCGCCGCTGCGCGCGAGCGCGGCCTGAATCATCTCCCGCTCGACCTGTTCGACGGCCGCGGCCAGATTGGCGACGCCGCCGGCGCTGCCGCGTGGCCGCGACGAGCCGAGCGACGACGCCGGCAGGCGCGTGTTGGTGATCTCGGGCGACAGGTGCGCCGGTTCGACGGTGCCTCCCGGCGCGCTCATCGCCACGGCCCGCTGAATCTCGTTTTTCAACTGCCGGACGTTGCCCGGCCACCAATACTGCGCGAAGACGTCGAGCGCTTCCGAGCTGAGGCGGATGTCCGGCTTGCCCAACCGCTCGGACGCCTCGCGCAGGAAGTAGGTCGCCAGATGCGGAATCTCCTCGCGGCGGTCGCGCAGCGGCGGCACGTGGATGCGGATGACGCTCAGGCGGTAATAGAGATCCTCGCGAAACTTGCCCTCGGCGACGCGCTGCTCGAGGTCGGCATTGGTCGCCGCGAGCACGCGCACGTCGACGCGCTGCGGCCGCGTCTCCCCAATCGGCAGAATCTCGGATTGCTCGAGGAACCGCAGCAGCTTCGGCTGCACGTCGAGCGCGAGGTCGCCGATCTCGTCGAGAAAGAGCGTCCCGCCCGCCGCCGATCGCACGAGGCCGGGCTGATCCGACACCGCGCCCGTGAAGCTGCCGCGGCGATGGCCGAAGAGCTGACTGTCGGCCAGCTCGCGGCCGGTGGTCGTACAGTTGTACGGGAGGAACATCGCCGCGCTCCGGTGCGATCCGACGTGAATCGCGCGCGCGACGAGTTCCTTGCCCGTGCCGCTCTCGCCCGTGATGAGCACGGTGAGATCGTTGCCGGCCATCCGCTGGATCTGCTCCATCACGCGCGTCATCGCGGCGCTCGCCGCCAGAAACCCTGGCAACAGCGGCTCGAGCGAGCGATCGAGGTCGATGCCGGCCGGTTCGATCGATCGGTCGCGCGCCGCGCAGAGCGCGAAGCCCTGCCGCGCCACCGTCGCGATCATCTTCAGCCGCCGCGTCACGGGATGGCCGATCGGCCGCGGGGACGCGACGAGCCCGAAGCGGGGCCCCTCCGGATCGCGGCCGAGCGGCTCGACGACGAGGACACCGCGCCCGTAGGCGTTGCCGTGCGCGCCCGATCGCGCCATCATCCGCGCCGCTTCGGCGTCGCAGCCGGCCGACGCGACGACGCGGACGTCACCGCCCGGCCGCTGGACGTAGACGACCGCCCCGTCGGCCGCGCTCGCCTCGAGGAGCGCCGCCGCCGTCTCCGCGCCCAGCAAATCCGGCAGCGCCGCCGCATCCACAATCCGGCGCACGATCGCGTCGTCGGCGTCAGCCGGGGAGATGACGTATTCGCCCGTGCCGACCGAGGTGAGGAGCGCCTGGGCCGCCAGCGTGTCGGCGGCGTCGCGCTCGGCGCCGAGCTGGCGGAACACGCCCAGCGCGTTGGTGAGATGACGCTCCGCAATCGAGCGGGCGCCGGTCAGCGCGACCAGCCGGCCGAGCGCGAGGTGGCTGAGCGCGGCCTGATAGCGCTCGCCGAGCATCTCGAGCAGCGTCGTGCTCTGCGCGAAATCGTGGTACGCGTCGGCGGCGCTGCCCGACTTGGCTTGCAGCGATCCGCGCAGGCGCAGGTACTCGCCCCAGGCGGCCGGCGCGGTCTTCGGGTCGAGGGCGTCGGCGGCGGCCGTCAGGCGCTGCTCGGCTTCAAGCAGGCGGTCGGCGGCGATGAGCGCTTCGGCCGCAATAAGCGTGGCCTGCAGCGCGTCGGACGGCGGGGCGCCCGCGCCGAGAATCTCGTCGGCGAGGGCGAGCGCCTGCTCCGGCGATCCGCGCCGGAGCGCGAGCCGCGCGCCGAGCACGCGCACCGACCACTCGTACCAGCGGCTCGTTTGCAGGCCGTAGGCGCCGTAGGCGTCGCCGGCGCGGCCGAGATAATCGCTGGCGACGTCGTAGCGGCCGCGAATCAGCTGGATTTGCGCGAGCGTATCGAAGACGGCGCCGGTCGTTTCGTGGAACTGGATGGGGCTGCGGACGTCGAGCGCGCGGTGCAGCGCGTCTTCGGCGCGGGCGAGGTCGCCGAGCCGCACGCAGATCTGGCCGAGCGTGGCGAGCGCCACGGCGAGGCCGTGCCCCGATTCATGTTCCTCGTGCAGCGCCACGCTGCGCTCGGCGAGCGCCAGCGCCTGCTCGTAGCGGTGCTGCATCATCGTGACGTTCGCCTGGTTGCCGCAGATGAGTGCGAGGACGTCGTCGGCGTGGACCGCCGCGGCGAGTCGCTCCGCGTGCCGCAGGGCGCCCATGGCTTCGTCGTAGCGGCCGCCCTGCGCGAGCGACACGCTGGAGAGCGAGTACACGAGGGCGAGGTGCCGGCGGTCGCCGGCGGCGTGCAGCGCCGAGGCGGCCTTGCTGATGTGCTCGCGGACGATCGCGATGTCGCCGACTTTCGTGTAGCACTCGCCGAGCTCGTAGTGGGCGAGGCCGATCGCGCGCGAGTCGTGCGCGATCTCGGCTTGCTTGAGCGCGCGGCCGTGATGCGCGATGGCGCGCGATTGATCGCCGCGGGCGGAGGCGACGCGGCCGTGCAGCCGCCAGAGCGTCGACAGGCGGCCGGGTGGGAGCGTCTCGCGGAGCGTGTCGGGCGGCCGGCCGAGCGCCGTGCCGGCCTGATCGAGATCGTCCTGCAGCAGCCACGCCTCGGCCAGCATCGATCGCACGGCGAACTCGTCGTCGCGCGTCAGCGCCGACGAGCGCAGCGCGGGTGTGAGCATCTGCGCGGCGTCCGCCCCGCGGCCGCGATCGAGCGCGGCGCCGGCGCGCGCGAGCAGCGCCTGCAGAGATGGGGAGGGCACGGCGGGAGTATAGCGAGAATTGGGAGTTAGGAATTAGGAATGCGGAAGGGGCATCCGCGTTCGGCGAGCCGCGCCTCGAGCCGCGCGGTGCAGTCGCAGTCGGCGCAGGCCCACGGCTCGGTGCCGTTCTGATCGCGGCAGCGGCTCCGCGCGTGCGCGTCCTGCACCTTGTCCAAGTCGAAATATTCCTCCCAATACGGCCGCTCTTCGGCGAGCGGCGTCGCGCAGAAGCACACTTCCACCCAGCGGACGCGGCCGTCCGCATCCTGCCGCGCGGCCGCCATGTCGCGAAGATACTCGTCGCCCGCGATCGACCCGCGGCCGAGCGTCCCGCGATCGATCGCGTCGGCGAGTGTTGCGGCTTTTTCCGGCTTGACGCGGGCGGTGACGAGATAGCGCATCGTTTTTGTTGTCTTCTATCGTCGCCCAAGGCGATCCTCACCAGTCGGCGCGGCGCGACCTCAGCCGTGGAGATGCGTGGCATTCAGCTTGCGTAGTGAGACGTCGAGCCATCTCGAACCATCAAGGAGGACCGCCGTGCGTCTCATTACCCTACGCTTGACGACCGTGCTCGCGACAGTGGCCGTTGCCGGCCTGGCGCTTGTCCACGGCCAGACGCCGCCCGTGCAGCAAACGCCGCCCGCGCAGCAAACAGCGCCCATGCAGCCCCCG
>Ga0207927_1001276_pt1 | contig 10835 bp, 10 predicted proteins | sample NGESurdeep072012_2_FD_184456 | JGI IMG/M metagenome (GOLD analysis project Ga0207927, IMG submission 184456) | Arctic peat soil microbial communities from Barrow, Alaska - NGEE Surface sample 210-2 deep-072012 (SPAdes) | ecosystem: Environmental > Terrestrial > Soil > Wetlands > Peat ... | reverse complement strand
GAGCGCCGAGATCGGCTCCTGCCACACGAGCGTCACGATCGCGTCGGCGATCGCCAGTCCGCCGGCGAGGATCAACAGGATCGCGAGCGCCCGCGCCATCCGCGCCGACGCCCGCCGTCGCCGCTCGGGCGAGCACGATGCCGTCGGTGTCAACAGTAGATCGGGCACGCTCACCTATCGTCGCAGAGCCGACTCCGTACCACCGAGCGAGCCCGGCCCGGCGTAGGACATCGGCCCGCGGATCGTCACCTCGCGGCCTGTCTCGCTCGGCGGCCTGGGCGGCGCGGCGCCCGGGGCGGCGGCGAGCAGGCCAGCCGCAGCGGCGCAGCCCAGCGCGAGACTCCAGAGGGCCGCGCTGCCCATGCCCACGTGACCGCCGGCCACGAGCAGGACGGCCGTCCAGCCGATCTCACCGAGGCCGAGGCCGAGCTGATGGGCGAAGAAGGCGATCAGGAGGCCGAGCGGCAACAGGCCGGCGAGGACGAGCGCGAACGCGCCCGCCCGGCGCGGACGCAGCTCGGGCGAGGCGAGCAGCAGCCACAGGTGGATAGCCGGGACGAGCAGCAGGGCGGTGAACGGGTTGGAGACCCACACGAGCAGCGCCACCGCGAGCAGCACCATCACGATCGCCACGCCGCTCGCGTCGGGGTCCGGCCGCACGCTCCAGCCGAGCCGGCGCACCAGGCGCGTCCACAGCAGCCAGGCGAGCGCGAGGCTCAGGAGCACGGCGATCGTCGCGGCGGCGGCGGGTCCATCGAGCGGCAGGGCCGAGGGCAGCACCGGCACCGAGGGCGCCGCGCCGAGGATGCCGAGGCGGCCGAGCAGGAAGGCGAACAGTGCGGCCGTGAAGAAGGGCAGCGCGCAGCTGATGCTCCACACGAACCACGGCCCGCTCGCCCGGCGGCGGCGGCGCAGGCGGGCGAGACCGTCGGCCCCGGTGATCAGGGGCGGAAGCAGGAGCGCGAGCACGAGCAGGCGCACGGCCCACGCGGGCATCGTCTGGTGGGCGATCGGAACGCTCGTCTGCATCGCCTGCGTGACGTCGGGTGCCGCGTCGAGCGCGTCGATGGCGCCGAGCACCGAGCGCCCATAGACGTTCAGGCGTTCGGCGCTGATCGCCTCATGCGGCGAGGGGCCCCGTTCCCCGGAGACCTGGACGAGCACGGCGGGCACGCCGCCGGCATCGAGCACGCCCTGCTCGCCGACCGCCAGCGGGAACGTGAGGTGCGCGAGCTGGCCGAGGGAGCTGGGCGCGCCTGGGTCGGCACCGACCTCGTGCGTGATCGAGTCGGAGACCGTCCTTTGGAGCGCAAGCGGCGCCGAGCCGAGCCCGTCGGAGAACGGCACGACGATCGGGCGCATGTTCGAGGTGCCGGCGAGGTCGCCGAGCACGATGGCGGCGTCGAGGGGGGTGTGAAGCTGGGCGGCCAGCGCAGCGGCACCAGCGTCACCGCCGCTGCCGCCGGAGGTCGAGACGAGCACGATCGTCCGCTTGGTCTCGCGAGCGGCGAACACGCGTGCGAGCTCGACCAGCGCGGCAGTGCCCGAGAGCTCGGCCAGCGAGCCGCGCGCGGCGGCGTCGCGGTGGGCGAGGATGACGATCGGCGTGGCGCTCGTCGATCCGGGCCGCTCGGCGACGACCGTGCTGAGCGAGCGCTGTCCGTCGATCGTCTGGCCTGCGGCGCTTTCGGTCCTGACGGAGAAGCCGCCGCCGGCCGCCCCGCCCAGCGCTCCGATGCTCCTCGCGATGTGCTTGGCGAGCGCTTCATCACCGCTGCCGCCGGGGCGGCGCACCGGATACGCGGCGCCGAGAGCCTTGAGTCCGGCGAAGGCCCGGGCGCCTTCGAAGGCGTCGGGTGCGAGCGTCGAGCTCAGCGGGTGCGGACGTGGGCCGAGCGAGAAGGCGGCCACCGCCAGGACGAGGAGGAACGGCGCAAAGGCCGCACGGTAGAGGCGCCCGTTGAGCATCCGCCTAGACCATAGTTCGCGCGCCGGTTCGCCGCGCGGGCAGCCCGCCGGGGCACCCCCCCGACGCCGCACGACCCTCGCCGGGCGATAACCGGCGATTCGCCCCCCATTTCCCGGCCCACGTGAGATATCGTGCCGCCGCGTGCTCCAGCCCGTCGCAGTCGGAAGCAAGACGCTCGCCGACTACACCCACATCTGCGGACGCGACCTGATCGCGGAAGTCCGTGAGCTGGCCGAGCCGCTGCAGGGCCAGCGCGTGGTGCACATCTCGGCCACGGCCTTCGGCGGAGGCGTCTCGGAGATCCTCTACACGCTCGTCCCGCTGATGCGCGACGTCGGTCTGGACTGCGAGTGGCACGTGATCTACGGGCGCGAAGAGTTCTTCAACGCGACCAAGCTCATGCACAACGCCCTCCAGGGAGCGCCGCAGGACCTCGACGAGGAGCAGTGGGCGACTTGGCGCCGCTACAACGAGATAAACGCCGCCGAGCTGTCCGACGGCTGGGACGTGTGCCTTGTCCACGACCCGCAGCCGGCCGCCCTGCACCAGCTCGTGCCGGAGAAGGCCAAGGGATGGGTGTGGCGCTGCCACATCGACGTCTCGACGCCCAACCCGGACACGATCCGCCAGCTGCTCCCCTACATCGAGAGTTATCCGCAGTCCCTGTTCCACATGCGCGAGTACGTACCCGACGGGATGAAGGGGAAAGTCAACGTCGTACCGCCGGCGATCGACCCGCTGACTCCGAAGAACATGGCCCTCTCACCCGAGGACGGCGCCTTCGTCTGCGGCCAGTTCGGCATCGACGTCGACCGCCCGCTGATGTGCCAGGTCTCGCGCTTCGACCCGTGGAAGGACCCGCTGGGCGTGATCGACGCCTACCGGCAGGTCAAGGAGACGATGCCCGAGGTGCAGCTGGCGCTGGTAGGCTCGATGGCCAGCGACGACCCCGAGGGCTGGGACTTCTTCAACGCGACCGTCGCCCACGCCGACGGCGACCCCGACATCCACATCCTCAACAACTTCAACAACGTCGGGGCGATCGAGGTCAACGCCTTCCAGTCCCACGCCGACGTCCTGATCCAGAAGTCCACCCGCGAGGGCTTCGGCCTGACGGTCTCGGAGGCGATCTGGAAGGGCCGGCCGTTCGTCGGGGGCAACGTCGGCGGCATCCCACTGCAGATCGAGGACGGTGTGACCGGCTTCCTCGTCTCGAGCGCCGAGCAGTGCGCCGAGCGCTCCATGGAGATCCTCAAGGACCCCGGCCTCGGCAAGGCTCTTGGGCGGCGCGGCAAGGAGCACGTGCGCGAGCACTTCCTGACCCCGCGCTACCTGCGCGACTACCTGCGCATATTCAACGAGCTGCGAGAAGCATGACCGAGGCGCCGGCACAGCGGGCTCCGCTGGTGCTGGTGAGCAACCGAGGTCCCGTCACCTTCCAGGCCGACGGCGAGGTGCAGCGCGGCTCGGGTGGGCTGGTGACGGCCCTGACCGGCCTGGCGTCCCACCGCGAAGCGATCTGGATCGCCTCAGCGATGAGCGAGCACGATGCCGAGGTCTCTCGCGCGCACGGCGGCGGCGCCTTTTCGGTGAGCTCGCCGGGCGGCGGTCCCGACCTGCAGGTCCGCCTGGTCGTGAGCGACCCGGACGCCTACGACCGCTTCTACAACGTGTTTGCCAACCCGATGCTGTGGTTCATCCAGCACTACCTGTGGGATCTGTCCAACGCCCCGGACATCCGGCGCGAGGAGATCGAGGCCTTCGAGTTCGGCTACAACGTCGTCAACGAAGACCTCGCCCACGCGGTGGTCGAGCAGCTCGATCGGGTCGACGAACCGGTCGTGATGGTTCACGACTACCACCTGTACACGCTGCCCGACCTCGTCCGCCGTGCCCGGCCGGACGTCTTCCTGCATCACTTCATCCACATCCCGTGGACCCAGCCCGACGCCTGGCGGGTGCTGCCGACGCGGATTCGCGAGGAGATCTACGCGGGCCTCCTGGCCAACGACATCATCGGCTTCCACACCCGCTCCTACCGGCACAACTTCCTGCAGTGCTGCCGCGACCTGATGGACCTCGACGTCGACTTCGAGGCGGGCGTCGTGCGCTTCGGCGAGCGCGAGGTCTGGGTGCGCGCCTACCCGCTCCCGATCGACCACAGGGCCACCCGCCAGATCGCCGAGCGCGAGCGCGTGGCCGCCTTCGAGGGGGAGCTGCTGCGCCGTCGCCGCGACTTCCTGATCCTGCGCGTCGACCGCGCCGACCTGAGCAAGAACGTGCTGCGCGGCTTCTCGGCCTTCGACCTGTTCCTCGAGGAGCACCCGGAGTTCAGTGAGCGCGTGACCTTCATGGCCCAGATGATGCCCTCGCGAACCGACGTGCCCCAGTACGCCGAGTACCTCGAGCGGATCGAGGCGCTCGTGGCCGTCGTCAACCACCGTCACGGGACGCCCGACTGGATGCCGATCCAGCTCAAGCTGCGCGACGACCTCGACGAGGCGGTCGCCTCCTACAAGCACTACGACGTGCTGCTCGTCAACGCGATGTTCGACGGCATGAACCTCGTGGCCAAGGAGGGGCCGCTGATCAACGAGCGCGACGGCGTCTCGATCCTCTCCGAGAACACGGGCGCCCACGAGGAGCTCGGCGAGTACGCGCTGTCGGTCAACCCGTTCGACATCCAGGAGCTCGCCAACTCCATCTACGCCGCCCTCACGATGGACCCCGGCGAGCGTGCCCGCCGCGCGCGTGGCCTCGTCGAGATCGTGACCTCCCGAGACCCGGGCGACTGGATCGACGAGCAGCTCGCTGACATCCGCGCCAAGGGTCTCGCCCGGTGAGCGCGCGGCCGGGTCGACCCGCTACCCTGTGCGGCTGAGCCGATGACCCTTCCCGCACCGACATACGACCTAGTGCTGCTGCTCGACCCCCGGGTCGAGGACGACGCGCGCGCCAAGATCGTGGCCGACACCCGTGCGACGATCGATGGCAACGGCGAGCTGCTGCGCCACGACGACTGGGGCGAGCGTGCGCTGAGCTACCCGATCGAGAAACAGGCCAACGCCGAGTACCACCTCCTCCAGTTCCACGCCTCCGGCTCGGAGCTGCTCGACGGGCTCGACCGCACGCTGCGGATCACCGACGGCGTCGTGCGCTTTCGCATCATCAAGCTCAACCCGGGCGTGCCCGACGCGCCCGAGATGGCGGCCGCACCCGCTGTTCGCCAGCCCGAGGCGCCTGCTGCGCCCGCCGAGGTCGAGGCGGCCGAGACCGACGAGATGGCGCCGGCCGTCGAGCCGGATCCGCCCGCCGAGGCCCCGCCCGCCGAGGCCCCGGTCGCCGAGATCGTCTAGTCGCGCCTTCCTCCGCACAGGGAATTTCCACCCTTACGCTCGCGGCCGATGGGTAATAAGATCGCTCCCATGGGATGGGTCGAGGACATGAACGATGGCTCGATGAGCCGCACGGACACCCTGCGCGCCTCGCCGCCGATGTTCGAGTCGCGCGTGCTGGACGCGCTCTCGCGCGTGCATCCATCGGTGCCCGTGATCATCTTTCTGCCGGCGATCGCGCTGATGGCCGCGTGGGGGCTGAGCGACCGCAAAGTCGCCGCCGTCTGCGGCCTGGCGGTTGGCGGCTACGCGCTGTGGACCCTGTTCGAGTACTGGCTGCACCGGCTCGTGTTCCACTTCGAACCCGAGGACGGCCTCGGCGCGCGGATGCACTGGATCATCCATGGCGTCCACCACGATCATCCCAACGATCCGATGCGCCTTGTCATGCCGCCCGCCGTGAGCGTCCCGCTGGCAGCAGCGGTGTTCGGCGTGCTGTACCTGATCTTCGGCTCGGGCTACGCGCCGTCGATCGGCGCCGGCTTCTTCACCGGCTATCTGGTCTACGACATGATGCACTACTACCTGCACCACTTCCGCCCCCACGGACGCCTCGGCCGGATCCTGCGCGAGCGCCACATGCGCCACCACTTCCAGGACGACACGGTCGGCTTCGGGATCAGCGCTCCGTACTGGGACGAGGTCTTCAGGACCTCCCCGCGGGCCAAGCGATCCTCGCAATAAGCGGGGTCGCCGGCACTCCGAGCGCCAGTCGCGCCCGGAGCCGGGTCTAGACTCGAGGGTCGCGCCTCGATGAGGACGCACGTCTCGCAAGGACCGCAAGAGCAAGCAAGCTGAAAGGAAGACCCCGTGGCCGCCACGAACATCAACCGGGTAGTGCTGACCGGAAACCTGACCGCTGATCCGGAGCTGCGCTCGCTGCCGAGCGGCAACTCCGTGTGCAAGCTGCGCGTCGCCTGCAACACGCGGCGCAAGAACGGCAGCACCGGCGAATGGGAGGACAAGCCCAACTACTTCGACGTCACCGTATGGGGTGCGCAGGGCGAGAACGCCGCCCGCTACCTGTCCAAGGGACGCCCCGTCGCGATCGACGGCCGCCTTGAATGGCGCGAGTGGGAGACCCAGGAGGGTGCAAAACGCCAGGCAATCGATATCATTGCCGACTCGGTGCAGTTCCTGGGCTCGCGCGATGAACCCTCCAGCGGAGGTGGATTCGCCGGCAACGGAGCATCCAAGGGCAGCGACATCCCGGTCGATGAACGGGATTTCCAGCCGGCACCTGTCGCCAGCGGAGCCGGCGACGACGATATTCCGTTCTAGCCAGACAGAGAGGTCTTTGTGTTTTCCACCGTAGCCATGCACGAGCGCGACCGCACCAGCGGCGGGGGACACTGATGGCCAAGGCACGCGGTCGCGGCAAGCCGGTCCGCCGGCGCGACAAGAAGGGCGGACCCGGCAGCGGCAGGCGCAAGCCCTGCCAGCACTGCCGCGACAAGGTCGACCAGGTCGACTACAAGGACGTGGCGTCGCTGCGCAAGTTCATCAGCGAGAAGGGCAAGATCCGCTCGCGCCGGATCACTGGCTCCTGCCGGCGTCATCAGGTCCAGATCGCCCGCGCTGTCAAGCGTGCCCGCGAGCTGGCGCTGCTGCCCTATGTCAACGAGGGCGGCCGCGACGACGCTCCCGGTGGTCGCCGCGAGCGCGGCGACCGCGACCGCGACCGCTAGGCGGCCCGGAGATGCCTGAAGCCATACTTCTCCAGGACGTCGAGACGCTCGGCGAGCAGGGCAACGTTGTCGACGTCTCCAAGGGCTACCTGCGCAACTACCTGATGCCGCGCAAGCTCGCCCAGCCGGCGACCAAGGGCGCGATCGAAACGATCCGCCAGCGTCAGGCAGCCGAAGAGCGCGCGGCGCGCGAGGCGGTCGAGAAAGCGCAGGAGAACGTCAACCTGCTCAACCGGACCGTGCTCACGATCCCCCAGCAGGCCGGCGCCGACGGACGACTGTTCGGCTCGGTGACCTCCCAGGACATCGCCAGCGCGATCCGCGAAGCACGTAGTCTGCGCATCGACAAGCGTAACGTCCACCTGCCCGAGGCGATCAAGAACGTCGGCACCTACATGGTCGTCGTCGACGTCGTCGAGGGTGTTCAGGCGACGATCAAGACGATGATCGTCGCCAAGAAATAGCGCCCCGCGGCGCCCCTCTGGCTTCTCGTCTTTCAGCCGCAGCAGCTGCGAACATGTGTTCGTGGTGAGCGCCCGATCTTTTCCTCCCGCTGCTTGCGATAAACGCCAGGCTGCCCGGTCGCGCCCGGGCCTACACTGCGCGGACTCATGAGCGCCGTCACGAGCACCAACGGCGCGACGGGCGCCTCCGCTGGCGTCATCGCCCCGCCTCACAACCTCGACGCCGAGCAGTCGGTGCTTGGCGCGATCCTGCTGTCCGATCGCTCGCTGTACGCGCTCGTGATCGAAGAGGGGTTGCGCCCGGAGGACTTCTACCGCGAGCGCCACGGCGCGATCTACGAAGCGATGCTGGCGCTCTACAACGAGAGCGAGCCGGTCGACGTGCTGACGGTGGTCGACCGCCTCAAAGGCATGGGCAAGCTCGAGGGCGTCGGCGGGGCGGCGGCCGTCGATGAGCTGACCGGCGTCGTTCCGGCCGCCGGTCACGCGCGCCGCTACGCGCAGATCGTGCGAGAGAACGCGCTGCTGCGGCGCCTGCTGAAGACCTCGTACGAGATCCAGGAGAGCGTCCTCGGCCACGAGGCGGCCCCGCGTGAGCTCGTCGAGCAGGCCGAGAAGGCGATGCTCGAGGTCGCCCGTGACGACCGCCAGCAGGACTTCCGCGGGATCGGCGAGGTGCTCGACGAGGAGCTCGACAAGCTCCACCGGCTCTCGCTCGAAGGGACCTCGCTGACGGGCACGCCGTCGGGCTTCAAGGACCTCGACGAGATCACGGGCGGCTTTCAGCCGGGCAACCTGATCATCATCGCGGCGCGGCCCGCGATGGGCAAGAGCGCGCTCGTCTGCAACATCGCCGAGAACGCTTCGGTCGAATTCAAAAAGCCCGTGGCGCTGTTCTCGCTGGAGATGGCAGAGGCCGAGCTGGCTCAGCGCTTCGTTGCCTCCCAGGCGCGCATAAAGGGCGAGGAGCTGCGCAAGGGCAGGGTGGCCGAGCAGCGCTGGCCCAAGATCCTCAAGGCCTCCCAGACGCTGTCCAACTCGCCGCTGTGGGTCGATGACTCAAGCGACGTGGGGATGCTCGAGATCCGCGCCAAGGCGCGGCGCCTGCACAGCCAGTGCGAGAACGGCCTCGGGCTGATCATCATCGACTACCTCCAGCTGATGCGGACAGACAGCCGCTACGACAGCCGCGTGACGGCCGTGGGCGAGCTGAGCCGCGGGCTGAAGATCCTCGCCCGCGAGCTCGGTGTCCCGGTGATCGCCCTCTCGCAGCTCAGTCGCGCGGTCGAGACGCGGCCCGACAAGAAACCCCAGCTGTCGGACCTGCGCGAGAGTGGAAACCTGGAGCAGGACTCCGACCTGGTCATGTTCATCTACCGCGACGAGTACTACAACGAGGACTCCGAGCGCCCCGGCGAGGCCGACCTGATCATCGCCAAGCATCGCAACGGAGCCGTCGGCAAAGTGACGCTGACGTTCCAGAAGGAGTACCCCAAGTTCATGAACTACGCCGGCGAGCGCTACGCGTGAGCGGGGAGCTGACCTTCGATCCCGACGATGGGGTCGAGCCGCCGCGCATGCGGATCGCCGGGCGCGCGCCGCGGGCCGGCGAGTGCCCGCTTGGGATCTGCGACGGCAGCGGCTTCGTGATCGACGAGGCGAGCAACACGGCGACGGACTGCGACTGCCGTGCGGCTCGGATCGCGGGCGCCAGGACCAAGAGCCTGGCCGGCCGCATACCGCGCCGCTACCAGGGGGTGTCCTTCGAGCGCCCGCCCATCACCGACATGGCCCGCACGGCTCCCGACCAGATCGCGACGGTGCGCCGCTACGTGCGCTCGATCGAGCAGAACCTCGACGGCGGGCGGGGCCTGTGGATGCAGGGCGATGTCGGCACGGGCAAGACGACGCTCGCGATGATCATCTCCAAGGCGGCCCTCGACGCCGGGCGCTCGGTGGCGATCTACTCGCTGCCGCGGCTGCTCAACCTGCTTCGCGAATCGATGGACTCCGATGGCGGCATGCTCGACTTCCTCGATCGCCTGAGCGCTGTCGACCTGCTCCACATCGACGACCTCGGCGCCGAGAACAGAACCGACTGGGTTCTCGAGCAGCTCTACTCGATCGTCAACGCCCGCTACGAGGCCGAGCGCGCGATCGTCGCGACGACCAACCTGATGCCCGATGAACTGGCCGAGCGCCTCGGCCCACGGACGGTCTCACGCCTGGTTGAGATCTGCGGCGACCCGATCACCCTGGCCGGTCAGGACAAGCGCCTAGAGTACCGCGCCGAGCGCACAGCGATCGCAGAGCACACCGGCTGAAGCCACGGACCTCCCGGCCCGAGCGCGAGCCCACGTAAACTGGTGGCGAGATGCCGGGAATAGTCATAGTCGGAGCCCAGTGGGGCGATGAGGGCAAGGGCAAGATCACCGATCTGCTGGCGGAACACGCCGACGCGGTCGTGCGCTTCCAGGGTGGCAACAACGCCGGTCACACGATCGTGCGGGGCGAGCAGAAGTGGAAGCTCCACCTGGTCCCATCGGGGATCCTCTACCCGGGCAAGTGCTGCGTGATCGGCAACGGCGTCGTGATCGATCCGCGGGTCCTGATCGACGAGCTCGACGGCCTACGCGCCCGGGGGGTCGACGTGAGCGGTCTGCGCGTGTCCTCCAACGCCCACCTGATCATGCCCTACCACATGCTCCTGGATTCGGCCGGCGAGGCCAAACTGGGCAGCCTGCAGATCGGCACGACCCGACGGGGCATCGGCCCGTGCTACGCCGACAAGGCGGCCCGCCTGGGAATCCGCGTCCAGGACCTGCTCGACGAGAAGATCCTCAAGAAGAAGATCGTCGCGGCGATGGAGCCCAAGCGGCTGTCGCTGCGTCCCTACGAGAAGGACCCGGCGCTCGACCTTCACGCGATGACCGAGGAATTCCTCACGTTCGGCCATCGCCTGGAGCAGCACATCGCCGACACCTCCAAGCTGATGTGGCAGTTGCTCGACGACGACAAGACGGTCATCCTCGAGGGCGCCCAAGGCGCGATGCTCGACATCGACCACGGCACGTATCCGTTCGTGACCTCCTCAAACCCGCTGGCGGGCGCCGCGTGCGTCGGCACGGGGATCGGCCCCAAGGCGATCGACGAGGTGTGGGGCATCTCCAAGGCGTACACGACCCGTGTCGGCGCCGGCCCGTTCCCGAGCGAGCTGCACGACGAGATGGGCGACAAGCTGCGCGAGCGCGGCGGCGAGTTCGGCACGACCACCGGCCGACCGCGCCGGACCGGCTGGCTAGACCTCGTTGCTCTGCGC
>Ga0207927_1001275_pt1 | contig 10844 bp, 7 predicted proteins | sample NGESurdeep072012_2_FD_184456 | JGI IMG/M metagenome (GOLD analysis project Ga0207927, IMG submission 184456) | Arctic peat soil microbial communities from Barrow, Alaska - NGEE Surface sample 210-2 deep-072012 (SPAdes) | ecosystem: Environmental > Terrestrial > Soil > Wetlands > Peat ... | reverse complement strand
TCTCCGGCCCGGATCTGCTGGTTCATCGCGGATCTCTGCAGGCGCTGGCCCTGTCGTCGGCAAACACGTTCTCGATCGGCGATTCGCTGGACCTGCAATACGGTGGGGAACTGGAGACCATCCAATTCATGGGCCGCGCCAATGCGTTCCGTCCCTACGGGTCGATCGATTGGCATGTCGGCGAAAACACCATCATTGAATATCGCTACGCCACCAGCGAGCCCACTACGCGTGCCAGCAAGGGGTTCGATTCTGCCCCGGCGGACTTTAGCGAGAGCGGTCCTCGCATGACCCTGTTGAATGGCGCTCCCCTCCTAGAAAACGCTCACCACCACGAGCTTTCCATCTCGCAGCGGATGGGCGATACGCGCCTGCAGTTCGCCTATTTCCGCGATCGCATCAAGGACCCGGCTTTGCTTGGTGTCGGAGATATGGTGACTGACACTGGCGACGTGCTTCCCGACGTCTACTCAGGCACATTCAGCTACAACGGAGGCTCCCTGGACGCCCAGGGCGTGCGCGTTGTGGTTCAGCGCAAGCTGACCCCTGATATGACGGCGACTCTGGATTACGCCTACGGCGGCGTGCTCAACCTCGAGCAGCCGGGCGTCGACTGGGACGCCATTCATGGCGATTTGCGTCATGCGTGGCGGCACTCTGCGGCCATCAAGTTGAATGGCACCGTCCCTCGCTGGAACACGGAGTGGATAGTTTCTTACCGTTGGACCAGCGGCGGCGCGCTCACTCCGGTGGACCTGTTCAACGCATCGTCCGGCCAGACGGATGGATTCTTCAACCTGTTCGTCCGCCAACCCATGCCTCGCGTGCACTTCATGCCGGGGCGCATGGAGGCCTTGATTGATCTCCGTAATCTGCTGGCACAAGGTTATGTGCCAGTCCTCGGACCGGATGGCAATACCGTGTACCTGGTGCAGTCAGCGCGCAGCGTACGTGGCGGCGTGGCCTTCACCTTCTAGAACTGCTTCACGGTTAGTGTAGACCGCGCTCGGGTGGAGCACGCCTTCAGGCGTGCATAAAAGCTGCCGAAGAATAGGCCGGCTTTAGCCGCCGAGGTAAACGACGCGAGGTTCAGACGAACTCTGAAACTGCTAGGGCGTTACTATTTACGCAACAAAGCCCGTTCGGTTTAGCGGGCTTTCTTCATTTTGCTATTCGGTGTCACAACGCTGCTACCGCATTGCGTCTTCGACTTCGCTCAGCCAGTCGGGACGCTTCAGCACTTCCCGTGGCTTCGGCCCGTCAGCTGCGCCCACGATTCCATCACGCTCCATGAGGTCGATCAGGTGGGCCGCGCGGCCGTAGCCAATGCGCAACCGGCGTTGCAGCAGGGAAGTGGATGCCTTCCCATATTCCAGCACGATCCGGACGGCATCCTGGAACAACTCGTCTTGATCGCCGTCACCATCGCCATCTGCGCCTGAACCGCCGCCGTCACTGTCTTCCCGCGGAGCTTGTAAGAAGGCTTCCTGGTATTGCGCCGGGCCCTGCGATTTCCAGAACTCCACCACTGCGGCGATTTCTTTCTCCGTCACAAACGGAGCGTGCACGCGATGCACCCGCGCTGATCCATTTGGCAGGTACAGCATGTCGCCACGTCCCAGCAGTGCCTCTGCTCCGTTCGCGTCGAGGATGGTGCGGGAGTCGATCTTGGTCGCGACACGGAACGACATTCGCGCCGGGAAATTCGCTTTGATGAGTCCCGTGATTACGTCAACCGACGGTCTCTGCGTCGCCAGCACTAGGTGAATCCCGACAGCTCGCGCCATCTGTGCCAATCGAGTAATCGAAGCCTCAACATTTTGGCCGTCGAGCATCATCAGGTCGGCCAACTCGTCGATGATGATGACGATATACGGCAGCGGCTTGGCATCGCTGCCTTCCTCAAACAGGCTCGGAGTGCTGCTGTCGAACAGCTTGTTGTACTGATCGATATTGCGTACGCCCTTCTCGGCTAGCACCTTCAGCCGCCGTTCCATCTCGCGCACCGCGTTGCGCAGGGCGTTGGAAGCCAGTTTTGGCTCGGTAATGATCGGAGTATGCAGATGAGGCACGCCCTCATAATTGCCAAGTTCCAAACGCTTGGGATCGACCAGAATCAGGCGGACTTCTTCGGGAGTCGCCTTGTAGAGCAGCGACATGATGAACGCATTGATCGCCACGCTCTTGCCAGACCCAGTTGAACCCGCGATCAGCAGGTGCGGCATGCTGTTCAGGTCGGCGGTCACGATGCGCCCGTTGATGTCCTTGCCCATAGCCAGCGTGAGCTTCGACTTGGTGCCAAGGAATTCCTGCGATTCCACAACTTCGCGCAGCCAGATCGTTTCGCGCTGATGATTAGGGACCTGAATCCCGACCGTCGATTTTCCGGCCATGCGTTCAATCAGGATGCTCTCGGCCCGCAGCGCCAGGCACAAGTCGTCGGTCAAGCCCGTAATCCGACTGTATTTAATGCCCGCTTCGGGTTTGAATTCGAAGGTCGTTACCACGGGGCCGGGATTGATCTGTGTAACCTGCCCGCGAACGTCGAACTCGCCGTACTTTTCCTGCAACACCTGCGCCGTGACCTTGAGCTCTTCCTCGTTGATGGCGCTGTGCTCGTCGGGACGGCGCAGTAAAGCCGTCGAGGGGAGCTTGTATCCGCCCGCCAGTTTCGGCATCGTCGTCTTGCCGTGCAGCGAACTGTCGGCTCGCGTGGTGACGGCGATTGGCCCGGCTGCGGCAAACTCGTGGGTGTGAGTCGTGACCGCTTCTGGAACTGTTCCAGGTGCAAGCGCCTCACCCATTGCGCCGGAATCGTCGGAATGAAGTTCGACTTCCGCATCGAACATCCGCTCGATGCCACTCTTGACCCGGCCCGCAGACGAAGTTGCAGTCGCAGTCACAGCTTGATTTGGTGGTACCGGTATGCGCGCCGGGTTGCCTGACGCAGGTTCCTTCTCGGAAGGCTCGGCCCGCCGTGGCACCAACTGTGCCGTGACCACCGGCTTGGCATTGGCCGACGCGCGCTTCTTTTCCAGTTCCTTGGCAGCTTTCTTGCGCTCGCGTTCGGCACGCCAGTCGGCGAAGCGGTCGAGCGCCGCATAAGCGAACGAGAACCGCGTCTGCGACCATATCTGCACCGCCCCAAACGAGAACGCGGTCGAAAGATACAGAGCCACTGCGATCATGGCCACACAAATCAAATAGGCGCCGACCACGTTGAAGTAGTGGATGAGCGCGTCCGCTACAATCCGGCCCACCAACCCTTCCGCGGGAACCACTCCCATCCAGTGAAAGTTCCAGGGCGGCAATCCAAGCGATCCAGCTAGAAAAACCAGCAGCGCCATACAGCCAAGCGTCTTGGCGTACGGGGAGTTGATGGGGCGTGACCGAAACCAGCGGACCGAGTACATCACCAGATAAATCGGGATTAAAAAAGCCGCCACGCCCAGAACTTGCAGCGTAACGTCGCTGGCGAGCGCTCCGAAAACTCCGATCCAATTATGAGCAGGATGGCCGGCAGGCGGTGTTGCCGCCGTGTTCAACGATGGGTCCAGTGGTGAATACGATACCAGTGCGAGGACAAGGAGGGTCGCGAAGACCAGCACCAGGAACCCGATCAGCTCATTGAGCCGCCGGTTGGCCGTCGGAATAAATGCGCGTGATAGAACTGTCATGTTGGCGTTAGGCCAGCCTGCAGTTCCACGTCGTTTCTTAGGACTCATCCCACCCGCTCGATCTAGCGCAGGCAGACACTTCCACTGCACGCGCAGCGGTCAGAAACGCGCGAATCCGCGACTTGCCCGAAGTACGCCAGAGCCAAAATGATTATGACAAAAAGTAGGGTTGGAGGAGAGAGAAATTAACCTTCCGGCGTTGTCGATCTAGTCTCCCCCACCGCGCCTATATTTCTCGACCTGATTCCCCCATCAGCGAGGGTGGCTGGCGTACCACAAGACAAACGCGCCCAACAGGATGCGATAGACCGCGAAAACGGTGAATCCGCGTGTCCGCACCCAGTTCATGAACCAGGCCACGACGCCGTACGCCACGATGAAGGAAACTAAAAATCCAATCGCCAGCACGATCCACGAATGCGCGTCGCTGGGCATCGCGCCGATAGCGCTGGGCTCGCCATGATGCGGACGCATCGATTTCCACAAATCGTACACCGTTGCCACCACCATCGTCGGGATCGACAGGAAAAACGAGAACTCCAAAGCGGCCGGCCGACTCATTCCGGCCAACTCTCCCGCCGTGATGGTCGACATGGAGCGCGAAGTTCCCGGAAACACCGCCGACAACACTTGGCACAGTCCAATCCAGACCGCCTGCCCGACCGACATTTCTTCCATGTCTTCGGTTAGCTTGCCTCGTGCGAACGCCATGTGCTGGGAGCGTTCGTAAATCCCGTCCACGACCCACATGACGATCCCGCCGATGATCAACGCCAGGCTCATGACGTACAGACTCTCGAGGTGCTTGCCGATGGTTTTCGTCAATAGAAATGCTGGGATGGCCGTCATGACGAACGCGATCATCGTCAGTGTCAGGGGATGGTTGAAGACGGTCCGATCGCCGCGCGAACCTTGCGGGAAGTCGTGTACGAACTCCACGATGCGATGCCAGAAATATATCGGCAGACACAGGATCGCGCCCAACTGGATGACGATGGAGAACATCTTCCAATAGCCGTTGGCGAGGTCCATGCCTAGGAAAGACTCGGCAATGCGGAGGTGCGCAGTCGAACTGACAGGAAGAAACTCAGTTAATCCTTCAATGACTCCCAGCAACACGGACAACAGATAATCGTTCAATTTGCCTCCGCGCGATCGAGCTTGGTGGAACTACTCGACAGCGTTCCCATACGTGGGCATGTTGTTCTGAACCATGTATAACAGACGTTCCGCTCGCGTGGACCAGTCGTTGTTGTCGGGGAATTGCGACAGAATTCTCTTCGCCACCGACGTTGCCCGCGCCACGGACTCAGCAGACTTCTTGCCGTCGTTGTTGCTCTTGTAGATCACGATCAGCGCCGAGTACCGCCATGCTGCCTTGTAGAGTGCCTCCGGAGTTTTCGGCGACTGCGGATGCTCATCGGCGTACTTCAGGTAGAGCGTGGCTTCCAGCTCCGGACACTTTGCCTCGGCCGCCCAGTCTCCGCAGGTTTTATTGTCGAGCAAACGGTACGCTGCCAGGTCGGCCCACTTGGTCCCCGGATATTTTTTCGTCACCTTCTTCATGTACGTCTCATCGATCTGATACTTCATGGAAGGGTCTCGCTCTTTCGACGAAGGCCGAGTGGCGGCGTCGATCGCCTCAATCTGCCAGCGAATATCGGCCGAGCGATACAGGGCTTCTGCAGCTAGCGGGGAAGTCGGGAAGTACTCCGCCAGGCGTGCATACAAACGCATCGCGTCCTGAGCCGCGCCTTTGCGCCCGGCGCGACGGCTTGCCTCGGCCTCGGAATCCACCGCTTCACCGAAGATGATCTTGTCACCATTCGGCGTGGCAGCAGTGATCAATCCCTTATCGACGACCCATCCGGTCACGTTGCGCTCGGTTTCCTGGTCAGGATCCGTGTCGACCGTTCCGACGACATTCGCCCAGCCGGGGGAGCGCTCGATGATGGCTACCTCCCGTCCCCGTCCGATATTAGACAGCTTTGCAGACGACGGGTCAGGCGCCACGTAAATGATTCCTTCCCGGATTATGATTCCACGCTCGAGGGCCGCCATGCACGCAATCGGCATGGCTGACACCAGGGCGCACACCGCGACTACACGTTTGACCAACACCTTGCTGCTCCCGGTTCTCGCTGAAAATGGGTTTTCAACTCGGTCAATCACTTGGCGGACGCGTCCTCCGACAGGATTTGCGCCAGCAGTTGCGGCTCAAGGTTGCCGCCACTGACGACCACGACAGTCTTCCTGGAAGTCGGCAGTGCGTCGTGGTGAAAGAGCCACGCTGCAAAAGTCACTGCTCCGCTGGGTTCTGCAACAATACGAGCGTTGGTGGCAATTCGCCGCACTGACGAGCGAATCTCGTCCTCCGTCACCGTGATGATGTCATCTACAAACTTCCGGATGTGGTCGAAGTTCAACGGCCCCACCGACTGCGTCCGCAGGCCATCGGCAAGCGTACTCGAGACCCGTTCTGCTGAGAGTTGAACAATCTTTCCTTTGCGAAAACTCTGTTGCGCATCGTTGGCGAGTTCAGGCTCAACGCCGACAATCTTCGCCGATGACCCGCTCAGCTTGAGCGCGCCGGCCACTCCGCTGATCAGGCCACCGCCCCCCACTGGTACCAGGACAAGCTCAACGTCAGGGCAGTCTTCCAGTATTTCCAACCCGGTCGTTCCCTGGCCGGCGATGATGAACTCGTCGTTGTAGGGAGGCACGATTGAGTATCCATGTTGCAGGGCAAGTTCTTCAGCCTTCTTCATCCGCTCGCCACTTGCCGGACCAACGGTAACGATTTCCGCTCCCAGCGCGGCCGTGCTGTCCATCTTGATCTTGGGTGCGTTGCGCGGCATCACGATAATGGCTTTCACGCCCATCGCGCGGGCCGCATAGGCAACTCCCTGCGCATGGTTGCCGCTGGAATACGAAATGACTCCACGCTGTCGTTCTTCGTCAGAGAAGGACGCAATCTTGTTGTAGGCGCCGCGAAGCTTAAACGATCCGATGGGCTGCAAGCTTTCGGGCTTGAACCATAGCTGTTCTTCGCCACTAGACGGCTTCTCGTCACCTTTATTGTCCGCGGGAGGGAAGTATGGGATCAAGGGCGTGCGCGCGGCGACTCCGCGTAAACGCGCTTGTGCGGCTTGAATCTGATCGAGTGTCACCATGTCAGATCTCGAGGATGACCGGCATGATCAACGGTCTGCGTGAGGTGTTCTTTACGATGAAGCGCTTCAGGTCCTGGCGGATCTTCTCCTTGATCACGCCATAATCGCCCCGTTCTTCGTCGCTGGAAGCTTCCAGTGTATTCATCACGGTTAGCCGCGCCTGGTCCAGGAAACCATCATCGACAGTGTTGGCAGAAAATCCGCGCATCACGATCTCGGGCGACGTCTCTACCTTCCCGGTCAATTTGTTGATCGCGATGATCGGCAGCACGATGCCGTCCTCGCTCAAGTGCCGGCGGTCGCGGATCACCAGGTCCTCGACCACATCGCCCATCGAGTTCGAATCGATGCAGATGCGTCCGACTGCGACGCGCCCCGCTTTTTTAGCGCCCATTTCGTCGAACTCAAGGATGTCGCCGCTTTCGATCATCATCACTTTCCCGACTGAGCCATGCATCGATGCCGCCAGTTCCGCGTGCAGCTTAAGCTGCCGGTATTCGCCGTGAATCGGGATGAAGTATTGCGGCTTCACCAGGTTGATGATCAGCTTCAATTCTTCCTGGCTGGCATGACCGCTGACGTGCACCGGCGGGGTGGATCCATCGTCGTAAATGACGTGAGCATCGCGACGGAAAAGGTGATCGATGACGCGGTAAATTGCTTTCTCGTTGCCCGGAATAATTCGCGACGACAAAACTACAGTGTCGCCCTTCTGTATGCGCGCATGCTTATGATTGTCCACCGCGGCCCGCGACAACGCAGACATGGGCTCGCCTTGCGTACCGCTGATCAGGACGCAGACTTTTTCCGGCGGCAGATCACGAATCTGTGCAGGATGGATCAGCGTCCCCTCGGGAATATCGATGTAGCCAAGGTCTTGCGCGATTTCGGCCGATTCCATCATCGACCGGCCGACCAGTGCGACCTTGCGTCCGTGTTCGAAGGCCTGCTCGATGGTCAGCTTGATACGGTGGATCGAAGATGAGAAACATGTAATGAACAGGCGACGCTTGGTGCGGGCAAAAATCTCTTCGAATCGCGCGCGTACGGCGCGTTCGCTCGGAGTGTAGCCGCGTCGCTCGACGTTCGTCGAATCCTGGAAAAGCGCCAGCACCCCTTGCTTGCCATATTCCGCGAAGGCATGCAGATCGAACAGCCGGTTGTCGGTAGGTGTCGGATCGACTTTGAAATCGCCCGTGTGGATCAAAACTCCCAGCGGCGTGTGAACCGCCAGTGCCACGCAATCCACCAAGCTGTGCGTCACCTGGATGGGATTGATGGTGAACGGTCCAATCTTGAAGCGCACACCCGGCTCGATCTCGTTGAGTTCCGCGTCATCGAGCAAGCCGTGTTCTTCCAGCTTTCCTTCGACATAGGCGAGCGTGAACTCGGTGCCGTAAACCGGCACATTCAGTTCTGACAGGATCCACGGCAGTGCCCCGATGTGGTCTTCGTGGCCGTGCGTCAACACGATGGCACGCACATGCTCGCGGTTCTCGATTAAATAAGTAATGTCGGGGATAACAATATCAACGCCGAGTAGTTCGGCCTCAGGAAACATCAGGCCAGCATCGATCACAATAATGTCATCACCCCAGCGAATGGCCATACAGTTCATGCCAAATTCGCCGAGTCCACCCAGGGGAACAACTTGTAGTTTTCCAGTAGGCATCAGCAACTTCGATGCTAGCACAGCCTCGCGCGCGGGGACTGTGAGCTGTCCCGTCGAAAGCGACGGAAATTCCCTATACTAAGCAGAGCATGAAGAGTCAAGGCAACAGCTCAGGAAAATCCCTGCTGAGGCGGGGCCTCGAGGGCGCGGTTCGAAGCGCTTTCATGAAGGCCTATGAGACCGTGAAGGTCGATCCCGATAGGTATCTCGAACACCTCCGCATGGCCTACGACTTGCCAGCGCTCACCTACGATGGCGTGTACTCCGTGAACATTGAGATTCTCGATCAGATCGCCGACGAGACCATACGCGGGAGCATGAGGATTGCCGCCGCCGAAGGCGCAGGGTTCGGCATGGGCGGGATGTTTACCATAATTCCGGACCTCGGCATTCTCGCCGCGATTACGATTCGCATGATCCAAAAGCTCAGCCTGATTTACGGTTTCGCGTACAACACCGAGCAGGAGGAAGCGGAATTGTGGGTCGCCGCAGCCAGTGCAGCAGGGGTAGACGTAAGCCGCGAGTTGGTGGAGAAGCAGGTTGTGTCAAAGTTTATTCCGCGCGTAATTCAGCGCATTGCCACCAGCGCCAGCGCCGAAATGGTCGAGAAGTGGACCGCACGCCTGATTCCCGTCGTCAGTTCCGTGATTGGCGCGGGACTTAACTACTACTTCATGCGGGTGTGGGGAGAGCGCGCCGTGCGCCACTTTCGGCAGAGACATTTGGAGATACGAAAGCGCTATCTACTCGCGTCCCAGGCACCGATACTTCCTCAGCCGTGAGTGGATGCAGTACAAGATAACCAGCGTCGAGATTTCTCATTGCGGAACTGCATCCAGTGTCATCGAAGCAGTGCGACTGTCGTCAAACTCGCCTTCCCACTTTGCGATCACCACCGTCGCCAGGCAATTGCCCAGGACATTGACGCCAGTGCGCGCCATGTCCAGCAGTTGATCGACTCCCAACAGCAAGAACACTGGTTCGGTCGGCAGACCCGCCGAACTGGCGGTGGCCAGTAATATCACCAGTGCCGCCCGCGAGACTCCGGCTACTCCCTTGCTGGTCAACATCAGAGTGAACATCAGTAATAGCTGCTGACCAAAGCCGAAATGAATCCCCGCAACTTGTGCAACGAAGATAGCGGCCACTGACAGATACAATGAGCTGCCGTCGAGGTTGAAGCTGTATCCGGTAGGAATGACAAATGCCACGATCTGCCGCGGCACGCCGATCGACTCCATCGCCTCCATGGCCCGCGGCAGTGCGGCTTCGGAACTCGAGGTCGCGAAGGCAATTGTCACGGGCTCGATCGCAGCCTTTACGAAGCGTTTCACCGGAACCCTGAATAGCAGTGCGATTGGCAACAGTACCCCAAAAACAAACACCAGCAATGCCGCGTAGAGCGTCAGCACCAGTTTCAACAGGCTTGCGATGATTCCCACGCCCGTGTGGGCCACAGTGAAGGCGACCGCCGCGCCCACGCCAATCGGCGCCAGGTACATCACGATGTTCGTGAACTTGAACATCGTCTCCGCCAGGCTCTCGCAAAAGCCCAGCATGATGGCGCGCTTCGGCTCGCTGACCATGGCCAGCGCAGCTGCGAAGATCAGGCTGAATACCACCACCTGCAGCACAGCGTTATCGGCTACAGCCTTAGCAATATTTTCCGGGAAGACATGCAGAATGGTTTCTTCTGCGCTGAGCTTGCTGACTGGCGCGGTGTCAGCGGCCGGAGTAGGGGGCAAATGCACACCTACACCGGCTTTCGTAAGGTTGATCGCTCCCAGGCCCAGGAAGATCGCGATGGTCGTCACGATTTCAAAATAGATGATCGAGCGCAATCCCAGCCGTCCAACCTGCCGCAGGTTCGAGTGCCCGGCAATGCCCACCACCAGCGTCGCAAACAGCAGGGGAGCGATGATCGTCTTGATCAGCCGTAGAAAAATCATCGCCAGCACGCGCAGGTTGGTGGCTACATTGGGGAAGTCGTGGCCGATCTCGCCGCCCAACAGCATGGCAATAAAGATCCACGCGGTCAGCGTGCGCTTCAAGCATCCGTACGCGATCAGCGCGGCCAACGCCGCCCACCGAAGCGCCGGTAGTGCCAGCGATCCGGAATCGCCGGCAATCCGCCAGCAAACCAGTGCAGCGCAACCCAACACCGCTGCTGTCAACAGTGCGATGTTCTCGCGTTGAGACCCTGATTTCGTCATGGGAAGCTAGGCAACTTCTGCTTATCTGGTTGCTTCAGCAAGCCCCAATAGGTAGTGTGGAGAGGTGCCCAGACCGCCGTTTCCGAAGACGCTACGCCAATTTCAAGCC
>Ga0207927_1001273_pt1 | contig 10852 bp, 4 predicted proteins | sample NGESurdeep072012_2_FD_184456 | JGI IMG/M metagenome (GOLD analysis project Ga0207927, IMG submission 184456) | Arctic peat soil microbial communities from Barrow, Alaska - NGEE Surface sample 210-2 deep-072012 (SPAdes) | ecosystem: Environmental > Terrestrial > Soil > Wetlands > Peat ... | reverse complement strand
CCACAACGTCTCCTTGAGCAACGCGAATGCCATTGTCCTCGGCGCCTCCAATGTCGGCACCGGAACGTTCGCCGTCACGGCCGACGGCCCGATCACGCAAACCGGCGCCATCACTGAGGCTCCCGGCGCCGTCGCTGCAACATTCAACGCCAGTGCCAGCTCGATCACGCTCGCCAACGCCGGTAACGACTTCACCGGTGCAGTGAACCTGACCGGCACCGCGGTGCAAGTTACCGATACGAACGCCCTCACTCTGGGTGCGCTCGCCACGGACGCGACGACCGTCACGAGCACCGGTGCGCTCAACCTCGGCAGCGGCTCGGCTTCCTCCATCGTGGCAAATAGCAATGGCGGCGCGGTCTCGCAGACCGGCGCGCTCGTCGTCTCGGGTGCGACCAACGTCAACGCTGGCGCCAACGCGATCACGCTCAACAACGCAGGCAACGATTTCGGCAGCTTCGGTGCGACCGGCGGCGCCGTCACCGTGCGCGACGTGAACGCACTCGCGCTCGACGCAATCAACGCGATCAGCCTCACCCTGACCACCGGCGGCAACATCACGCAGAATGCCGCCGCAGTGGTCGGCGGCGCGACCACGATCAATGCCGGCGCGAGCTTGATCACACTCAACAACGCCGGCAACAACTTCGGCAGCGTCGGCGCAACCGGTGGCGCAGTCGTCATCACCGACATCAACGCGTTGGCGCTCGACGCCATCAACGCAACGAGCGTGGCAATCGACACCAGCGCCGGAAACGGCGCGGTCACGCAAAACACGGCCGCAATCGTCAGCGGGGCGACGACCGTCAACGCCGGCGGCGGCGCCGTAACATTGACGAGCGCGGGCAACAACTTCGGCAGCGTCGGCGCGACCGGCGGCGCCGTGTCGATCGCCAACAGTAATGCGCTCGCCCTCGGCGCCATCAATGCGACGAGCCTTACCGTCGACACGAGCGCCGGCAACGGCGCCGTCACGCAGACCGGCGCCGCCATCATCAGCGGCGCCAGCAACATCAACGCCGGCACCGGCGCCGTCACGCTGGCCAATGCAGGCAACGATTTCGGGACCCTCGGCGTGACCGGCGGCGCCATCGGCGTGGTCGACAGCAATGCCCTGACCCTCACATCGCTGGCCAGCGCCCCGAACCATGCGGTCACCGTCAATGCCGGCGACGCGCTGACATTGCCCGCGACCGCGATCGACACCGGTGGCGCCCCCCTCTTGCTCAGCAGCGGTGGCACCCTGACTTCGGTCGGCACGCTGCGCGGTACAAACGTCGCGCTCACGTCGGGAGGGCCATTGACGCTCGCCAACAACTTGACCTCACTGGGAACGCTCTCCCTCACGAGCGCCAATTCGGCGATCACGCAAACCGCGGGAGCGATCGTCGCAGCCGGCGCAACGACGGTCAACGCAGGCAGCGGCGACGTCACGCTCGCGCAGGCGAGCAACGACTTTCAAGGCAACCTGGCGGTGACGGGTGGTGCGATCAGCGTTCGCGACGTCAATGACCTGACAGTGACGAGCCTCGTATCGGGCGTCAATCAGCCGGTCTCGCTTATCGCGGGTGGCTCGCTCGTGCTGCCCCCGAATCCCATCGGCACGGGAAGCGCCGACCTCACCCTGCAAGCGCTCGGCGGCTCGCTCGTCGTCGACAGCGCACTGAGCGGCAACAACTTGACGCTGACCGGCAGTGCCGGCATCAACCTTGGCGCCAACATCACCTCGAGCGGCAACCAGATTTACACGACGCCGGTGCAACTCTCCAGCAACGTGACGCTCAACGCCGGCGCGAGCATGATCGATTTTCAGGGCGGTGCCAACGGCGGCGGCAACAGCCTCGCGCTTACCAGCAGCAACGCCGGCGCCAATGCGATCCAGATCGACGCGCCGATCACGAACACGGCGCAATTCACGATCACCGGCAACAGCACGCTCGGCGGCGACGTCACGACGACGGGTAACCAGACCTACGCCGGTGCAGTCGTGCTCGGCGCCGACGTCGCGCTCGCTGCCGGCAGCGGCAGCGTCGCCTTCGGTGGCAGCGTCGACAGCGCGGCCGGCCCGGCGCGCGGTCTCACCGTCACGTCCACCGCAATAACGTCGTTCGCGGGCGCCGTCGGCAGCACGCAACCTCTCAGCCTGCTCACCGTCAATGGCCCTTCGCAACTCGGCAGCAGCATCGTTACGAGCGGTAGGCAGACTTACACCGGGGCGTCGATGCTTGTCGGCGACAGCACGCTGACCGGCCCGTCGGTCAGTTTCGGCAGCACAATCGATGGAGCGCACGCGCTCACCGTGAACGCGGCGAACACCAGCTTCGGCAATGCCATCGGTAGTACCACGGCGCTGACGAGCCTGACGACCGATGCCGCCGGCACGACGCAGCTCGGCGGCAACGTCACGACCAGCGGCGCCCAGGCCTACAACGACGCGCTGACGCTGAGCGCCGATGCCGCGTTGAGCGCCAGCACGCTGCACCTGGGCGGCAGCATCGACGGCGGGCACACGCTTGCCTTGAGCGGCACCTCCGGGGTGACGCTCACGCAGGCGATCGGCGCGACGACACCGCTCGCCGGGTTGAGCGTGACCGGCCCGTTGCAGCTCGACGCCGGCACGGTGACGACGACGGGACCGCAGAACTATGCAGGAGCGGCGATCCTCGGCGCGGCGACGACTCTCACAGGGGCATCGATCGCCTTCGGCAACACGCTCGATGGTGCCTTCGCCCTGACGCTGCAAAGCGCCGGGCCGTCGTCGTTCGCGACGGCGGTCGGCGCCGGCACGCCGCTGGCGAGCCTGACTGCCAACGGCGGCGGCGCGGTGCAGCTCGCCGGCCCGAGCATCGAGACGAGCGGCGCACAAAGCTATTCCGGTGCACTGCAACTTTCCGGCAGTGCGCATCTGACCGGGGCGGCGCTGACCCTCAGCGGTCCGGTGAGCGGCGCCAGCGACCTCACGCTGCAGACGAACGCGCTGAACGGCGCCACGTCGATCGCCGGCACGGGAACGCTGACGATCGCTCCGATCGCTCCGACGCTATCGATCGGTGTCGCCGGCGGCGCCGGGAGCTTGCAGGTCTCTCAGGCCGTGCTCGACGGCGCGGGCGGCTTCAGCGCTCACGTCATCGGCCGCGCCGATGGCAGCGGCACCGTCAGTAGCGGCAACCTCGTGCTTCGCGCCGACACGACGCTGCAGACTTCGAGCGGCGACATCGACATCGGCGGCAGCGTCGACGGCGGCTTCGCCCTGACGCTGAACAGTGGCGGCACGACACGCATCACCGGGCCGATTGGCGTGACGACGCCGCTCACAAGCCTGACGACCGACAACAACGCGGCTTTCCCAGACTGGAACGGAACGACCGGTCAGCGCACGACCTTCGATACGGCCGACGGCACGGGCAGCGCGCGCGTCGTGACGACCGGTGCGCAGACCTACAACGATCCGCTGACGGCAAGCGTGCCCATCGTTTTCGCTGGCGGCGTGATCACGGCGACACAAGCGACTAACCGCTTCGATGGCACGGTTTCGGCGAGCGCCGATTCGCTGCAGCTTCATTCGACGGCCGATCTGCAGCTTGGAGCCATCACCTTGGCCAGCGGCGGCGCCATAGACACCAACGGCGTCCTGTCGTTTACGGGCGCGCTGCAGCTCGGCGGTGGCACCCTCATCCTCAAGTCGAATGCGACGCCGACGGCCATCGGACTCACCGATCCCGCCCTGCAAGGCAGGCCCTACACCTTCGGCTTCGTGCCGATCAAGGAAGCCAGCGCGACGATCGTCGAAGAAGCAGGAGCGACGCTGGGCTCTGCTGCGGGAAGCCTGATCGCATTCCGCTCTCCGAACGGCGGCACGCTGCAACTCGACCAGCCCGGCAATACCTTGCTCGGCGGCATCTCGGCGGTGAGCGGCACGCTCGACGACAACAATCTCAGCCGCTTCACCGGTGCGAGCACGCTGACGCTCGGCTTCATCCGCATCGCTTCGAGCCAGATCAACGTGGCCGGTGCGCCCCCGAGCAACGGCGACCAGACGGTGACGCAGGTCGGCATCGAAGGTGACGTGATCAAGCTCACCGCCGACGTGCTGACGACCGGCACCGGCGGACTGATCCGGGCGCGGCTGCCGTTCAACAACGTGCAGGGTTCGCAGACCTCGATACCCGGTATCACCTTTGTCATGACGCCGGCGGCGCTGGCCACGGGCGGCGGCTTCGGCGGCCCGTCGTCGAACAGCTACATCCTCATCCAGGCGGGCGGCGCCGAAGGCGGCTTCGTCACGGCCGATCCGAAGGGCGTCGGCGGCGAAAACGCCGTTATCTTCCTCGGCGGCAGTACCGATGTGCGGCCGTTCTACGACGAGAACGGCAAGCTCACCGAGATCCGCATCTTCTACAACGGCGATGCGCCGAGAACGCCGCAGGAGGCCGGCGCCCTGGCCGCGGTGATCGCGCTGATCGAGGAAGCGCGGCACGAGCGCTTCGAAGAGGCGGTGCGTACGGAAAACGTCTCCTCGCGCCTTCGCTCGGGCGTGATCGCCGAGGTCGGCGCCGGTCGGCCGGCCACGGTGGGCCGTGAATCGATTCGCCTGCCCGAAAGCTGTGACGTGAAGCCGGGTACGCTTCGCTGCGAATGAACGCCGACGAACGACGCCGCGTCATCGTCTCGCTGCCCTTGGTCGCCGCAGGTGCGGCCTGGGGCAACAACGCCCTTGCACAACTCGCGGCCAGTGCAGCCGCCACGGGCGCCGACGCTCAGGGCACGGCACGCATCGCGCTGCTGATCGGCAACCGCGTCTATCCCGCGCCGTTCGAGCTGCCACCCGTCTACAAGAACGTGCGCGACCTGACGGGCGCGCTCGAAGGACGCGGCTTCAAGGTGACTTCCGCGCTCGACCAGAATCCGGCGCGATTGCGCGCCACGATCCAGGCCTTTGCCACGATCGCGGCCGATTCCCCGCCGAACGCGACGATCCTCTTCTACTACACCGGCCACGGCATGCAGGTGGATGCCGAGAACCTGATGCTCGGCTCCGGGGTCGCACCCGACTCGCGCGAGGACACGCTGCTCGGCAGCAGCCTGCATCTGCGCCGCGACGTCATCGACCAGCTGCCGCGCCGCGCCGGCGGTCTCACGATCGCCGTCGTTGACGCGTGCCGCACCTCCTTGCGCGCAGCACTGACGGCGACCGACGGATTCAACCAGGTCGAAGCACCGCTCGGTTGCCTCATCGTCTTTTCGACCGGTGCCGGCAAACCCGCGATAGCGCCCGCGGTCGAGACGCTCAATACCTTCTATACCGCTTCGCTCGTCAAGCTTCTGGCTTCGGCGGCCGACGAGACCTCCTTCTCCGACCTGTTCCGGCTCGTCAAGTTCGACGTCCAGCAGACCATGGAGAACTACCCGGTACAAGCGATCCGCCAGTTCACGCAGATCCCTTTCATCGCCGAAAACACGCAGGTGCGCTTTCAGCTCGCGCAGCGCCCGGCAGCACAGTCCGCCCTGCCGCAGTTCAGCGCCGCCGAGGAGGCCGAAGCCTGGCGCGAACTGGAGGAAAACCTCTGGCCGGCCGACATCGTCAAGCTCGCCGAGGCTTATCTGCAGCGCTACCCCTTGAGCAAGCTGTCCGGCGGCGCCCAGGTTGCGCGCGAAGGCGCGGCCGATGCGGTGCGGGCGCTGCGAAGCAACGAGGTTCGCCTCTATCGCAGCGCTTTTCAGCCGAAGACGACCGAGCCGCGCTGGCTGGCGGAGTGGCGCAAGGCGGCGCGCGGCGACAAGGATGCCGCCGCGCGTATCGCCCGTGCCTACTTGCGCGGCGATGGCGATATCGGCGCCGACCCGAACCGCTACGAAGGCTGGATGCAGTACGCGGCCGCGCTCGGCAACGGCATCGCCTCGTACGAGTTGGCCGTCTACTACCGCCGCCAGGAGCAGCCGGTGCCGGCAGCGCAGTACGAAACGCGAGCCCGCGACCTCGGCTACACGCCGCCCTCGACGCTCGACAACGTCCGCAAGTAGCCGCAGCGCCCCGGAACGCCTCAGCGCTCGAGCCAGTGCGTGGCGAAGGCCGCGAGGTCGTGATGCACCGAGCGAGCCAGAGCCATTTCGGAGCCCGTATTGGGGCTGCCGTTCGGCGCGCGAAGAACGAGGGCCGTGTGCACATGCGCCGGGATGCCGCGCAGATACGGCAGATAGTCATCGACGAAGGCTTGCGGATCGAGCTCCTCGATCGCATCGGCCTTCGGGCTTCGCTCACCGGGAGCGTTGCCCGTCGCGACGACGCGCTCGATCGGAAAACCGAGATCGCGCAGGTTGCGCAGCCGCGCCGCCTCGTACTCGAGCTCGAGCGCAGAGACACAGACGAGCTCGAACCCGGCGTCGTGCAAACGATGGCAAGCTTCGATCGCACCTTCGATCGGCGGCACCGAAGTCCAGAAGGTCTCGTCGAAATGGCTGCGAAAGTGCGCGCGCCGCGCTTCGTCGAGGCGTTCGACCTCCCAGCGATCCATCGGCCAGTAGGCGTGCGGATCGCGCTCCGGTGGCCTCTTGCCGAAGGCACGCTGCCACGCGCCGGCATAGCCGGCGTGAAAGTCGAGCAGCACGCCGTCGGCGTCGAGAGCGATGAGGCGCTTGGGCATGGGCGACTGTAGCCAGCGAGCGGTCGCGACGCTGTCGCTTGAACGACGCCGGCAAGAAAGCGCTGGCACGGACTTGAATCGTCGCATTCACTCCCTATAATGGTTCTGCTAGCACTCGATATCGTTGAGTGCTAACTGTATTCGGTGCATCACCCTCTGGGCCGGTTCGCTTCGAGCGAATAAGCGCTCACTTCCATCAATCGCAAGCTGGCTCGAACTCATCAAGGAGATACCATGAAACTTCGTCCGTTGGCCGATCGCGTGATCGTCAAGCGCGTGGAGCAGGAAACCAAGACCGCCTCTGGAATCGTCATTCCCGACAACGCGGCCGAAAAGCCCGATCAGGGTGAGGTTCTGTCGGTCGGCCCAGGCAAGCGCAGCGAGCGGGGCGACATTGTCGCCATGAACGTCAAGAAGGGCGATCGCGTGCTGTTCGGCAAGTACAGCGGCCAGACCGTCAAGGTCGACGGCGACGAGCTCCTGGTGATGCGCGAAGAAGATCTCTTCGCCGTGGTCGAGAAGTAAAGGCAATCGGAGAATTCAAATGGCAGCAAAAGAAGTTTCATTCGGCGGCGACGCCCGCGCGCGGATGGTCGAAGGTGTGAACATCCTCGCCAATGCGGTCAAGGTCACGCTCGGCCCGAAGGGTCGCAATGTGGTGCTCGAGCGTTCCTTCGGCGGCCCGACGGTCACCAAGGACGGTGTCTCGGTCGCCAAGGAGATCGAGCTCAAGGACAGGCTCCAGAACATGGGCGCGCAGATGGTCAAGGAAGTCGCTTCCAAGACCAGCGACATCGCCGGTGACGGCACGACGACGGCGACCGTGCTCGCCCAGGCCATCGTTCGCGAAGGCATGAAGTACGTCGCCGCGGGCATGAACCCGATGGATCTGAAACGCGGCATCGACAAGGCCGTGACGGTGCTCGTCGAACAGCTCAAGAAGCAGTCCAAGCCGACGACGACGAGCAAGGAAATCGCCCAGGTCGGCACGATCTCGGCGAACAGCGACGAGGAAGTCGGCAAGATCATCGCCGAGGCGATGGACAAGGTCGGCAAGGAAGGCGTCATCACGGTCGAAGACGGCAAGTCGCTCGCCAGCGAGCTCGAAGTCGTCGAAGGCATGCAGTTCGACCGCGGCTATCTCTCGCCCTATTTCATCAACAACCCCGACAAGCAGACCGCGACGCTCGACAACCCGTTCGTGCTGCTGTTCGACAAGAAGATCAGCAGCATCCGCGATCTCCTGCCGACGCTTGAACAGGTCGCCAAGTCGGGCCGTCCGCTCCTGATCGTCGCCGAAGAAGTCGAAGGCGAGGCGCTGGCCACGCTCGTGGTCAACACGATCCGCGGCATCCTCAAGGTCGTCGCCGTCAAGGCGCCGGGCTTCGGAGATCGTCGCAAGGCCATGCTCGAAGATATCGCCATCCTCACCGGCGGCAAGGTCATCGCCGAAGAAGTGGGCCTGACGCTCGAGAAGGTGACGCTCGCCGACCTCGGCCAGGCCAAGCGGGTCGAAGTTGCCAAGGAAAACACGACGATCATCGACGGCGCCGGTGCCAGCGCGGATATCGAAGCACGCGTCAAGCAAGTGCGCGTCCAGATCGAGGAAGCGACGAGCGACTACGACAAGGAAAAGCTCCAAGAGCGCGTGGCCAAGCTGGCCGGCGGCGTGGCGCTGATCAAGGTCGGTGCGGCGACGGAAGTCGAGATGAAGGAAAAGAAGGCGCGCGTCGAAGACGCGTTGCACGCGACGCGTGCGGCCGTCGAGGAAGGCATCGTTGCTGGTGGCGGCGTCGCATTCCTGCGTGCCAAGCAATCCGCCGGCACGATCAAGGGCGACAACGCCGACCAGGACGCCGGCATCAAGCTGATCCTGCGCGCGATCGAAGAGCCGATCCGCATCATCGTGCAGAACGCCGGTGACGAGCCGAGCGTGGTCGTCAATACGGTGTTGGCCGGCAAGGGCAACTACGGCTACAACGCCCAGAACGGCCAGTACGGCGACATGATCGACATGGGCATCCTCGACCCGACAAAGGTCACGCGCACGGCGCTGCAGAACGCGGCCTCGGTCGCGGCGCTGATGCTCACGACCGAAGCCATGATCTCCGAAGCGCCGAAGGAAGAAGCCTCGGGCGGCGGTGGCATGGGCGGCGGCATGGGTGGAATGGGTGGCATGGGCGGCATGGACATGTAAGTCCGGCGCACCCGCCTTGTCTTGAAGGGGCTGCTGCGGCAGCCCTTTTTCATGCCCGTTCGTTGCGAGCCTGCGGCGCGCGGCGAATCCATCTGGGGCAGCGCTTCGGCCGGCGAGATAATCGCACAGCTCTCTTGCTCGAGGCCCATGTCGACCGCGCCCCCGTTCCATCGCTTCGTCGAAGACGAGTTGGCGCTTGCGCCGGCGCTGGTCGCACGTGTGCTCGCAGGAACGATGCAACTGCTCGGCGAGTCGAAAGACGGCGCGCTGATCCCGAGCGACCGGACGCATCACTCCGAAATCGTCAAGGCCCTGCAGCGCGACGCCGGCCTGTACGAAAAGACCTTCGTCGAATCGCTGACCAAGCGTGTCCGCGACGAGATCGACGGCCAGCGTGACTCGCCCCTCGCAGAGAGCAACGCAGCTCAGGGCGACCTCGAGTTGATGGACGAATCGCGGGTCGAAGTCGACATCGAGATCTCGCGCGCGATGCAGCTGATCGACAGCACGGCCGAATGGGAATTGCGCGAGCTGCAGACGTTCACGTCGACGCTCACGGGCCAGCGCCACGTCAACGCCGACTCGAATCCGTTCCGCCCGCTCATCTATGCGTCGGCCTTGTGGGACGCCACGTGCGCGGTCGTGAACTCGCCGACGCAGCGCGCCATCGTCCTTCGTACCTCGGCCGGCGTCGTCGCCGGGTTGCTCAAGAATGCCTGGGCGGCGGCTTCGACTCGCCTCGAGACCCAAGGCGTTCAGCCCGGCGCATACCGCACGGTCGTCCTGCCGTCCGGCGCGAGCTTCGGCCGTTTCGCCGCGCCCGAGCCTTCGCGCACCGGGACGATGAGTGCGCTGCTTTCGAGCATGCCCGGTGCATCCTTCGACCCGTCGGGCAACCGTGGCGACGCGCCGGCCGACGACCCCGCAGTCGCCGCGCGCGGCGTGCGCAGCGACGGCACGAGCCGGCGCAGCCCCGAGCTCGAACAGGCTTTGTTGCGCCTCGACGAGTTGCTTCGGCATCTCCCCGCCGAGACCTCACTGTCCGGCCGCGGCACGCCGAACAGCAGCAGCCGCGTCGAGCAGCATCGCGCCGCCCTCGTGGCCAGCGCCAGCGAGCCAATCGATCGGCAAGTGATCGAGCTGGTGACTCGACTTTTCGAATCGCTGCTTGCCGATTCGCAACTGCCCAATGCCTTCCGACCGGCCTTCGCGCGCATGCAGATCGCCGTCCTCCGTGTTGTGCTCGCCGAGAACGCCGTGCTCGATTCGTATGAGCATCCGGTGTGGCGCCTGCTCGACCGGATTGGCGAGGTCAGCTTGGGCTATTCGCGGCTCGAGGACCCGCGCCTCTCGGCCTTTCTCGCCTTCAGCAGCGCGGTCGCCGAAGAGATGGCCGGTTCGACGGCACCCGACACCTTGCTTTTTCGGCGCGGCCTCAACCGCATCGACGTCTTTCTCTCCGAGCAGTTGCAAGGGCAGGTACGCGCCGCGCAAGCATCCGTCGATGCGCTGCAGCTCGCCGAGCGGCGCGAGATCCTGCAGCAGCATCTGGCGCAGCGCCTCACCGACCAGATGGTCGCGGTGAGAACGTCGCCGACGATCCGCCGTTTCGTCACCGGCACCTGGGCCCGGGTCATCGCCGAAGACATGCTGCGCCACGGCGAGCAGTCCGAGCCGACGATGAGCGATCTGAAAACGGTCGACGACCTGCTCTGGAGCCTGAAGATTCCCGACCATCCACAGAGCCGCCAGCGCCTGCTGCAACTTCTGCCCGGCCTGCTGCAGCGCCTGCGCGTGGGCATGGAGCTCGTTGCCCTCACGGTTGCGGAACAGCAGTCGGTTCTCAACGAGCTGATGACGATCCACACCGAGGCCTTGCGCCCGGGCACGCGCGGCAGCGGTGCCCTCACGCCCGAAGAGATCGTGCAGCGCATGCGCGACGAGGTGCTGCCCGAGGCCCCGGCGGCGCGCAGCTTCAGCGACTCGGTGATCGACCTGTCGTCGATGGAAACCG
>Ga0207927_1001270_pt1 | contig 10877 bp, 3 predicted proteins | sample NGESurdeep072012_2_FD_184456 | JGI IMG/M metagenome (GOLD analysis project Ga0207927, IMG submission 184456) | Arctic peat soil microbial communities from Barrow, Alaska - NGEE Surface sample 210-2 deep-072012 (SPAdes) | ecosystem: Environmental > Terrestrial > Soil > Wetlands > Peat ... | reverse complement strand
CGCACGCTACGCGGTGCCTGCCAGGTACGGTAAAGGGCACCCGGTCGACGCCATCTTCTTATTAGGGTTAATTGCGCTGCTGATGGCATCGGAGAGTCTCTTCGAGGCCAGCAAGGCAGCCTTTCAGACACAGCAAGGTCAGCCCGTTGAATTCCTCGCTGCCCTGTCGTTGCCGTGGATGTTGAAGAATGTTCTTATTTCGACTCCGTTGCCGACACTCCAGACGCTCCACCTCGGCGCCTATTTCGTCGATGTGCTGACCTTTTACTTCTTGCTGTGCTATCGGCCGTTCGGAATTCAGTTCCACGTGGAAACATCTTTATTCAATGTCTATTTCGCAAAGTTAGACCGCGGAACCGTGAAGCCGGTGAGATGGGGTGTCAGCGACGAGCACCTGGACCAGGTGAAATCCTTCGGCGTAAAGACGTTTGAAGACTTTACCTGGAAGCACATGCTCGATTTCTATTCCTGCGCCGACTGTGGGCGGTGTTCGGACCAATGCCCGGCCAATGCGGTGGGCAGGCCGCTGTCGCCAAGGTTCATTACCATCAAGGCGAGAGATTACAGTTTCCAGCATTATCCGATGTTTGGCAGCTCAGGCAACGGCACGCCGTTGATCGGCAGCATTTACTCGGAAGATGAAATCTGGTCTTGCACGACTTGCGGCGCCTGCGAAGAGGAATGCCCGTTGCTGATCCAGTACATCGACAAGATCGTCGACTTGCGACGGGGCATGATCGACGACGGGAATGTACCCCAGTCCCTGCAGAAGCCGCTGAAGGCCCTCGAGAGCCGCGGCAATCCCTACGGCAAGATGGAGAAGAAAAGGGCCGAGTGGACAAAGGCCAAAGATTTCTCCCAGACTTGCGCCGTCAAGACCGTGGACGGGAAGAGCAATGCGGACACGTTGTACTTCGTCGACAGCATCACCTCCTACGACGACCGCATGCAATCGATTGGACGCGCTACGGCGAGGATTCTCGATTCGGCCGGAGTGAATTTCGGAATCCTGGGCGCCGCGGAAAAAGATAGTGGACATGATGCCCGTCGGTTTGGCGAAGAAACTTTGTTCATGGCGCTGCGGGACCACAACGTCGATGCCATCAAGGCGTCGGGAGTCCGGCGGATCGTTACTTCCGATCCTCACGCTTATAACGCGCTGAAGCATGACTACAAGGATGTGCCGCCGGTCGAGCACATCAGCCAGGTCATCTGCCGGGAAGTGAAGTCCGGCAAGCTCAAGCTCGACCCCGTGGAAAACGCAGACAGCGTTTACGCCTATCACGACCCCTGCTATCTGGGCCGGCACAATCAGGTGTACGACGATCCCCGGGATGTGCTGGACGCGATACCTGGCTTGAAGCGAGTCGAGATGAGCCGCTGCCGGGACCGGTCCTTCTGCTGCGGCGGTGGCGGGCTGATGCTGTTCTACGAGCCGAAAGAAGACGAGAGGATGGGCGTAAAGAGAGTTAAGATGGCCGCGGAAGCCGGGGCCAACGTGATCGTGACTGCCTGCCCGTTCTGCATGGTGAATATAGAAGATGCGATCAAGGTCGCGGGCCTGGAAGGCAAGATGACCGCCATCGACTTGGCGGAGTTGGTCGACAAACAGCTTGTGCGCCCAGCGCCAGTAAAACTGGAACACGACAAGCTGACGAGTGAGGTTCTCACGTAGAATCTCGTCAATAACTTTCGAACCAAAACAATTCGGGGAGTGCGACTGTGGAGATTCTAGTTTGCGTAAGACGAGTACCTGACACTTCGGAAAACGAAATTCAACTCAACCCCGCCGGGAACGATATCGAGCGTGACGACCTGGTGTATTCGATCAACGAACCCGACAACTACGCCGTCGAAGAGGCGCTTCAGATGGTCGCAAAAGCCGGCGGCAGCGTCACGGTGGTTACGGTTGGCGGCGACGACGACGAGGAAGTGCTGCGTCGAGAGATGGCCATGGGCGCCAACCGCGGCGTGTTGCTCTCCGACGAGGCCTTTGACGGGTCCGACGGCAAGGGCATTGCGACAGTCCTAAAAGCCTTCGTGCAGAAGGGCCATTACGACCTGATCCTGACCGGCGTCCAGGCCGAAGACGGCGGCGCGCAGGTGGGCGGGATGCTGGCGGCCATGCTGGACTATCCGTTCGCTTCGCTGGTGAATTCCATTGTCGTTGACGGCGGCAAGCTGAAGGTGAGCCGGGAGATCGAAGGCGGCAACAAGGAGATGAACGAGATCGATCTCCCCTGCGTGCTCTCGATCCAGACCGGCATCAATGAGCCGCGTTACGTCGGGATGCGAGGCATCCGGCAGGTAGCGTCGGTTGAGGTCCCAACCTTCAGTGCGTCCGACCTCGGTGTAGATGCAAGTGCGGTCGGGGATGCCGGAGCGAAGGTCAAACGGATGGACTACTTCATGCCCGCGCTGGGCAAGGGAGCCGAGATGCTGCAGGGCGACCGGGGAGAGGTCATCGCCAAACTGATTGAGTTGATGAAAGCCAAAGGAGGGTTGAACTAATGGCACGCATCTTCGCCTATATCGTACACAAGGGCGGCATTGCCGACGATTCAGCGGCCGAACTCGCAGCCGCCGCAAAAAAGATCGACGCGGCCGCGTCGCCGGTCGCGGTGGTTACCGGTTGGGGCGCGGAACTTGACGCCGTTTGCGAAACCCTGCGTGGCTCCTACGCCGAGGTATGGAAAATCGCGAACCAGGCACTGGTTTATCCCAATGCTGAGTTGGTCCGCAAAGCTCTGCTGAACGTCCTGCCGCACGACGGCATTGTGCTCGTCTCTCACGCTCATTTTGGAATCGACCTGTCACCGGGTCTTGCCATCAAGATGAACTCGGCTTTTGTCTCCGACGTGTTGGGTATCGAAGGGGCCGAAGGGGCCAATCTCAAACTCGTCCGGCAGGAGTTCGGTGGGCAGGTGAGCGCCCATGTGCGTTGCGATGCATCATCGGGCGCGGTCCTTAACCTGCGTCCCGGCGCATTCAAGCCGCAGGAAGGCGCTCCAATCAATGGCGTCATCGTCGACAAGTCCGCGGACGTTGGCGCGCTGACGGCAGGACGGCGCTATCTCGAGACGGTCGTCGCCGAGGCGGGCGACGTCGATATTACAAAGCACGCAGTTCTGGTTTCCGTCGGCCGTGGCATCCAGGAGAAAGACAACATCGCCATCGCTGAGGAGTTGGCCGACGCGCTGGGCGCGGCGGTGAGCTGCTCCCGGCCCGTGGTCGACGCCAAGTGGTTGCCGAAATCCCGCCAGGTCGGCTCGTCCGGCAAGACGGTCAAGCCCAAGGTTTATATGGCATGTGGCATCAGCGGTTCGTTCCAACATCTGGCCGGCCTTAAGGGCAGTCCCTTCATCGTCGCCATTAACAAGAACCCCAAAGCTCCCATCTTTCAGGTGGCCGACGTTGGAATCGTCGCTGACATCCTGGAGTTCTTGCCGGAGCTGACCAGCAAGATCCGCGAAACGAAACAGGTCTCGGCCTGAGAAAAGAAGAGAGGCACCGACAATGATCACCAAGAAGACATTGCAATTGAGTTTGAAATCGCTCCGGGATTTCGCGAAGAAACGCCTGCCTGACGAAGAGCTGATCGCGTTGGACGAACGCGATGAATGCCCGGTGGACATCGTTCGGCAAATGTCTGACCCAGACAAACTGGGCATTCAACTGCTGTTCATTCCCGAAGAGTACGGCGGCATGGGCGGCAGCACCATGGACGTCTATCTCATATGCGAGCAGATGGCGCGCATCGACCTGGGCGTTGCCACCTCGCTGTTCGCTACATTCCTGGGCAGCGATCCCATAACCTTCGGCGCCACTGAGGAGCAGAAAAAGAAGTGGCTGGGCAAGATCGCCGACGAAGGCGTTCTGTTTGCCTACGGCGCGACGGAGCCGGAAGCGGGCAGCGACTTGGGCGCGCTGAAGACGACCGCCGATCGCGTCGAAAAAGACGGCAAGATTGTCGGCTACAAGATCAACGGCAGCAAGCAGTGGATCAGCAACGGCGGAATTGCGGATTATTGCACCATCCTGGCCAATACGCCCGCAGGGCCAAGCTGGTTCATCGTGGACGCGGGCACTAAGGGTTTTGCTCACGATAAGCCCGAGGACAAGCACGGCATTCGTTTGAGCAATACGGCCGCGCTGGCCCTCAACGACGTTTATGTCGATTCCGACCGGCTCGTCGGTGGCGTAGAAGGCCAGGGGCTCATCCAGGCCCAGTTGGTCTTCGGTTACACGCGCGTGATGGTGGCGGCCTTCGGGCTGGGCGCCGGTTGGTCCGCGCTGGACCGTGCAATCCCCTATTCCACCAAGCGAATCCAGGGCGGCACACCGCTTTCGGAGAAGCAGGGCTACACCCATAAGCTGATCGTGCCCAACGTGGTGAGGTTGGAAGCCGGACGCGCCTTTATAGAAGAGACGGCACAACGCATCGACGCCGGCAACGAGGGAAGCCTCAACACCGAAGGGGCCATCGCCAAGTACATGTCCACCGAAGCCGGCGATGCCGCCGCCGACGCCAGTATCCAGGCGCTGGGCGGCTACGGCTACACCCACGAGTACATGGTGGAGAAGGTCAGCCGCGACGTGCGCATCACCCGCATCTACGAGGGCACTTCGGAGATCATGGAGATGACCATCAGCCGCGATCGCTGGCAGCTCCACCTGAAGACGCGCGGACAGCACTATCATGATCGGGCGCGCGAGGCCGAGGCGCTGCATGCCGCGCATCCCAACGTCGGCGCGGATGTAGCGGCCCTGGCGCTGCACGCCTTGGCTGAGGTGATGGAGAAGGCGCGGGCTGCCCGCCTTACCCGGTTCCAGCACATCCTCCTTCGCTTGGGCGAATTGATTGCGTATGCCGAATGCGCTGCCACGCTGGCCCGCCGGGCTGCGCTGGCTGCGGAAGGCAGGCTGCACGAGAAGGCGAGCGACCGCTTCGATTCCACGGCCCTGGCGGCCATCAGCCGCATTTTCGCCCGCGAGGCCGCCCTCAAGGTAGGCGAGGATGGTTTGCGTTGGGTGGCCGGAGCTGGTGGCGTAAGCGACGCTGAGATGGCCGCGTTTGAAGCGGACTTGGGACTGCCCGCCATCCACCGCGCGCAGACTGGCCTGATTTCGGACATGGATTACGTTGCCGACGTACTCTATAGCCGGGTGAAGAAAGAAGCGGAACAGGCCGTCCTAGTTTAAGGACAAGAGACAGGCATTCGGTTGGCTTTTCGCAAACCGGATGCCTGTGCTGTTTACCGGCAAAGCGAATAAAATACGAAGCCGGAAAGGGCCCAAATCGCTCCGGCAAAATTATCTTATGTGTTGTACCACATAGTGTGTGCGTTGTAACACATAACATGTCACTTTGCCTTGTGGCACGCGTCACCACCCCCCGCACGTTACGTCACTGACAAGGTTCCGCTCCCCCTGTCACAGTAGTAATGCTCTCGGGCGCTCCCGGGTCATCCAGGCCGTGTGAGTGGATCATGCCTCTCCTCGTGGGGAGGGAATGAAATCACCCAACCTCCGAACGCCTGCTTCTGCGTCGCCCGATGGGCGCCATCTTCGTCCGGGCCTAAGAATCTTCAAAGGAAGTGACCAGACATGGAAAACACCGCGTATCGCGCAATTGCGATTGTGGGAACAGGGGCCGTTCTGCCCGATGCCGTGAACGTACCGGCTTTCTGGGAAAACGTGAAGAACGGCCGTTACAGCATCAGCGAAGTTCCATCCGACCGTTGGGACCCGGCGCTTTACTACGATGCCGATCACAGCGCACCCGACAAGACCTACTCGAAGATCGGTGGCTGGGTACGTGAGCACGTGTGGGAGCCTATGAAGTGGCGCCTGCCCATCCCGCCGCGCGTCGTCGATGCCATGGACATTGCGCAAAAATGGGCCATCGCTTGTACCCGCGAAGCCTTGGAAGACTACGGCTACCCCAAGCGGCCGCTGAATCTCGATCGCACGGCGGTGATCCTCGGCAATGCCATGGCCGGAGAAAGACATTACCTCACCTCGTTGCGCGTCCACTTTCCGGAATACGCGCGCGAGTTGGCCGAAAGCGCCAGCTTCGCTGCGTTGCCGCCGGCGGCCCGCCGTGACATCACCCGCGAATTGCACGACCGCATGGCGAAGCTGCTGCCCGAGATTACGGAAGACAGTATGCCCGGCGAATTGGCCAACTGCATTGCCGGCCGCATCGCGAACATCTACAACTTTCACGGTCCGAATTACGTGGTGGACGCCGCTTGCGCATCGGCGATGGCGGCAATGAGTTCGGCGGTCGAAGGCCTCGTAGAGAACGATTTTGACGTGGCAGTCTGCGGCGGGATTGACCGCAACATGGGGGCCCCAACCTTCGTCAAGTTTTGCAAGATCGGCGCGCTCTCGGCAACCGGCACTCGGCCCTACGCCGAGGGGGCCGATGGCTTCGTCATGGGCGAAGGCGCCGCGATCTTCTTGCTCAAGCGTCTAGCCGATGCCGAGCGCGATGGAGACAAGATCTACGCCGTGCTGCGCGGTATCGGCGGTGCGAGCGACGGCAGAGGAAAAGGAATTACGGCGCCCAACCCGATTGGTCAGAAACTCGCCATCGAGCGCGGCTGGCAGAACGCCGGGTTATCGCCCGCTACCGCGACGTTGATGGAAGGCCACGGTACATCGACCAGCGTGGGCGACGCCGTCGAGCTCCAGAGCATGACTGAAGTGCTCAGCAGTTTTCATCTTCCCTCCGGGTCGGTGGCACTTGGCTCTGTCAAATCGAACATCGGGCATCTCAAAGGAGCTGCTGGCGCGGCCGGATTACTGAAAGCAACCCTGGCGCTTCGCGATAAGGTGTTGCCGCCCAGCCTGAATTTCGAGCATCCCAATTCGGCTATCGACTTTGCTCACTCCCCCCTGTATGTCAATACCGAGTTGCGACCGTGGACGGTCCCAGCAAATACCCCGCGGCGCGCCGGTCTCAGCGCCTTTGGCTTTGGCGGTACAAACTTTCACGCTGTGCTCGAAGAGTACATTCCCGGCAGGCTTAACGGAAATGGCAAGCGGTCGGTAGCTGTCACTGCACCATCACCAGTTGTAGCGGAAAAGAGTGTCACCATGGCAACTGTTACGCCTCCCTCAACGGCGGCCGTCTCCTACAAAGCTCCGTTACGTGGCGCGCTTGTGATCGGCGCTGTCTCGGACGCGGCACTCGTCGAGCGTCTAAACGCAATCCAGAAAGATGCCGCAGCGGGTCGCTCACCAGTACCTGCCGCTCCGGCGGAATCCGACCTGAGAGCTCCTGAACGGCTTGCGATTGACTATGCCGACGCCGCCGACCTGGCGGACAAATCGGCCAAGGCGCTCAAGGCGCTGAAAGCCAACCAAGCCCCCATCTGGAAAGCTCTGCGTCCACAAGGCATCTTCCGTGGACACGGCACTGCGGGCAAAGTGGCGTTCCTGTACACCGGGCAAGGCTCGCAGTACGTCAACATGCTTGAGCCGCTTCGCGCCGCCGAACCAATCGTGGCCGAAACTTTCGCCGAAGCGGACCGCATCATGACTCCGCTACTCGGTAAGCCGCTGAGCGAGTTTATCTTCGTTGACCAAACCAACGCGGACGCCGTAGCGAAAGCGGAAGAAGACCTGCGCCAAACCGAAATCACTCAGCCTACCGTGCTGACGATCGACCTGGCCCTCACCCGGCTGTTGGACGCCTACGGCATCCAGCCCGACATGACCATGGGACATAGCCTGGGCGAATACGGCGCCTTGGTTGCCTCCGGTTCCCTCACCTTCGAAAACGCGCTGCAAGCGGTTAGCGCCCGTGGCCGCGGCATGACCAAGGTGGCGGTGAAAGACACCGGAAAGATGGCGGCGGTCTTTGCGCCGCTTGCTGAAGTCGAGCGAATCCTGAAGACCGTTGACGGCTACGTGGTGATCGCCAACGTAAACAGCGGGCAGCAGTCGGTCATCGGCGGCGCCAGCAAAGCCGTCGAACAAGCCACCCAGATATTCCTGCAAGCCGGCTACGACGTGGCCCCATTGCCGGTGAGCCACGCTTTCCATACCTCGATTGTCGCTCCCGCCAGCGGGCCTCTGCGTGAGATGCTGTCCCACCTGAACATCCAACCGCCGCAGGTGCCGGTTGTCGCCAACGTCAACGGTGAGTTCTATCCGACGGGACCTGATGTCGTCCCGCAGATGATGGACCTTCTGGCGCAGCAGGTCGCGTCGCCGGTGCAGTTCGTGAAAGGCCTGAACACCCTCTACGATGCGGGGGCCCGCGTCTTTGTTGAAGTTGGGCCGAAGAAGGCATTGCAGGGATTTGCCGAAGAAGTGCTCGGCGGACGCGGTGACGTGATTTCACTGTTCACGAACCATCCGAAATTCGGGGACATTCCTTCCTTCAATCAGGCGCTGTGCGGACTCTATGCGGCGGGACTGGGCCGTGGGCGGACCGAAGTGGCGATCGATATCCCGGTGAAACCTGCGCCCTCGCAATCCGCAGTTGCCACCCCAGCGAACGACACGAAACCGATGCCGCTGGCGGCAACTGCTGCAGCTGCGGTCAGGGCGCCGGCGATGCCTGCTCTCTCGAGGCCCGCAATTTCCGCACCGGTAAACGACCCCAAACCAACCCCCGCAGCGACAACGGCTCCCACCGCTCTTACGGTGCCGTCAAGGCCTTCGAACGATAACGGGTACAACGAGCTCGGTCGTTTGTTCGCCGATACTCTCGAACGGGCCGGTTGGCATCACGGCGAGAATACTGTCACCGCTAGTCTCCAAGTGGGCATCACCGGAGCTTCTTTGGGGCTGCCTGGAACCGAACGCATCTTTGACGATAGCAATGTCGAACGCATCTTGCGCGGTGACCAGTTCATTAGTTCCATCCCCGCGCACTTCCGCCAGGACATGGTGGACAAAAACATCAGGCGGCTGGTTAAGAGTGAGCAGGGAGAGGCCACGTTTGAGTCAATCCACGATGTCGCGGATGTCATCAAGCTGGCGGGCCGCGGAGGCGCCTTCGATCTGGAAAGTGAATTCGGCATCCCCTCGGAACACCTGGCCGCTTTCGACCGCGTAACTCGCCTGGCTATCGGCGCGGGAATCGACGCGCTGCGCGATGCCGGCATCCCCCTGGTTATGCGCTATAAGACCACGACCAAAGGCACGCAGTTGCCGGACCGATGGGGATTGCCCGATGCCATGCGTGACGATACTGCCGTGATCTTCGGCTCCGCCTTCCCCGGCTATGACTCCTTCGCCGACATACTGGGGAGCTATTACGAAGACCATGAGCGCCGCGAGCAGTTGTCCCTGCTGGAAGACTTGCGCTTCCGCGCGGCGGGCAACGGTCATTCGAACCTTGGGGAAGAACTGGACCGTCGCATTCAGGAGTTGCACACCGCAATCGAAAAGAATCCCTACGTCTTCGATCGCCGCTTCCTGCTCAGGGTCTTGTCGATGGGACATTCGCAATTCGCCGAACTCATCGGCGCACGCGGTCCCAACACGCAAATCAATGCAGCGTGCGCGACGACCGCCCAAGGCGTGTCGTTGGCGCAAGACTGGATCCGCGCCGGACGGTGTCGCCGCGTAATCGTGATATCGGCGGACGATGTCACCTCCGACAATCTGATCGATTGGATGGGGGCCGGTTTTCTGGCCAGCGGAGCAGCCGCCACCGATGAAAAGGTCGAAGACGCCGCCATTCCATTCGACCGCCGGCGGCATGGACTGATCATGGGCATGGGCGCCGCCGCCCTGGTAGTTGAGAGTCTGGATGCCGCGCGGGAACGCGGAATTCAGCCCATCTGCGAGGTGTTGAGCGCAGTGACCGCCAATAGCGCATTTCATGGCACTCGCCTCGATGTGCAGCACATTGGACAGGTAATGGAAGGTCTGGTCAGCCAAGCCGAAACGCGCAGCCAGGTTGCACGCAATAACATAGCGCCGCAAATGGTTTTCGTTTCCCACGAAACCTACACGCCGGCGCGTGGCGGCAGCGCCTCGGCGGAGATCCACGCGCTGCGTCGGGTCTTCGGCGACAACGCCGATCAAATCGTGATCGCCAATACCAAAGGCATGACTGGCCACGCCATGGCCACCGGCATTGAAGATGTCCTCGCGGTGAAGGCGCTGGAAACCGGATTAGTGCCTCCGGTTGCCAACTTCAAGGAAGTCGATCCCGAGTTGGGGCTTTTGAACCTCTCGAAGGGCGGTGCCTATCCCGTGCAATATGCAATGCACCTGGGCGCCGGTTTCGGTTCCCAGATCAGCATGATGTTGTTGCGGTGGGTGCCGACAAAGGACGGGATTCGTCGCGGCCCCAATGCTCTCGGCTACTCTTACCGCATTGCCGACAAGACCGCCTGGGACGCTTGGCTAAGCCGGATGGCAGGCCATCCGGTTGCCGGCCTGGAAGTGGTCCACCGCACGCTACGAGTGCCGGATCAAGGGCTGGCCGCGCGCATCGCTGGAGCCGCCAAGGATTCCCAGCAGGCGCCAGCGCCTACGCCCAGACAGGCCCCTAAGCCCGCAGTGCAGGTTCACGTCGCTGCGCCCGCACCTTCCGCACCGCCAAAGGCTGCGGTGAAGAGTGCACCGGTGAAAGAACAGATAGCGACCGTGATGGTCTCGGCCCCGCCGGTGAAGGTGAAGGAAGAAACGAAAGTTCCGGCGCCGATACCAGCGGTGACATCTCCTAAAGACGGCGGTGGCGATGACGTAAAGGAACGCATCCTCGCCTTGATGGTGGAAAAGACTGGCTATCCGCAAGACATGCTGGATGTCGATCTTGATCTGGAAGCCGACCTCGGCGTCGACACCGTCAAGCAGGCGGAAATGTTCGCCGCCATCCGTGAGATCTACAGCATTCCGCGCGA
>Ga0207927_1001269_pt1 | contig 10879 bp, 10 predicted proteins | sample NGESurdeep072012_2_FD_184456 | JGI IMG/M metagenome (GOLD analysis project Ga0207927, IMG submission 184456) | Arctic peat soil microbial communities from Barrow, Alaska - NGEE Surface sample 210-2 deep-072012 (SPAdes) | ecosystem: Environmental > Terrestrial > Soil > Wetlands > Peat ... | reverse complement strand
CGCGATCCGCTGGCAGCCGCCCGGCGTCCGCTCACCCGGGCTCGTCCGGGCCGCCCGGCCGGGCTCGCCGCCATCCTGTCCGGGTCCGCCGCACGCCATCCGCACCGGGCGGGCCGTCCACCTCGCCGGGCGGCGCCGTCCGGGTCTCGTCGGCCGGGCGCAGGACGAAGGCGTTGAACCGGTTCGAGGCCTTGCTCAGGCCGTCGCGCGCCCACGCCTCCGTCGCGTCGGCAGCCGCATCGAGCAGCTCGTCGAGGCGCTGTCGCTCGGCGGGCTGGAAGACGGAGAGGACGTGATCCACGGCATCACGGCCGGGCTCGCCGATCCCGATGCGGAGGCGCGGAAAGGCCTCCGTGCTCAGCTCCTCGATGATCGAGCGGAGGCCGTTGTGGCCGCCGTGGCTGCCGCCCTCGCGGAAGCGCATCTTCCCGAACGGCAGGCTGAAGTCGTCGGTCACGACGAGCAGCTCGTGGAGGGGGGCGCGCTCCCGTGCGACGAGCTTGCGGACCGCGACCCCGGAGTCGTTCATGAACGTGAGCGGCTTCGCGAGCACCAGGTCGAGGCCATGGAACCTGCCCTGGACGACGGCGCTCGCGTCGCGCGTCCGCCCACGGCCGGCCCAGCCCGCGCGGTCCGCCAGCCGGTCGACCACCATCCAGCCGACGTTGTGGCGGGTCTTCGCGTACTGCTCGCCCGGATTCCCGAGCCCGACGACGACCTTCACGCTTCCTCCGCGGCACACGCCGAACGGCCCGGATCCGCGCGGACCGGGCCTTGGCACGATGGTACCCCGCCCCGGGCCACGCGGCTCAACCGAGCCGGCGGCTCATCCGAGCCGGCGGCTCAGCAGAGCCGGGGCTCAATCGAGCCGGGGCTCGTCCGCGCCGCGGCTCATCCGGCGGCGAGGATCGTCCGTTCGAGCGCGCGCATCGCCGCTTCCTCGGCCGGCTCGGCGTGGTCCCAGCCGCACAGGTGGAGCCCGCCGTGGACGACGAGGAGGCGCAGCTCGTCGGCGGGCTCCCAGCGGACGTCGCCGGCCTGGCCGCCGCGCCCCTCGACCGCCTGGCGGGCCGCGCGCTCGACCGAGACGACGACATCGCCCAGATGGAGCCGCGTCCCGGGCGGCAGCAGGAACGCCCGTTCTGTCGCGGATGCCGGCCGCGCCGCCGGACGCCTGACGCCCGTGTGCGGCGGGTAGGCGTCGGGCGGCAGGAGCGGGAACGAGAGCACATCGGTCGCGCCGGCCTTGCCGAGGAACTCGCGATTGAGCCGGGCCAGCTCGTGGTCGTCGGCCAGCACGAGGCCGACGGAGGCGGGCTCGGGCGCCCCGCCGGCGATGAGCGCCGACCGGAGGGCCCGCACGAGCACCGACGCGGGGAGCAGGCGCGCCACGCCGGCCCGGATCTCGAGGTCGATGCGGAACGGCGGCAGGTAGAACGGGCGCGGACCGACGGTCGGGCCTGCCGGGGTCACGTCCCGCGACCGCCGCCGGACGCCTCGCGGCGCGCTTCCAGCTCGACGATCTTGTTCTGCGGGTAGGCGATCCGCTGGTGGTACATCCCCAGCAGCTGAGCCACGAACGCCTCCCGGATGCGCTCGATGTCGCGCAGGGTCAGCTCGCACTCGTCGAACTGCCCATCCTCCAGGCGCTCGGTGATGATCCGGCTGACCATTCCCCGGATCGTGGGCTCGTCGTGGCTCCCGAGCGAGCGGACCGAGGCTTCCACCCCGTCCGCGAGCATCAGGATCGCCGCCTCCTTCGACTGGGGCTTCGGGCCGTTGTGGCGGAACTTGCGCTCGTCGAGCGCATCGGCGGCCGCGAGGCCGGCGCTCGTCCCGAGACCGCCGTGGGGCGCGGCCGCCTCCTCCCGTGCCTTGGCCCAGAAGTAGCTCATCCGCGCGGTCCCGTGGTGCTGCGGGATGAACGCGATCAGCGGCTTCGGGAGCTTCGCCCGGTAGGCCAGGTCGATCCCGCCCGAGATGTGCGCCTTGAGCAGCGCGGCGCTGGCTTCCGGCGACAGGTGGTCGTGGATGTTGTCCCCGCCGGCCTGGTTCTCGATGAAGCCGACCGGGTTCTCCAGCTTGCCGACGTCGTGGTAGTAGGAGGCCACCCGGGCGAGCAGCGAATCGGCGCCGATCGCCTCGGCCGCGCGCTCGGCCAGGTTGCCCACCATCAGGGCGTGATGGTACGTGCCCGGCGTCTCGAGGAGGAGCCGGCGGAGGAGCGCCTGCGACGGGTTGGCGAGTTCGAGGAGCTGGAACACCGTCAGGATCCCGAAGACGTTGCCGACCGCCTGGAACGTGCCCACCGTCGCCACGGCTGCCCCGGCGGCGGCGGCCGCGGATGCCCCGAAGAGCTGGAGGACGCCCGTGATGTCGCGCGTGCCGAGGAGCGAGAAGATCGAGACGACCGCGACATTCGCGACCGCGATCGCGATGCCAGCCTGGAGGAAGACGGCCACCCGGTCGCCGCGGCGCACCGCCAGGATCCCGGTCAGGGAGCCCACGAAGACGTAGGTCGCGAGCTCGAGCGACAGGTCGTTCGATGTGCCGGCGATGATCGCAACGAAGAACGAGAGGACGGTCGCCGGCCCCGCCCCGAGAAGGATGGCGACGAGCATCCCGGCCCCGGCGCCAGGGACGAAGAACGGCACGACGGAGCGCCCCGCGGTGAGCTTGTAGGCGAGCGCGGTCACGAGGAGGATCAGGCCCAGCAGGGCGAGCGTCCGCGCGCGGTGCCAGAGCTCCTGTCGGTAGCGCCACAGCCAGGCGAGGTAGAGGATCACGACGAGTCCCGCGAGCAGGAACCAGCCGGCGATGCGCGCGATGTCCAGGCGCGCCTCCGTCAGGCCGAGGGCGGCGAGCTTCTCGATGTCCGCGGCGTCGACTCGCTTGCCGGCGTCCACGACGACCTCGCCCTTTGCGACGGCGACCTGCACCGGCGTGACGGCGTCCGCCGCGGCCTGGCGCGCCTCCGCGGTGAGCGCCGCGCTGTAGGTCGAGTTCGGCACGAGGAGCGGGTCGACGATCTCGGTTGCCAGGCCTCGCTCGTCGTCGGTCATCTGGACCGAGAACAGCCCGCCCAGGTTGCGACGGGTGCCCTCCATCTCCGAGTCGCGCAGCTCGGATCGCTGGAGCATGCCCAGCACGCGCGTGGTCTCGGCCGCGACGAGCGACCAGCGGTCCGCGGCCATCGCGTCGAGGGTCTTGCGAGCGGCCACCGAGACGCCGGGGAGCGTCCCGGCGAGGGCCAGGCTCCGCTGGTCCGGGGTCAGCGGCCCCGCGAAGGCCGCGTCGACGGGCGCAAGCGCGGTCGCGAGCGCCGCGAGCTGGCGCTGCGCCAGGGACGACGCGGTGTCCGCCCGAAAGTCGTACTGGGGCCCGATCGCATCGCTTGCGGCCTGGCGTGCCTGGGCCGTCTGGACGGTCGACTCGAACTGGATCGCCCGGGGGGCCCGGATCTGGACGGGCGCGACGCTCCCTTCCTGGAGGTTGTAGGCCTGGGGAAGGTCGCCGATCGACAGGATGGCGGTCAGGCCACCGACGAGCACGATCGTGGCGACCGCGAGCCGTACCGCATCGCGCCGCGTGAAGCGGGTGACCCGGTCGAATCGTCGGGAGAGCATCGGTCAGCCGGGATGCGTGCCGCCGGCGGATCCGGTGTCAGCGTCTCCATGCGGGGTCGCGTCGTGCGCGGCGAGGTCGGCGGTCATGAGCGCCTGCGCGACGAGCCCGCTGACCTGCTTCCCGTCCGCGCGGCCGCGGATCGGGGCAGCCAGCCGGCCCATCACGCGGCCCATGTCGCGGGCCGACGATGCGCCGGTGGTGGCGATGGCGTCCGCGATGAGGGTGCGCAGCTCGTCGTCCGTCAGGGGCGGCGGGAGGTACTCCGCGATGATCGCGATCTCCGCCTCCTCCTTCGCGGCGAGGTCCTCGCGGCTGCCCGCGCGGTACGCCTCGACCGACTCGCGGCGGGACTTCACCTCGCGGGTCAGGACGCCGAGCGTGGCGTCGTCGGAGAGACTGGTGAGGTCGCGCTTCTCCTGCGCGTAGACGCTGCTCCAGACCATCCGGAGCGTGTCGCGGCGCAGCGCATCACCCGACCGCATGGCCGCGGTGATGTCGTCGTGAATGCGATCTCGAAGGGACACCGGCGGTGGCTCCTGTCGCGTCCGGCGCCGGGCGCCCCCGCCGCACGGGGCGGGGTGGCGACGCGGCGTCGATGTGCGCTGGGGGCCTCCGGGGCCCGGGGTGCGGGCCGGGGAAGCGGGTGGAACCGGCGGTGGATGCGGGACGCCCGATCGGCCTGCCTCGGCCGCTGCGCCTACGCGCCGCCGGTCCCGGCGGCTAACCCTGCTGGCGGGCGGCCTTCTTGCGCTTTGCTTCCTTCCGCTTCCGCTTCACGCTGGGCTTCTCGTAGTGCTCGCGACGGCGGGCTTCGGCGAGAATGCCGGACTGCTGGATCTTCTTGTTGAAGCGGCGAAGCGCGCTCTCGAAGGTCTCGTTCTCACCAACTCGGATCTCTGCCAATGCCGGGATCACCTCCTCCGCCCTGGGATCGTCTGGTCCGCGGCGCCGCCGGGCGAATGTCGGTGCACGCGTGCTCGGTGGCGCGCGCAGATGCGGCACCGGGCTGGCGGAGTGTAGCCCGGGCGAGGGGCCGCTGGCAACCGTCGTGCCCGGGGACGCCGTCGTGCCCGGGGACGCCGATCTGCACGCCGGCCTCGGGGGCGACCGCGGTGCCGTCCCCAGGGTCAGGTCGAGGGCCAGATACGTCGCCGGGCGGATCCCCATTGCGGAGCCGGGCGGCGTCGTCCACGATGCGCCCGTGACCACGACCCGCCGAACGCTCGTTGACCTGCTCGAAGGGGCCGCCGCCCGATACGGCGAACGGACCGCGCTCGGGATCCGGCGGGACGACGGCACGATCGCGGCGTGGAGCTACCGCGAGCTCGATCGACGGAGCCGGCTCGCGGCGTGGCGGCTGCGCGCCCGGGGGCTGCGGCCCGGCGACCGGCTGCTGACCTGGTCGGCGTCCTGTCCCGAGCTGGCGGCCGTCTACTTCGGCGCGATGCGAGCGGGCCTCATCCTCGTGCCGCTCGACCTGCGGATGTCCGCGGCGACGATCCGGCGGATCGCCGACCGGTCGGGCGCGGTGCACCTCGCCATTGGCACCGGACGCGACGCCCCGGACCCCGCGGAAGCCGATCTCGACAACCTCCCGTGCGTGACGGTCGACGACCTGTGCGCCGATCCGGGCGCCGGCTTCCCGGCGGACTGGGAGGCGACGCTCGCCACGTGGGCACGCCCCGCGCCGGAGGACCCGTACCTGCTGGTCTTCACCTCCGGGACGACCGGCACCCCGAAGGGGGTGGTCCTGGCCCACGAGAACACGATCGCGGGCATCGACGGGTTCCACGAGCTCGTCCCGGACATGGAATACCGCATCGTGTCCGTGCTCCCGCTGTCCCACCTCTTCGAGCAGGCGATCGGGCTCTACCTCGTCCTCGACTTCGGTGCGGACGTCCTCTACGTCCGGAGCCGGAACCCGCGGGTCGTGTTCGAGGCGATTCGCGCCCATCGGACCACGGCGATGATCCTGGTCCCGCAGATCCTCGACGTGTTCTGGGCGGGGCTTCAGCGCGAGGTGGAGCGACAGGGCCAGGCCGCCACGTTCGGGCGGGCCCGGGCGGTCGCCCGCCGGCTGCCGATGGCCGCGCGGCGCGGGATCTTCCGGCGAGTCCACGCGCAGCTCGGGGGCGGCCTCCGGCTCCTCGTCTCGGCCGGCGCGTTCCTTCCGCCCGCCGTCCAGCAGGGCTGGGAGGATGTCGGGGTCGTGGTCATGCAGGGATACGGAGCGACCGAGACCGGCTCCGGGGCCTGCACGACCTGGCGCGACCATCCCGTCGGCACGGTCGGGCGCGCGGTCCCGGGCGTGGAGATGCGCATCGCGGAGGACGGCGAGGTCCTCTTCCGCGGGCCCAGCGTGACCCGCGGGTACTGGGACGACCTGGCCGCGACCGCCGCGGCCTTCACGCCGGATGGCTTCTACCGGTCGGGCGACCTGGGCCGCCTCGACGGGGAGGGGCGGCTGGTCCTGCACGGCAGGAAGCGCGACATCATCGTGCTGCCCAACGGCCTGAATGTCTTCCCCGAGGACGTCGAGAACGCGCTGCGCGTCGCGGGGATCCGCGACTCGATCGTCCTCGAGACCGAGTCCGGCCGGATCGAGGCGATCGTCCTCGCCCCGGCTGCCTCGCCCGGGATCCCCGTGGACGACCCGGCCGTGCCCGCGGTCGGGCCATTCGGCGACGCGGACGCAGTCGCCCGGATCCGGGCCGAGGTCGACGCGGCGGTCAAGGCCGCGAACGCGACGCTCGCAATCCACGCCCGGGTCGCCGCCTGGCGGTTCTGGCCGGAGGAAGACTTCCCCCGGACGCTGACGCTCAAGGTGAAGCGCGACCAGGTCCGGGCATGGGCGGCCGTCTCGGCGCCGCTCCCGGTCATCGAGGGCGCGTAGCTCGGCCCGCGGTCGCGGCGGGGGCGGGACTCAATCGGGCGGGATCGGGACGCCCGTCCCGACCGTCGCGAGCGCCGCCGCGAGGTCCGGGGTCCGCGGATCCGGCGAGGAGGCCGGCGACCACGGGTAGAAGACGAGCGTCGGCCCGACCTGGCGCAGGACGAACCGGACGTCCGGCGTGTACTGGACCCGTCCCGGGCCGCTCGAGATATAGGCGGCGAGGTCGCGTCCGCCGTCCGCGGCGAGCGCGGGCGCCGCGAACTCGTAGATCACGAAATAGCCGCCGGCGGGGTCGTCCGGGAGCACCGCGTGGAACGGCCAGCGCGCCACCCCGGCGAACGAGGGCGGCTCCGCCGGACGGACCGCCGTCAGCGTCGGCGCGACGACCAGCCCGCTCGCCCGGAGCGCGGCGTCCAGCTGTGCGAGCGCTGCCTCGACCGCAGCGGAAGGACTGGGCTGCGTCGTCGGAAGCGGCGCCGCCGTGCTCACGCCCGGCGCCCCGCCGGCGCAGGCGGCGAACAGACCGCCCAGGACGATGAAGGCGGCGGTCAGCGCCAGGCCCGAGCCGCGCGCTCTCCCGGCCCGGTGCGTGCCCGTCACCCGACCCTCATCCGGGCGGCCAGTGCATCCGGCGACCGCCCAGCAGGTGGACGTGCAGATGGCCGACTGTCTGTCCGCCGTCGTCGCCCGCGTTCACGACGAGCCGGAACCCCCCGTCCGCGATCCCCTCGGAACGCGCCAGGACGGCCGCGCACGCCAGCAGCCGTCCCGCGAGCGGCGCATCGGACTCGTCGAGGTCGAGCGCGGATCCGACGTGCGCCCGCGGCATGAGCAGCACGTGCACGGGCGCCACTGGGTGGAGGTCGCGGATGGCGATCACCAGGTCGTCCTCGTGGACCCTGGCGGCCGGAATCTCGCCGGACACGATCCGGCAGAAGAGGCAGTCGGTGCTCACGCAGGTCCTCCACTGTGGGAACGCTCGGCGTCGAGGGCGACCCAATCGCCCTCCGCATCGCGACGAACGATCGAGAAGCCGGCCGCGCCGAGCGCCGACCGCACATCGTCCTCGCGATCGACGAAGATCCCCGAAGCGAGAAGCCGGCCGCCCGGCCGCAGCTCGCCGCGGAGTTCCGCCGCGATGGCGATCAGGACGGACGCCACGAGGTTCGCCGCCACGACGTCGAACGGGCCCGCGCCCGTCGGCACGCTGCCGACCCAGGCCTGAACGCGGCGCGCGATCCGGTTGCGCCGGGCGTTCGCGAGCGTCGCGTCGACCGCGATCGAGTCCGTGTCGACGCCCACGAGCTCGCCGGCACCGAGCAGGCCGGCGGCGATCGCCAGGACCCCGGAGCCGCAGCCGACGTCGAGCAGGCGCGCCCGGCCGTCCCGCGCGGAACCCCGTCCAAGGAGGCCTTCGTCCGCCCAGCGCTCGATCCCGGCAAGGCAGAGGCGCGTCGTCGGGTGGAGGCCCGTCCCGAACGCCATCCCCGGATCCATCGCGATGACGACGTCCTCGGGCATGCGGCGATGGCGTCGCCACGTGGGTCGGATCACGATCCGCCGCCCGATCCGCATCACCCGGACGTGCCGCCTCCAGGCGGTCGCCCAGTCGGACTCGTGGACGACCGAGGTGGTGAGCTCGCCGATCTCCCGGAGGCCGAACGCCTGGAGGTGGCCGAGCGCCATGTCCGCGACGGCGATCGCCTCGCGGACGGCTCGTGCGTCGCGGGCCGGGACATAGGCCCGCACCGTGGCCGGGCGCGACGGGTCGGTCACGGCACGCAGGCCCTCGTCCGTCAGGCGGAAGCCGGGCTCGACGCTGACGCCGCCGGTCGCGACGCGCGAGAGGATCTCGCTGACGGCCTCGACCGCCTCCGGGTCGCAGGTGACGGCCATCTCCAGCCATGCGTCGTCGCCGACCAGCCCGTCGGACGAGCGGTCCGCAACCGCGCGGCCGGCAATCGCCCGGTCCGCAACCGCGCGGTCGGCAGCCGCCCGGTCGGCAACCGCCAGGTCCGCAATCGCGCGGTCGGCAACCCCGGCCTCGATCACCCCAGCGCGTCCTTGAGGCGCTCGAGGACGCCGACCTTGCCGGTTCCGAGGCCGGTCTCGCCGGATGCCGCGGCGAACGCCTCGAGCGCCTCGCGCTGCTCCCGCGTGAGCTTCGTGGGAATCCTGATGTCCACGATGACGTGGAGGTCGCCGCGCGCGCCGGCCCGGCGCAGATGCGGCGCCCCGCGACCGCGCAGCCGGATCTCCGTGCCGGGCTGCGTCCCGGGCTTGATCTCCACGTCCTCCTCGCCGTCCGCGGTCGGCACGCGGACGGTCGTCCCCAGCGCCGCCTGGGCGACCGACAGCGAGAGATCGTGGAAGAGCTCGGTGCCCTCGCGCTTGAGCGACGGGTGCGGCGTGACGTGGATCGCCACGTAGAGGCTGCCGGGCGGGCCGCCCCGCGGGCCGACCTCGCCCTCCGCGGAGAGGCGGATCTGGTGGCCGTCGTCGATGCCCGCGGGCACGCTGACGCGGAGCCGCTTCGTGCGCTCACGGCGGCCGTCGCCGCCGCACGCCTCGCAGGGCGCCTCGACGACCTTGCCCTCGCCGCGGCATCGGGGGCACGTCACGACGTTGACCATCTGGCCCAGCATCGTCTGGCGCACGTGGCGGATCTCGCCGCGGCCCTGGCACTGGGGGCAGGTGATCGCCGACGAGCCGGGCTTCGCGCCGGATCCCGAGCAGGTGTCGCAGCGATCGAGGACCGGGAACTCGATCTCCTTCTCGGTGCCCCGGATCGACTCCTCGAAGGTGACCCGCAGGTCGTACCGGAGGTCGGAGCCGACGACCGTGCGCCCGCGCCTGGCGCCCCCGCCCCCGGCGGCCGTCCCGCCGAAGAACGCGTCGAAGAGGTCCGAGAATCCGCCGAAGCCCTGCTGCGACCCGTCGAAGCCCGCGGACCCGTTGACCCCGGCCGCCCCGAACATGTCGTACGCCTGGCGGCGCTGCGGGTCGGACAGGACCTGGTACGACTCGTTGATCTCCTTGAAGCGCTCGTCGGCCCCCGAGTCGCGGTTGACGTCCGGGTGCCACTGCTGGGCCAGCTTGCGGAAGGCGCGCTTGATCTCCGCATCGCTCGCGGTGCGGGGTACGCCGAGGATCGTGTAGTAGTCGCGTTCGGTCGCCATTCGCTCGCAAGTCTACGGGAGGGGCGCCGCGAGGCGCCGCGTGGCCGCTCCGCCCGTCCCGGCCGACGAACCCGTGCGGCCCGGATGCGGCGCGCCGGTCCGAATGATCGAGGGACGCGCCCGGGTCAGTGGCTCGGCTGGTCCTCGATGACGAGCGTCGACGCGATCTCCGCGGCCTGCGCGGCGGCACTGGCCGCGGAGGCGCCGTCGCGGCTCGGCCGGCGCGACGCGCCCGCCCGGGGGTTTGCGGCATCCTCGCGGGCGATCACGGCCGCGGCGATCCCGACGCCGGCCGCGGCGAGCCCCGCGCCGACGATCCCGGAGGTGTTCAGGTACTGCGCCGTGACGATCGGCGCGCGCGACGTCAGGAAGCGCGAGTACTTCGCGTACTCCTTGCTCACCCCACCGCCCAGGATGATGAGGTCGGGCCAGAACCAGCGCTCGAGGAGGGCCATGTACTCGCTGAACTCCCGGCCCCATTGCTTCCAGCCGATCCCGCGGCGCTCGCGCGCCGTGCCGGAGACCAGCGTCTCGGCGTCCTTTCCCCGGTACGTCACGTGCCCGAACTCGGTGCTGTCGAGGAGGTGGCCGTCGATGAAGAGCGCGCTGCCGATGCCCGTCCCGATCGTGAGCAGCAGCACCGTGCCGGGCACGCCCTTGGCTGCGCCGAAGGTCGCCTCGGCAAGGCCCGCCGCGTCGGCGTCGTTGACGAGGCGGACCGGCCGGTCGAGCCGGGTCGACAGCATCGCCTCCGCGGGCGCGTCGATCCAGGACTTGTCGATGTTCGCTGCGGTGAGCAGCCGGCCCGCCTTCACGACGCCGGGCAGTCCCGCCCCGGCCGGCATGCCGGGCGGGACGTGCCCGTCCGCGACGAGTTGGTCGATGATCCCGCCGATCACCGCGACGACCGACTCCGGCGTCGCGGGCTGCGGCGTCTTCACGCGGAGCCGGGGCGAGGCGAGCGCGCCGGTGTCGAGGTCCACGACGGCTGCCTTGACGCCGGTGCCGCCGACGTCGATGCCGATCGCGGTCCGGGGGGAGGCAGGTGCTGGTCGCTTCGCTCGAGGGCTCATGGCGTCGCAGGATACGCCCGGCGCTGCGGGATCGCTCGACCCGTCGCGGGGCGTGACGCGCGGAGCGTGGAATCCCTCGCACGAGCGCCGGCACGTTCCGAAGCGGG
>Ga0207927_1001268_pt1 | contig 10879 bp, 10 predicted proteins | sample NGESurdeep072012_2_FD_184456 | JGI IMG/M metagenome (GOLD analysis project Ga0207927, IMG submission 184456) | Arctic peat soil microbial communities from Barrow, Alaska - NGEE Surface sample 210-2 deep-072012 (SPAdes) | ecosystem: Environmental > Terrestrial > Soil > Wetlands > Peat ... | reverse complement strand
CCTCTGGCCGGACGCGCGTCGCTTCGAGGCGGCCGGGTTCCACGCGCCCTCGGTGATCGGCCTCGCCCGGAGCGCCGGGTGGCTCGCGATGTACGTGGGCGTTCCGTGGGCGCATGCGCGTGCGGGCCGCCTTGCGGCCGACGCCGCGGCGCGCCTCGGCGACACGCCGGGCGTGGAGCTCGTCACCCCGCCGGGTCGGATGGCCACGCTCGTCACGTTCCGGCTGCCGGGCTGGCCCGCGGAGCGCGTTGCCGAGGAGCTGGCCCGCCGCGTTTTCGCGAGCGTACGCATCATCCCGGCCCTTGATGCGATCCGGATCTCGGTCGGCTTCTTCACCGGGGAGGAGGAGCTCGGCAGGTTCCTGGGCGCGGTCGCCGAGCTCGCCCGCCATACGCCCGCATCCCTGCCGCCACGTCCCGTCATCGAGTTCCTCGGGCAGTCCTCGACGTGAGCAGGCCGGATCCCCGCCCCGTCCCGGAGCGGTCCTGGCTGGAGGTTCGCTGGCGCCAGGCCCGGAATGCGCCCCCGCCGGTGTTCCGCGCGGTCCTGAGCAGCGTCGCGGTCGCGGCCGTGCTGGGCGGGCTCTACCTCGCCTACGACCTTGCGCTGGGCAGTGGGGCGCAGCTGCCCGGGGGCGATCTGCGGACCCTCGCGGGTGTCGTCTTCGTGGTCGCGGTCACGGGCCTCGGCGCGTGGATCACCTATCTCGTCGTACCGCAGCCTGGCCGGCCCGGCGTCCGGAGCCGCTGGAGCGCGGCCCTCGGGTTCTTCGCGGCCCTTCCGATCGCCTACCTCGCGCTCGTCATCCTGTTCCAGATCGTGAAGCCGATCCTCGTCCGGTAGCCGGTCGCGAGACCCGCGCCGAGGCCGATTCGGTGCGTCCCCGCACCGCCCGCGATCGGGGACGCCGAAATAGGTACTGGTACGATCGGCTGCCTCTGCGGTACGCTCGTTCGGCATTCATCCGCGGTGCGCGGCGGTATCGTCGCTCCCGCATTCGCAGCACGATCGGGAATCCACGTGGCTGTCCAGCAGGATCCGTATTTCGCGCTACCCAGCCTCTACGGGGCCCCCGCGTACTCGCGTCCCCCGCGGCCGCCCGTCGAGGCACCGCGTCCCATCGACCCGGACGACCTGCCGATCTCGACCCAGCAGACGGACGAGGAGCGTCGGCTTGCCGATGCGCTGCTCTCGTCCCGCAGCTTCGCCCCGGCGGGCATTTCCGGGCGCGAGCTCCCCGGGGGTGGCGACCCGGGCTACCAGGCCGCGACCGACCAGCTCCGCACGGAGTCCGGGCTCGTCCCGCGCCGAATCAGCCTCCGCGTCCTCGCTGATCGCATCCGCCCTCGCGGCTGAGGCGCGATCCGGCCTGGGCGGCCCGGCCGTTGACGGCATGCGCCGCGATCGTCGCACGTGGTGGCGGAGGCGGTGTACGCTCGCGTGGCCCGGCGGGGGAGTAGCTCAACGGTTAGAGCACCCGCCTTATACGCGGTTCGTTGGAGGTTCGAATCCTCCCTCCCCTACCAGCACGCCGGACGTTCGCCGCCCCGCCGTCGACGATGCGCAGATGCGGAAACCGGGAGCGTGGTCCGCTCACGTCGGGCCCGTCGAGGCCCGGCGACGACCTGTCGGGTATCGTGCCGCGATGGGTTTCGAGGGCGCATACGGGTTCGGGGACCCACCCTGGGACATCGGCCGCGCGCAGCCCGTGATCGTCCGCCTGGCCGCCGAGGGCCTGATCGCGGGCGACGTGATCGACGTCGGCTGCGGGACCGGCGAGAACGCCATCCACCTCGCCTCGCGCGGGCTCGCGGTGGTCGGCGTGGATGCAGCCCCGACGGCGATCGCGCGGGCGCGCGAGAAGGCGCGTCTGCGCGGCAGCGGTGCAACGTTCGTCGTCGGCGACGCCCTCGCGCTCGAGACGCTCGGACGGAGCTTCGACTCGGCGATCGACTGCGGCCTCTTCCACACGTTCGGGGATGCCGACCGGGTGCGCTTCGAGCGGAGCCTCCACGAGGTGCTGCGGCCGGGCGGTCGCTACGCGCTCCTCTGCTTCAGCGATCTCCAGCCCGGCCAGCCGGGCCCTCGGCGCGTGACCCGGGCGGAGATCCGGGACACGTTCGCGACCGGCTGGACGGTGGATTCGATCGTCGCGGAGCGGTTCGCGGCGCGACTGCCCGGCGGCGGGGCACACGCCTGGCTTGCGATGCTCACCCGGACCTGAGGAGCGGCGACGCCGCGCCCGCAGGCCGGGCGCGTCGGGCGGCCGATGACCGCTGACCAGGCCCGACGCACAGCTCCCACGTGATCGGCCCAGCGTCCAGGGCTGCGTGGACTGCACCACCACGCGGCCCACAGAAAGACCCCGATCGCCGGTCGCTCGATCGCACCGACCGATTCCCAGCGTCTTGCGCTCACGCTGGGCAGTCGCCACGGATTCCCGCGTGATGTCCCAAACGGCTGTGTTGCCACGGCGTGCGCTCAGCACGCCGGATGGGGAGGCGCGACCAGGTGCAGCGTCTGGCCTGATCAGCCGGTTCCGGCGCGGTACGGCGCAGGGGAGTCAGGGACCCCTGTCAGTCTGAGCCCTTGGTCTTGGCCGAGCCCTTCGCGTGGGCCTTGCCGTGGCCGCCGCTCATGATCCCGCCGATGCCAGGATTGAGGCCGAGCGTGTGGGCGATCTGACCCCAGCCCTGGCCGCCCTGGAACATGGCCACGATGGCGGCCGCGGACGTGCCGCTCTGCTTCGCGAACGCGAAAGCGCGTACGGCCCCACCGACGCCGACCTCGGCTGCCATGGCTGTGAAGTCACTCGCGGTCACCGTGATGCCGGCCGCCTTAAGCCGCGCGACGAACAGCCCGGCGTCGACGGCGGAAAGCGGGGCACCAGGCGTGTCGGCAGGTTCCGCGGCCTCGGTGGGCTCCGGCGTCTCGGTAGCTTCCGGGGATTCGCTCGGCTTCGCTGACTTGTCGACGGCCTCAACCGGCGGGAGGGCCCGGGCGTGGCTGCTGGCGGCCGAACTGCCCGAGGCCGCGCTTGCGGCAAACACCGTGCCGGCGACGAGCAGTGACCCCAGCACGGCCATGGCGCCGCGGCTCAGCATCGTTCGCTTGAACATGGCATCGCCTCTCTCGATCGGTCCAACACCAGAATGCCACCAATGAGAACGGCTGACGATTGATTTGCGTCACGTCTTGCCGGGGTTCTCTGAGAAGTGGTGCGCCTTCGCACCGTCGACGGGACAACACCGAGTCATGAAGGCGCGTCACTTCTCCTGGGGGCGTCAGGCCGCTCGCGTGAGCCAGCCTGCCACCCAGCCGAGCCGGCCCCCGACGAGGACGTGAACCCAGGAGCGGCCGCTGCCGTCCCGGGCGCTGCCCACGACCCCGACGTTCGTGCCCGCGGCGAGGGTGTCGATCACGCTCGCGGCGGTCGACGCTCCGGAACGCAGCCGAACGGCGGTCGTCGCGATCCGGTGGCTCGTGACGGCGACGCGAGGGGCGGTCGCCCGCGTCGGTGACGGTCGTGGCACGGCGGTCGCGGCGATCGCGGCAATGCCCGTGTGGAGGAAGGCGGTGAACGGTGTCGTGAGGGCCCCGATCGCGTGGACCCGGACCCCGCTCACGAGCGTGGAGATGGCCAGCCCGTTCCCGAGATAGATCCCGACGTGGCTTCCGCCACCCCAGATCACCAGGTCGCCGGGACGGCCGCCGGTCCGGCTCGCGCGCCCGAGAGCCCGGAACCGCGCGTACAGGGCGTATGCGCTGACCTCGCTGCTGGAGCCGACGACGCTGGAGATGCCCGCGGTCCGGAACGCGTAGATGACGAGGCCAGAGCAGTCGAAGAGGCTCGGTCCGGCGGCACCGTAGACCCACGGGCGGCCGAGCTTGGCTCGCGCGATCGCGATCACCTGGTCGGCCCGCGTCGGCACGGCCTTGAGGGGGGTGGTCGCTCGGACCGACGCGACGATCGGCGCGGCCGCGATCGGCGTTGCGGCCGGGGCCGAGGAGCCGGCCGGTGTGCTGGCGTCGACGGCCGGCGCGGCCGCGATCGGCGTTGCGCCCGGGACGGCCGAAGGGTCAGCGATCGGCGTTGCGGCCGGGACGGCCGGCGCGACCGCGATCGGCGTGGCGGCGCTGACAGCCGACGCAGCCGGACCGATGCTGAGAAGGTACGCAGCCGCGGTGGCTGCCATGACGTACGCCCTGAGGCGTGCGTTTCGGGGCAAAGGAGCTCCCTTCTACCAGGACACCCCGCTCATCGCGAGGTGGCGATGGATGCGCCGCCGAACGGCAGGAAGGCGACCCGCCCGGCGCTGGGGCGCCGATTTCGGGTCGGGGAGACGGGCCGCGCGCTGGCGCACGCGGCGAACGGCAGGACGGGCCTGCCGGTGGCGGCAATTCTTCGGTTGATCCCGTGTCTGTCGCGTTGTTCCCCGGCGGCACCTTACACGACGATCCGGGATCGCGCCACCCCGCCGATGGTTCGAGCCACTCGCCCGCCCGGGTCAGGGCACCCGTGCGATGAGGACGCGAGCGCGCGCGGGCGCATCGATCGTGTACGCGACCACGCCCGCCGAGACCACGGCGGTCTCGAGCCCGCCGAGCACGATCGGCTCCGAGCCGGTGCCTCGGTCGCCGGGCGCCCCCGGCGCGTCCGACGCGACCGCGAGGAGGCGGATGGGCCCGTCGAGCGCGGTCACAACGTGGACCGACGCCCCGCCGGGCTCCAGCCTGGCCGGCCGGTCGGGCCCCACCACGACCCGCTCCAGGAGGAAATGCTCCTCGTCGATGACGATCGCGCGGTCCGCAGTCTGGGCATGGCGAAGCCGTGGCCGGCTTCCGGGACGGACGGACGCCAGGGCCTGCGCGACGTGGAGCGGACGCTCGAGCGTCGCCGGCCGGCCCCAATCGTCGCACCGGTAGGTCAGGTCGGACGGTTGCTGGACCTCGTAGAGGAAGACGCCCGGTCCCACCGCGTGGAGCGTCCCGGCCGGGATCGGGAGCGCGTCACCGGCCCGGGTGCGGTGTCGCACCAGCAGAGGAGGCAGCGTCCCGGACCCGGCGACGATCGCCGCTCGCACGTCGGACTCGCGGACGCCGGGACGGACCCCTGCGAGGACCTCGGCGCCCGGGCTCGCGTCGAGGACGAACCATGCCTCCGCCTTGCCGATCGCCTCCGGCCCCTCGAGCCGAACCGCGGTCTCGTCGTCCGGGTGCACCTGCACGGAGAGCCACGCGGCGGGATCGATGAGCTTCACCAGGAGCGGAAAGCGATCGCCCGTGCGCGCGGCGGCGTTTCGGCCGACGAACGCGGCGCCGTCGCGGGCCGCGATGTCGGCAAGCGTCCGGCCCTCGTCCGGCCCGTCCGCGATGACGTTCGACGGACCCGCAACCCAGGCTTCGCCGATCGGCGCCCCGCGCGGCGGGCCCAGGCGACGGCCGCCCCACACGCGTTCGCGAAGGTCCGGGACCGGCCGGAGGATCGTGGCCATCGGGGCCGAGCCTACCACGCGGTCGCGAGGCCGCTCCTGTCGGTCGCGTCCCGCGAGCGTCGGCGACCGGCGGGCATGGGATCATGCGGCGGTGACCCAGCGTCCGGCGCCCGACGTGCCCGCGTTGATCGTGGCGAACGCCGCGGCGTCGCGGCTCGGCGACGCAGCGGCGCGTGCGCGGCTCCTCGCGCTCGTCGCGTCGGCGGTGACCGCCCGGACGGGGAGCGAGCCGACGTGCGTCGAGGCGATCAGCGTGCCGATCCTGGAGGCGGCGATCGCGACCGCGCGAAACGCCGGCGCTCCGCTCGTCGTGGTGGTCGGCGGTGACGGGACCGTTCGGGCTGCGGCGCGCCTGCTTGCCGGGAGCGGCATCCCGCTGGGCCTCGTGCCGGCCGGGACCGGCAATTTGCTCGCCGCCGCCCTCGGGATCCCACGGGCACCGGGGCGCGCGGCCGCGGCGCTGAAGACGCTCTCCCCGCGGACGATCGACCTGGGTGCGGTGACGATCCACCGCGGTGACGGCCCGGCATCGCCCGACGACCTCGACGAGCGGTTCACGGTCGCCTGCGGGGCCGGGTTCGACGCCGCCGTCATGGCCGCGACGAGCCGGGACGCGAAACGTCGGCTGGGCGTCGGCGCCTACTTCGCCGCCGCGGCGCGGCTCATGGGCGACGCGCGCCCGATCCACCTTCAGATTGGCGTGGATGGCGTCACGCTGGAGACCGACGGCATGGTGGCGCTCGTCGCCAACTGCGGCGACCTCGTCCCGGGTGTCGTGCGACCGCGCGTCCCGCTCGACCCCGCGGACGGGCTCCTGGAGCTGCTGGTGCTCCGGGGCGGCGGTCCCATCGGCGGCATCCAGGCCGCCCTCGAGCTCCTCGCGGCGCGTGCGCCCCACGCTCCGGGCGCGGCGTCGGCTCGCTCCCTGCGGGTTCGCGGCCGCGTGATCTCCGTGATGCCGGATCCTCCGGTCCCGCTCCAGGTGGACGGCGACCCCTATCCCGCGGGCTGGTTCACGGCGAGCGTCATGCCCGGTGCCCTGCGCATCCTCGCGCCGCTCGCGGCCGACGCCGGGCCCGGGCGCTGAGGTCGGGCGACCCGGACCCCGTCAGTCGCGCGGCGGCAGGACGGGCCTGGGAGCGAGCGCCTCGTCGAGCATCCCCCGGAAGATGGCGCTGAGGGCCTCCCACTCGGCCAGGAAGGCGTCGTGGCCCTTCGTGGAGTGCAGCTCCAGGTACCTGGCGTGGGCGCCCTCCCCGGCAGCCGCCGTCACGAGCGCCCGGACCTGATCGGGCCCATAGAGGATGTCGCCGGAGATGCCGAGGCCGGTCAGCCGGACCCCGTGATCCGCGAGCCTGGCGAGGGCGGGCCCGATCCCGCCCCGGCCGGCGCCGATGTCGTGGCGATCCATCGCGCCGACGAGCGTTCGGTAGGTGTCCGTGTCGAAGCGGCGCACCAGCTTCTGGCCCTGGTATCGGAGATAGCTCACGATCGACGGCGTGCCGTCGGCTTCCGCCGCACGGCCGAAGCGCTGGTCGAAGTCGGCCTCGCTGCGGTACGTCGTCATCGCCAGCTGGCGCGCGAGCGCCAGGCCGTCGTCGCCGAGCCGGTCCACGAGCGCCCGCTGGATCGCGTTCCACGCCACGGCGAGTGCGCCCGTGGCGGCCGGCGCCGCGATCGGGACCACCGACCGCACGGCATCCGGTCGCTCGAGCGCCACCTCGAGCGCGACCATGCCCCCGAGCGACCCGCCGACCACGAGCGCAAGCCCGGGCACCCCGAGCGCGTCGAGCAGGGCCCAGTGCGCGCGGGCCTGATCACGCGTGGAGATGGACGGGAACGTGCCGCCGTACGGTCGACCGGTTGCGGGATCCGGGCTGGTCGGCCCGGTGGTGCCGTACCGGCCGCCGAGCAGGTTCATGCTCAGCACGCCCACCCGGTCGGTGTCGAGCGCGAGGCCCGGCCCGATGAGCGGGGACCACCAGTCGCCGGCCGCGTCGGCCGACCCGGTGAGCGCATGGATCACGAGGACCTGGGGTGCCTCCGCCGGCCCCGGACCGTCGTGCCGGTACGCGACCCGCAGCGCCGCCAGCCGCTCCCCGGATACGAGCTCGAACGGTCCGAGATCGCGACCCAGGACGCGGCCGGCCCCGAAGGGCGAGACGGGCCTGGGCCGCGCGCCGGTCGCCTGCGGCTCCTCCCCCGCCTTCCCCGAAGCCGGGGAGGCGGGGGAGACGCGACCCAGGGCGCGGGCTTCCCGCGCGCGCATCGGTCAGGCGCCCGCGCCGACGGGCGCGCCCCTCGTGGCGATCGCGAGGCCCTGGTCGAGGTCCGCGATGATGTCGTCGACGTGCTCGAGGCCGATCGAGAGCCGGACCAGGTCCTCCGTCACGCCGGTCGAGAGCTGGTCCTCGGCGCTGAGCTGCTGGTGCGTCGTGGTGGCCGGGTGGATGATCAGCGACTTCGCATCCCCGACGTTGGCGAGCAGGCTGAACAGCTTGACGTTGTCGATCAGCGCCTTCCCGGCCTCGCGGCCGCCGCGGATGCCGAACGCCAGGACGCCCCCGAAGCCGCCCTTGAGGTAGCGCTTCGCGTTCGCGTGGGCGGGGTGGGATGCCAGCCCCGGGTAGCTGACCCACGTGACCCGGGGGTCCTGCTGCAGCCAGTTCGCGACCGTCAGCGCGTTCGACGCGTGCCGCTCGATTCGCAGCGGGAGCGTCTCGAGGCCCTGGAGGAACAGGAAGCTGTTGAACGGGCTGAGCGCGCCGCCCGTGTCCCGCAGGACCTGGACCCGGAGCTTGATGATGAAGGCGAGGTTCCCGACCGCTTCCACGTAGCTCACGCCGTGATAGGACGGGTCCGGCTCCACGAAGTCGGGGAACCGGCCGGATGCCTTCCAGTCGAATGTGCCGCCGTCCACCACGATCCCGCCGATCGCCGTGCCGTGCCCGCCGATCCACTTCGTGGCGGAGTGGATGACGATGTCGGCCCCGTGCTGGATCGGCTGGCAGAGCAGCGGCGCGAACGTGTTGTCGATCACGAGCGGGATCCCGTGGGCGTGCGCCACGTCCGCGATCGCCGCGATGTCGGGCACGTCCAGGCGCGGGTTGCCGATCGTCTCGAGGTAGATCGCCTTCGTGTTCGCGTCGATGGCCGGGGCGAAGTTGGCCGGGTCCGAGCCGTCCACGAAGGTGGTGGTGATGCCGAGCTTCGGCAGCGTCCACTGGAACAGGTTGTACGTGCCGCCATAGAGGCTGCTGCTGGCGACGATGTTGTCGCCCGTCCGGGCGAGGTTGAGGATCGTCGCCGTCTCGGCCGCCTGGCCGGAGGCGAACGCGAGCGCCCCGACGCCGCCCTCGATCGCGGCGACGCGCTCCTCGAAGACGCCGTTCGTGGGATTCATGATCCGCGTGTAGATGTTCCCGAACTCCTGCAGGGCGAAGAGCCGGGCGGCATGGTCGGCGTCGTTGAAGACGTACGACGTCGTCGCGTAGATCGGGACTGCCCGCGCGTTCGTCGCGGAATCCGGCTTCTGGCCGGCATGGATCGCGAGCGTCTCGGGTCGGTACCGGGGCTGGTCTGACATCTGGGTCACTCCGTCGGCGATCTGGATGGTTCGTCGGCGGGTCCCTGGTCGGCTGACGGGGAGGGACGTCCTCGCCGCCTGGCCTGCTTCTGCGGCTCCCGTCTCGCTTCCCGGAGAACAGAAGAGCCGCAGTCCTGCTGGACTGCGGCCCCGGGACCCGGTCTCGGCCCCCGGCTCGACCCACACGGTCGATCAGGCGCTCGAGACCCCATCCTCCACGCGACGGGGCCGCCAGCGCATACACATGAGCCAGGCGACGGTTGTGATCTGCATTGTCGGCGCAGTGTGCCGCAGGGCGGCGGATCACGCAAGTGTCGATCGATCGCCTGCGAACGATCGGATAGCCGCGGCCAGGGCCGTGGTGCCTAGGAGAGGCGGTCCAGCAGATCGCGGACGTGCTGGAGACGCGCCGCCGACAGGCTCCGCTGCACCGGGAGGGCGGCGATCCAGCCGGGCACGGCGGCGAGCGGGACGACCGCGCAGGTGTCGGTGCGCTCGACCTGTGGCGCGATCGACGTCACGACCGGGTGCACCTTGACGACGAAGTCGCGGTCATCCTCGGCGAGGTAGCGGCGCAGGCTGTCCGCGTCGCGCGCGGCCCGGTCCAGGGGGTTCTCGATGGGGCGCCATAGGCCATCGCTGAAGCGCGCCTCCCAGCGGCCCCCGACCTGGCGGGTGGCCGCCGGCGGTGGGAGCGGCTCGAAGAATGCGATGCCATGCGGGCCGAGCACGACGTCGGGGATCTGGCGTCCGTCGGGGAGGTGGATCGTCGGAAGCGAGACCACGCCGTCCGGCAGCCGCCGGGCCATCGCGTGGACCGGCCGCCGGGGCCCGGATCGGCCCAGGAGGTGGGTCGCGGCGCGCGCCAGGCGGGTGATCCCGAGCACGACGAAGCACGCCGGCGCCGTCAGGGCGATGGCCCAGGAAGCAGCGCCGAGAAGTGGCGCGGCGGCGGACCGCGAGGTCAGGCTGGCGGTTCGCTCCAGGAGCGGCGTGAAGAAGACGACCCAGCCGGCCACGAGACCGATCGCCAGCCAGCCGATCCCGGCCGCCAGGAGGCCGGTGACCGCCAGGGATCGCATCGTGAGCCCGGGCAGGTGCTCACGTCGCTGGTTCAACATGGCCAGATCATGGCCGCGCTGGGATCCCTGCCCAATCCCCCATCGGGGTACCGGGGGGCGCGAATTGGGCGGTGCGCGGCGGCACCAATACGGAAGGATCCGCAGTCGAATGGTGCGACCGGGGTACCTGCGACCGGACCCCCGTACCATTTATCCGGACGCCGCGACCGACGATGCTCGCCGGGACCGGGGGATCGGCCGAGACTCGTCTGAAACGGGATAGGGGATCGTGGCGTTCCGAACTTCGCATAACTCGCGTGGACGCACACTGTTCGGCGTCGTCGCCGTTGTCGCCTTCTGGCTCGCCGCCCTGGCAGGGCCCGCCGGGGCGACGTCCGGGTCCACCGCGCTCTCGAGCCCGGCGGTCTCGCTGGTCACGGGCACGCCGTCGACCCCCATCACCTTCTCCGTGGTCTGGACGAACCACCAGAGCTCGAGCGCGGACTGGGTCCGCGTCGCGATCGACGGCGTCGAGCACGACATGACCCCGACGACCGGCGTCGCGAAGGACGGCATCACGTACGTCTCGGTCCTCATGCTCGGCACGGGGGCACACGGGGTCGTCTTCAGCTCGAGCGGACGCGGCAAGTTCGAGGGCTCGATCTCCGGCCCGACGGTCACGATCGTGGCACCGGCCCCGACGGCGCCTCCGCCAACCCCGCGACCGACGGCGACGC
>Ga0207927_1001267_pt1 | contig 10882 bp, 12 predicted proteins | sample NGESurdeep072012_2_FD_184456 | JGI IMG/M metagenome (GOLD analysis project Ga0207927, IMG submission 184456) | Arctic peat soil microbial communities from Barrow, Alaska - NGEE Surface sample 210-2 deep-072012 (SPAdes) | ecosystem: Environmental > Terrestrial > Soil > Wetlands > Peat ... | reverse complement strand
CGCCGGCGGTCTGATCGAACCGGAGGACGTCGCCGACGCCGTCCTCGAGGGCATCCGCGAGGAGCGCCTGCTGATCCTGCCGCACGAGAACGTCAAGGGCTTCATGTCGCTCAAGGGCTCCGATCCGGAACGCTGGGTCAAGGGCATGCGCCGGCTCGTGCGCGAGGCGCGCGCCGGCGGCTCCGGCGAGCGCTGAAAGCGCTACTCAGCCGCCGCCGGTGGCGGCGGCGGCGGCGGCCGCCAGTGGCTCGCGAGCGCCCGGCTCCAGCGTGCTCGCGTCATGTGAGCAGATCAGCTCGACCTCACCGCGATGGCGCTCGGCGAGCTCGCGCAGCCGCTCCTGATTGCGGCGCCGGCCCGTGCCGTCGATGTCGTTGAGTGACTCGAACACCCGGAGCCCGGGCGGGCAGCTCGGCGGGGTGCGGACCTCGCCTTGGTGGAAGTACGCGTCGCCGCAGTGCAGCAGCCAGCCGTCGGCCCGGCGGATGGCCACGCCCGTATGCCCGACGGTATGGCCGGCGAGCGGGATCAGGAGCACCTCCGCATCGCTGCCGGGCAGGATGCGGATGCCCTCCATTCCCATCCAGTCATCGCCGCCGGTGCCGTGGGTGATCCATCGCGGGCCGTGCGACCAATGCTTGGAGATGTAGCGAAGCCGCTCGCGCAGGCTCGGTTTCATAGCGGCGTCGTGCTCCGCCTGCATGACGTGCACATCGGCGGCGGGGAAGTCGGGCAGGCCGCCTGCGTGATCGAGGTCGAGGTGGGTCGTGACGATGTCGCGGACATCGGCTGGGTCCAGGCCGAGAGCGCGGATCTGCGCGAGCGCGGTCTCGGCGGTGTCGAGCCGCGGCCTGGTGAGGAGCCGGAACGGGGTGCCGAGCTGACGCGGGTTGCGCACGTCGTCGCTGCCGAAGCCCGTGTCGATCAGGGTCAGGCCGTCGGCGCCCTCGAGCAGAAGGCAATGGCAGACGAGCGTGGCGCTCGCGAGCAGGCCGCCCTCTCCGGCGAGCAGCCTCGCCCCGTGAGGGCACATCGTCCCGCAGTTGAGGTGGTGCACCACCCCGACGGATGCGCTCATGCGTGTGCCGGCTCGGACGCCGGCTGTCCCGCGGGCGTGCGTGCGAGTGCCCGCCCGTGGCGGATCAGGTCTGCCGCGCGCTCGGCGAGGGCGATCGTGGGTGCGTTCGTGTTGCCGCGCGGGACGACTGGCATCACCGAGGCGTCGATGACCCGCAGCCCCTCGACGCCGTTGACCCGGAGCTCCTCGTCGACGACCGCGTCAGGGTCGGCGCCCATCCGGCATGTGCCCACAGGGTGATAGACGGCGAACGTCGTGCGCGCGACGTGCGCTCGCATCTCCTGCTCGCCGTCTCCGGCCGGCACCGTGAACGGCTCTGCGCAGTACGGTCGCATCGCCGGCTGGCCGCAGATCTCCTGGGCGAGTCGCAGGCCGGCGACCATCCGGTCCATGTCGCGCGCGGTCGAGTAGAAGTCGTTGTGGATGATCGGCTTGGCCGTCGGATCGTTGGAGGCCAGCCGCACCGACCCGCGACTCTCCGGCGTCAGGACGCAGGGCGAGACCCACACGCCGTGTCCCTCGGGATCGCGCATGCCCTCATCGACGATGTGGACCGGGGCCACATGGAACTGCACGTCGGGCGCCTGGGCGCCGGCCTCGACGCGGGCGAAGCCGCCGGCCTCGGCGAGGTTGGACGCGAACGGCCCGGTCTGCGTGGCTTCGTACTCCTGCAGCGCCGCGGGCTCGAGCGCGAGCAACAGGCTGACCGGTTCGGGCGTCGTCCACACCAGCTGCGTCGCCGCGTGGTCGGAGAGGTTCTCACCGACCGCCGGACGATCGAGGCGCACCTCGACCTCGCGGAGCCGAAGGTGCTCGGCGGGACCGATCCCGGAGAGCATCAGCAGCTGCGGCGAGTTGTAAGCGCCGCCACAGAGGATGACCTCGCGCTCGGCGCGAAGCTCCTGGGCCTTCCCCAGCTGGCTCGCACGCACGCCGACGGCGCGCGTGCCCTCGAACAGCAGCTGCTCGACGTGCATGTACGCCATCACCGTCAGGTTCGGCCGCTCGGACGCCGGATGCAGATAGGCGACCGCCGCGCTCGCACGCATCCCGCCGCGCTGGGTGACCTGGTAGAGGCCGACACCGTCCTGCGCGGCGCCGTTGAAGTCGGGGTTGCGTGCAAGCCCCGCCTCGGCCCCGGCGTCGACGAAGGCACGTGAGATCGCGTTACCCGAACGCTCCTCGCTGACGGGCAGCGGACCGCCGACGCCGTGCCACGCCGATGCGCCGCGCTCGTTGTCCTCGGCCTTGAGGAAGTACGGGAGCAGGTCCTCCCACGACCAACCCGCCACGCCCCATTCGTCGTAGTCGCGATGGTTGCCACGGATGTAGACCATCGCGTTGATCGACGAGGAGCCGCCCAGCACCTTGCCACGCGGGAGCGGTATCCGCCGCCCCGAGCAGGCCGCCTCGGGGGCCGAGTGGTAGTCCCAGTCGACATCGGTGGCCCCCAGTTTGAGATACCCGAGCGGCACGTGGATGTTCTCCTTGACATCCGGCGGCCCGGCCTCGAGCAACAGCACGCTGACATCCGGATCCTCGCTCAAGCGGCTCGCGAGCACACAACCTGCCGACCCTGCCCCAACGATCACGTAGTCGTACATGTATCTCCCTCCTCGAGGCCACCATACCCGACCGAACCCGCCGGGTGGCGGGGACTGTTCAAGCGCGTGCGGCGAGTCGCTCCGGGCGCCGGCGGATGCCGCCGCCTCGAGCGCCGGGACGGGGTCATGGAAAGGCAGCCAGTGAGGCGACGCCCGGCACCTCGGCGTCAGCGCGCAGCCGAAAGGACGCTCCCGCGCGATGGCGCAGGTAGACATCGAGGAACGCTGTGCTGGCGCGCTCGACGGTCCGCAGCTGGGGCTGCTCCACGGTGTACGGCGGCAGGTGCTCGGCGCCGGCGAGCCGCAGCAGGAACTTGGGCCGGGGCGCGGCCGCGAAGTACAGCGCTGTTTCGCTCGGCAGATTGACCGTGTCGGCGCTCCCCTGGACGGCCAGCAGGGCCGGCCCGCGGGCGGGAAACGCGAACGCGCCGTTCATCGGTATCTCCGCCCCCGAGAGGATCACCGCCGCCTTGACGCGTCGGTCGCGCGAGCGCGGATCGAAGGCCGTCGCGAGCGCGGCGTCACCTCCGTCGGACTGCCCGGCGACGGCGATCGCGCCCGGGTCGACCATGCCCGCGAGTGGACCGGTGGCAGACGCCCCGTCGGCGACCATGCGTGAGATCACGAGACTCATGTCGGCGGGCTGATTGGGGAGGTCCGACTCGTCGGGGCCACCGGGCGCACCGGCGCTGCCGAGGGGGAAGACAGGGGCGGCGACGACGTAGCCCGCGCGCGTCCAACTGTGCAGGAGATGCGCGTAGATGGCTGGCGTGACGGCGAACCCGTGGCCGAAGACCACGAGTGGGAACGGCCCCCGCACGCGCGCGGGGGTGGCATCCATCCGCTCGCCGGGTACCGGCTTGCCGAGCGCCGGATAGCGCACGATCGTGAGCAGCGTCCGCGGCACGCGCCGACCGTCGGGGAGCGCCACGGTGCGGTGGGGATCGCGCAGCCGCAGGATCCGGATGCCGACGGCGTACGGAGCGCCCGGCACGGTCGCGACGGGCGCGCGGGCGGGTGTCGGCGCGGCATGGGCGGGACCACTCCGGGAGGACGCGTCCGCGCCACCGGGACCGCTGCTCGGATGTGTCGCGTGCGCGCCGCCGCAGGCCCCGAGCAGCACGGCGCTCGCGGGCGGCCCACACAGGAGGAGGCGGATGAGGAGGCGGCGCTTCAAGCCGCTCAGCAGCTCGTCGACGGTCTCGAGGCGCCGGCTCCGGCGAGTGGTTCGTCGACGATCCCCGAGCCTCCCGAGCGCACGATCGCGCCGAGGTGCACGACGTACCAGACGCCGCGCCATGAGATCAGCGAGGCGACTCCGAACGATCGGGTCTCCCCGTCCTCGCGATAGACCACGCGCGCGTTCGCCAGCTCGTAGTAGCCGACGCGGTTGTCACAGACGTTCGGGGGCACCCAATGCGCGTTGGGCGAGGGCGCGTCGAGACCGAGCAGGCGGGCGCGTTCGGGCCGTGCGCCCAGCAGCGAGTGCGCGGCGGAGAGGTCCAGGCGGAAGTCGTGAAGGAGGCGACCGCTCCAGTCGAGTGCGGCCGAGGGGATCGCCTTGACCTGGACGTAGGCGGCGCGAGGAAAGAAGGCCGGCAGAGCCGTGTCGAGTGAGTCGCGCACGACGCCCTCCCACACCGCGTGTGCAAGCCTCACGAAGTGCTGAGATCCGGTGGAGGGGACCGCGTGGGTCTGGGGCAGCGTGCCGGGGTCGACATGGTGGAGGTGGCGATGGTGTCCGTGCACGGCCGGGGCAACGGGTGAGCCGTGACCCGCGGCGGGGGAAGCGGGCGAGGTGGTGCTGCGGGTGGCGAGAGTCCCCTGTCGGTGCCCGGTGCCCGAGGAGCGGCTGAGGACGGCGATCACGCCGCCGGCGAGGAGCGCGGTCGCGACGGCGGCGAGAACGATCACTCGCCCTGGCCGGGCGCGGCGCTTACGCGGGGAGGGCACAGCCCCTTCTATCATCGCCGATGCGCAGCACGTCGAGCGGTGAGAGGGTTCTCACGGGTCGTTTAGGTGCTGCCTACAGCGGCAAGTTGAAATCCACACATGCGAACGACCGTAGCCGCAGCGCATCGCCGTCGCCGGGTCGCCGCGCTGACGGTGCTCGCGATCCTCATCGCCGGCGGCGTCGCGCTCGCCGCCGGGGCGGGAGGCAACAGCCGGCGGGCGGCCTCCTCGGGACGCACATCCCAAAGCACCGGCGCCGCGAGCGACTCGGCGGCCCGCGCGCCGACGCAGGGGCCGCCGCCGCCACCGGTCGCCCACCTGATCGTGGCGCCGGTCCACACGGCAGGCGCGTGGCGGGTCGTTGCACGCGTGCACGGCCTGCCTGGTGCATGGGTCGCCGAACAGGCTGGCGTGACCCTCATGCGCTTCGATCAGGCTCGCGTCCACCTGAACCTCCACGCGGGCTCGAGCGACGGCGGGACGGTCGGCTGGCGCTACGGCGACGCGGTCACCCCGCGGGAGATCCACTTGCTCGTGGCGGCGTTCAACGGCGGCTTCAAGCTCACCTACCCCAACGTCGGCTTCACCTCCGGCGGCCATGTCGCGGCGGCTCTGAAGAGCGGCCTCGGCTCGATCGTCACCTACACCGACGGCACGACGGCCATCGGCGCCTGGCACGCGGGCGTGCCGAGCGCGCGCAGGACGGTCTACTCGGTGCTGCAGAACCAGTACCTCCTCATCGACCGCGGCCGACCATCGCCGAGCGCCGCAGGCTGCATCCTCGGGTGCTTCGGCGCAACGGTCGGATCGCGCACGGTCGTCGCTCGCTCGGGCCTCGGTATCACCGAATCGGGCCAGCTCGTGTGGGCGGCCGGAAACTCGCTGACTCCGACCGGCCTCGCACGCGCGATGATCGCGGCCGGCGCGGTGCGCGCGGTCGAGCTCGACATCAATCCGGATTGGGTCGCCGCGTACCTCTATCCGCACCATCGCGGGGGCCCCTTGCCCGTCCCCGTCATCCCCGGGCAGAGGGGCATCGGCGGCGCGCTGCTCGCACCGTACAGCCGCGACTTCTTCACGGTCGTCGCCGACTAGCGCGCCGCCGGGTCAAGCGGCGCGGGGGAACACGACGGCGTTCCTCGCCGATCTCGGCGGGCTGCTCGGAGGCCCGGCCGACGCGCTCTTTCACACGGTCGCAGCCTCGCGACGGCTGGAGCCCGGACGCGGGCTCGTCGCGATCGACTGAGCCCTCGGTGGCTACTGCTCGCTCAGCGCGAGCAGTCCGAGCGCGACCGCCGAGGCGGCCGTCCCGGTAACCATGACGCTGGTCGCCTTCGACAGATAGCCGCCGCGCCCACCGGCGATGCCCGCCAGGACATCTGCAACGTCGCAGGCGACGCCGACCATCAGCCACCCACGGCGCGCGTCGCCCTCGGTGGTCGAGGCGCCCCAGCCCAGTGCCACGTCCCGGGCGCCGAACAGTCGCGCCAAATACGGCGACTGAGGGTTCGCGGCGGCATCCAGGCCGAACAGCTTGCCGGCGACGCGGGGCGTCGCCCACGAGCTGACTCCGATTGCGAACCGCAGCCCCACCAGCGTGCTCGTCGCGCGTCCTGTCTGCACGCGGTGGACTCTACCGCCTCGGGCCGTGACGGGCGGGGCTCACGGCCGCGCCTCGAGCACGAGATTGAACGGCGTCTCGGTTGCCCGCCGGAAGCGGCTGAAAACCCCCCTCTGAGACGACCTCGCGCGCGGCGGCGGCGATCGAGGAGCGTTCACCGGGGCGATCGAGGAGCGCGACGCAAGCACGCAGCTGGCGATGTACGCCACCGACGCGGAGGTCGTGCTCGCCGACCACCAGAACCAGCCGGGCTCGCCCCGCACGCTGCGCGGCGGCGGTGAGATCGGCGCGTGGGTGCAGGAATGCGATGACCGTCAGAGAGCTGAAGCCGGGGCGCAACCCTGAGCGCCGGGGATCTACTCCGCGCGCACGAAGGCAAAGATGCGCGCGGAGACCTGTGACCAGTAGCTGAAGCCGTGGCCAGTCGGTACGGTCGCGACCGTCGCATTGCACGCGCCGGCCTGCAGGTCGGCGAGCATCTCGTTGGCCTGCAGGATCGCCGGCGTGTCGACTTCGCTGTCGAGCAACAGCCAGTCGGGGCAACCGAGGGCGGGGATGTTGAGCGCCGGTGACCATTCGGCCTCGAAGGACGGCGAGCACGCGGAGAGGACTCCAGGGCAGCCGAGCGCCTGCCCGATCGAGGTGACGTAGCTGCGGTCCTTGATCTGGCCGAGCTGGGCGAGCGGGACGAGCGTGGTGAAGTCCATCGGTCCGCTGAGCGATATGACGGCGCTGACCGTGCCCGGGGCGGCGAGGTCGAGCTGCTCGGCGGTCCGGGCGACAAGCTGGCCTCCTGCCGACCCGCCGATCATGACCACGTTGGTCGGATCGGCGTTGTATGCGGCGGCATGCGCGATCGCCCATTCGGTCGCTGCCGCGACCTCGTTGGTCTCCAGCGGGAACGCGGGCAGCGTGGGTGAGTCCTGGTCGTAGTTGATGTCGAACACCGCGAATCCCTGGAGCTGGAGAGATTTGGCCTGCGAGCCCGCTTCGGTCGCGAGTTTCTGCAGGCGCCAGCCGCCGCCGTGGACAAGAATGACCGTCCTCGCGCCCGGCGCCTTGGCGGCATAGATCGTCTGCAGCTCAGCCGGCGACGGACCGTAGGAGACGCCCCGGTAGATCGGTGGCGGGGTCGCGGACGCAGACGCGCTCGCCAGCAGCGTCGCCGCCAGCACAGCCACCATCCCCGCTCCAGCCCCTCTCCCTCTCATCTGGCTCCGTTCGTGCTCGGCCGGGGCGGGGCTCCATCCCCGCGACCCTCCGGTCGAGCTCCCTCTTGCCGCGGAAGCATAGAGGGTCGGCGGCGCTCGCTCTAGTCTCCGCGCGCCGCCCGCTCTACGCCCGCGAGCACATCGTCGCCGAGGACGGCGTCGACCTCCAGCTGCGCCGTGGCCATGACCCGCCCGACCATCATGTACTGCCCGATCACGAGCAGCAGCTGGATGATCTCGGCCGGCGTGAAACGGGCGCTCATGGCCGCGAACGTCTCCTCGTCGGGAGCCGCGTCGCGCACGACCTGAGTCGTGAAGCGCACGACCAGCCGTCCGTCCTCGCCGAGAGCGTCGGCGTCGAGGGCGTCCGCCTGGAGTGCGTCGACCTGCTCCCTCGAGCCGCCGACGGCCAGGAGGATCGGTACGTGCTGCACCCACTCGTATTCCGCTCCCGGCGTCAGGCGCGCGACGCGCAGGATCGCGAGCTCGCGAAGGACGGGATCAAACCAGCGGGCATCGAGACAGTCGCCCCCGAAGCGCAGCCAGTTGACGAAGGTGCCCTGGGCGTTTGCGACGGTCGAGAAGATCGCCAGCGGCGGCAGACGCTCGAGCGCCGCCCGGACGTCGGGCTGAGCATCGGAGTCAGAGAGCGGATGCAGGCGAGCCATCGCCGGCTGACTCTACCGCCGGGCCCAGCCAAGGCGCCCACGAGGCGCCAGGCGGCGCTAGGGTGAGTGCATGGCGCACGCATGGCCGTCGCTGGGCTACGAGCAGTGGAGCGCGACATGCGACACGCTTCACGCGCACACCCAGCTGCTCGGCAAGATCGCCGTCGTTCTCGCGCCGCCTCAACCGGAGTTGCAGCACGCCGCTCTGCGGCTGACCGCGCGCGGCTGGGAGACGGCGCCGCTTCCTGCACCCGACGGCGGTGGCGCGTTCGTCGTCGCGCTCGACCTTCACGCCCACGAGGCCGTCATCGAGCACAGCGACGGGCGCACGAGGCGGATCGCGCTCGCGCCCGACCGCTCCGCCGGCGCGGTCACGCGCGAGGTGCTCGCGACGATCGGCGACCTGGCGGGGGCGGTCACGATCAACCCGGCGCCGCAGGAGGTCTCCTGGAGCGTTCCGCTCGATGAGGACGAGGAGCACGCGAGCTATGACGCCGAGTCGGTGTCGCGGTATTTCGCCGCGGCGACCCAGGCTGCGCTCGTGCTGGCCGAGTTCCGGGCGCCCTTCAGGGGCCGCTCGACCCCGGTCAACGCGTGGTGGGGCTCATTTGATCTCGCCGTCAGCCTCTTCTCCGGCCGGCCCGCCGACCCCCCTTCGCAGGACTTCATCATGCGCAACGCGATGGACTCCCAAGAGGTCGCCGTCGGCTGGTGGCCCGGCGACGCGCGCTATGCCAAGCCGGCGTTCTACGCCTATGCGCATCCCGCGCCCGACGGCTTCGACTCGGCGACGCTCTCGCCTGCGGCCGCGCACTGGGACGCGGCGATGGGCGAGTACATCCTCGACTGGGCCGACATCCGCGGGTCCTCCGATCCCCCTGCCGCCGCGCTCGAGTTCGCCCGCTCGGCCTTCAGCCACGCATGCGCGGTGTGCGACTGGGACCCGGCGCTCGCCGCCAGCGCCCACGGCTCGCCGCCGCCCGTCGTCTGACCCCGCGAGCCTCCGCTCAGCGAATCTCCATCCCGCTGGCCCGCGGGCCCTCCTCCTCGGCCGCTTCGCGCAAGGAGGGCCGCGCGCGACGTGCGATCAGGCCGCGAAACGCTGGGCGCTGCGGGCGCGCCGCTTGGCCGCCTCGACCTCGCGGTCCTTCGGCGCGGCCGGGCTGAGGAGCCCCCCGAGCAGCCGCTCGGTCGCGAGGGCGACCTCCGCGACGGCGCGCTCGAAGACCTCCGCGTTGGCCTGGGACGGCTTCGTCGAGCCGCTGATCTTGCGGACGTATTGGAGCGCCGCGTCATGCATCTCCTCGTGCGAGGCCGGCGGCTCGAAGTTGTGGAGTGATCTGATGTTTCGGCACATGCTCAGAGCGTAGCGGCGAGCGGCGCCGATGCCCCCGGCGGCGGCCGATCGCGTCCGAGGCGCCCCCATATCGTCGAGTGTCGCCGCCCCCGTCGCCTCGCGCGGTTCGGCCAAGTCGATGATGAACTCGCCCCCATCCACGTAGGCGCCGACCGGGAATGACACTGGCCGTCTCGATCCTGCTCGCCGCCGTGCTCGGCTGCTCGGCGCTCCTGAAGGCGCGCCGCAGCGAGCAGGCCGCATCCGCATTCGCCACCTACGGGATCGCCGGCCTGCGCGCGCAGCGTGTTGCCCTGTGGTCACTCGTGGCGCTCGAGCTCGCCGCCGCCGTCGTGCTGGCGGTCCGGATCTCGTGGGCCCCCGCCGCCGCTGCGGTCCTGTTCGCGGGCTTCGCGGCGGTGACGCTGACAGCCCTGCTGGCCGGTCGCGGTGGGCGTCCCTGTGCCTGCTTCGGCGGCGATACGCGCCTGGGATGGTCCTCGCCGGCCCGCGCCGGCGCGCTCGCGGCGCTCGCCGCCGCGCTGGCCCTCGGCGCGTTCCCGGGAGCGCCGACGAGCTACGACGAATGGCTCACGGTCGGGTTCCTCCTGAGCCTCGCGACGGTGGGCGGACTCGCCCTGGCCGTGCTCGCGCTGGCGCGCGAGGTCGGCGTCCTGCGCCTCGGCGCCGGCGGCGGGCGAGGGGCGCTGGAGATCGCACACGAGGGCCCTGCGCTCGGCGAAGCTCAGCCCTGGGCGCTCGTCTCGCCGCGAAGCGCGCGGACGCTGCTGCGGTTGGCGGTGTTCACCTCCGACGGCTGTCCGCTCTGCCGCCAGGTCGCTCCGGCCGTCGAGCACGTCGCCGGGGATCCCGTACTCGAGGTCCGGACCTTCGACGAGGCCCTCGACGCGGTCGTCTGGCGAGAGGCCCGCGTACCCGGCAGCCCCTACGCGGTCGCTCTGAGCGTCGACGGCGTGGCCCTCGCCAAGGGCGCGTTCAACAGTCTCGCCCAACTGGAAAGCATCCTCGCGACGGCACGGCGGCGCGAGCGCGAGGAGATCCCACTTGCCGCCTGAGCCGCCCGAGGAGCACTTCGCCGATGCCGTCCTGCGCCACAGCAGCCGCCGCGGCTTCCTCGAGCGGGCGGGCATGGCGATCATCGCCCTGGCAGGCGTCGGCAGCGCCGCGCGGGCGGTCCTCCCGGACGACAGCGACGCCTATACGAACTTCTGCGGCCACACGTTCACGACGGGCAACTGTCCGCATCCGACCGGGCTGCCGCGGGTCGACCGCGCCGACTACCCGCTGCGGGCGAGCGACGGCCATGCGATCGACGATCTCGGGCGCCCGATCGACGGCGCGGGCTATCCGGTCGACGCCCACGGCAGGCGACTCGTGGACGCGGGCGGCG
>Ga0207927_1001266_pt1 | contig 10884 bp, 10 predicted proteins | sample NGESurdeep072012_2_FD_184456 | JGI IMG/M metagenome (GOLD analysis project Ga0207927, IMG submission 184456) | Arctic peat soil microbial communities from Barrow, Alaska - NGEE Surface sample 210-2 deep-072012 (SPAdes) | ecosystem: Environmental > Terrestrial > Soil > Wetlands > Peat ... | reverse complement strand
CAGGGCCATTATCACGGTACCAGCGCGGCGCTGGAGTTTGGCGTAAGAAATTTGAAGGTGCGGCACATCATCGTGCTCGGGCACGCGCAGTGCGGCGGGATCCACGCCTTGCTGGAAGGCAGTGTGGACAAGGAAGAATCCTTTATTGCCGAATGGATGGGGATAGCGGACGCCGCACGTGAACAGGTCGAGCGGGAGCATGCGAATGCAAGCAGCGAGGTTCGACATCGCGCGTGCGAGCAGCAGGCGATCCTGGTTTCCCTTGATAATCTGAAAACCTTTTCCTGGATACGCGAGCGCGTCGAACAAGGTGAGCTCGCTTTGCACGGTTGGTATTTTGACATCGAGCGGGGTGAATTGCTGGGGTATGACGCGACCACTCGCAGGTTTGAACTGCTGCAGCCATAGCACGACCCCGCGATAAATCTGCTTGATAAATCCGCTACCCGGATGAACCGGGTTGCGCGAAGGTTATTTTTTCCCGGTCAATTCGATGTAACGCGCTTTGTCTGCATCATAGCGCGCATTCATCCCAGCTTTGTCAGCTTGGGGTTGTTCCAAGTCCTTTTGCAGTTTTGCCAGCCTTGATCGCGCTTCCTGTAAATCTTCATCCAGGGAAGGCGGGACTTTCTTGTTTGTCTTGGTGTAGTTTTCAGCTTCCTTCTGCAAACCAGCGAGGTTGTCATTGGCTGTCTTGATGGAAGAATTGATGACGTTGATGCGCGCTTCGACCTGTTGCAAATTGCGGCTGCGTGCCAGATCGATTTCCTTTACGCTGTTATAAGTGTTGATCAGGGTCTTGTCACGGCGTTGCTGTTCAAGCGCGGCATTTGTCGCTTCAAGTTTCTTGGCATCCTCCTGTTCCTTGGCGCGACGCTTTTCCGGGGTAAGCACCTCGTCAGTTTTTACCACTCGCCCGTTCTTGTTCAGCTCGACACGATCCTTGTTGGCATATTCCGGTGGAATGGTTTCGCCGTAGTGCGTAGTGCCATTGTCATCCACCCATTTGTACAGTTTTGCCGCGGCGGGCAAGCTGAAGGTGGTACCGACGATAAGGGCGACGAGCAATTTTGATCTATTCATTTTTTACTCCATAACGATCACGATAAGATTGGACGGCGGTTTCATTTTGCATCATCCCGGTTTCACTGTGCAAATAGCTGAGCAAGTCGTCCAGCGTAGCGATAGACACCGCCGGAATGCCATAGTTGCGGCGTACCTCCTGTGCGGCTGAGAGATCGCCCTGGCCGCGCTCCATGCGGTCCAGTGCGATCACTACACCGCAAGGCTGCGCCCCGGCCGCGCGTATCAGCTCGATGGATTCGCGCACCGAGGTGCCGGCAGAGATCACGTCATCGATGATCAACACGCGTCCTTGCAACGCGGCACCCACCGTGGTACCGCCTTCGCCATGGTCTTTGGCCTCCTTGCGATTGTAGCAATAAGGCACATTGCGGCCCTGCTCTGCCAGTGCAATCGAGGTTCCGGCAGCCAGCGGGATGCCTTTGTAGGCGGGGCCGAACAGCATGTCGAACGGAATTTCGGAAGCCAGGATCGCCTGTGCATAAAACTGCGACAGATTTCTTAATGCAGCCCCGTCGTTGAACAATCCGGCATTGAAAAAATACGGCGACAACCGCCCTGCTTTGGTTTGGAATTCGCCGAAGCACAAAACTTTTTGCTGCACGGCGAAGCGGATGAAGTCTTGTCTGAAATTGGGCATGGTGAATACGACAGGTTGGACCGATGTTGCACATTATAATGGTGCGCACGATAACTCCAGAGAATATTCATGCGCATCATCACCATCAATCTGAATGGTATCCGTTCGGCTGCCAGCAAAGGCTTTTATGAGTGGCTCGCCCGGCAAGATGCCGACATCGTCTGTTTGCAGGAACTCAAGGCACAAGCGGCAGACATGACCAGTCAAATGCTCGCGCCACACGGTTATCACGGCTACTTCCATTACGCGGAAAAAAAAGGATACAGCGGCGTGGGCATCTATAGCCGCGAACAACCGCAGCAGGTCATTGCGGGTTTGGGTATCACCGAGTTTGATGCGGAGGGACGTTATATCTGTGCGGACTTTAAAGGTTTCAGTGTGGTGTCGGTATATTTGCCTTCCGGTTCCAGCGGCGAGGAGCGCCAGGCGGTGAAGTTCAAGTTCATGGCGGCGTTCCTGCCGCATTTACGGGAGTTACGGGCCAGCGGGCGCGAGGTTTTGATCTGCGGCGACTGGAACATCGCGCACAGGGAGATCGACCTGAAAAACTGGCGCGGCAACAAGAAGAATTCAGGTTTTCTGCCAGAAGAACGGGCCTGGCTAACCGAGATATTCGATGAAGTCGGATTCGTCGATGTGTTTCGCCGGGTGCATCCGGAACTGGAAGCCTACACCTGGTGGTCGAATCGTGGCCAGGCGTGGGCCAAGGATGTCGGTTGGCGCATCGATTACCAGATCGCTACACCCGGCATAGCAGCGCATGCCCAAACAGCAAGCATCTACAAGGCGCAACGTTTTTCCGATCATGCGCCCCTGATCGTTGGATACCGCAGCGACGATTCAACTCTGTTCCCAGGGTAGCCCTGCTGCCCGCCATCCGCCGACAGTATTGCGGTGTTTGCCAGCGTCCATGTCGCCCTCGAATCCTTCCAGCACGTTGTAGCAGTCGCCATAGCCAGCATGGGTGGCCGTCGCGGCAGCGTGGTGCGAGCGCGTCCCGCTGCGGCATATGAATAATACCAGCGCCTCCTTATCTACTTGCTGTTCCAGTTGGGTCAGGAAATGCGGGTTGGTTCTCATGCCTGGATAAGTCGCCCATTCGATATTAACGCTGTTTACCACTCGGCCTACCCAGTCGAGTTCTGCGCGGCTGCGCACGTCCACCAGCTTGGCGCCGGGTGCGGCCAGCAAGATTTCATAAGCCTCACCGGGGTATAGCGCGCCCTCATAAGGCAGGTTCATCTCCTGGGCGCGCTGTTGCGCGGCTTGCAGAATAGTGGTGATTTTTCCCATGATGTTTCTCTTTTTGACAGTGGTAATTCGGTAACGTCGATTGAGTTCTTCAATTGCGGATGGGTCGCGAATTGCTTAACCCATGCTTCTACTGCGTGATGCAAGCAAAGTTTTACGATACTTCCTTAAATGTTATGCTGCACAGCCACGTACGCATACTAGCGCAACCCACATGAAAAATCACACCCAACCGCAACCGCCCCGCGACAATATCGGGGCTTTCGAACCGGTGCACCCGGAGCGCTTCGCCGCCGCGCAAAAAAGCACCTGGGTGAGTATAGGCATCAATGTGCTGTTGACGTCTTTTCAGGTGGTGGGCGGATTTTTTGCGCATTCGCAAGCCTTGATGGCGGATGGTTTGCATTCGCTGTCTGACTTGCTTTCCGATGTGCTGGTGCTCTATGCGAACCGGCACGGCAACCGGCATGCCGATGCAGATCATCCTTATGGCCATGCGCGGATCGAGACCGCCGCGACGCTCATTCTGGGCACATTCCTGGCGGTGCTTGGCGTGGTGTTGCTGGTGGCGGCTGCAATGCGCCTGCAGCATCCTGAGGCGTTGCGGGCAGTAAGTCCGCTCGCGCTTGCGATCGCGGTTCTTGCCCTGATTGCCAAGGAAGGAATGTTCCGCTACATGCTGGCGGTAGCCAAACGGGTGCGCTCCCAGATGCTGGTGGCCAACGCGTGGCATGCGCGTTCGGATGCGGCATCTTCATTGGTGGTCATCGTCGGGGTAGCCGGCAACCTGCTCGGTTACACCTTCTTCGATCTGCTCGCTGCAGCGGTGGTGGGTGTGATGATCGCGCATATGGGTAGCAAGCTGGCATTGGAGGCGATGGCAGAACTCATCGATACCGGACTGGACGCGGAAGAGGTCGAGGCGATACGGCAAACCCTGCTCAATATTCACGGTGTGCGCGGGTTACATGAGTTGCGCACCCGCAAGATGGCAGACAACGCACTGGTCGATGCGCACATCATGGTCGATCCCAAGATCAGTGTTTCGGAAGGACATTTCATCGCCGAATCGGCGCGTCATGCCGTCCTCAAAAATCATCATGTGATGGATGTGATGGTTCATATCGATCCGGAAGATGACTTGAAGGCCAAGCCGAATGCGCATCTGCCCAGCCGTCCCGGCCTGCTGGGGCATCTTGTCGAGCGGTTGGGAGAGCCTGGTTTGCTGGATAATCGCGTGGTGTTTCACTATCTGGATGGCAAGGTCGATGCGGAAATCTATCTTTCACCCGAACAGCGACTTGCCGGGCAGGCCGATGAATTGCAAGCCCGATGTGATGAACTGGTACGTGATGATGAGTTATTTCGTGCCATCCACATACATCGAAGTCATGCACAGAAATAGTGCGCAAACAGACAGGCCGCGCCCATTTTAGGTGCAAATTTTAGATATTCGGCATAGCCGGCTTATGGCACAATAACGGCCTGTTGGGCGGATAGGGCTGGCACGCTTTCTGCATTTTGAAATATCGGGTTTTTAGTTCAATTTTTTAATTTTGATGCTCTGGGAGAAAGTTATGTCGATGTCGGCAAATGATGTGTTGAAGATGATCAAAGACCGCGAAGTCAAGTTCGTGGATTTCCGTTTTACCGATACTCGCGGTAAAGAGCAGCACGTGGGAGTACCCGCCAAATACGTGGGCATGGAAAAGTTCGAGGACGGTCATGCGTTCGACGGCTCATCGATCGCGGGCTGGAAAGGTATTCAGGCTTCGGACATGCTGCTGTTGCCGGATCCTGCGACCGCTTTTCTCGATCCTTTCATGGACGAGGTGACCATCGTGATCACCTGCGATGTGATCGAACCGACCGACGGCAAAGGTTATGACCGTGATCCACGCTCCATCGCCAAGCGAGCCGAGGCGTATCTGAAGTCGACGGGTATCGGCGACACGGCTTACTTTGGCCCGGAACCCGAATTCTTTATTTTCGATTCCGTGAACTGGCAGATCGATATGTCGGGCTGCTTCGTCAAGGTGAATTCAGAGGAAGCCGCCTGGTCATCCGGAGAAAAGTTTGATAGCGGTAATACCGGCCACCGCCCGACCGTCAAGGGCGGTTACTTCCCGGTTCCTCCGGTCGACAGCCTGAACGACATCCGCGCCGCGATGTGCCTGGCTTTGGAAGACATCGGTATCGAAGTCGAGGTGCATCACCACGAAGTGGCGACTGCCGGTCAATGCGAGATCGGCACCAAGTTCAACACGCTGGTGCGCCGTGCCGACCAGACCCAGGTTTTGAAATATGTCGTGCACAACGTGGCGCATCAGTATGGCAAGACCGCAACCTTCATGCCCAAACCTATCGTGGGCGATAACGGTTCGGGTATGCACGTGCATCAATCCCTCTGGAAGGGTGGCAAGAATCTGTTTGCCGGTAACGGCTATGCAGGGCTGTCCGAACTGGCGCTTTACTATATCGGCGGTATCATCAAGCACGCCAAGGCATTGAACGCGATCACCAACCCCGGCACCAATTCTTACAAGCGTCTGGTGCCACACTATGAGGCACCCACCAAGCTGGCTTATTCAGCAAAGAACCGTTCTGCCTCGATTCGTATCCCACACGTGCCCAACGAAAAGGCGCGTCGGATCGAAACACGTTTTCCTGATCCGACTGCCAACCCGTACTTGTGCTTTACGGCTTTGATGATGGCTGGCCTGGACGGCATTCAAAACAAGATCCACCCCGGCGACCCTGCCGACAAGAACTTGTATGACTTGCCACCCGAAGAAGATGCAAAGATCCCGACAGTGTGCAGTTCGCTGGATGAAGCTTTGGCACACTTGGACAAGGATCGCGAATTCCTGACCCGTGGCGGCGTGTTCTCCAACGACTTTATCGATGCCTATATCGCATTGAAAATGGATGAGGTGACCCGTCTGCGCATGACCACGCATCCGGTAGAGTTTGAAATGTATTACAGCATCTAAGAGTTTAAAACTTAGAGCAGGACAGCAAAACGGGGCTTCGCGCCCCGTTTTGTTTTGAACGGGAAATGTTTGTCTGTGTCTGACGCATGACCTATACTTGCCGCGTTACTTCGAGGAAGAGCGAACATGAAACGATATTTATTTGCCGCGTTGTGTGTCTGCCCGTTGTTGGCGCATGCTGATATCTATAAGGCAGTGGATGCGGATGGGCATGTCACTTACTCGAGTTCTCCGATCAAGGGTGGCAAGAAGCTTAATCTGGAACCCCTGCCTACCATGAAGCCAATGGCGGTCCCGCCCTCGGGCTTTCCGAGGGTGGATGGTGAAACGCAAAGAGGGCGAGACGATACCCGGCGCAAGATTCTGCAAGACGAGCTGGATACCGAAGAGAAATTGCTTGAGGTCGCCAAACAGAACTTGAACGAAGCCGAGTCAAATCCGGAAGTCTTCAAGGGGCAAGACGGCAAGACTTATCGTAATGTTGCAAAGTATGATGAGAAGGTCAAACCTCTACAAGATCAGGTTGATCTGCATACAAAAAATATCGAAGCACTTAAGACAGAGCTGTATAAACTACCAAAATAAGCATTGTCACGTCCGGCATATTTTCTTGGCATGTTTTCTGCTGTGTAAAACATTATGCCCGACCTTCCTTATCTCACATTGGAATATCTAGCGACCGCCGTTATCCTGCTGGATGACGAGTCGCGCATCGCTTATCTCAATCCGGCTGCGGAACATCTGTTCGACGTGAGCGGGAAAAACCTGCTTGGGCATCCGCTGCAACAGGTGTTCACGCATACCGAACAACTGGCCAGCGCGATGCAGCAAGCGATCCAGAACAATGCCAGCTATATCGAACATGATCTGACACTGGGCACGCATGCGCACGGCAAGCTGCAACTGCGCTGTGCTGCTACTCCACTGCAATTCGGCAAACGATATTTATTGCTGGAATTTCATGCTATGGATATGCCATTAAAACTGGCCCGTGAAGAACAGATGCTGGATCAGACGCAGGCCAACCGCCTGCTGTTGCGCAATCTTGCGCATGAAATCAAGAACCCGCTCGGCGGTATACGCGGTGCGGCACAATTGCTTGAGCAGGAACTGGAAAAACCGGCTTTGCGCGAATACACACAAGTCATCGTGCAAGAGGCGGACCGGCTGCGCTCGCTGATGGAAAAACTGCTTGCGCCGCAGAATGCCTCGCACTACAGCGCGCTCAACATCCATGAAGTACTGGAGCGTGTGCGCAGTGTGGTGTTGGCAGAAATGCCGGAAGGCTTAAAGATAAAGCGTGACTACGATATCAGCCTGCCCGCAATGATCGGGGATAAAGAGCAGCTGATACAAGCCATGCTCAATATCGTGCGCAATGCAGCGCAGGCCATGCAAGGCAACGGGACTATCGTTTTGCGCACCCGCATCGCGCGTCAGGCGACGCTGATCAAACGCCGCCATCGCCTGGCGGTGAGAGTGGACATCATTGATAATGGCCCCGGTATACCGCCGGAATTGAAAGACAAGGTTTTCTATCCGCTGGTGTCGGGGCGTGCAGACGGACATGGGCTGGGGCTGACCCTGGCGCAAGACTTCGTCAGCCAGCACCACGGCATGATTGAATTTGACAGCGAACCGGGGCGCACCTGCTTTACCGTGTTGCTTCCCCTCCCTTGATTATTTGGTGAATATTATGAAACCAGTTTGGATTATTGATGATGACCGTTCGATACGCTGGGTGCTGGAAAAATCGCTGACTCGCGAAGATATCGAGTTCAATAGTTTTGCCTCTGCGGACGATGCCTTGCGAGCGTTGAGTAACGAAGTGCCACAGGTGGTCGTCAGCGATATCCGTATGCCGGGCAGTTCCGGGCTGGATTTCCTGCAGACGCTGCATCAGCGGCATCCGCTCATTCCGGTCATCATCATGACCGCCTATTCCGATCTGGAGAGTGCCGTTTCGGCATTTCAGGGAGGTGCATTCGAATACCTGCCCAAGCCGTTCGATATCAATCACGCGGTGGAGCTGATACGGCGTGCGCTGGAACAAAGCAAACGCAAGGCCGCCGAAGCCGAAGATGTTCAAGTGCCAGCCGATATTCTCGGCCAGGCTCCGGCAATGCAGGAAGTTTTCCGCGCCATCGGCAGACTGTCGCAATCGCACGCGACCGTGCTGATCAATGGCGAATCCGGCACCGGCAAAGAGTTGGTTGCACGTGCTTTGCACCGCCATAGCCCGCGCTCGGACAAGCCGTTCATCGCAATCAATACCGCGGCGATCCCCAAGGACTTGCTGGAATCGGAATTGTTCGGCCATGAGCGCGGCGCGTTCACCGGCGCGGCCACGACCCGGCACGGACGTTTCGAACAGGCAGAGGGCGGCACGCTGTTTCTCGATGAGATAGGCGATATGCCAGCGGATCTGCAAACTCGGTTGCTGCGCGTGCTGTCAGACGGGAATTTCTACCGCGTCGGCGGTCATCAGCCGATCAAGGCCAACGTGCGCATCATCACAGCCACGCATCAAGACCTGGATGAACGGGTCAAGCAGGGCTTGTTCCGTGAAGATCTGTTCCATCGTCTGAATGTGATACGGCTGCGCCTGCCGCCGCTGCGCGAACGTCGCGAGGATATCCCGCTGCTGGCAAAATATTTCCTGCAAAAGAGCGCGCGCGAACTGGCGGTCGACCAGAAACAATTCAGCGATGCCACGTTGCAACATCTCAGCGCGCAGGATTTTCCCGGCAACGTGCGGCAACTGGAAAACCTCTGTCACTGGCTGACCGTGATGACGCCTTCCCAGACAGTCGAGATCGCCGACTTGCCACCGGAATGGCGCGGTGGCTCCCCTGCGAGCGCCTCAATTGGCGGAGATTGGAGTGCGGCTCTGGCCCAGCAGGCAGCCCTTGCCCTGCAGCGCGGCGATGAGCGCATCATGGATACGCTCACGATACAATTCGAGCGTACTTTGATCCTGCAGGCACTGAAGCACACCAACGGGCGTCGCATCGAAGCCGCCACCCTGCTCGGGATCGGGCGGAACACGTTGACGCGCAAGATCCAGGAATTGGGCCTGGAGAATCCGCCGGAATAATTCAGGTTTACAATTGCTTGAGCAGCTTCTCGTGTATCCCGCCGAACCCACCGTTGCTCATCACCAGGATGTGGTCACCGGGTTTCGCGGCGGCAGTGATCTTTTCAATCAACGCACCAAGATCTTCCTCGACGACCACCTTGCTGCCCAGCGGGGCCAGCGCGCCGTGCGCATCCCAGCCGAGGTTGCCGGCGTAGCAGAACACCAGGTCGGCATCCTTCAGGCTGCCGGGTAGCGCCTCCTTCATTACGCCGAGTTTCATCGTGTTGGAGCGCGGTTCCAGTACCGCCAATATCCGCGCATTGCCGACTTTGCGGCGCAACCCGGCAACGGTGGTATCTATCGCAGTGGGATGATGGGCGAAGTCGTCATAAACGGTAATACCATTTGCCACGCCGCGCACTTCCATGCGCCGTTTCACATTCTTGAATTCGCTTAACGCCGCCAGGCCTTGCGAGATCGGTACGCCGGCATGGCGCGCGGCGGCGAGTGCGGCGAGTGCGTTCTGGCGATTATGTTCGCCGAACAAGTCCCAATTCAGCGTGCCTTGCGATTTACCGCGCAAGGTGACACGGTTGCCGGCATCGATCTGCCAACCATCGTCTGAGCCGAAGCGCTCCACCGGCGTCCAGCAACCGCGCTGCAACACGCGATCCAGCGAGGCCTCGCGGCCATTGGCGACGATCAGGCCATTGCCCGGCACGGTGCGCACCAGATGATGAAACTGCGTCTCGATCGCGTCGAGATCGGCAAAGATGTCGGCGTGATCGAATTCGAGATTGTTGAGTATCGCGGTGCGCGGATGGTAATGCACGAATTTGGATCGTTTGTCGAAAAACGCAGTGTCGTATTCATCCGCTTCAATCACGAAGAATGGCGATTCGGTCAGGCGTGCGGAAATGCCGAAATTTTGCGGCACACCGCCAATCAAAAAACCGGGGCTGAGTCCGGCATAATCCAGTATCCAAGCAAGCATCGCGCTGGTGGTGGTCTTGCCGTGTGTGCCCGCGACAGCCAGCACCCATTTAGGAGTACCTGTCTCCGCTACTGTGCGCTCCGATTGCTTTGTCGCGTGCTCGCTCGCACCTCGCCTACCTTCATGGTATGTCTCGTCGCTCGCTGCGCGGCTCCGCGCGCTCGGAGCTGCTCGTGACGTGGCCACAGGCACTCCTCCGCGCTGCAAAATATTCTCGGCCAACCATTGCGGGCCGGATATGTAGGGCAGGTTGCGATTGAGGATCTCTTCCATCAAGGGATTGCCGCGCGATACCACATTTCCTATCACGAACACATCCGGCTTGAGGTCGAGTTGCTCCACACCGAAACCTTCGATCAGTTCTATGCCCTGCGCTTCCAGTTGCGTGCTCATCGGCGGATACACATTGGCATCACAGCCGGTGACGCGATAACCGGCTTGCTTGGCAAGCGCCGCGATGCCGCCCATGAACGTGCCGCAGATGCCCAGAATGTGTATTGCCGGTAGTTTATTCGTGCTCATAGACACTCAATCTTCCCGGCGGATCCATTGGAAATGTACGGTCGATTTGGAGTACCACAACAATGCAGCCGCTATGGTGGTGCCAACGATAAGCGTTATCCAGGGATAACCACTCAAGTCATAACCAATGAAGGGCAGGAACAGCAGGGGAACCCACAACATGGCCCATATAAGCGCTATCACCATGCCCGCCCAGCCTACGAAAACACCCGCGGTAGTGCGCCGGGTGACCCTGTGAGCCCCACATTTCTCACAAATAACTGCATCGGGGCTGATTTCAGAAGCGCAGAATGGACATTGCATAATTTCTTTCTAAGAATAA
>Ga0207927_1001264_pt1 | contig 10886 bp, 9 predicted proteins | sample NGESurdeep072012_2_FD_184456 | JGI IMG/M metagenome (GOLD analysis project Ga0207927, IMG submission 184456) | Arctic peat soil microbial communities from Barrow, Alaska - NGEE Surface sample 210-2 deep-072012 (SPAdes) | ecosystem: Environmental > Terrestrial > Soil > Wetlands > Peat ... | reverse complement strand
GCGCGGTCACGCGCACGCATGCCAGAGCCCGGGACGCGGAGTGGTGAGTGCGACTCGGGTGACGGCGCGGTAGGTCCGTGACGAGCGCGCGGTGCGGCGAGCTTGCTTGCCCGCCAACAGCCGCCTCGGGCGCCGGCAGCCCCGGGGGCGTACTCGCCGCTTCCCGTCCCGGGCCGCTCAATCGAGCCTCAGCGGCGTCACCTCAACGCAGATTGCCGGTGTGCCCGAGCGAATAGCGGCCCGGCTGCGGCCAGACCGTCAGCCCGTGCGGCTCGCGGCCGACCTTGATCTTGTCGACCGCACCGCTCTCGGTGTCGATGCGATAGACGACATCGTCGAAGCGGCCGGAAAGCCACAGGTACTTGCCGTCGGCGCTGACGTTGCCCATGTCGGGGCTGCCGCCGCCGGGGATCGGCCAGTTCTGAACGACCTTGCCGCTGGCGAAATCGATCACCGAAATGCTGCCCGGCCCGGCGCGCTTGCCGTGGATTTCGTGGCTGCCGCGGTTGGCGACGTAGAGGCTCTTGGCGTCGCGGCTGGGATAAAGACCGTGCGTGCCGATGCCGGTGGCGACGAACCCGATCTGGCGGAAGGTGTCGCCGTCGACGACGTGTACGCCGTCAGCCATCATGTCGGCGACGTAGAACTTCCTGCCGTCGGGCGAGATGCGGATGTCCTGCGGCATGCCCGGCGTGGTGCAGATGTCCGAGCCGGTGCCGGCCGGATCGGGCAGCTTCGCGGGCTTGCTGCCCGGCCGATCGATGATCGCGAGCACGTCGGGACGGCCGAAGTAGCGGCTCAGCTTCAGCGTGCCGACGACGCGCCGACCGACCAGATCGATCTTCGTCACCGCGCCCGCGAACTCGCAGGTGAAGATCGCGTAACGGCCGTCGATCGAGAAATCGGCGTGGTTGATGCCGGCACAGTCCGGCGTCGCGAGGCTCGAATCGAGCTTCATCGTGTGTGCGTCGCGAAAGTCGAGGCGCTTGAAGTTCTCGACGACGACGATCGCCTCCTTGCCATCGGGTGTCCAGTACATGTTGTACGGGTCGTCGACGGCGATCGTGCGGCCCGGCTTGCCCGTCTTCGGATCGATCGGCGTCAGGCTGCCGTCGCGCCGGCCTTCGGCGTTGTTGGCGACCCACAGCGTGCGCAGATCCCAGGACGGAACGATGTGCTGCGGGTTGACGCCGACGCGAAACGTATCGACCACCTTCAGGGTCTCTGGATCGATCACCGACACCGTATTGCCGCTCCGGTTCGGCACATAGACGCGGGAGAGCGCATCGCTCACCTGCGCGCTGAGATGCCCGCTCGCGATCTCGCTGTAGAGATTGTTGCGCTCGACGACGCCGGGCATGCCCGGGACGGTCGAGATCGTCGAGGCGGATGCCTGCGGCGCGTCGGCGGTCTGCGCTGTCACCCACCAGGCTGCCGTACCGAGGGCGGCGAACAGGCTCGCCAGCAGGCCGAGCCGAATCTTCTTGCGCATGCCGATGTCGTGAATCCGAAACCTTGGATTATCGACCGACGGCACGCCGGATCGCGGCAACGCTGCGCGTGACGATCAGATCGACGCCGAGCTGCCCGAGCGCCGCGCTCGAGGGACGCGGATCGCCGGCGACGCCGTCGCCCGCGACCGGCGCTGCGGCGAGCCGGTCGGCGCGAACCAGACGGGGGTCGACGGCGAGCATCAGCGAGGTGTCGGCGGCGCCCGCGTGCGTGCCGATCTGCGCCGCGCTCAGCCCATGCTCGCGCAGCGCCTGGGCGTAGGGCGCGTCGCTGGAGCGGTAGTACTCGGCGATGAAATGAACGCGTGCCGTCGTTCCGGCCCATTCGCGATCGAGTTTCGCCGCGACCGCTTGCAGTTGCGATTGGTAGCCGCCGTGGTCGCCGATCAGCACGATGTCGCGAAAGCCGGCATGGCGAAGACTGCGGGCCGCGCCTTCGAGCAGGGCCCTGAAGGCTTCATCGGGAATCGAGATCGTTCCGGGAAACCGCATGTGGCCGGTCGGTACCTCGATGCGCCCTTCGGGCACGTAGGCGACGACGGGCGCGACCAGCGCGTTGCCGAGCTGCCCGGCGATGCGGCCGGCCAGGACGTGGACACGAACGTTGTGCTTGCCGAGCGCCATGTGCGGCCCGCTCTGCTCGGTGCCGCCGACCGGCACGATGACCGTCGTGCAGCCAGCACCGATCGCATCGCGAACCTCGGTCCAGGTCATGTCTTCGAGGTAGACCGGGTCGCTCGGCACACGATCGGGCGCAGCCGCCACGACCGACGAGACGAGAGCGAGGACAACGAGCAAGCGCTTCATGGCAGCAGCCACCGAAAACCGAATCATCCCGATGGTAGGGGCCCGGTGGCGAAGAAGTCGATCTCTAGCGCATGCCGTAGCCGCGCAGGCGTTCCAGGTCGAGGACGCGAACGCCGCCGTACTCGACGCGGATCGCGCCCACTTCCTCAAGGCGCTTCAACGCTTCGTTGACGCGCTGCCGCGAAAGGCCGACGAGGTAGCCGAGCTCCTGCTGCGTGATCCTGAGCAGCGAGCCGACGTTCGGGTAGAGAACCGGATGAAAGAGCGCGGCAAGGCTGCGGGCGACGCGTGCATCGGGGTCGCCCAGCCGGTCGATCTCGCGCGCCGCGATGAACTGGCCGAGCCGCTCGTTGAGCTGCTGGACGATGAAGTGGTTGAACGGAATGCTGCGGTCGAGCAGCCAGTGAAAGGTCTCGACGCTGAGGCCGGCGACCACACTCTTGCGCAAGGCCTGGATGTTGTAACGATAGGCCTCGCGCTTGATGACCGTGCCTTCGCCGAACCAGCCGCCCGGCGGCAAGCCGGTGAAGGTGATGGGAATGCCCATCGACGTGTCGTTGCTCGTCTTCAGCAAGCCGTCGATGACGCCGAACCAGTAGGTGACGGGCCGACCGACGCGGCAGAGCAATTCGCCGACGTTCACCTCGACGACCCTGAGATCGGCGAGCGCCCGCTCGCGCTCCTGCGGCAACAGCGTGCGCAGCCACGGAATGTCGGCGAGCTCCGGCGCTTGCGGAGTGCGCGCTCGGGCGAGCAGGTAGGCGGCGGACGAGGTGCGGGTCACAACGCGCGATTGTCCGACCTTGGCTCTTGACCGAACAATCGTTTGTCTTTCTAATGGCAGCCCATGGAACCGTCGCGCCGACGCGCCCACAGCCGCCTTCCGCAACTGCTCGACGAGGCGGCGCGCGCCTTCGCGCAGCGCGGTTTCGCCGCCGCGTCGGTGCGCGAAATCGTCGGCCCCGTCGGCATGCTGCCCGGCTCGCTCTATTGCCACTTCGAGACCAAGGAAGCTCTGCTCGTGGCCGTCTACAAGGAAGGCGTCGAGCGCATCTCGGCCGCCGTCGATGTCGCGGTGGCGAAGCTCGCGGCACCGTGGCCGCGGCTCGAGGCCGCCTGCGTCGCGCACTTGCGCTCGCTGCTCGACCAGACCGACTATTCGCAGGTCGTGATTCGCGTCCGGCCGAGCGACGCGCCGGCCGTCGAGCGCGAGCTCGTCGCCTTGCGCGACCGCTACGAGGCGCGCTGGGCCACGCTCGTCGCCGCGCTGCCGCTCGAGCGCGGTGTGAGTCGCAGCGACCTGCGCCTCTTTCTCATGGGCGCGTTGAACTGGAGCCAGACCTGGTACCGCGACGGCGGCGCCTCGACGCCCGACCGCATCGCACGCCGCTTCGTCGGCCTGATGAAGGCGAGCGTCGCCGACAAGACGAAGGAACACGCATGACGACCCTGGATTTCCGCCCCCGTGTCCTCGTCACCAAGATCGGCCTCGACGGCCACGATCGCGGCAGTCGCATCGTCGCCGCCGCCTGCCGCGACGCCGGCATGGAGGTGATCTACACGCCGCCCTGGCAAAGCATCGCCGCCGTCGTCAAGCTGGCGCTCGAGGAAGATGTCGACGTCGTCGGCATCTCGTCGCTGGCGACCGACCACCTCATCGTGCCCAAGCTGATGCGCGCATTGCGCGAGGCCGGGCTCGGCCACATCGTCGTCGTCGTCGGCGGCATCGTTCCCGACAACGAGGAGGCGATGCTTCTCGAAAGCGGCGTGCGCGAGGTGTTCCATCCGGGCAGCACGATGGACGAGATCACGACCCGCATTCGCGCTTACGCGGGCGAAGCGCGCCGCGCCGGCCAGAATTCGCCGCTGGCGCAGGAGACGCAGCCATGAACAAGCGCCTCGAATCGCCGCTCACCGCGGCCCATGCGGCATCGGACGCGAAGGCGCGGTGGCAGCGCGAATACGGCGAGACGATCGGCGCCGATCGCAAGGTCACGAACGTCAGCGGCATTGCGATCCAGCCGCTCTACGGCAGCGACGACTGGGCGAACTACGGGCAAAGTGATCCGCTCGGCTACCCTGGCCAGCCCGACTACACGCGCGGCATCTACGCGACCATGCACCGCGGCCGCACCTGGACGCAGCGCCAGCTCATCGGCCTCGGCACTCCCGACGACTACAACACGCGGCTGCTCGAGATCATGGCGCGCGGCGCGACGGCGGTCTCGCTCATCCCGTGCAACTCGGTCTATCGCGGCTACGACATGAGCTCGGTCGAGCCCGAGCTGCTCGGCACCTGCGGCGTCGTCGTCAACAACGCGGAGCACATGGCGCGCTGTCTCGAAGGCGTCGACGTCGGCGAGATCTCCTGCGCCATGAACGACCCGTCGCCGTTCACGCTGCTCGCCTTCATGCTCGTCACCGCCGAACGGCGTGGCATCGACTGGAACAAGATCACTGGCACCTCGAACCAGAGCGACTACATCTCGCACTTCGTCGCCAACCATATGTTCTACCGGCTCTCGCTGCCGGGCGCGCGCCGCGTGCTGATGGATCACATCACCTGGTGCAACGAGCACGTGCCGCGCTGGAACCCGATGTCGGTCGTCGGCCAGCACATGCAGCAGGCCGGTGCGACGCCGGCCGAGGCGATGGCCTTCACGCTCGCGACTGCCGTGCAGAACGCCGAAGACTGCATCGCCCGCGGCATGGACCCCGATCACTTCCTGCCGCGCTTCACCTTCTTCTTCGACATCTCGATGGGCTTCTTCGAGGAGGTGGCGAAGTTCCGTGCCGGCCGGCGGATCTGGGCGCGGCTGGCGCGCGAGCGCCTCGGCGCGAAGGACCCGCGCTCGTGGCGCTTCAAGTTCCACGGCCAGACCTCCGGCGTCGACCTGACGCGCCAGCAACCGCTCAACAACATCGCCCGCGTCACGGCACAGGCGATGGCCGGCATCTTCGGCGGCCTGCAGTCGCTGCATACCGATTCCTACGACGAGGTCTTTTCGACGCCGAGCGAAGCCGGCGCCCGCATCGCCGTGGCGACGCAGAACATCCTGCGCGAGGAGGCGCATCTCACCGACGTGATCGATCCGCTCGGCGGCTCGTTCTACGTCGAGTCGCTGACCGACGAGATGGAGGAAAGGATCGTCTCGATCATGAAGACGATCGACGATGCCGGCGGCATGTACAAGGCGGTCGAGTCCGGCCTCGTCCAGCGCATGATCGGCGCCTCGGCGATGCGCTTCCAGCAGCGCGTCGAAAGCGGCGAGCAGGTGATCGTCGGCGTCAACGCCTATCGCGCCGACGACGACGCTGCCACGCGCCCCGCCGTCGCGCGTCCCGACGCTGCCGCCATGCAGCGACACCTCGACGCGTTCGCGGCCTGGAAGGCCGAGCGCTCGCCGAGTTCCGTGAACGCGGCGCTGGACGGCCTGACGCACGCCGCCGAAGACGAGCAGCGCAACGTCTTCGGCGCTGTCGTCGACGCGGCGCGGGCCGGCCTGACGAACGAGGAAATCTGCACGCGCCTTCGCCGCGACCTCGGCTTCGGCCAGCCGCTCGCCTTCGTCTGAGATGACAGCCCCTGCGCTCACCGCGTTCGCTGCCCCACCAGGGGGCGTTCAGTCGCCTTGGGAGCGGCCCGGCGCCGACTGAGGCATGGCGAACGACGCGTCTGCCGCATCCGCCGCGGCACTGTCCACGATGGCGCTGGCCGGCGACCGCCGCGCCATCGCCCGGCTGCTGACGCTCTTCGACGACGACGGACCCGGAGCGCGCGACGCTGCCGCGGCGTTCGCGGCGAAGGCCGGCCGGGCGCGGATCGTCGGCGTCACGGGCGTTCCGGGCAGTGGCAAATCGAGCCTCGTCAACGCGCTGCTCGGAGTCTGGCTCGGGCGCGGCCTGCAAGTCGCCGTCGTCGCGGTCGATCCTTCGAGCCCGATCACCGGCGGCGCGGTGCTGGGTGATCGGGTGCGAATGGGCGAGCACGGCAGCCATCCGAACGTCTTCATCCGCTCGCTCTCGGCGCGCGGCGAGCTCGGCGGCCTTTCGCGTGCCACGCGCGCCGCGGTCGATTGCTTCGATGCCGTCGGCTTCGATCGCGTCATCGTCGAGACGGTGGGCACCGGTCAGTCGGAAACGCGTATCGCGGCGCTGGCCGACACGCGCGTCGTCGTCTGTCCGCCCGGCCTCGGCGACGCCGTGCAGGCGATCAAGGCTGGCACGCTCGAGATCGCCGACGTGCTCGCGGTGAGCAAGGGCGACCTGCCGCTGGCCGAGCAGACGGCACGCGAGATGCGCGAGATGCTCGGTCTGCGCCGCGCAACGTCGGAGCAGGCGTGGAAGCCGCGCGTCGTCGTCGTCAAGGCGCTGCAGCCGGGCGGCATCGAGGACCTGCTGTCGGCCATCGAAGCGCATGAGCAGGCCATCGGCCCGGGGCAGCGTTTGCGTCAGGCCGCGGCAGCATCGTCGCCGGCCCAAGGTGCCGCGCCGGCGGCGATGGACGCTGCGGCCTGGCGTGCGCGACTCGCCTCGCTCGCCGAACGCGACGGGCTCTGCGCGACGCTCGGCATCTCGGTGCTCGCCGGCGGCCCGGGCCGCGCCGAAGTGGCCATGACGGTCGATGCGCGACACATGAACTTCAACGGTGGCTGCCACGGCGGCGCAATCTTCGCGCTCGCCGATTCCGCCTTCGGCCTGGCCTCGAACTCGCACGGGCCGGTCGCCGTCGGCATCGACGCGCACATCACCTTCCAGGCGGGCGTCGCGGCCGGCGATTTCCTCGTCGCGCGAGCAAGCGAGGTGCACCGCACGCGCAAGGTCGCGGTCTATCGCATCGATGTGCTCCGGCCCGCGCCCGGCGGCGCCGACGCCGCCATCTCGAGCTTCACCGGCACGGTCTACATCAAGGCTTGAGCGGCCCAGGTGCTCGAGCCGGATGCGCGGCGAAGAAATCCATCGCCGCCTGCACGCCGCTGCCGGCCAGCGCGATGCCGGAAAGCTTCAGTCCCATCTCGACCCCGGCCAGCGCCGCCAGCAACGTCAGGTCGTTGCTGTCGCCGAGGTGGCCGATGCGAAACATCCGGCCCTTGACCTTGCCGAGGCCGGTGCCGAGCGACAGGTCGAAGCGCTCGTGGATGAGCGTTCTGATCTGGTCGGCATCGACGCCCGCCGGCGTGACGACGCCGGTCAGCACCGGCGAATAGACGTTCGCGTCGGCGCACTGGATCGGCAGGCCCCAGGCGCGCACCGCCGAGCGCACGCCCTCGCCCCAGCGCCGGTGCCGCGCGAACACCGCCTCCAGCCCCTCGCCCAGGAGCATGTCGAGAGACTCGCTCAGCGCGTAGAGAAGATTGGTGTTCGGCGTGTAGGGCCAGTAGCCGCCCTTGTTCATCTCGACGATCTCGTCCCAGGCCCAGAACGCCTTCGGGAGCGTCGCCGTCTTGCTTGCTGCAACAGCCTTCGGCGAAAGAGCGTTGAAGCCGATGCCGGGCGGCAGCATCAGGCCCTTCTGCGAGCCGCTGATCGCGACGTCGACGCCCCACTCGTCATGGCGGTAGTCGGTGCAGGCGAGGCCCGAGATCGTGTCGACCATGAGCAGCGCCGGGTGCCGTGCGGCGTCGATCGCGCGACGAACGGCGGGAATATCCGACGTCGCGCCCGTCGAGGTCTCGTTGTGCACGACACAGACAGCCTTGATCGCATGGCCGCCGTCTTCGCGCAGGCGCTTTTCGATGAGCTCGGCCTGGACGCCACGGCGCCAGCTCCAGGGCAGCCCCGTCGTCTCGTCGGTTCCCTTCGAGCTCAGGAACTCGGGCCTCAGGCCGAGGCGCAGCGCCATCTTGTGCCAGAGAGTAGCGAACTGGCCGGTCTCGAACATGAGGACCGCGTCGCCAGCGCTCGTCACATTGACGAGCGCCGCCTCCCAGGCGCCGGTGCCCGACGAAGGGTAGATGACGACCGGATGCCGCGTCTGGAAAACGCGTTGCATGCCGGCCAGGACTTTCTTGCCAAGGACCGCGAACTCCGGCCCGCGATGGTCGATGGTGGGCAGGCTGAGAGCGCGCAACACCCGATCCGGCACCGGGCTCGGCCCCGGGATCTGCAGGAAATGGCGGCCACTCGGATGCTGGTCGAGCGCGATCATGAGATCTCCCGTAAGAAACCATTTTTGCATGCAAAAGCGACTTGTCAAGCGCTCCTTCCTCTATGATCTATCCCCTCGCCACGTCTGCTTTTGCATGCAAAAAAGGCCGATCCATGGCTCGCGTCGTTCCGCTTCCGGCTCCGGTCCTGCACCAGCAGGCGGGCGCGCGCCTGCGCCAGCTGATCGTCGAAGGCGTGATCGAGCCTGGCCGCAAGCTCAACGAGCGGGCGCTCGCCGAGCAGCTGTGCGTTTCGCGCACGCCGCTGCGCGAGGCGATCCGGATGCTCGCCGCCGAAGGCCTCGTCGAGCTGCTGCCGAACCGCGGTGCGGTCGCTGCGCAGCTCTCGCCGACGGACATCGCCGACACCTTCGAAGTGATCGCCGGCCTCGAGGGGCAGTCCGGCGAGCTCGCTGCCGCGCGCATCACCGACGAAGCGCTCAACGAGATCCGGGCCCTGCATTTCGAGATGCTGGCCACGCACGCGCGGCGTGATCTGCCGACGTACTACCGGCTCAACGCGGCGATCCACAACCACATCAATGCGGCGGCACGCAATCCGGTGCTGACGCAGACGTACCGGACCGTGAATGCGCGCCTGCAGGCCTTGCGCTTCCGCTCCAATTTCGACGAAGCCAAGTGGACGCGCGCCGTGCAGGAGCACGAGCGCATGATCGAGTTGCTCGTCGCCCGCGACGGCGCGCGATTGCGCAAGCTCCTCATCGCGCACCTCGAACACAAGCGCGACGCGGTGCTCGATCAGCTGAGCCGGCTCGCGGACGCGCCCGCCGCGGGGCGGCGCGCATGAATGCGCCGCGTCCCGCACTCGTGACGCGCGACGCCGCGGCGCGCGCCGCGAAGGGCATCGGCCGCCTCGGTGGCCCCGAGGCGGCCCGACTGGCGCAGCAGCTAGCCGCCCAGACACGTGGCGAAGTGCTGTTCGACACCGCTTCGCGCGGCCGGTACGCGACCGATGCATCGATCTACCAGGTCATGCCGGTCGGCGTCTTCGTGCCGCGCGACAACGACGATGTTGCCGCCGCGATCGACATCGCGCGCGCGCTCGGCGCGCCGCTGCTGCCGCGCGGCGCCGGCACCTCGCAGTGCGGGCAGACGACCGGCGCCGCGCTCGTCATCGACACGAGCAAGCACCTGCGCAAGCTTCTCGCTTTCGACAAGGAAAAAATGACGGCCGACGTCGAGCCCGGCCTCGTCCTCGACGCACTGAACGCGCAACTGAAGCCGCACGGCCTCTGGTTTCCCGTCGACGTGTCGACGAGCGCCCAGGCCACGCTCGGCGGCATGGCAGGCAACAACTCGTGCGGCTCGCGCAGCATCGCCTACGGCAACATGGTGCACAACGTGCTCGGCATCGATGCCTGGCTGAGCGACGGCAGTCCGGTGTCGTTCGGCCCGGTTGCCGGGCTCGGCGCGAAGGAGCGCGCCATCGCCGGCTTCGTGCGCGGCCTTGCCGCCGAGAACCGGGCCGAGATCGAAGGCCGCTGGCCCCAGGTGATGCGGCGGGTCGGCGGCTACAACCTCGACATCTTCGAGCCGCAGAGCGAACGTCCGTACACCGCGGATGGCAGCGTCAACCTCGCGCATCTGCTCGTCGGCAGCGAAGGCACGCTCGCCATCACGAAGAGCCTGAAGCTGAAACTCTCGCCGCTGCCGGGCGGCAAGATGCTCGGCGTCGTGAACTTCCCGAGCTTCCACGCCGCCATGGACGCGGCGCAGCACCTGGTCAAGCTCGGGCCGACCGCTGTCGAGCTGGTCGATCGCACGATGATCGATCTGGCGCGGGCGAACCCGGCCTTCCGCGCGACGATCGAAGCAGCGCTGATCGGTGCGCCCGCGGCGATTCTGCTCGTCGAATTCAGCGCTGACGACCCGGCTGCGCTGCGGCGCAGCTTGAAAGATCTCGTCGCGCTGGTCGGCGATCTCGGCCTTCCCGGCGCCGTCGTCGAGCTGCCCGACGAGGCAATGCAGAAAGCACTCTGGGAAGTTCGCAAGGCCGGCCTCAACATCATGATGAGCCTGAAGGGCGACGGCAAGCCGGTCAGCTTCATCGAGGACTGCGCCGTGCCACTCGAGCACCTCGCCGAATACACCGATGCACTGACGGAAGTGTTCGGCCGGCACGGCACGCGCGGTACCTGGTACGCGCATGCCTCGGTCGGCACGCTGCACGTGCGGCCGATCCTCGACATGCGCCGCGATGGCGCCGCGAAGATGCGCGCGATCGCCGAAGAAGCGAGCGAGCTGGTGCGCAGGTTCAAGGGCGCGTACAGCGGCGAGCACGGCGACGGCCTGTGTCGCGGCGAATGGATCGCCTGGCAGTTCGGGCCAAGAATCGACGCGGCGTTGCGCGCGATCAAGAACCATCTCGATCCGATCGGCTTGCTGTGCCCGAAGCGCATCG
>Ga0207927_1001263_pt1 | contig 10887 bp, 7 predicted proteins | sample NGESurdeep072012_2_FD_184456 | JGI IMG/M metagenome (GOLD analysis project Ga0207927, IMG submission 184456) | Arctic peat soil microbial communities from Barrow, Alaska - NGEE Surface sample 210-2 deep-072012 (SPAdes) | ecosystem: Environmental > Terrestrial > Soil > Wetlands > Peat ... | reverse complement strand
ATAGCTCTCAATTGAGCGCTGCAGCTTGAGGAAAACCTCGCTTGTGGCATCTTCTGCGCTCTCCCGTGAGTCCAGCATGTAACGGCACAAGCCGAATACGCGCCGGACATAGAGGCGATAAATCTCCCCCAGCGCCTCGGCATCGTGGCCTTGTGCGCGCTTGATTACGCTCTCCAGATCCGGCCCCTCTAATTGCGTGGCTTTACCCTCGCGGAGCTGCGACCCTTTCGCATTGTTTCTCTTGACGTCCATAAAGCAGTACGCTGCAGATTGAACAAAGTTACACAGATTTTCACGAGCCGCAGCTTTTCCTCCTCGAACCGCGCCAGGCTTTAGGGTCCTCCCTTGCCCTCGATCGATGTGTGGCACATCACTGACATTGATCTGCCAGCGAAGCACCATATCGCTGGAAAGGCAATTGTTCCCACTGGTCCCACAGCCGTGGGAGGAGAACGTAGCACGAATGAGCTTCTGCCCTCTGGATCTGAGTCGCGGACAGAGTTGTAAACTGGAGCAGTCATGGCAATAACACGGAGACGGCGGCTATGAATCCTAAATACAGCTTCAGAAACATAATGATCCGCGCGGTTCGAGAACTCGCAGCGGTCATCTGCATTGGGGCTCTGGTGTCCGGAAATGCGGTAGCGGTACAACCACCGCAGGCTGCAGCCCCAGCCGAGCAGTCCGCGGCCAAAATCCCTGCCGATCAGCTTGATTCGCTGGTGGCGCCGATAGCGCTCTACCCCGATCCACTGCTCAGCCAGGTGCTGGTGGCCTCCACCTATCCTTTGGAGGTCATTCAGTTGCAGCAGTGGCTGGCCCAGAACAAAGGGATGAACGAAAAGGCGCTGGCCGATGCGGTAAAGAAGCAGGACTGGGACCCGAGCATCCAGGGACTAGCTGCCTTGCCCGATGCCGTCAAGCAACTGGCCGACAACATCAAGTGGACGACCGACCTTGGCAACGCCTTTCTCGCGCAGCAGAACGATGTGATGGACGCAGTGCAGCGCATGAGGAAGAAAGCCCAGGGCAATGGAAATCTGAAGTCCTCCGAACAGCAGAAGGTGGAAACGAAAACCGTCGAGAGCCAGCAGGTCATCGTGATCGAGCAGGCCAATCCGCAGGTCGTCTATGTGCCCAGCTACAATCCGACGGTTGTATATGGCGCTCCGATCTATCCGTATCCGCCCATCTATTACCCGCCGCCGGGATACTACGCGGCCGGCATGGCGATTTCTTTCGGCGTCGGCGTCGCCATGGGTGCGATGTGGGGCGGCGGCTGGGGTTACAACTGCGGCTGGGGCGGCAACAACAACATCACCATCAACAACAACAATAACTTCGTCAACAACGGCAACCGGAACAACGTAAACGGCGGGAACCGCGTCAATAGCGGAAACAGCAACTGGCAGCACAACCCGCAGCACCGTGGCGGAGCTCCATATGGCGACAGAGGCACCGCCAACAAGTACGGCGGTACCGCGCGCGGCGACTCCATGCAGTCGCGCCAGAACAACGCCCGCCAGAACCAGGCGCGCCAGCAGCCTGCAGGTGGTGCGGGCAATCGTGGTGCGAGCGGGGGCAACATGAGTTCAAACCGTGGAGCCGGACCCAGTGCAGGTACGGCGAACCGCGGCAACAGTCCGAGCGCCGGTAACATGAGCGCGAAGCGCGGCACCGGTTCGAACAGCGTTGGCAACCAGCAGGTTCGCAACACCCCAAGTTCCACCAACCGCAGCGCGTTCGGTGGTGCCTCCTCCGGCATGAGCGGAAGCCAGGCACGCGCCAGCAGCTCGCGAGGCTCTTCCAGCTACGGTGGGTCTCGCGGCAGTGGCGGCTCCCGTGGCGGTGGCGGCGGCGGAAGGCGGAGGTAGTGATGCGAACCATGATGAGCGAGGAAAAGATGAAATCGAGATTGCTAATTGCGAATAAGCCCTTAACGAGTATCATCCTCGTCCTGGTTGCCCTGTGCTGCGTACTGCCGATGATGAGCGTGGCTCAAGCCCAAACCCAACCTACAACCAAGCCTGCGGCAGCCACCCAGAAGGGCTTCGACACACCGCAGGCGGCAGCCGAGGCGTTGACCAAGGCAGCGGGAGACTTCGACGTTCCGGAGTTGCTGGCGATCCTAGGTCCCGACGGCCACGATCTCGTCGCCTCCGGCGACCAGGTCGAAGACAAGAACAACGCCCAGGCTTTCGCCAAAGAGGCAGCGGCCAAGAACTCCATCCAGATCGCCAAGTCGAATCCCAACCGCGCCACCATCATCGTTGGAGAAGAGGAATGGCCCGCGCCGATTCCGCTCGTCAAGAAGAGTGGCAAGTGGTATTTCAACACCAAGGAAGGGCGTCAGGAAATTCTCTTCCGGCGCATCGGCGAGAACGAACTTAACGCCATCACCGTGTGCCGCGGCTACGTATCAGCGCAAAAGGAATACGCCTCGGACATTCACGACGACTCCGGCGTAAACCAGTACGCGCAGAAAATCATCAGCACGCCCGGCAAGCAGGACGGCTTGTTCTGGAAGAATGCTGATGGAACTCCCGATGGCCCCATTGGCGAAGCGGTGGCCAACGCGCTGGCGGAAGGCTACACCTCAGGCAAGGGTGGATTCCACGGCTATTACTTCAAAATCCTGAAGGGCCAGGGCCCGGCAGCGCCGATGGGTAAGCTGAACTACGTCATCGAAGGCATCATGATTGGCGGCTTTGCCCTGGTTGCCGTGCCTGCCGAATACCGTGTGACGGGCGTAAAGACCTTCATCGTGAGCAACGACGGAATCGTGTACCAAAAAGACCTGGGCCCCGACTCGCTCAAGATCGCGAAGGAGATGGAACTCTACAACCCCGACAAGACGTGGCAGCCGACAGACGACGAGTGGCCGCAGAATGTGGCTACGGCTAACCCCTAGGTGGTGTTGGAATCGACGATGATGGCCACTTGAATCGCATCTGCCTACGCTGATGGTCAGGCTTGCAGCCCTGCTAGCCACTCTTACTTGAATGATTTATCCCGACTGTTCTAGCGAGGGTGGAAGCCATTTTTGATCCAGTTTCGCGTCTCCTTGTCAGGTGAGATCCCTGTGCCAGTTACCAATCGTTTATTCAAGCGTCTATAAGGTCTTAAGTCCTTTTGACCCCGACAACCTGACTTAGCAGCGGGCCGAGTTTCCGCATAGCGAACGTCGGTGCATATCTCGTCTAGTGGTCGCAGGTTTCACGGTGACGCGGAAGTCTACGAAGTAGCGAGATATACGAAAGGCAGGGTCGAGCGGGTATAATTCACCGCCGGGTAAACTACGGAGCATCACCCGACGGGTAGTTGGCTTTCAATGTACAGCTTCGAGAATAAGTTCAGGAATCCGGCGGTGTCATAAGAGTCGGACAAGGAGCAATCTGCATGCGTTTCACCCGAGTGGTCATCGTTGGAATTCTGAGCTTGGCGGCAGCAGCCACGGCCCAAACCGCGGAAGAACTCGTCGCCAAGAACCTTCAGGCCCGCGGCGGAGTCGACAAGATCAAAGCCATCAACACGTTGACGATGACGGGCAAGGCTTACGTCGGGATCGACGCGCAGGTTAGCCAGGAAAACAAGCGGGCCGATATGATTCGTCAGAATTTCACCGTACAGGGTATGACGCAGGTTCAAGCCTACGACGGCAAAGCGGGCTGGCAAATCTCACCGTTCAATGGCCGCAAGGACCCGGAACTCATGGGCGAGGACGACTACCGCGACCTGATGGAGGAAGCCGATATTGACGGACCGCTTGTCGACTATCAGGCCAAGGGTAATAAGGTTGAATACCTCGGGCACGACACGGTTGACGGTGATGATGCCTACGAGCTAAAGGTCACCCTGAAGAACGGCGACATCATTTATTACTACCTCGATCCAGACACCTATCTTGAGATCAAAAAGAGAAAGCAACAGTTCATTCGTGGCTCGGTGCGCGAATCCGAGCTGGACCTCGGTTCGTACAAGCAGGTTGCGGGGGTGTATTACCCGTTTTCCATCGACGCCAGCTCGAAGGACAACCCGGGCGACCATGCGAGATACAGCATCGACAAAATTGAAGCGAATGTCCCGCTGGACGATTCGTTCTTCAAGATGCCTGCCACAAAGAAATAACCCAATAAGTTTTTATTTGGACGTCACGTATTCCGTGGCGACAGTGGTTTGAGAGGACTTCAGAATTATGGCTATTGCATGCTCTGTCCGGAATCGTCTGCGAATCGTTGGTTGCCGCTACGTGTTTTGCCTGGTGGCATTGGCAGTGAGCGCCATGGCGCAAGCGCCTGTCAAGTTTGATTCCGCATCCGTTTCCGGATTGCCGGCGCGCAACATCGGTTCGGCGGTGATGAGCGGACGTATCGCGGCGGTTGACGCGGTACATGACCAGGGACGTTTGACGGTGTTTGCGGGCGCGGCGAGTGGTGGCGTGTGGAAGTCGGTGAATGGCGGCACTACTTTCAGTTCCGTGTTCGACAAGCCGGATGTGCAGTCGATCGGAGCCGTGACCATCGACCCCACGAATTCCAAAGTCGTGTGGGTGGGTACCGGCGAGTCATGGGTCCGCAACAGCGTTTCAGTGGGCGATGGCATCTACAAGTCCACGGACGGCGGCGACAACTGGACCAACATGGGCCTGAAGGATTCCGAACACATCGCCCGCATCCTGGTTGATCCGAAAGACGGCAGCACGGTTTATGCGTGCGCTACTGGCCACCTGTGGAACGACAACAATGAGCGAGGAGTTTATAAGACCACTGACGGAGGCAAATCCTGGATCAAAGTACTTGCGGGCAAGAATGGATCGACTGGCTGCGGCATGCTCAGCATGAGTCCTCTGGAACCCAAGACGCTGTATGCCTCGATGTGGGATTTCCGGCGCCAGGGGTGGACGTTTCGCTCTGGTGGCGAAGGCAGCGGTCTGTTTAAGTCAGTCGACGGCGGCGAGCATTGGACAGAACTGACGGATGCCAACAGCAAGGGCCTTCCGGCAAAGCCTTACGGCCGAATTGCGCTGGCAGTCGCGCCTTCCAATACACAAATTGTGTACGCGATGATCGAGTCGAAAGATAGTGCGCTGTATCGCTCCGACGACGGCGGCAAGAGCTGGTCCAAGCGGGATGCGAGCCAATTCATGGTCTGGCGCCCGTTCTATTTTGCCAACCTGATCGTGGATCCCAAGGACCCGGAAAAGGTGTTTAAACCGGATCTCATCCTTTTATTGAGTGTGAACGGCGGCAAGAGCTTCAGCCCGGTATCTAGCAAGGCGCATGGTGATTTTCACGCGGTCTGGATTGATCCGGAGAACTCGAACGTCGTATATGCGGGCGACGATGGTGGCCTGTGGCGCAGTCAGGATGGCGGAACCCGCTGGATGCACCAGATCAACCTGCCAGTGTCGCAGTTCTACCATGTGAGTGTGGACGACGCCGATCCCTATCACGTTTACGGCGGATTGCAGGACAACAGCGCATGGGTAGGCGATTCGTCCTATCCCGGCGGAGTGACGTACTCCCGTTGGGAAAACATGTATGGCGGCGATGGCTTCTGGATGTTTGAAGACCCCGCCGATCCGGCATACCTCTACGCCGAATCACAGGGCGGAGAAATCGGGCGGGTGAACCGTAACACGCACGAGACGCGGGCAATCATGCCCTATCCGGAATACGGCGAGAAAAAGTTACGCTTCAACTGGAACACCCCTATTCACATGAGCCCCAATGAGAAAGGGACAATTTACATCGGAGCGCAGTTCCTGTTCCGCTCGCGTAATCACGGCCAGTCATGGGAACGCATTTCCCCCGACCTGACGACGAACGATCCTGAAAAACAGAAGCAGGAAGAGTCGGGAGGCATCACCGTCGATAATTCCGCCGCTGAGATGCACACCTCGATCTACTCCATCAGCGAGTCACCGAAGAATGGGCAGATCATTTGGGTAGGCACCGACGACGGAAACCTGCAGATTACTCGCGACGGCGCCAAGACCTGGACCAACGTAGTCAGTTCGGTTGGCGTCCCCAAGTTTTCATGGGTATCCACGGTGGAGGCCAGCCGCTTCGATGATGCCACAGCCTATGTGACATTCGACCGCCATACACTCGGCGACTTGAAGCCGTATTTGTACAAGACGACGGATTATGGAAAGACGTGGAAGGCTCTTCCGGTGCTGGACAGCGGCGTCCGCGGGTATGCGCACGTCATCACGGAAGACACGGTCAAGCCCAACGTATTGTTCCTGGGCACGGAATTCGGGCTCTGGATATCCATCGATGGGGGCGAGCGATGGGCGCAATACCAAGGCAGTGATTTTCCCGCCGTCGCCGTGCGTGACATCGTAGTGCAGCACCGAGCTTCTGACCTGGTACTCGCCACGCATGGCCGTGGCATCTGGATTATCGACGACATCTCGCCGCTGAGGGCTTTAACGCCGGATGTGATGTCACAGACGGCAACGTTTATTTCTCCCCGGCCGGCGGTCGAATACATCGAGGCGAACGGAGGGTGGGCTGAAGGCGATGAGACGTTCGTCGGGCCTTCAAGACCCAACGAAGCGCTGATTACCTACTATCAGAAGGGCCGCCACATTTACGGTGACCTCAAGATCGAGATTTTCGACCAGCAGGGCAAACTACTCGACACGCTCAGCGGGACCAAGCATCGAGGTCTCAATCGAGCGATGTGGCCGATGCGGCTCGACCCTCCAATCGTACCCCCGGCGGCCTCGGCGGCGTTCGGCGCCGCGGAAGGTCCCAAGGTGCTGCCGGGCATCTACACGGTGAAGATGACCAAGGGAGACCAGACCTACACGACACCAATCGAGGTTGTAACCGACCCCCGCGCGAAGTACACGCTGGAGGATCGCAAAGCGCAGTTCGACCTGGCCATGAAGCTCTACGGTATGTTGGAGCACATGAGTTGGGCCGTGGACGCGATCATCGATCTGCGGGACGAAGCCACCCAGCGCGCAGCTAAAGTGCCCGCTTCCGATCCGCTGCACAAGAAGCTGGTGGATCTGGCGGCTTCGTGCGATCAGCTTCGGGCGAAGATCGTGGCTACGAAGGAAGGCGGTGCAATCACCGGAGAAGAGCGCCTTCGTGAATATGTGACCACCGTGTACGGCGACGTTAACAGCTACGACGGCCGTCCGACGAATGCACAGATTGCCCGTACCGATGTGTTAGGCCGTGAACTTGAGGATGTGATCAAGGAGTTCCAGACGCTGACAGCAGGGCAACTCCCGGGTATCAACGCAGGACTAGCGAAACAGAAACCGGATCCAATTCAAGTCATACCCGAGACCGACTGGCAGAAGCAGCATCCCCGGGATGGCCAGGCACAAGCTTCAAGCAAGTCGATGTGGGAAAGGGACTGAGCCGCGAATCGTGTGATGAATCATCAGGGGGAGGGCGCGGTTCGTTTGATGGCACCTCGTCCCCCGATTTTGACACGACTCTTATTTCGAGGGAGTTCGTGACGCTTTAGCTTTGTTCTTTTTCGCGTTCTTGCCAAGCGGGTCGGCGGGCGTGTACTTAAGTTCGGTGGAAAGAATCTTGACCAGTTGCGAAAGCACTCGGGTCCTGGCCCAGTATTTGTCATTTCCTTCGATCAAGGTCCAGGGCGATCCGCTGGTGCTGGTCTTTACCAGCATGTCTTCGACGGCATCCTCGTAGACACTCCATTTTTGTCGATTACGCCAGTCCTCATCAGTCAGCTTCCAGGCTTTATATCCAATGGCTTGTCGCTCCTCGAAGCGGCGAAGCTGTTCCTCACGCGAGATATGGACCCAGAACTTTGCCAGGACGGCGCCGAAATCGCGCAACTGCCGCTCGAACGAGTTGATCTCTTTATAGGCCCGTTTCCATTCGCTTTCCAAGGCGAATCCTTCGACCCGCTCGACCAGCACCCGGCCGTACCACGACCGATCGAATATGGCGATCTGTCCGCGTTCCGGCAGCCGTCGCCAGAAGCGATATAAGTAGTGGCGAGTCTTGTCTTCGCCGTGAGGCGCAGAAATGGGATACACCACGTAGCCTCGTGGATCGAGCTTTTCGGTGATCCGTTTGATGGCGCCGCCCTTGCCCGCGGCATCCCAACCTTCGAAGACGAGGACGACCGGGCGCTTCTGCAGGTACACCTGGTAGCCAAGTTCGCGAAGTTGGATCTGCCGCCGCGATACCTCGCGTACGTAGGATTCGCGATCGAGTTTCCGCGTGAGATCGATGGTCTCGAGCATCAGAGCCCATCCCCACTGAGCGATTCCATGGCCTCTCGCAGCTCTGCGTCTTTCGACAAGTCCACCGAGGACACAGCCGCTGCCGGGGCCTTGTCGCCCAATCGTTTTTCCAATGTGGCGATGATGGTTTCAAAAACCTTCCGGCGTGTGTGCCACTTCGATTTGGCTTCGACGATAGTCCAGGGCGCGTACTCGGACTCGGTCAACTCCAACATTTCCTCGTAGGCTGCAAGGTACTGCTGGTACTTCTTGTGGCGGGCCCAGTCGGCGGGGGTGACGCGCCACGCTTCAAGCGGGTCGGACTGAATCAGCTCGAAGCGTTTTTCCTGCTCCTTCTTGCCGATGTGCAGAAAGAATTTCAGGATTGCCGTCCCGTCGTCAGCCAGCATGCGCTCGAAGTCAAGGATGTCTTGATATGCCTGTCTCCATGCCTTCTCGGGAACCGTGCCTTCAACCCTTTCTTCCAGCACTCTGCCATACCAACTGTGGTCGAAAATCACCATCTCGCCGCGATTGGGTACCTTAAGCCAGAAGCGCCACAACCAGGGGCGTTGCTGCTCGTAGGTGCGCGGCGCAGTGATTGGATAGAGCTTGAAACCACGTGGGTCCAGTCGCTGTGTAAGCGCGGCGATGGTCGTCCCTTTTCCGGAAGCGTCCCAACCTTCGAACATGACGATCGAGGGAACGCCGTTGTCCCAACATGCCTTTTCGAGGTCGTAAAGACGAGTCTGCAGCCCGGGGAGAACGCGTTTGAATTCTTCCCGAGAGAGCTTTTTCTTGAGGTTGATTTTCTCCAACATGGCAGAAACACGATTCTATACAACCAGCGCGCTGACGGCGCTTCATTTATGTCTGGGAGGCCGGGCAGTACAGCATGAGAACAGATCGGGCCAAGTGATTTCCCCTGAGGCACTGCAGGATCAGTCGCCGACTACCCGGACAACTGCCTTCATCTGGTGTAGCTGGCCAGGAGCGACTTCAACAGCGTAGCCAAGCACGTTGCTGGTTTCGATGCAGAGCATTTGCTTCCACTCATCGGCGCCCATGTCGACCATCTCTCTGGCCTTGTCCGCCCAAGGGTTCCACACAACGGTTGTCAGTGAGTTCACTTTCGCGACGGTAAGGCGGCGGTGCAACACAGGGTCGTGCAACTCCACGGAACCAGGAGCGTTGAGGTAAACGCGATCGGTTTCGCTGGCAATGACGACGTCACCCTGCTGGATTCTTTCGCGATATTTGTCGGTCTTGTCGAGGTAGTGAACGCCGTCCAGGCTCTCCACGTGCGCCATCCGCACGTCTCCCACTCTGTGGTAGGCGTGCAGAGCCTCAGTGAAATGCAGGGGAGTGGTGCCGATGTTGTGGAGTTCCAGTTCCAGGCTCAACTCCGCGCCGAAGGTGGCGCGATAGATCAGTTGAAAGTCCGTCGGCCACCAACGTTTCGTGCCTTCGTCACTGCTGGTGGACATGCTGACCGTGACTGCGTCTCCGGAGTATGCAATTGAGTCAAGCTGCCACGACTTGGTGCGGACAAATCCGTGTGCCGGCGCCCTTGGATCATCGGCCTTGTCTCCGAACCATGGGAAGCAGATGGGCACTCCTCCGCGAATCGCGACGCCGCCTTGCCAGCGAGATTGCGAACTGACAAACAGCACTTCTTCTGCTCCCGCGGGCTGCCATGAGGTCACATGGGCACCATGCAGATAAATCTCGCCTAAGGCCGCGGGAGAAGTGATGCGTACCTTTGGCAAGCCGCCATTGCCTGCCACGACTTGGGCAATGCGTGGAATGCCAAAGCGGCGTTCGAGTTCGGTGATTGGAGGTTCGCGTACCATCTGCCCGCTCCATATTAACTTCCCAGGACTCCGTTTGGGACGGCAACAGCGAACACGGCCAGCAACCCCAATTTCTTGCGACGTTCGGCAGGCGTAGGACTCAAAAATTACAGACGCGTAAATCGATCCGAGTCCCAGTCGGAATTGGATCGGACCTGACCGCAGACTGCGTGTCGAATAGTGCGATTTGTGGGATCATGGTTGACTGGGCGCCGAGTGACAAGCCCGGTTGCCCGCGTGGCTCGGGGCTGGTAATTTCGAGGGCACCATGGTGAGGAGGCAATATGAAACCGACGCAATTGTTGCATGACTTGGGACAGAGTCTCTGGCTGGATAACATCACGCGTGACCTGCTGGACAATGGCACGCTGAAATCGTACATCGAGGAGTTCTCGGTGACCGGGCTGACGTCGAATCCGACAATTTTTGACCAGGCAATCAAGAAGAGTACCGCCTACGATCCGGCAATACAGGAGGAGTTGGGCAAGGGCAAGTCAGGGGAAGCGCTGTTCTTTGATCTGGCGTTGGACGATCTTACGCGCGCCGCTGACCTGTTCCGGCCAGCCTACGACCAAACCAAAGGGGTGGATGGATGGGTGTCGCTGGAAGTCTCCCCACTTCTTGCCTATGACACAGCCACGACGCTGGCGGCCGCCAAGGAGCTGTCCGCGCGGGGGGCACGCCCCAATTTGTTTATCAAGATTCCCGGCACGCCAGAAGGATTGCCCGCGATCGAAGAAGCCATCTTTGCGGGGGTCTCGATCAATGTGACTTTGCTGTTCTCGCGGGAGCAGTATCTGGCGGCGGCCG
>Ga0207927_1001262_pt1 | contig 10888 bp, 8 predicted proteins | sample NGESurdeep072012_2_FD_184456 | JGI IMG/M metagenome (GOLD analysis project Ga0207927, IMG submission 184456) | Arctic peat soil microbial communities from Barrow, Alaska - NGEE Surface sample 210-2 deep-072012 (SPAdes) | ecosystem: Environmental > Terrestrial > Soil > Wetlands > Peat ... | reverse complement strand
GAGTTCATGGTCATCACCGTGGTGGCGAATTCTATGAGTTCTGGCACACGATGTTCCATGTCGTCGGTATTGTAGTTGTGGCGGAGCTGGCCGTCATTCCAGAACCGCACGATCAGATCGTTGGGATCCTCGATCTCGTCCGCCGTGGCGATGCACGGGCCGATCGGCGCGAAGGTATCGAACGACTTGCCGAGCCAGCTGGTGAGCGGGTTGGCCGGCCAGGTTTTGCGGCCTTGCTCGCGCGCCGACACGTCGATGATCGCGGTATAACCGAACACCGCGCGCTTCCAGTCCTTCGCCTTCACCATCTTGGCCGGCCCCTTGATCACCAGTGCGAGCTCGGCTTCGTGCATGAACATCCACGGCACGGTAAACTCGGGCAGCATGATGGTGTCGCCGGGCCCGACCACCGCGTCGGGATTTTTCATGAACATGTTGAGCGGGCGCGGCTCGCGCTGAGCATGTTCCCAGTAATTGGCAATGCAGGCGAGAATCTTGCCGGGGCGGGGCAACGGCGGCCGCAGGCGCACTCGATCGAGCGGAACGGCATTGCCTTCACCGGCTAGCTTATCCAGCGCCGGGCGCAGGCGCTCGAACTCGTCGATGATGCCCTGCATGGTCAACTGCGGGGTGTAGCCTTTTTTCACCGCCGCCGAGATGTCGACAATGCCGCGCCCGGTGAGCACTCCGGGCGATATCTCGGCGCCTGGCGCGGTCTGGAACAGCACAAGCTTCACGAATTTCTCCTCCGCGTTCGGCCGCCTCGTTAATGATTTCTTTACCATTAATTAACTGCAAAAAAAGCCGGGCAGGGAATAATCCGCCCGGCCGATACGGACAATGTAATTATGTTCAGAATGTTCTTCTCGCTCAGCGTCAAAGGCGCTTCGTCGCTGGTCCTGCTGGTCGGTCTTGCCTCTTTTGCGCTCGTTTTCGGCGCGCTGATTGTCTTTGCTCCCGTCTGGGCCGCCGCAGTCATCCCCACCATTTCCGAAACGGCACTCACCGCCGTCCTCGCCGCGGTCATTGCCCAGTTTGCGATGAGTCTGACCGGCGCCATGCTCACCCGACGTCAAAGCCGGGAAATCGAGCAGACACGCACCGCTATCGACAGCATGGCACAAGGGCTGTGCATGTTCGACGCCGCGGAGCGGCTGGTGGTGTGCAACGCGCAATACTATAAAATGTATGAATTGACGCCGGCCGACGTAAAACCGGGATCCACGCTGTCTGAGGTGCTGGCGAAACGGGTCGCCAAGGGCACGTTCTCTCGCGATCCGCAGGTATACCGCAAAGAATTTCTGACCGCGGTTGGACTCGGGCGCACCATCGTGCACGAAGTCAAGTCCAAGGGCGGCCATCTTTTGCTGGTCACAAATCATCCCATGAAGGGCGGCGGCTGGATCGGCACGCACGAGGACATCACCGAGCGGCGGCAGGCCGAGCAGCAACGCACGACCATGCAACATCAGGAAGAGCGCCGCGCCGTCATCGAAAACGCGATCTCGGCGTTCCGCGAGCGTGCCGAAAATCTTCTGCGAACGGTGGCCGACAGCGCGGGTGAAATGCGTGCGACGGCGGCGAGCCTGTTCAACGCGTCCGGCCATACATCACAACGCGCCGAAAGCGCGGTGCAGACGTCGAACGAAGCCTCAACCAACGTCGAGACCGCGTCGATTGCCGCCGACGAATTGTCGAGTTCCATCGCGGAGATCGGACGCCGGCTCAACCAGACCACCGAAGTGGTGCGGGTCGCGGTCGATGAAGCACAGGTGACTAATCAGGATATTGGCGCGCTGGCGCAGGGCGCGCGGAAGATCGGCGATGTCACCAAGCTCATCCGCAATATTGCCGGGCAAACCAATCTGCTGGCGCTCAATGCAACCATCGAGGCGGCGCGCGCCGGCGAAGCAGGGCGCGGCTTCGCGGTGGTCGCTGCCGAGGTGAAGTCGCTCGCCGTGCAGACCGCGAAGGCGACCGAGGATATTTCCAGCCAGATCATGGAAGTGCAGAACTCGACCGATAAGGCCGTGGAAGCGATCGGACGGATTGCCCACCGCATGCAGGAGATCGATGAGTATACGGCCGCCGTCGCGGCATCGGTGCAGCAACAGAGCGCAGCGACCAGCGAGATTTCGCAAAACGTAACGAGCGCCGCCGACGGCGCCAAGCTGATCGTCACGGTATTGAGCGAAGTGGCCGGCGCCACCACCGAAACCCAAGAGTCGGCGCAGACCGTGCTCGCTGCATCGGAATCGGTAGAAAAGGCGGCCGCTAATCTGCGCAGCGAAGTCGAAGGTTTCCTCACCAAGGTGGCGGTCTAACTGCGGCGGCTGTAGCTGTGTCGGCTGCCTATGCGGTTAGGACGCGGTCTGCAACAGCGCCAATAGTCCAGCCAGCAAGGCTTTCGGATTCGGCGGGCAGCCGGGAATGTGCAAATCGACCGGCACCACGTCCTTGACGCCGCCGGCGACGGCGTAGCTGCCGGAGAACAACCCGCCGTCGACGGCGCAGGTGCCGATCGCCACCACCCATTTCGGATCGGGCATCGCGTTGTAGGTGCGCAGCAAGGCCTCGCGCATGTTCTTGGTGACCGGGCCGGTCACCGTCAGCACGTCGGCGTGGCGCGGCGAGGCCACGAAGCGCAAGCCGAAACGCTCGAGATCGTAGAACGCGTTGCTGAGCGCATGGATTTCCAGCTCGCAGCCGTTGCAGGAGCCGGCATCGACGTGGCGGATCGACAGCGAACGGCCGAGCCGGGCGCGGGCGGCGCGGTTCACAGCATTAGCCAGCTCGGCGAGGCCGGCCTCGTCGGGCTTAGGCGCCGGCTCGGTGAGCGGGCCGTGGATAAAGCTTTCGAACAGTGCCTTGCGCATTAAAGATCGTGCCCCGAATACGAGCAGTTGAAAGATTTGTTGCAGAGCGGGAAGTCGGCGACGATGTTGCCTTCGATCGCGGCTTCCAAGAGCGGCCATTGGAACCAGGACGCATCGCGCAGGTGGCAGCGCTCGACGCGTCCCTTGCCGTCGAGCCGCAGCCAAATCAGAACATCGCCGCGGAAGGCCTCAGTGAGGCCGAGGCCTTCGCAAATTTTGCCATTAGGTTTGACTGCGGCCTGAATTGTTCCGGCCGGCAGGCGGTTAAGAATCTGCTCGATCAGCGACAGGCTCTGCTCGACCTCGCGAATGCGGATCCACACCCGCGCATTGACGTCGCCGGCGTCCAGGATCGGCACGTCAAACCTGAGGTCGATGTAGGGGGCGTAGCCCGGCGTGCGACGCGCGTCGAATGCGCGGCCCGACGCGCGTCCGACATAACCGCCGGCGCCGAACTGGCGCACGTAGTCGGGCTTCACGATGCCGGTGTTCACGGTGCGGTCCTGCAGCGAGGCGGTATTGTCATAGAGCTCGACCAGGCGCGGAAACATGCGGCGGACTTCGGTGAGCAAGGCTTGCACGTGCGCCGCGCCGTCCGCCGCAATATCGCGCGCGATACCGCCGGGCACGATCGCGTCCATCATCAGCCGGTGACCGAAGCAGGCCTCGGCTGCCCGCAGCGTGCGCTCGCGCAGGATGCCGGTTTGCGCATGCATCAGCGCAAACGAGGCGTCGTTGCAGATGGCGCCGATGTCGCCGAAATGATTGGCCAGGCGCTCGAGCTCGGCCATCAGCGCGCGCAGATAGAGCGCGCGCGGCGGCACCTTCACCTGCAAGGCGGCCTCAGTGGCTTGCGCAAAAGCGAACGCATAAGCGACGGTGCTGTCGCCGGAGGTGCGGGCGGCCAGCTTCGCAGCCTGATCGAGCGTGGCGCCCTGCATCAGGGATTCGATGCCCTTGTGCACATAGCCGAGCCGCTGCTCCAGCCGCACCACATGCTCGCCATTGGCGGTGAAGCGGAAATGCCCCGGCTCGATGATGCCGGCATGCACCGGGCCGACCGGGATTTGGTGCAGGCCCTCGCCTTCCGCTGGCAGGAATTCGTAAGGTTTGGGCTTGCGCGCGGGGGTGCGTTTGCCGAGCGGATGGCGGACGCTCCAGAACCCGAGATCGAGCCAGCTGCGCGTATCGGGCGCGTCGATGGCGTCTAGGCCGAACAGATCGCGGATGGCGCGTTCGAGCCGGATCGCCGGCGGATGGCGCGCGGCGACGCTTGGATATTGTGCGTCCTTGCAGGTATAGCTGAGCACGGCGATATCGTCGAAGTTCTCAGCCATCAGCGCCATGTGCACATCCGGCGCGTCGCCCCAAAGTCCCAGCAGCGTGCAGCGCCCGGCTGCCAGCTGATCGATCGCCTGCCGCCAGTCGTCGTCGGTGACGTTGGCGCGCGGCCACGGCCGGTGCTGCTTGGCCTTTTCGCGATGCGGGATGTTGTCGAGCAAGGCCATCGCGCTATCCCAATAGTCTGGCGACGTTCTGGAAGCCGGTGACCAGCACCGGCGGCATGTAGATGCCCGCCATGAACACGAGGGCGAGATGGGCGAACATCGGCACGTAGGACGCCTGCGCCGGCGCGGTCGGTCCGCGCGGCTCGCCGAACGCGATGGTGTTGAGCCGCAGGAACAATCCGCCGAGCGCGACCAGGATTCCGAACACCAGGATCATCACCAGCCACGGCTGGCGCGCGAAGGTCGAACTCACCACCAAAAACTCACTCATGAAAATGCCGAGCGGCGGCAGCCCGGCGATGGCGACGACGCCGAGCACCAGGCCCCAGCCGAGCACCGGATTGGTCACGGTCAACCCACCCATGTCGGCGATTTTCTGCGTGCCCTTGACCTGCGCGATGTGACCGACCGCGAAGAAGATCGCCGACTTGGTCAGCGAATGCATAGTCATGTGCAGCAGGCCGGCGAAATTGGCGAGCGGACCGCCCATGCCGAAGGCGAACACGATGATGCCCATGTGCTCGATGGAGGAATAGGCGAACATGCGTTTGATGTCGCGGCGCCGGTACAGCATGAAGGCGGCAAACACGCAGGAGATCAGCCCCATTGTGACCATCAGCGGGCCGGGCGCTATCGCAGCCGGATTAAGCGCCAGCAGCATCTTGAAGCGCAGCAGCGCATAGAGCGCGACGTTCAACAGCAGGCCGGATAGTACCGCCGAAATCGGCGTCGGACCTTCCGCATGCGCGTCCGGCAGCCAGGCGTGCAGCGGCGCGAGACCGACTTTGGTGCCGTAGCCGAGCAGCAGGAACACGAAGGCGACATTGAGCAACGCCGGATCGAACTTCGCCGCGTGCGCCACCAGCACGGTCCACACCATGGCTTCGAGGCCTTCGCCGATCACCGGCCGTGCCGCCATGTAGATCAGGATGGTGCCGAACAGCGCCAGCGCGATGCCGACGCTGCCGAGGATGAAATATTTCCAGGCCGCTTCCAGCGCCTCGTGCGTGCGATAGATGCCGACCATCAGCACGGTGGTGAGCGTGGCAAGCTCGATGGCGACCCACATCAGGCCGATATTGTTGGCCACCAACGCGAGGTTCATGCCGAACATCAGCACCTGGTACATGGAATGATAGAAGCGCACGTAAGTTAACTTCAGCCGGCCGATCTCGATCTCGTGGCCGATATAGCTCGCGCTGAACACGCTGGTGGTGAAGGCCACGAAAGTGGTCAGCACGATGAAAACTTTGTTGAGGTCATCCACCAGCAGATAGGGGCCGGACTGCGGCTCGACGACGAAAAGCGACGCGGCGGTTACGAAGCTGAGGAATGCCGCCAGCACATTGAGCCGCGAGGTCAAACGGTAGCCGGGCAAGGCGGCGAGCAGGCACGCCGACAAGGCTGGAATCAGCAGAACGCCGCTGAGCGCATCGATGATCATCGCCGCTCTCCGCGGAAACGGTCGAGCGCCTGCACGTCGACGGTGTCGAAGCGTTCTCGAATCCGGAACAGGAAGATGCCGATGACGATGAAGGCGATCAGCACCGAAAAGGCGATGCTGATCTCGACCACCAGCGGCATGCCCTTGGCGCCGGTCGCCGCCAGCACCAGGCCGTTTTCCAGCGACATGAAGCCGATCACCTGGCTCACGGCGTTTCGCCGTGTCACCATCATCAACAGGCCGAGCAGCACCACCGACAGCGCAAACGCAAGATCCTCGCGCGCCAGCGGATCGGCTTCCGCAGTCACCCGCAGCATCACCACCATGGCGAGTGCGACCAGCCCCATGCCGAGCAGCATGGCCGGGCCCACTCCGACCACGGTTTCGATCTCACGGTGGATGCCGAGACGCACGATGATCCGGTGCAGCGCCACCGGGATGACGATGGCCTTGAACACCAGCGCGATCAGCGCCGTCAGATAAAGATGCGGCGCATCCTGGATGAAGGCCTGCCAGGCGACCGATGCGGCCAGGACCAAGGCATGCAACGCGAAGATATTGAGCAGCGCATAGAGCCGGTCCTGATAGAGCTGCATGAAGCTCACCAGCACCAGCGAGCCGGCCAGCATATGAGCGACGTCGAAGGAGATGCCACGCATTCTCTAAAGGCTCCGCGAGACAAACATCAGCAAGGTGGCGAGCAGGCCGAGCATCAGCGCCGCGCCCAGGAATGCCGGCACCCTGAACACGCGCATTTTGGAGATCGCGGTCTCGAACACGGCCAGCAGGAAGCCGCCGACCGCGAGCTTCGCCAGGTATGTGACTACGCCGATGGCGTGCGCCTGCGCGCTGGCGTCGGGTCCGGCGATGCCCCACGGCGCGAACAGGCAGCCGATCAGCGAGATATAGAGCAGCAGTTTGAGTTCGGACGACAGATCGATCAGCGCGAGGTGGCGGCCGGAATATTCCAACACCATCGCCTCGTGCACCATGGTGAGCTCGAGATGGGTTGCCGGGTTGTCGATCGGGATGCGCGCGTTCTCGGCGATCGCCACGATGATCAGCGCGAGCAGCGCAAGGCCAAGCGAAACCCGCAGGCCCTCTTCGCCCGACAGCATGTAGGCGGCCATGGTCGAGAGCTGAGTGGAGCCGGCGATCAGCGCCAGCGTAAACACGATCATCAGCATCGCGGGTTCCGCCAGCGAGGCGATCATCACCTCGCGGCTCGAGCCGATGCCGCCGAAGCTGGTGCCGACGTCGAGTCCGGCGAGCGCCAGGAAGAAGCGCGCGCTGCCGAGCAGCGCGATGATGGCGATCAGATCCGCCGACCAGGAGAACATCAGACCGCTGCCGAAGGTCGGCACCAGCGAGGCCGCCACCCAGGTGCCGGCGACGACAATGTAGGGAATGACGCGGAACAGCCATGACGCGCTTTCCGCCAGCACCACATCCTTGCGCATCAGCCGGATCAGATCGAGGTAGGGCTGTAGCAGCGGCGGACCCTGCCGGCGCAACAGGCGCGCCTTCACCTTGCGCACGAAGCCGGTGAGCAGCGGGCTGAGCAGCAGCACCAGCAGCATCTGCGCGCCTTGCAAGGCGAAATCGCGGATCATCACTGCCATATCGCGAGCACCAGCAGGAGGATCACCAGCGCCGTGAACACCAGCGAGAGATATTGGCGGATGGTGAGAAATTGCAGGTAATTGAGCTTTTCGGCAGCGTAGCCGATGGCCTCGGCGACCGGCGCGTAAGCTGCGTCCCAGATCAGATCGCGCAACTCGACCGTCAGGCGCGCGGGCGTCGTTGCGCCCGGCGGCGGAATCTCGCCGATCTCGCGCGCGCGGAACACGGATGTGCCGTAGACGCGGCGGATTGGCTGGGCGAAGCTCGACGCCGTATATTGCGTCGCCGGGCTCGGGTCCGGATAGCCGCAATCCCAGGCCGGTCCGCGCCGCAGTTTATCGGAGGCCAGCCGATGAATGGCAAAGGCCGCGGTCGAGCCGGCTAGCAGCACGAAGATGAAAACCAGCAGTCCATTATAGGAGCTGCGGCTTTCGGCGATCGGCACGATCGAAAGCCACTCCACGCCGGCCTGATGCGGCATGCTGACGCCGACCAGGCTCTTGGTCACCGGCGCCAGCGCGTCGATGAAGAAGCCCGGCACGATGCCGGCGACCAGGCAGATCGCGGCGAGGAAGAACATCGCGGCCAGCGAGTTACTGTCGGTCTCTTTCGCGTTCGCGGCGGCCGGCGTGCGGGCGCGCCCGAGGAAACTCACGCCGAACGCCTTGACGAAGCAGGCGGCGGCGAGCGCCGCCGACAATGCCAGCAGCGCGCCGACGGCGGGCACCAGGAATTTTAATCCCCATGACGGCAATTGCGGGCTGAGCAGGATGGCTTGGAAAGTCAGCCATTCGGAGACGAAGCCGTTGAGCGGCGGCAGCGCCGAAATCGCCACGCAGCCGACCAGGAACACGAAAGCCGTCTGCGGCATGCGGTGGATCAGCCCGCCGAGATGCTCCATGTCGCGTTCGCCGGTGGCGTTGAGCACCGCGCCGGCGCCGAAGAACAGCAGGCTCTTGAAGACGGAATGGTTGAACACATGCAACAGGCCGGCGGTGAGCGCCAGCGCCGCGGCTAAAGGCATGCCCTCCGCCTTGAACGCCAGCGCGAGGCCAAGCCCGATATAGATGATGCCGATATTCTCCACCGTGTGATAGGCGAGCAGTCGTTTGAGATCGTGCTGCATCAGCGCGTAGAGCACGCCCATGACCGCGGTGATGCCGCCGACGGCGAGCACAGCCATGCTCCACCACCAGTCCGGCGGTCCCAGCAGGTCGAACACGATACGTACCAAGCCGTAGACCGCGACCTTGGTCATCACGCCGCTCATCAGCGCGGAGACATGGCTGGGCGCGGCCGGGTGCGCAAGCGGCAGCCAGGCATGCAGCGGCACCACGCCGGCCTTGGAGCCGGCGCCGACGATCGTGAGCACGAGCACCAAAGCGGCAAGCGCCGCGGAAGGATGCAAAGCACGCATGGCGTCGAAGGCATAATTGCCGTCGGCGCCGGCGAGCAGGCCGAAGGCGAGCAGCAACGCGAGGGTGCCAAAGCTCGCCATCAGCAGATAGACATAACCCGCCCGCAGGTTCTCGCGCACCTCATGATGCGAGATCACCAGCGCCCAGGAGGTGAGCGACATGAATTCCCACGACACCAGGAAGCTGAAGGCATCGTCCGCCATGACCACGAGATTCATGGCGGCGAGATAGGCGGGATAGAACGGCAGCACGCGTTGCGGGGAGTGCTCGTGACGGCCATAGCCGAGCGCGAACAGGCTCGCCGAAGCGCCGCCAAGATTGACCACCACCAGGAAAAATGCCGCCAGCGCGTCGATGCGGAAATGCGCGCCCAGCCAGGGCAGGCCGAGCGGCAGCGTCACGGTGGAGGACGGGTCGGAGTATCCGAATAGGCTCAGCAGCGCGATCATGCCTAGTGTCAACGTGATCATCAGGCTTGCGCCATAAACCACGCTGGTGCCGCGCGGCGAGACGCCGAGCGCGATCGCGACCGGGGCCAAGACCACCAGCGCCGCCACGCCGTAAAGCGCGTAGACGACCATCATTTGAGCCGCACCCCGCGGCCGCCGCCGCTGCTCAATGCGCCTTCGCCGATCAATTCGATGCCGCCGGCGGCGAGCGCATCGACCAGCTTCATCAGCGAGTCGACATTGCCGCGCACCACGCCGTCGCAGGATTCCATGCGCTGGATGGTCGGCAGCGACAGGCCCGACGCTTGCGCCAATTCGCGCTGGTCGAGGCCGAGCAGCGCCCTGGCTGCCCGCATTTGCGTGCCGGTTATCATGTTTTAGACATCAGTATAGATACATAGGATGTAGTTCTTGATGCATACTGCGGCTAAAGGCTGGATTCAAGGGCCTTGCGGGAGGCTGTGATTAAGGCCGCTTCTTGGCCTTCAGCCGCTGGTCGAGCCGGCCCATGTCGACCACCATGCGCTCATGGGTGCCGTTGCCGATCTCCTCGGTTTCGTCGCGCGCATTCACCTTGAATTCGATGTGGCGGCCGTCGACCTTGGTCACCTCGGCCACGGCGGTCACCTGATGGCCGACCGGCGTCGCCGCCAGATGGCGGACATTGACGCCGGTGCCGACCGCGCTCTCGCCCGCATCGAGATAGTCGCGCACCGCGTTGAGCGCGGCGTTCTCCATGGCGGTCACCATCATCGGCGTGGCGAACACCTGCGGCAGGCTTACGTCCTTGAACTGATTGGCGAGATGCGCGGGCGTCACGCGCAGCGTGTAGGTCCCCTTCGCTCCCACCGGAATCGGGCGCATCGGTCAACTCCCTGCTTGATGAACGTGATTGATCGCCGGCGCCAGGACGACCAGGATGATGCCGCAGATCGCGATCGGCGCAAATGCAAAGCTGGCGATGCCGCTCAGATCCCAGGCCAGGCCGCTGATCACCGGCACGATCACCGCGCAGCTATAGCTGATGGTGAACATGGCGGCGGTGACGCGATGCACGTCATCCGGCGCGCTCAGCAAGGGCGGCAGCGCCAGGATCAGAATGAGGATCGCTGAGGCGGCAAAGCCCTGCACCGTGGCCGCCGCCACGATCCAGGCGCCGGAACCGAACACGATCCCGCCGGTCGCGATCACGCAGAGCAGCCCGCAAGCGACGTAAGGCCACGCCTTGCGCTCCAGGCGGCCGGCGATCGCGAGCAACAGGAACGATGCCGGCACCTGGCCGGCATTTAGTCCGGATAGCCCCGCGCTGATCCATTCGCTCTGTCCGTTGCTTCTGAGGTAATCCGGCAGGAAGGCGTTGGTCGCGAAATAGGTGGCGTTGATGGTGCCGAGCATTATGCCGAGCCGCCAAATCAGCGGATTGTTCCAGTCCGGCCACCAGCGGCGGCGCGCAGCGGATGCCAGTCCATTAGCCGATACCGGCGCCAGTGCCAGCACCAGGGCGGCGATAACGGCGACTGGCACGCTCCAGACCACGAAGCCCCATTGCCAGCTTCCGCCGACCAGTGGC
>Ga0207927_1001255_pt1 | contig 10906 bp, 8 predicted proteins | sample NGESurdeep072012_2_FD_184456 | JGI IMG/M metagenome (GOLD analysis project Ga0207927, IMG submission 184456) | Arctic peat soil microbial communities from Barrow, Alaska - NGEE Surface sample 210-2 deep-072012 (SPAdes) | ecosystem: Environmental > Terrestrial > Soil > Wetlands > Peat ... | reverse complement strand
GAGTTTCCCGAGGGCTGGGCATTATCCACGACCACACCAGCGAATAGCCCATGAGGTTCCCATTTTGGGAAACACGTCCCAGGCCGCGGTCCACGCATCAAAATAAGTGGTGACGAGCCCTCCTGCGGGTGTAAACTCGTCGCGGTTGGTCACCTAAGGTCACACGACCTTGTGATAAGCCAGATCAGGCGGTATCCGCGATTGCGGAACTGTACTGGAGGACATTGTGAGCATCACCACCGGCGACTTCCGCTCGAAAGTCACCTCTTATACCCTTCTCGACAAAAAACAGAAACGCGAACCCATCACCTGTCTGACGGCCTACGACTACGCCAGCGCGCGTCTGGTCGATGAAGCGGGTATCGACATGGTCCTGGTCGGCGACTCGCTCGGCATGGTCATGCTGGGTTACGACAACACACTTCCGGTGACCGTCGAGGAGATGTTGCACCACACGCGGGCCGTGCGCCGCGGGGTGAAGCGCGCCTTCCTGGTTACGGACATGCCCTTCGCTTCGTATCACGTGAGTGGCGAGGAAAGCATCCGCAACGCCGCCCGGTTTATCAAGGATGGGGCTGAGGCGGTCAAGATTGAAGGCGGCGAGAAGCGTGCTCAGCTGGTGGAACGGTTGGTGGATGCGGAGATTCCCGTCGTCGGACACATTGGACTGACACCGCAATCCCTTCACGCTATGGGCGGCTATAAGGTGCAGGGCAAGACGCTGAAAGCCGTGGAGCAACTCATGCATGACGCGCTCGCGTTGGAGCGCTGCGGTGCGTGTTGCGTGGTGCTCGAAGGTATCCCGCGCGAAGTAGCGGCGCTGATCACGCAGGAGATCGAAATCCCAACGATCGGGATCGGCGCCGGCCCCGACTGCGATGGCCAGGTCCTGGTTTTCCATGATGTGTTGGGGCTGACGTTCGCTCCGCCGGCGAAGTTCGTTCGGCGTTATGCCGATTTAAGCTCCACGATCACCAGCGCCGTGCAAGCCTTCAAGAATGACGTGAAGTCGGGGAGCTATCCCTCCGACGAGGAGTCGTATCACTTGCCCAAGGACACACTCTCGACCCTGCAGGCTATTGCGGACCGTAAGCGCGCCATGCAAGTCTAGGAGCATGCAGGTTCCGTGCCGGAAGTGGTTGCTGCTGGCGTTGTCGTCGGTGCTGTGTACGATGGCCAGCGCGCAGACAGCGGCAAAACCAACACCCAAAGCGCTTCCCTTAAAGAAATACTGTCACGCCGAGGGAAGTTTTTGCTTCAAGTATCCCGCTTCATGGAGCGTGCTGGGCGAGGTCTTCGACGGCAACGGCGTGGTGGTCGCTCCGACGCAGAAACAGGAACGCGAGTACTGGGACGAAGTCACGGCAGCGCTGGTGATTCCGCCTCCGCAAGGCGCAGGAGACGCGGTTACGGCCGATCAGGCCATCGAGCAAGCGGTCGCGCGTGTGCGCGAAGGTGGCCAGAGCTTCGAAACCCTCGAACGTCAACGGCGCAGGGTCGATGGCATGCCCGCGCAGCTGGTGAGACTGCACTACGTCGAAAAGCCCAGTGGGCGAGAGTGGATTGAAGAGCTGGTTTTTATTGAAGGGCCCGACGCGGAAATTTACTCGGTGGCCTTGAAATGCGCGCCGGCGTCGCTGGTCCGAATGGAGCCAATATTTTCGCGCATCGTGGATAGCTGGAACTTGCCGGAGGCCGCGCCTGCAACCGACGCGTCTGACGCTCCGGCTTCGCCAGCTAAGAGCGCTCCACCCAAGGCTTCCACATCTCCAAAATTTTAAATGTCGGGAGAGCACATTGCAGCAGATCGAAACCATCATCGGGATGAAGACCGCGTGCCGCAGCCTGTCGCGGTTGCGCAAGCGGTTGGGCTTTGTGCCAACCATGGGCGCCCTGCACGCGGGGCATCTGTTATTGGTGCGGGAATCCAAGTCGCAGTGCGACGTGACCGCGGTGTCGATCTTCGTCAACCCGCTGCAGTTCGGACCCACCGAAGATTTCGCGAAGTATCCCCGCACGCTCGAACGCGATGCCACGATGTTGCAGGAACAGGGCGTGGACTTGCTGTTCGTTCCATCGGTTGCCGAGATGTATCCAGCGGACGCCAAGACCAACGTGGAAGTTGTCGACCTCAGCAGTAGGCTCGATGGCGCATCGCGTCCCGGCCATTTCCGAGGGGTCACTACCGTGGTTTGCAAGCTCTTCGAGATCGTTCGCCCCGATCGCGCATTCTTCGGGCAGAAGGACGCAGCGCAAGTGGCGGTGCTGCGCAAAATGGTCCGCGACCTCGATATGGATGTGGAGATCGTGGTGTGCCCCATCGTGCGCGAGCCCGACGGGCTGGCCATGAGTTCGCGCAACGCGTATCTGAACCCCGCACGGCGTCAGCAAGCCTTGGTGTTAAGCCGCTCCCTGCAGCAGGTGAAGTCGGCTGTCGGTGTGGGTGAGCGGGACGCCCAGAAACTAGCCGAGATCGGCATGCGGATAATTGCCGCGGAACCCGGCGCTAAGCTCGACTACTTCGCGATTGTCGATGCCGACACGCTGGAGCCGGTAGCTACTGTGTCTCGCGGCACATTGGTCGCTGTAGCGGCTTGGGTAGGGACGACACGGCTGATTGACAACATTCTGCTGTAGCGCCGCGCCGCTATAACGCGGCTCGCGACCAGCGCTTCCATCCCGAAATCCATGCTCCCGCCAACAGCAGCACAATCGGATAACACTCCAGTGTGTAACGCGGTTCAGGATTTTCGAGCGTCCCTAGAAAGGCCGAGCGCAGCAACACAAAAAGCAGCATCAGCGCGAGAAAGCGTGGCCGGGGACCGCGAATGACACCCATTACGGCAGTCGCTATGAACAGCAGGTTGATCGCGCCCCAGATTGTTGCCAGCACGCAATCCTGGGTGTCGTCGGCGTATTCCCACCAGCGCGAATTCAGTGGGAGCATTTCCGTCCGCGGACGGAGCCACATATCGGTAATTCGCCATGCAGGTAGCCAGACGTAATAGCGTACGGGGTGGCGCTGGATCCGCTGCCGCGCCAACTGGGCAAAGCGATCATTCAACTCTGGTCCCACAAAGTGGGACTTTGCGTAGTCGTCGAAGATGGCCTGAGTCTGCTCCCCCTCCGGCTCGTCATCGATGGCGCGCGAGGGTAGCAGGCTGGGGTCGACGTCACTGCCCGGAATCTGCCAGTAAATTTCCTCAGTCGAGGCGTAATCCACGATCCACGTACGCACCCAGCGATCGAAACCATCGGGAACGAACTCGTCGGGATCATTGGCGTAGCGGGGAGCGAGCGGTTCGAACTTGTGGAATTGGCGCCAGTTGCGCACTGTCCAGGGAACCAGGGGCGCGAGGGAGATCACGAGCACCAGCGTTCCCGCCCAGAAGAGCTGCGTCCGCTGAGGCGGTCTTTGCCACATGCGCCACAACAGAAACAGGCCAATGGCCGCGAGCAGGATGCCGCCGTCAGGGCGCAATTGAACGCCTGCCGAGACCGTCAGGCCGCAACAGATCCATGCTTTCCACGACGGCGACCCATCCTCGAGGTGCATGAATCCCGCGATGGCAGCATCCAGGGCGGCAGCAGTAAAAAAGATGCTGAGAGTTTCGGCCAGAGGCGCGACCGTGTAGTTTGCGGTGAAGGGGCAAACCGCCGCCATCGCAAATGCGAACTGAGCGGCCCGAGTCGACACCGTCCGCCGCGCCAAGTCGGCGATGACAAAACAACCGGCAATGTCAACGACGATTTGGACGAGCAAGACGGCGTGATAGTGCTCGCGTCCGAAGAGAGTGAAACACAACGCCAGAAAAGCCGGATACCCGGGCAGGCGGATCCACGTCGGGCGCACCCCCTCGGCGTGAGTCAGACCGAAGATGCCGTGGTCGAGCCAGTTGCGGGCGATGTCCCCGTAGATCAGCGAATCGCCGGTAACGTGCGGGAAGCGAAAATAGAACACCAAGCGCAGCGCCAGCGCGGCCAGCGTGAACACCACAAACCACTTGCGATGTTCGAGCAACACACGCCACAACGGCAGGGGCTCGACCGTCACCGTCGAATTGCTCTCAGGTTCACGCACGTGGCGAATATAGCATCCGTAGGTCGCTCTTCCGGACAGCTCAGGCCCTGCAGACCGCCCAACAGACATGCTGACGCGGGAACCGAGAGGTTTCGCCGCCAATCGGGTTTAAACAAGGTGAGAAGCGAGGATCTCCCAGCCGCAATTCGATCCTGTTGCCCTGACTTCTCCATGCAGCTACGATAGAGTCGCCCCCGCATAATGCCCAGTCAGAAACCAATCTTCTTCGATCCCGAAGGCAAACGCTGGCGCCGTCTGCGGATGGTCCTCGACAGCAGCGTAATCCTGGTCACGTTGCTGGTGGTGTTTTTTGTCGTAACGATTTTTCGTGGATCGTCCGTGCCGGGGGTAAGCCTTCCTGAAGTCAAGAAGCCCTTCCACGCCGTGAAGGAACCGAAAAAAGCCAAGACCCTGCGCGGCTCCAACCAGCACCCTGCAGGAAAACAACCCCTCACGCCAGCAGTTTTGAACTCTCTGGAAGGCATACGTGGCGCCTTCTATGTGCAATGGGACGCCGCCAGTTTCGCCTCGCTGAAGGAGTATTTCCCCCAGATCGACCTGCTGTTCCCCGAATGGCTGCACGCTTTGACGGCTGATGGGCGCCTGCAGTCCGTCACAGAAACCAATGTGTTGTTCGACCTGATGGACGACAAGGGCAAGCCGCGTCCGGTTGACGACAAGGTCATGCCGTTCCTCAAGTCCGAGAAGGCGCGCATGGATGTTCTGCCACTGGTCAACAACTTCGATCCCATCAGCAATCAGTGGCAGCCGGACGTCACCGCCAAATTCCTGGCCGATCCGGCAGCGCGTCAACGCTTCCGCAACGAACTGATGACCTTTCTCGCGACCGACCAGTACCGGGGAATCACGCTCGACATCGAGGCTTTTCCGGAGACTTCGCGCGGTGACTACAAGACCTTGGTGCAGGAGCTGTACAGCGATTTGCAAGCCAAGGGCCTCAAGCTCTATATCGCTGTTCCGGTGAACGACAAGCAGTTCGACTACAGCGCCGTTGCGCAGTCTGCTGACGGCATCATCCTGATGAACTATGACCAGCACTATCCAGGTGGGACGCCCGGAGCCGTCGCCGGTCAGGATTGGTTCGTGAAAAACTTAGAGGATGCGCTGACCGTCATACCACGCGAGAAGATCATTGCGGCTATCGGCAACTACGGATACGACTGGGCAAAGAAGCCCGGCCAGAAGAAAGGCACGCCACCTGAGGCCGTCCATAACGTTTCGGTCCAGGATGCGTGGCTCGAAGCCGAAGAAGCCGAAACCGACGTGGAGTTCGATGATGACGAAATGAATCCTCACATCGCCTACCTCGACGATAACAACATCCGTCACGATGTGTGGTTTCTTGATGGCGTGACCGCGTTGAACCAGATGCGGGCCGCACAATCGCTGGGTATCGATACATTCGCCCTTTGGCGGCTAGGTTCGGAGGACCGCTCGCTCTGGGCAGTATGGGACAAGCCGGGAGAAGCGGGAGCCACCTTCAAGCTCAACGTTGTTCCTCCCGGTCAGGACGTCGACATCGAAGGTCAGGGCGAAATTCTGCACATCCAAACCGAGCCGTCCTCCGGCGAACGCCAGATCACCGTCGATCCCGCCACCAACCTCGTTGCGGACGAGATATTCAAGACCATGCCGAAGCCGTACACGGTGGACATGTATGGCAGTTCGCCCAAGAAAATTGCGATAACCTTCGACGACGGTCCCGATCCGCAGTGGACTCCCAAGATTCTCGACGTCCTGAAAGAGAAAGGCGTCAAAGCGACCTTTTTCCTGATCGGCGTGGAGGCAGAGGATAATCCCACCCTCACCAAGCGGATTTACGCCGAGGGCCACGAGATCGGGAACCATACCTTCACGCATCCCGATATCAGCAACATTTCCAATCGTCATTTTGAAGTGGAGCTGAACCTGACGGAGCGCTTCTTCGAGGGCAAGCTCGGCGTGAAGCCCGTGCTGTTCCGGCCGCCCTACTCCATCGACCAGGAACCCGATACCGCCGACCAGGTGCGACCCCTAGAATTGTCACAGCAACTGGGATATATCACCGTTGGTGACAAGGTTGACCCCAACGACTGGCGCGATAATCCCCGACGGCCGGCGGATGAGATTGTGGCCGATGTCTTCAAAAATCTGCCCCCATGCGCGCCTGGCAACTTGACTTGTGGAAACATTATTTTGTTGCACGACGGGGGCGGAAACCGTAGCGAGACTTTGAAGGCGTTACCGCAAATCATCGACGGCCTGCGGCAGCGCGGCTACGACATTGTGCCGGTGTCCAGCCTGCTCGACAAGACCCGGGCCGATGTCATGCCGCCGATTTCCGCCAACGAACGATGGGCTTCGTGGATCGACGGCTTGAATTTCTCGCTGTTTTCGTTGATCTCGTCTTTCGTCATCTTTGTGTTCTTCGTAGGCGACGTGCTGATGAGCGCGCGGCTGGTGCTGGTTGGTACGTTGGCTTGCTCTGACCGCTTCCGCCGCCGCAACGCTATCGTCGACCCCAACTACAGGCCCAACGTGGCGGTATTGATTCCGGCCTATAACGAGGAAAAGGTCATCGAACGCACGGTCCGGGCAGTGCTGGAGTCGGACTATCCCAACCTGCGGGCAATCGTCATCGACGATGGATCCAAAGACCGGACGGCGGAAGTGACGCGCGAGGCGTTCCAGAAGGAAATCGCCGACGGCCGGGTGACGGTACTGACGAAGCCCAACTCCGGCAAGGCCGATGCGCTGAATTTTGCGCTGGAGCACGTAACGGAAGAGTTGTTCGTCGGCATTGACGCAGACACGATCATCGCGCCCGACGCAATCTCACGTCTGGTGCCGCACTTCCGCGATTCCAGGGTGGCCGCGATGGCCGGCAATGCCAAGGTCGGGAATCGGGTCAACTTGTGGACGCGCTGGCAGGCGTTGGAATACATCACCAGCCAGAACTTCGAGCGACGCGCCTTGAATACCTTGAATGCGGTCAGCGTGGTTCCGGGAGCGATCGGGGCGTGGCGTACTGCCGATGTGCGTGCCGCCGGTGGCTACCACCACGACACCGTCGCTGAGGACGCCGACCTCACCATGGCCCTGCTGCAAGCGGGATATCGCGTGAACTACGAGGACCGCGCGCTCGCCTACACCGAAGCTCCCACAACAGCCAACGGACTCATGCGGCAGCGCTTCCGCTGGTCGTTTGGCATCATGCAGGCCGTGTACAAACACCGGGCCGCGGTGAAACAAAAGGGGGCCCTGGGATGGGTCGCGCTGCCCAACATGGTCATCTTCCAGATCCTTCTGCCGCTGGTGTCGCCCTTCATCGACATCATGTTCGTGGTTGGCGCGATCTCGTATTTTGTCAATAAGTCCTTCCATCCTGAGTCCGCGAATCCAGCCGATTTCCATCGGCTGGTGGTCTATTTCGCGCTCTTCATGGTCATTGATTTCATCACTTCGATGATTGCGTTCGCCCTGGAGCGCCAGCAGCCGGGACGCAAGCGCGATTTCCTACTGCTGGGCCACGTCTGGCTGCAGCGTTTTGCCTATCGTCAATTGTTTTCGATTGTGTTGTTCAAGACGATCAAACGGGCCTTCGAGGGCGGATCGTTTGCGTGGGACAAGCTCGAACGCACAGCCACGGTCAGACAACCGGAAGCAGCGGGACGCCAGGCTCGTTAGCATTACGCTTCGCTACGACACGCTGGACTGAGTTGGTACACTGTTGCCGACATGTTCCGCACGAAATTTGTCATCCTGTTGGTCGTCCTTCTGGTCGCGACGGCGGCCTTCGGCTCTGCCTATCAGGCCTCGCCCAAGCTGTTGGTGATCCTCATCATCGACCAGTTTCGCGGAGACTATCTCGAGCGTTATCACGATGAGTTCGGTCCCAGCGGATTTCGTACGTTCACCGATCGCGGCGCCTATTTTCCTGCCTGTTATTACGATTACGCCAACACCCGCACAGCTCCGGGACATGCCACCATCGGTACCGGCACTTACACCTCGGGACACGGAATCTTCTCCAATGAGTGGTGGGTGCCTGCAAGTAAGAAGGTACTCAGCAGCGTGGACGACGAATCCACCAAGATCGTCGGCGCTGAAGGGGACGGCATGGGCGCATCGCCGCACAATCTACTCGCTGACACGTTGGGCGACGAGCTACGCCTGGCGACCCAGGGAAACTCGCGGGTATTTGGAATCGCGTTGAAAGATCGCGCGGCGATTCTTCCCACGGGATTCAGCGCCAACGGCGCATACTGGATCGACAAAACGAGTGGAGCCTGGGTGACTTCCACCTACTACGTGACTGAGGCTCCGCACTGGTTGACGAACTTCAACAGCCAGAAGCATGCCCAGCGATACCTCAATCTCGACTGGAAAGATGCTAACGGCGAGGTGCTGGGTTCGACCGCTCCGCATGACGGGCCCGACGGTAAGCCAATTGACTATTACGAACTTGTTGGCCGGACGCCCTACGCGAATGACTACCAATTCGAATTCGCGCGCGAACTGATCCAGCAGGAAAAGCTGGGACAGGGTACCGTGACCGATCTGCTGGTAATCAGTCTCTCGGCCAACGACCTCACGGGACATGCGTATGGCCCGGATTCTCCTCAGATGCACGCCATGGCGCTTGCGCTCGATCGCCAGGTCAGCGAGTTCCTCGGTTTTCTGCAGCAGCAATACGGGAACCGCTTCTGGATCGCGCTTACCGCCGACCACGGAGTGGCGCCTACCAACGCCACCAGCCTCAGCCTGCGCATTCCCGCCGGTGTGGTCGCAAACAAGGACCTCAAGACCGAGCTGAACAAGAGAGTAAGTGGCATGCTGCACAAGTCCGGCGAGTACGTCCGCTCGGCTTCGTTTCCGATCGTCTTCCTGAACAGTGACGCATTCGACGAAAAGGTCAGCGAGGCCGACGCCGAAACCTATGTTGCCCAAGCTATGCGCGACATGAAGTTCATCACGGCCTACACGAAGGACCAGCTGGCATCTGGCGAAGTTGCTGCGTCACCCCAGGGCCGCATGTTTGCCAACAGCTATTCGCCCTATGGTGGATGGTGGGTGATGGGTTTGCCCCCACCGTTCACTTTGTCGGCGAAGGACGTGGCGGACCACGGGGTTGCCTATAGTTACGACCAGCACGTTCCGCTGGCGTTTTACGGTGCGCCATTCAAACCCGGTGTCTATCGCGACCAGGTTGAACCCATCGATCTGGCTCCAACCCTGGCTGTCCTTCTCGGCATCAATAAGCCGACAAGCTCGACGGGTCACGTACTAACCCAGGCACTCAGCTCTCGCGGCGAGGTCGCCAGTCCGCCGCCGGCGGTCGTAAAACCTCGGAGCGCGCAAGAATCCCGTCCATGACACCTACTTCCAAGTCCGCGCTGGACATGAGTGTGAACGTGGCCGGCATTGTGCTGAAGAATCCCATCATCGCGGCCAGTGGCACGTTTGGATACGGCATCGAGTTCGAAGATGTCGTGACCCTGGAGCGGTTGGGCGGATTCGTGGTGAAGGGCCTGTCGCGTGAGCCCATGCCCGGCAACCCTCCTCCGCGACTGTTTGAAACCGCCGCCGGAATGTTGAATGCGATTGGTCTGCAGAACGTCGGAGTCGGGGCCTTCCTCAGCGAAAAGCTGCCGCTGCTTCGCAAGATCAGCAATATCGTGTTCTTCTGCAATGTCTTTGGACACTCGCAGGAAGATTACGAATACGTGGTACAGATGTTGAATGGGGAAGAAGGCATCCACGGCTACGAGCTGAATGTCTCTTGTCCCAACACGAAGTGCGGCGGTATCACCTTTGGCAGCGATCCGAAAATGCTCTACGACGTCGTCAGCGCAGTTAAGAAGATCGCCACACGGCCCTTGATCGTGAAGCTGTCGCCCAATGTCACCAGCATTCCCGAGATGGCTCGCGTTGCGGAAGACGCGGGAGCTGATGCGATCTCGCTGGTGAATACCTTCGTCGCTATGGCTATTGACGCGGAAACCCGCCGGCCGCGCATTTCGAACGTCACCGCCGGCCTGTCAGGACCGGCGATCAAGCCCATCGCACTGCGCATGGTTTGGGAAGCTGCCAAGACCGTGAAGATCCCGGTCATCGGTATCGGTGGTATCAGCACTGCCGAGGATGTGATCGAGTTCCTGCTGGCTGGGGCGACGGCCATCGAGGTTGGCACGGTGAACTTCTGGGATCCCTGCGCGTGCGAAACAATGGTCGACTCGCTGGCCAAGTGGTGTCTCGAACACCGCATCGAGAAAATCAGCAGCCTGACGGGCGGATTGCAGATCGAATAAGTTTCGCTTCACAGCTAAACCTGGGTGCCGGGCGACTCCTGTAGCTTCTTCACGCTGGTCATCAGGTCGGGATCGAGTACCAGGATTCCGTTGGTATGGGTAATGTGGAAGAGATTGCTGACCCGGTCGTTGGCGCCAGACACGCGCAGGGCCCCTCCGAGTTGTTCCATTTCGCCGAAGACGTGCATCAGGATTCCGAGTCCGGCGCTGTCGACGAGTTCGGTGTGCGTGAGGTCGATCACCAGTTTGCGAGCCCCCTTCTGGATCAACGTATTGATCATCGACTCGGTGAGGCGAAGCTGCGTGCCCAGGGTGAACCGGCCCGCGCAGGATACGACTCTAATGTCTGGGTCGATATCGAATACTTCGGTTTCCAACATCATGACGAGTATTCCCACCTCAGAATTGGGAGTGACCTAACCCGGCGTAGCCGGAACCAAACAGGGAATGCATTACGATGCCGGAATGGGCGTCGAGTTGTTGACCGAACGGCACAAAGATCAGATCGCTGGCG
>Ga0207927_1001244_pt1 | contig 10951 bp, 9 predicted proteins | sample NGESurdeep072012_2_FD_184456 | JGI IMG/M metagenome (GOLD analysis project Ga0207927, IMG submission 184456) | Arctic peat soil microbial communities from Barrow, Alaska - NGEE Surface sample 210-2 deep-072012 (SPAdes) | ecosystem: Environmental > Terrestrial > Soil > Wetlands > Peat ... | reverse complement strand
CGACTCCGAGGCCTCATGAAAAGCGAGTTTCCGGCCAGATCGTCGAGCAGGTGGTGCGTCCCACGGGCCTGATCGACCCGGTCGTTGAGGTGCGTCCGGCGCGAGCGCAGGTCGACGATTTGCTGTCGGAGATCCGACTGCGCTCTCAGGCAGGCGAACGCGTGCTGGTCACTACTCTCACTAAGCGAATGGCGGAGGACCTGACCGAATATCTCGACGAACACGGCGTGAAGGTTCGCTATCTGCATTCGGATATCGAGACCGTGGAGCGCTCGGAAATCGTCCGCGATCTGCGCTTGGGGAAGTTCGACGTCATTGTCGGCATCAATTTGTTGCGCGAGGGGCTCGACATGCCCGAAGTGTCCCTGGTCGCCATCCTCGATGCCGACAAAGAGGGGTTCCTGCGCTCCGAGGGCTCGTTGATTCAGACGATCGGCCGCGCTGCGCGCAATGTGCGTGGCAAGGCCATTCTGTACGCGGACCTGCGAACCGGGTCGATCGAGCGGGCGATCGCGGAAACCGATCGACGCCGCAACAAGCAGATCGAATTCAATGCGCAGCACGGGATCACGCCGCGTACGATCGTCAAGGCGGTGAGCGACGTGATGGAGGGTGCACGGGCCGTGCAGGGCGCCGAAGTGCGCGAGTCGAACGCGGATTATGCGCTGCTGCCGCCCGAGCAGGCGCTCAAGCGGATCAAGAAGCTGGAAGCCGAGATGATGAAGCTTGCGCGAAATCTTGAATTCGAACAGGCGGCGCGTCTGCGCGACGAGATTCAAAGGTTGCGCCACTCGGCGTTCGGCGTGCCGAGCACACTCGCCGGCTAAAGCCAAGGAGAGCCAATGGCGGCGGACAACACTCACTTCGAGGAAAGCGAACTCGATCGGACCGACAAGCTGCCGATCCTCGAGGGTACGATCGCCGATCAGGATGTGCAGGATGACTCGGTGCCGCTCGATCATGCGGCGCTGCCCGCGGGCCCGCCCGCTACGGCGAACCGGACGGCGCTCTCTGATTTCGCGCGTCCGCCGCGGGTCGACCTTCCATCGCTCGCCGAAAACGTGCGTTCGATCGAAGAGCGAATTGCCCGGCAAAGCGCCGAGTACGATGCGCTCAGCCGATTGTACGAGAAGATTCGCGACGCGGAGGCCGCCGCGGTGGCACGCGCAAACGCGCTCGCAGCCGACCTGGCGGCGGCGCAGGCGGCGGTGGCTGGGGAGCAGCGTCGAACTCGCGACTTGGATCTGGCGCTGGCCGAGAAGAAAGCGGCCGCGGAAGCCTCTCGCGCCCGCGTCGATGAGATTCTGCGCGACTGGGAGCGCCACCAAAGCGAGATGCGCACACTGCGCGATTCGCTCGCGGCACGCGACGCCACGATCGTGCAGGTGCTGCATTCGCTCGGCGAGCGCGACGCACAGTTGTACGCACTGCAGCGGGAGCACGCCAAAGTGGTTCCCGCTCTCGAGGCGCGCTCGCAAGCGAGCGCGCAGTTGGAAGCGCAGATACAAGATCTGCGAAGCGGCGCCGAGGCGAGCGCGATCGAGTTGCAGGAGGCGCGGCGATCCTTGAGTGCGCTCGCGGAGCAGATCAAGCGAGGCGAACACGAACTGAACGTGACGCGGCAGGAATTAAGCGCCGTATCGAGGCAGGCGGGCTCTTATCTGGAAATTCTGCGCACGCGCGAATGGCGCCGCGGCTTCGATCAGAACAGGTTCCTCGAGTGGGACGCGAAGATGAGTGCGCTGCGCGCGGGACATGGGGTGCTGCTGGCGGAGCGCGATCGGCTCAAACAGACGGCCGCCGCGCTGAGCGGCAAACTCATCGAGCAGGAAGAAGCGATCGCGAATCTGCGCAGCGCGGCCGCCACCGATGCGGCAGCGATCGCCAAGAGCGCGCAAGAGTTCAAGGAGAGGGCCCACGCTCGCGAGGAGCTTGCGGCCCGTAGCGAAGCGCTCAAGGCCGAATGCGAGCGCTTGCGCGCCGAGATCGGTGCACGCGATCAGGCGCTCGCACAGGCGCGCACGTTGAGCGCTCAGGAGGCGCAACAGATCGCACGGTTCAAAGCGGAGGCCGAAACGCACGAGCAGGAATTGACGGTGCTCATGGCGCATTTGAACGAGGCACGCCGGCCGGTTCAGTCGATCCAGGCGGACCTCAAGCGCGCGAACGACGAATTGGCGCTCAAGGCCGCGGGCGTCGAGCAACTCAGCGAAGAAAATCGCAACCTGCGCGCCACCCTGGAACGAACTCGTGGCGCTCTGGAGGAGCGCGAATTCTTGATTCGCCGCTTGGAGCGCAGCGAGAGCAACAATGCCAACGCGCTGGGGCGCATTCAGACCAGCATCGAAAGACTGGGCGCCACGCCGGTGCCTGGCGCGGGTCCCGCCGTGAGCGCGGATTGGCCGGCCCAATTGGTCCGGATCGACGCCGGGCACGAGGCTACCTACACCTTGGGGCACCGAACCCGCATCGGACGCGCTCCGGACTGCGAATTGCACATCGATTCCCAATCGGTGAGCCGGTATCATGCCTTACTGCTCAAGGGCCTGCGTGACCTCATTATCGAGGACTTGAACAGCACCAATGGGGTCATGGTGAATGGCCGGAAGATTTCCCGCCTGTTCTTGAGCGACGGCGATGTGATGACGATCGGGGAAATTCAATTCCGGTGTGTCCTGAATCCCGCAAAGAGTACGTCCGAGGCGCCGCCCGGGCCGCCCTCCGCCGGCCCGCAAGCGACGGAGCCTTAGATGAATTTAGGGCAATTCAGCCCCTTGCTCTTTATCGGCGCCGCCGAATCCGGTATCTTTCGCGCCCTTCGAGCGCGCTTAGCTCAGCGGTAGAGCATCACCTTGACATGGTGGGGGTCAGTGGTTCGATCCCACTAGCGCGCACCAAGCTCGAAGGGCGCAGGTCCAAGGCGGCCGGCGTTTGCTAAGATGAATCTATGCCCGTAATAACACTTCCCGATGGCAGCCGCAGGCACTTCGATCACTCTATCAGCGTGGCGGAGGTCGCGGCGGGCATTGGTCCGGGACTTGCCAAAGCGGCGTTGGCCGGCAAGCTTGCCGGCGTCCTGGTGGATACCTCGACGCTGATCGAGCACGACGCCGCGCTCAGTATCGTCACCGATCGGGATCCCGAGGGCCTCGAAATCATTCGCCATTCGACGGCGCACCTTCTGGCGAACGCGGTCCAGGAGTTGTATCCGGAGGCGCAGGTCACCATTGGTCCGGTGATCGAGGATGGCTTTTATTACGATTTCGCGTACAAGAGGCCGTTTTCGACCGAGGACTTGACCGCCATCGAAAAGCGCATGGCCGAGATCTCGGCCAAGGATCTCAAGGTGCATCGCCGCGTTCTGCCGCGCGACGCCGCCGTCGAACACTTCAAGAAGCTCGGCGAGCACTACAAGGCCGAAATCATCGCGGCCATTCCCTCGAACGAGCCTATCAGCCTGTACGGTCAGGGAGCTTGGGAGGATCTGTGCCGCGGACCGCACGTGCCGAGCACCGGCAAGCTGAAGGCCTTCAAACTCATGAAAGTGGCCGGGGCCTATTGGCGCGGCGATTCGCGCAACGAGATGCTGCAGCGTATTTACGGCACCGCCTGGGCCAATGAGAAGCAGCTCAAGGAGTACTTGACGCGCTTGGAGGAGGCGGAGAAGCGCGATCACCGCCGCATCGGCAAGGAATTGGATCTGTTCCATTTGCAGGAGGAGGCGCCCGGCGCGGTATTTTGGCACCCCAAGGGCTGGACGCTGTTTCAGCAGCTGATCACCTACATGCGCGAGCGCCAGACCGAGGCCGGTTATCTGGAAGTCAACACGCCGGAAATTATGGATCGGGAGCTGTGGGTGCAGTCCGGCCACATCGCGAATTTCGGCGACAACATGTTCATGACCAAGACGCCGGATGAGCGCACGTTCGCGATCAAACCGATGAACTGTCCCGGGCACATCCAAGTGTTCAAGCAGGGATTGCGCAGCTATCGTGAACTCCCGCTGCGCATTGCCGAATTCGGCAAAGTGCACCGCTATGAGCCCTCCGGGGCCCTGCATGGACTGATGCGGGTGCGCGCCTTTACCCAAGACGATGCCCACATATTTTGCACCACCGATCAAATCACCGATGAATCGGTGCGGGTGACCCAGCTGATTCTGAGCATCTACCGCGATTTCGGCTTCGAGGACGTGCGGATCAAATTCTCCGATCGGCCGGCCAAACGGGTCGGGTCCGATGAAATCTGGGATATTTACGAGGGAGCGCTTAAGCAGGCAGCTGCAGCCGCCGGTATCGAAACCACGCTCAACCCGGGCGAGGGCGCCTTTTACGGGCCGAAACTGGAGTTCGTGTTACGGGACGCCATCGGACGCGAATGGCAGTGCGGCACCCTCCAGGTGGACCCGAACCTGCCTTCCCGACTCGGGGCGAGCTACATCGGCGAGGACAGTCAGCGTCATACCCCGGTGATGCTGCATCGGGCCATGTTCGGGTCGTTGGAGCGCTTTATCGGCATTTTGATCGAGCACCATGCCGGAAAGCTGCCCACCTGGCTCTCGCCGGTCCAGGCCGTGATCATGGGAATTACCAACGCGCAAGACAAATATTGCGAAGAAGTTGCAGAAAACCTGAAAAATCAGGGGCTTCGGGTAGAAACGGACTTGAGGTATGAGAAGCTAGGCTTTAAAATCCGCGAGCACACACTAAAGCGTGTCCCTTACCTCTTGGTCGCCGGCGACCGGGAAGTCGAGGGACATACCCTGGCCGTACGCACGCGCGGTGGCAAAGACTTAGGCAGCTTGGGGCTTAGCGAGCTCAGCGCCTTGCTTTGCGACGAAGTCGCGAGCCGCGGCCGTCTTGTTTTGGAGGATCGCGTATCGCAACGTCGAAGCGCGTAAGGCGCAATGAGGAGATCTCCGCACCATCGGTGCGTGTGATCGCAGCGGATGGAAGCCAAGCAGGGGTCATGACGCGCGCGGAAGCGCTACAAATGGCAAGCTCGCAAGCACTGGACCTCGTCGAGGTCTCGCCGATGGCGGAGCCCCCTGTCGTTCGAGTAATGGATTTCGGCAAATTCTTGTTCGAACAAAACAAGAAAGCGCACGCGGCGAAGCGTAAGCAGAAGCAGATTCAAGTAAAGGAAGTGAAGTTTCGTCCCGGGACGGAAGAGGCCGACTACCAGGTCAAACTGCGTAGCATCGTCCGCTTTCTGACCGAGGGTGATAAGGCCAAGGTGACCTTGCGTTACCGCGGCCGTGAGCTCGTGCACCAGGACATCGGTCGGCGTCTCTTGACGCGGATTTCTGAGGATCTCGCCCCCTATTCGGTGGTGGAGCAGAACCCGCTGATGGAAGGCAAACAGATGGTCATGGTGTTCGGGCCCAAAAAGAAGTGAGCGGCAGGCCTTAAGAAAGCCAGCCACCCGCCTGCAGCGGCGCACCGGGGGAATCATGAGGATTCTCCTCGAGCGCTTGCGAACAGGGCTAAAAAAATCAGGAGTCGAACGTGCCTAAGATGAAAACCAAGAAGGCCGCGTCGAAGCGTTTTCGCAAAACAGCGAATGGCTTCAAGCGCGGTCAGTCCCACCGTCGTCATATTCTGACCAAGAAACCGAGCAAGCGTAAGCGTCAGCTGCGTCGCGAGAGCAGCGTGCATGAGACCGACATGAACCGTGTGAAGCAAATGCTTCCATTCGCTTGAGCAGGAGTTAAAGGAATATGGCACGAGTTAAACGCGGTGTCGTCGCAGGTCGACGCCACAAGAAAATCCTCAAGAAGGCGAAGGGTTATTTCAATGCCCGGCGCAAGGTGTTCCGCACGGCCAAGCAGGCCGTCATCAAGGCCGGCCAGTACGCGTATCGCGGACGGCGTGAGAAGAAGCGCGAGTTCCGCGCGTTGTGGATCACGCGCATCAACGCCGCCGCTCGGCTGTGCGGGCTGACCTACAGCACGATGATTGACGGGTTGAGCAAGGCGGGTCTGGCCATCGACCGCAAGGTGCTCGCCGACCTTGCGGTGCACGACATGCCGGCATTCACGGCAATCGCAGAGAAAGCCAAGGACAGCCTCAAGGGCTAGAGACAATCGAGGACTCGGCGGAATTGGCCGTTCGCGGCCAAACCGCACGGGCCTTGAGGCATCGTCATTGGCCACTCAGGAAAACCTCTCCGCACTCGTCGGCCAAGCGCTCGCCGACGCCGCTGCGTCTCGCGACCTCACCGCCTTGGAGGAGGTGCGGGTACGGCTCCTCGGCAAGAAGGGCCTGCTCACCGAGCAGCTCAAGGGCCTGGGAAAACTGCCTGCCGCCGAGCGCCCGGCCGCCGGACAAAAAATCAACGAAGCGAAGGCCGCGATTCACGAGGCCTTGGAGGCGCGCCGCGCAAGCCTGGAGCAGGAGGCGCTGCGCGCCGAGCTTGCCGCAGGCACCATCGATGTGACCTTGCCGGGTCGCGGTCAGGAGCCGGGCAGCCTGCATCCGGTCACTCGAACGCGCCTGCGAATCGAGCGCATCTTCATGCAGGCGGGATTTCAGGTCGCCACCGGCCCGGAAGTCGAGGATGATTTTCATAATTTTGAGGCGCTCAACATTCCGCCGAATCATCCGGCGCGCGCTATGCACGATACGTTCTATTTTCCCGACGGCAGGCTCCTGCGAACGCATACCTCGCCGGTGCAGATTCGCGCCATGCGCGCCCAGAAGCCGCCGCTGGCCCTCATCGCGCCGGGGCGGGTGTATCGCTGCGACTCGGACATGACGCATACGCCCATGTTCCACCAAGTCGAGGGCATCGTCGTCGGTGAGAATGTCAGCTTCGCGAATTTGAAGGCGATGCTGCATACCTTTGTCGAGCATTTCTTCGAGCAGCCGTTGGGAATGCGTTTGAGGCCCTCCTATTTTCCGTTCACCGAACCGTCCGCCGAAGTGGACATCGAGTGCGTGTTCTGCCACGGCGCCGGCTGCCGGGTGTGCAAGCACACCGGGTGGCTCGAGATATTGGGTTGCGGAATGATTCATCCGAATGTGCTCGCGGCCGCCGGGATCGACGATGAACGGTGGCAGGGATATGCATTCGGCATGGGGATCGAGCGGCTGACCATGCTGCGTTACGGCGTGGATGATTTGCGCCTGTTCTTCGAAAACGATTTGCAATTCTTGAAGCAGTTCCCGTGAAGATCACTCATTCCTGGATACGAGAATTCGCACCGCTCGCGGCGACGCCGGCGGAACTCGCCAAGCAGCTCACGCTGGCGGGCCTCGAGGTGGAATCCGTGACACCCGTGGCGCCGCCGTTTACCGGCGTCCTGGTGGGCGAGGTGCTCGAGGTGGGCCGTCATCCGGATGCGGAGAAATTGTCGGTGTGCCAGGTGACCACCGACGGCATCAATCGTCTGCAAATCATCTGCGGCGCCAAAAACGTGCGGGCGGGCCTCAAGGTCGCGGTGGCGATGGTGGGCGCGCAATTGCCGGGCAACATCGAGATCAAACGCGCGAAGCTGCGCGGCCTGGAATCGATGGGCATGTTATGTTCGGCGCGCGAGCTCGGCTTGGGCGACGAGCACCACGGAATCCTGGAACTGCCCGAATCGCTCCTGGTCAATCGCGACGTGCGAGCCGCGTTGGATCTCGATGACATGGTGCTCGAAGTGAATGCGACGCCCAACCGCGGCGATTGCATGAGCGTGTTCGGCATTGCACGCGACTACATCGCCGCATGCGAGCGGCGCTATCTCAAGTACCACGTCGCTCCGGTCGCCGCCGGCCATAAGGATGTATTTGCGGTCGGTATCGAAGCGGCGTCGGGCTGTCCGATCTTTGCCTCGAGGGTGATTCGCGGGGTGCGCCCGCAAGCCAAATCTCCCTCCTGGCTGTGCGAGCGTCTGCGCCGCGTCGGCATCAATTCGATTTCTCCGATTGTCGATGTCACCAACTATGTGATGATCGAGCTCGGGCAGCCGCTGCATGCCTACGATCTCAAGCGCCTCGCCGGGCGCATCACGGTTCGCGCGGCGAAGCCGGGCGAGTGCGTGACCCTGCTCGATGATCGGGAGTACACGCTCGATCCGGAGTTCATGGTCATAGCCGACGAGAGCGGAGCGATCGGCCTGGCGGGCATCATGGGCGGGCGCGATACCGCGATCGGCGATGTGACCACCGAGGTATTGCTCGAGGGTGCGCATTTCACGCCCGAGGCAATCGCCGGCCGCGCGCGCCGCCTGGGCTTGTTCACCGATGCCGCACAGCGTTTCGAACGCGGCGTCGATCCGAGTTTGCCGGCCCTCGCCCTCGAGCGGGCGACGGCTCTGCTCCTGGAAATTGCCGGCGGCGTAGCCGGGCCGGTGCAGGTGACCAAGGCGGCCGGTGCCGCCGAGCCGCAGCGCTGCGTGCGTCTGCGCCGCAGCCGATTGGACAGATTGCTCGGGGCCACGGTGCCGGACGACGAGGTTCGGTCGCTGATGGCGGCCATCGCCGAGCGCGTCGAGACGGAGCCGGAAGGGTGGCGCGTCGAGAGCCCGCCGCACCGTTTCGATCTTAAAATCGAGGCGGATCTGATCGAAGAGGTGGCGCGGCTGCGCGGCTTCGACAGCATCGCCGAGAGCCACGCGATTGCCCCGCAGGTCGCCGGGTTCGCCGGCGAATCACACGTTCATGAGGATCGGCTGCTGCTCGCCATGGTCGATTGCGGCTACCGAGAAGCGATCACCTACAGCTTCGTCGATCCGGCCGTGCAGCGTCTGTTGTTTCCCGACACGCCAAGCTTGGCGCTCGTGAATCCCATTTCTGCGGATCTGGGCGAGATGCGCGTGTCGTTGTGGAGCGCTCTGATTGTCGCGTGTCGGGAGAACTTGCGCCGGCAGCAAGCGCGGGTGCGGCTCTTTGAGATCGGAAATAAATTTGAGGTGAGCGGCAGCGGCTTGCGCGAAGTGGAAACGCTGTGCGCTGTGGCCACCGGTGCGCGCTGGCCGGAGCAGTGGGGGAGTGCGCGCGAGGCGCTCGACTTCTACGACATGAAAGCAGATGTGCAGAATGTGCTTGCGCTCACCGGCGAGGGATCAGCGCTGCGTTTCGAGGCGGACTCGCTGCCGTGTTTGCGGCCGGGCCGCGCGGCAAGAATTTTTCGCGGCACTACGCCGATCGGCTGGCTCGGCGAACTGCATCCGAAGCTGCTCACGTCGCTCAATTTGACCAACACCGTGTTTTTATTTGAACTAGAAGTAAAGTCAGCATTCATTTCTAACTCATTGCAATTCCGAAAGATTTCACGATTTCCCAGCGTGCGTCGGGATCTCGCCGTGGTGGTCGACGAAAGCGTGACGCTCGCAGTTCTGCGGGAAAATGTTAGTGTTAGCGCCTCGGATCTCTTGAGCGAACTGCGGGTGTTCGATGTCTACCGAGGTCCAGGCGTAGATTTTGGACGAAAAAGTATCGCTTTAGGCTTGATTTTACAGGATTCTTCCCGCACTCTTACCGACGTTGACGCAGATGCCGTGGTGAACGCAATAGTTGCCCGGCTACGGGATGTATTGAGCGCCACAATAAGAGATCAATGAGCATGGCAGCCCTGACCAAGGCAGAGATGGCCGAGGCCCTATTCGATCAGTTGGGTCTCAACAAGCGCGAAGCACGCGAACTCGTCGATCTATTTTTCGAAGAGATTCGCGCGGCGCTGTCCTCCGGCGAGCAAGTGAAATTATCCGGATTTGGAAATTTCGACTTGCGGGACAAAAATCGGCGGCCGGGCCGCAACCCGAAAACCGGCGAAGAGATCCCGATCAGCGCGCGCCGCGTCGTCACCTTCCGGCCGGGCCAGAAACTGAAGGCCCGGGTAGAGGCATATGCTGGAACCAAGCAATAACAGCGAATTGCCGCCGATCCCGGGTAAGCGGTACTTCACGATCGGCGAGGTCAGCGATTTGTGCGGAGTCAAACCGCACGTTCTGCGTTACTGGGAACAGGAATTTCCGCAGCTCAAGCCGGTTAAGCGGCGCGGAAATCGCCGCTACTACCAACGCCAGGACGTATTGGTCATTCGGCAGATCCGCAGCCTTTTGTATGAACAGGGCTTTACGATTGGCGGAGCCCGCAATAGGCTCACGGGCGGCGAGGCGCAGGTTGATTTGAATCAAAGCCAGCAGCTCATCCATCAGATGCGGCTCGAGCTCGAAGAGCTGATCAAAATACTTCGCCGCTAGCGGCGCGACACTTAAGTTCCCGCGGGCCTTTTCGGCTATCATTCGCTTCTCGGTCGGGGCGTGGCGCAGCCTGGTAGCGCACTTGCATGGGGTGTAAAGCGTCGTCAAGCTAAATATCGCTGCAACCTCAGCGAGTTGTGATGTCCGGAAAAATGGTACATGGACACTTTCATGGACACTTTTCAAAACTGACCCCTTGCGGGCGGTGTCCATGGTGACTCGCCGGTGCGAGGGCGAGAGGTGAAATCACGCTGGTCAAAACCCAACGCTCGCAATTGAAGTGTGGTGGAGCCCTTTCGGAGGTGAGTGCCGAGCAACCGCGCCGTCATGAAAGGTACGCCGAACGCGAAGCGGCAGAGCAATGGATTTTTTGCGCACGGAAGTCGGCGCCATCGCAGTGCCGACAACTCCGCGTCCAAACAAGGACCTTTGAAAATTGGTCGGGGCGACAGGATTTGAACCTGCGACCCTCTGCACCCCATGCAGATGCGCTACCAGGCTGCGCCACGCCCCGAACGCGTCGATTTTACGGGCTGCGGTGATAAAAGGGGAAATACTTCTGCGTTCGCTTCGCTCGGTTCATTATCGGGCTCGCCGGCTGGTGCATTGCTTCACGATTAGTGGATTTTGTCGAGGGATGCTCGAAAATTACACACTTTGTGAGTCGCGTAACGGGTCTTAACCAGCGCTGCTCCTGAACCCACCGTTTCGCCGACGATCACTAACCCTGCTTAACCTTGCGTCCTGTCGTCCGCAAAA
>Ga0207927_1001243_pt1 | contig 10956 bp, 8 predicted proteins | sample NGESurdeep072012_2_FD_184456 | JGI IMG/M metagenome (GOLD analysis project Ga0207927, IMG submission 184456) | Arctic peat soil microbial communities from Barrow, Alaska - NGEE Surface sample 210-2 deep-072012 (SPAdes) | ecosystem: Environmental > Terrestrial > Soil > Wetlands > Peat ... | reverse complement strand
AATCCGTCAGCGCGCTCCACACCCGCGAAATGGGCGCCTTGAGTTCAATCCGCTTCTCAATGCGGTCGTTCATAGATGCAACCTCCAGGTTGCATATTAGCGCAGTCGATATGAAAAGGCAACCGATTAGTTGCGTGTTGTCGGAGCTCAACTCACTTCGGGCGATCAAGGGTTACTCAGGCTAAAAGCCCGCAAGGTCTTCGGTCCCCAAAAAGAACCAAGGCATGCGCGATCATTTCGCACATGCCTTCACTTCCTTGACGGAGGGTTGGCCGTCAGGAAAGCCCTACGGGGCGCATCCCTTTTGGGTGACTTCGCCGGATTGGTCGTCGAGGATCACCGTGCGGGAGCAAGTCGAAGACTGCACGAACGTGAACATCGAGCTAATGGAATTAGCGATACCGTCGAATGAGCCCGCGCCAATGCGCTGGCCGCCCAGCCAGTTGTCCTCAACGAAACGGATCATCGAGCTCTGGTCGGTGATGGTGTGATCCACTACGTTGGGGCGGGTCCAGGGCGAGATCACCAACAGCGGCAGACGCGGACCGTAGCCGCAACGGCCCTGCGCATGAGGTCCGGTGATGCCCGCCAGGGCCGGTGGAGCCGTGCCGCACAGTCCCGGTCCGTTCAGTGCGTCTTGCGACGTCTGCGACTGGTTGAAGATCGGACCGAATTGGTGGTCGTACCAACCGTCGGAGTCATCGTAGGCAATGACGACCGCGGTGTTCTTCCATTCTGGCCGGTTCATCAGGAAATTAATCGTATCGACGACGAACGTCTGTTCATCGAGCGGATCGGAATATCCCGAATGGCCGTCCTGGTCGCCAGGAGCTTTCAGGAAACTGACCGCCGGGAAGTTGCCCGCCGAAACCGCATCGAAAAAGTCGTGGCTATCATACTGGTGGCTCGCGGCATCGCCCTGCTGGCCGATCAGCGCGATCGACGTGGGCCGCGTATGCCGGAGGTTCTGCGTCGAAACGTAGTATTGGAAAGGCTGATGGTGCGGAATGTAATCGGCCTTCTTGACTCCCGTGACCGAAGACGTGTGGGAGCGGCTGCAACCCGTGCTGCCGTTCGGGTTGGTGATGCTGAGGTCAAAGCCGCCCTCGAAGAAGCCCCAGCTCACGCCTGCGGCATTCAGCAGGTCGCCGATATTGGTCCCGCCCATCTGTACTTGCGAACTGCCCGAGCATACGTCGCCCACCGGATCGGCATCGCTGACCAGGGTCAGCCCACCGTTCCCATCGGGAACAACGGCATAATCGGAATTCTGGTTTATGGTGACGTTGTTGGTCTGCCCGGAAACCAAGCTGAGCGCGCCCGGGGTGGAAGGACCAAACGTGGTGTTGTACGAGTTATCGTTCATGGCGAAGTTCTGGGCATAGTTCCACAGAGCGGTAACCGTGTTCCCGTCGTAATAGCCCATCACGAGGCCAGTTGTGGTCACCGCGGAAGGAGGAGGATTTGGCGGCGGCCCAGCGGTTCCGACCTTTGCGGGGAACAAGTCCATCAGCCCGCCATCGGAGGCGGCCTGCTCTGGACCGTAATCGTGGTCCTGGTCCGCGGTTGCAGCTTGTGTACGATCAAGACGGAAGGGATTGGTAGCGCCGGTTCCGTTGGCGGGATTCAGATTCGGATTGGCGTTCAGCAACGCATTGCCGAGTCCGTTGACGGTTGGGGTCCCGGCTGCTGCGTGGAACTGTGGTTGTCCAGAGGGGTTGGTGGCATAGGGATAGGTCCCAAAATAGTGATCGAAAGAGACGTTCTCCTGAAAGATGATCACCAGGTGTTTGATGGGTGTGGCCGTGTTGACAACATTCTTTCGTATTTGTGAAGCCCGTGGTGTGTCGCTTGCCAGCACGGGATTGGCTAAGGGTCCAAAGGCTATGGACGCCATCAAAGCAGTTGCAAGAACTTGTCGCATATTCCTCACATCCTCCCGCTTGGGAAATCCAAGTTGCCCTTGATAGCATCGCCACTTCAATGTCCGGTGACGATCACGTCAATTGGCAATTAAGAGTTTGTTAAAGTGTGTGGGTGGATTGGACCCTGACTCAGCGAGTCGCATCGCAGCTACCAGCTCGATGGTTTTCATTTTCGAATAAGCTCGTTCCAATGCGGAACCATCCATCCAAACTACCCGCGCATTTCCGTCGTAGCGCAACTGTCGCGTGCGTGTTTGTTATGCTGTCCGTCACGCTGACCGCGCAGTCCTCCTACCAACCCTCTCCGGAAAACCTGAGGTCCCGCGAGTGGTTCGAGCAGGCACGCTTTGGCATGTTCATCCACTGGGGCATCTACAGCCTGCTCGGGGATGGCGAATGGGTAATGCAGGAGCACCATCTCACTGGACCGCAGTACGAACAACTGGCGGCGCAGTTCTATCCGACCAAGTTTGATGCCGCGCAGTGGGTTGGGCTGGCCAAGCAGGCGGGCATGCGCTACATCGTCGTGACCTCGCGGCATCACGATGGCTTCTCCATGTTTGCGACCAAGCAGAACAAATACAACGTGGTGGATGCGACGCCCTATGGCAAGGACGTCATCGGCCAGCTTGCCGACGAGTGTCATCGCCAGGGAATCAAACTGTTCGTGTACTACTCGCAACTCGACTGGCACCATCCCGACTACTATCCGCTGGGCGGAACCGGCCACTGGGACGGCCGACCCACCAATGGCCAGTGGCCCCGCTACCTCGATTTCATGAACGCGCAATTGAGCGAGCTGTTCAGCAATTATGGAGAACTGGGTGGCGTGTGGTTCGACGGCATGTGGGACAAGCCCGATGCCGACTGGCAGATTGACCACACCTATGCGCTGATCCATAAGTTGCAACCCGGGGCACTGATCGTCTCCAACCATCACAAGCTGCCATTTCCGGGCGAGGACTATCAGACCTTCGAGAAGGACCTGCCGGGCGACAACACGACGGGATGGGGCGGCGCCCCGATCGGCCAACTCCCACTCGAAACCAATGACACCATGTATCGCGGCGGTTCGTGGGGCTTCAATCTGCGCGACATGGATCCCAAGAGCTTGCGCGACCTGGTGCAGTACATGGTCCGCGCCGCCGGAAACGACGCCAACTTTCTGCTCAACGTCGGCCCGCAGCCCAACGGTGAAATTCAGACTGCTTTTGCGGATCGCCTGCGCGAGATGGGAGCGTGGCTGAAGATTTATGGGGAGTCCATCTATGGCACGCGCGGCGGTCCGGTCAGGCCAGGCGGATGGGGCGTAACCACCCAGCGCGGGAACCTTGTTTATGTGCATGTGCTCGATCCGTCGCTGAGTGTGGTGGCGCTGCCGGGCATCGCAAAGCCTGTGCGCGGCGCGCATCTGCTAAACGGTGGAACTAAGGTGAGCTACCAAGTCGCCGAGGGAAGTATGGTGTTGCAACTGCCGGCGCGAGAGGTTGGGGAAATCGATCAGGTGATCGTCGTGGAACCGGCGGAGTAGCGGTATAGGTTGCAGCCGTTCACTGGCAAGCCCCAATCTTCGTTGAAAGTTCCATCCGATCCCGCCTACAATGAACTGATGGAAATATCTTTTGCACCCGAGCTTGAGGCCAAGCTTAAGCAAATCGCCTCCCAGACAGGTAAAGGCGCAGACCAGGTCGTGCAGGACCTGGTCGCGAGCTACTTCGACCACGACGAATGGTTCAAGCAAGAGGTTGAGAAAGGCCTCGTTTCGCTGGATCGGGGCAAGTTCGTCTCGCACGAGAAAGTGCGCCGCAAGATGGAACGAGCCCTCGGCTCCTGATGCAGATTCTCTGGTCGCCTGAAGCCGCCACCGACTTCGCGGGCATTGTCGATTACATCCACCGGCAAAATCCTTCGGCCGCTGATCGCGTTGCGCACGCCATCTTTGAAAGCGTCACATCGCTCGAATCGCTTCCAAATCGGGGGCGGCCGGGGCGAGTGACAGACACTCGCGAACTGGTCTTGACCCCGCTTCCGTTCATTCTGGTGTACCGCGTAAAACAACGTTCCGTGGAAATCGTGAGAGTGCTGCACGGCTCACAACGCTGGCCATAGAGTTCAACCAGAACCCCATCCTGCTTTACTGACTTGCCAACATCCCTTCCTTCGGAGCATCATTCTTCGCTGCGGACAATTCGTGTTTGTCCGGCGGCTTGATCCGGGAGGCTTCACGGTGAAACGACTCACATTCCTCGCCATACTTTTGTTGTTCGCTCTTCCACTCCTCGCGCAAGACGGCTGGATCCAACTCTTCAACGGGAAAGATCTCACCGGCTGGAAGCACGTTGGCCCCGGCGAAATGATTGTCGAAAACGGCCTGATGCGGACCCACGGCGGGATGGGACTGCTCTATTGGACCTCCGGCCCGGTCGGCAATTGCGTCATCCGCGTCGTGTACAAGATGCGCGACGAGAACGACAACTCCGGCGTCTTCATTCGTATTCCCATCGAGCCACGCGAGCCTTGGATGCCCGTGCACTATGGCTACGAGGTGCAGATCGACAATCACCCCGAAACCTCAGGCGAAGACGAGTATCATGTCACCGGCACGCTCTATTCCTTGACCAAACCTCTCGCCAAACCGGGCAAGCCCGGCCCGCAATGGAACACGATGGAGATCACGCTCGATGGCCCGCACACCATCGTCATGCTCAATGGCGTTAAAGTCACCGATTACACAGAAGGCGACCCGGTGCCCGACAGGAAGTTCTGGTTCGAGGGCACGCGCGGTCGGCGGCCCAACTTCGGATGGATCGGCCTGCAGAACCACGGCAACTATGACGAACAAAAAGGCAAGTACTCGGACGAGAACGCAGACGTCGTCATCTTCAAGGAAGTCGCCATGAAGCCGCTGGCGAAGTAGCCCCTCAGGGGCGGGTCATTGACAGCCCAGCACGCAGGCGCGCGTAGCGCGACGGAATGCTGGGTTGAGTTGCGAAACATACTCGAGTCCCCCGGGGACGACACCAAAGGAGCCGCCATGAAACGTGACTTCACTCGCCGCAACTTCCTCCAGACCGCTGCCGGCGCTGCCGGACTCGCCCTAGCCACCAAGGCGATCGCTCTGCCGGAGCCCGCCTATGCGCAGCAATGGGCCACCGGCCCGAGTGGAGAGATGGTGCAATTCGGCATTATCGGCATCGGCATGCAAGGCTCGGGACTGCTGAAGGCCTCCGTCGAATTGCCGGGAACGAAGTGCATCGCGGCCTGCGATCTCTGGGATGGCCGGCAGACGCTGGCCAAGGAAATCGCCGGTCCCAACATCGCGACCACCCGCAAATACCAGGAGCTGCTCGCCAACAAAGACATCACCGCCTTGATCGTGGCGGTGCCCGATCACTGGCACAAACAGATCGTGGTTGACGCGATGACCGCTGGCAAGGACGTCTACTGCGAAAAGCCGATGTCCCACAGTGTGGCAGATGGTGCAGCCATGGTAGCAGCAGCGAAAAAGTCGGGGCGCATCGTGCAAATTGGATCGCAGCGCGTCAGCTCCGCGCTGCTGGCGAAAGCCAAGCAGCTTTACGATCAGGGAGCCATCGGGGGATTGCTATCCGTTGAACTCTCGCTGGGACGCAACGATCCGACTGGCGCGTGGGAGTATCCTCCGCCCCCGGGACTCGCGCCTGACAACTTCGATTGGGACACCTGGCAGGGCACTGTTCCCAAGAAAGCATTCGATCCCATTACCTTCGCGCGCTGGCGTTGCTGGAAAGAATATGGCACAGGCGTGGCCGGTGATCTCATGGTCCACCTGGTCAGCGGCATGATGTTCGTGACCGGCATCAACCAGGCGCCGACGCGCGCCTTCGCCAGCGGTGGCATCGTGCGCTGGAAGGATGGCCGCAACATGCCTGACCTGCAAGCCGCCATCTTCGAGTACGGCAGCGTTCCGGCCTACGTGCGACTTACACTCGGCACCGAAACCGCTGAGATGACCCGCCTCATGGGTCCGAAGGGAATGCTTGAAATTCGCGAGCGCGATTTCACTTACACACCGCAACGCGGTATCGACACGGCTCCCAGTTATTACGCCCAGGGTTTCCCGGCTGCGATGCGCACTGCCTATGAGAAGCAATGGGAAGACGCACACGATCCCGCTCCCGGTCATGAATTTGTGGCGGAGGCGGTTATCTACAGCGGTCCCTCGTACGACGACCTGAAGCCACACTTGTGGAACTTCTTCGAAGCGGTGCGGACGCGTAAGCCGGTGGTCGAGGATGCCGTCTTCGGACATCACGCGGCCGCTGCGTGTCACATGGCCAATCAGGCGTATTTCAGGAAGGCAACCGTGACCTGGGACGCCGCCAGCGATTCGATTCGTAGCTAGCGGAGGATAGGCGCGGCCGAATGAATCTCCAACTGCGGATGCGTCTCCAGGTGCAGTTGAAGGATGGACCACCGTGTAGCTCCTAGCTGCAGGTCCGAATCCGTCACCAATGATTCGGCTTATCACGAGTAACCAGCAGTCGGAATTCAACAAATAGCTATACGTCATCTTATCGGGCATATCTTTGCTCCTAGCAGTTATCCGTTGTATGCACAAGCTCGTTCGACGACCCTAGGTTATATCCAAGTGGGGATAGAATAAGATTCCGCAACAATTCCACCCATGATTTCCGATAACACGATTTACCTCTACTAGATTTGGTTAGTTGTCTCTAGTCTCAAAGTTGAATGCAAATCCGAAATCTACGGGTGAGGTTGGGACAGTCTGATGAAAAAACCATGCGGATGCATTGCAACCTCGTTCCGAACGAGCTATCCATCGAATCGTCGCGCCGTCTACTCGCACATTCAGGCTGCTGACTCGCCGAGTTCAGATGCTTCTCGGCGTTTCATGCGGAATGTGGGGCGTCATGCGCTATCGAGCATGGTCGGGGAGTTTGCACTTAGTTGTAGCTCTGCTTCTGACACCAGCTCTTTCAGGGCAGATCATCAGCACTTCACTGTGGCAGCAGGCGAAATCGGGCGACGTGAATGCCACGCGCAAACTGGCCCAAGCCTACGAATCAGGAAAGGGCGTGACGGCGGACCCTGCTGAAGCTGCAATCTGGTATCAGCATGCAGCTAACGCAGGAGATCCCTGGGCCCAGACCAAGCTTGGCTTGTGCTACCTCAATGGTGTTGGTGTTGCGAAGGATTCGTCCGAGGCTGTGCGCTGGTTGCAGCGCGCCGCCAGCAGTGGTTATGGCCTTGCGCAGCTCAATTTGGGCCTTGCCTATCTTCGCGGAGATGGAGTGACCAAGGATGAAGCGGAGGGCGTCCACTGGCTTCGTGAAGCGGCGGACCAGGGTGTTGCCGACGCGGAGGCCAACCTGGGTGTCCTATACCTGACTGGTCTAGGTGTCGCAAAGAATTATCGCGACGCACTGGAATGGAGCCAGCGAGGGGCTAAGCATGGAAGCGCAGTCGCGGACTGCACCCTGGGCAGCATGTACGAATTCGGAACTGGAGTAGCGAAGGATTCTAGTGCCGCGGAGTCATGGTACCGCCGCGCCGCCAACCAGCATTTCGCAGATGGAGAATATCGTCTCGGCCGATTGCTGATGTCAAAGCCTGGCGCCGATCTGACCGAAGCAACCGCGTTGTTACGTGACGCTGCCGGCAAAGGTGATCTGCGCGCGCAATTTTCCATGGGGCTGTTGCATGAACAGGGAAGCGGCGTGCCGCAGAACTATGCTGAGGCGGCAAAGTGGTATCGCCAGGCTGCCGATGCAGGATTCGCTGGCGCGCAACTCAACCTGGGCACCTTGTACGAGTCCGGTCATGGGGTTCCTCAAGATATCGCCCAAGCCGTGCAGTGGTACGCCAAGGCAGCCGAGCAGGGACTCGTGCCCGCCGAGTGGAATTTAGGCGTAGCTTACGAAAGAGGCTCAGGCGTAGCCCAGGATTACGTAAAGTCCCGTTATTGGTATTCGCTCGCCGCCCAAGGTGGCGATAAGAACGCCCAAAATAGCATGGGGCGCTTCTTCTATTTGGGACTGGGTGGAAGTCGTGACCGTCAACTGGCATTGCAGTGGTTCACAACGGCAGCGGACCAAGGCGATCCCAATGCCGCTCTCAATCTGGGAAGAGTGCTGTCAGATAATTCAGCTTCAGAGGCGGATCGTGTCGCCGCGGTGACGTGGTTCGAAGTTGCGCGCCAGCGAGGACTCGACCCCGGCACGGCGCTGGGGAGCCTTAAGGGACAACCTACAGGAATGCAAGGCGAAGCCCCGGCGCACAATGCTTCCTAATAGCTGCCGGTTCACCGACGGCCATTCACTAGAGTCTCCGGCGGACCGCTCCCATAATCGCGAACCAGCCAGATTGCCCTTGTAGTAGAATGCAAGCGCAATACCAGCACATCAATCACGACGCGAAAGATATTCCGCTGCGGACTAAGAACTACGGAATTTCTGCGAACCTCCCGACCTCCCGCGGGTAAAGCAGCACGGTCCGGGAGTCCTTGTCACAATTGGCGGTTCCCTCCACCTCCGCAATCGTCTTGAATTCACCAAAGGAAGCGTACGTCTCCCCACTCGGGAGCTAACACCGGTACTTGAACAGGAGATACACATGGACTTAGGAGCAGGATTTCGGAAACTGGCGCTGGGAGCGCTTGCCGTCTCGAGTTTTTTCGCGGGCAGCAGTGCGACCGCGCAGGGGCAAGCAACCAGCGCAAAGAAGCCAAACATTCTCGTCATCTTCGGTGACGACGTGGGTTATTGGAACGTCAGTGCTTACAACCTGGGCATGATGGGCTACAAGACGCCCAACATCGACCGCCTGGCCCACGAAGGCGCGCTGTTCACCGACGCTTACGCGCAGCAGAGTTGCACCGCTGGCCGCGCGGCGTTCATCACCGGACAAAGCCCGATCCGTACCGGCCTGCTTAAGGTCGGGTTGCCGGGCTCGAAGCTCGGACTCCAGAAAGAAGACCCAACGATTGCCGACCTGCTTAAGCCGCTCGGCTATATGACCTTTCAGAATGGCAAGAACCACCTTGGCGATCGCAACGAGTTCCTGCCCACGGTACATGGCTTCGATGAGTTTTTCGGCAACTTCTATCACCTGAATGCCGAAGAGGAGCCGGAAAACGTGGACTATCCGCGCAATCCCACCTTCAAGGCCGAGTTCGGCCCGCGTGGCGTGTTCAAGTGCAAAGCCACCGCCGCCGACAACCCCGCGCCCTCCGATCCGCGCTTCGGCCCCTGGGGCAAGCAGACCTGCGAGGACACCGGTCCGCTCACCAAGAAACGTATGGAGACGGCTGACGACGAGTTCCTGGCGGTTACGCTCGAAGACATGGACCGTGCCGTCAAGGCGGGCAAGCCGTTCTTCATCTGGCATAACACCACCCGTATGCACATATGGACTCACCTACCCCCGCAGTACGCGGCCATGGAAAACGAGAAGGGGCTCTACGGCGCAGGCATGACACAGCTCGACGACAACATCGGCGTGCTGCTGAAGAAGCTCGACGACCTGGGAATTGCTGACAACACCATCGTCATCTTCACCAGCGACAACGGAGCGGAAGTGATGAGCTGGCCCGACGGCGGCACTACTCCCTTTAATGGCGAGAAGAACACCAGTTGGGAAGGCGGGTATCGCGTGCCCTTTGTCATTCGCTGGCCCGGAACCGTCAAGCCGGGATCGGTATTTAATGGCACCACTGCGCATGAGGACTGGGCCACCACCCTGTTGGCCGCGGCGGGCGTGCCTGACGTCAAAGAGAAGCTGTTGACCGGATACCAGGCCGGCAGCACCACCTACAAGGTCCACCTCGATGGCTACAACCTGATGCCTTATCTCAAGGGCGACACCGACGTCGATCCTCGTCGCGAGTTCCTCTATTGGACCGACGACGGAGAGCTCGCGGCCTTGCGCTACGACAAGTGGAAAGCCTTGTTCCTGGAGCAGCCGGCACACGGGTTCTCGGTTTGGGAAACGCCTTTCGTTCCGCTGCGCGTTCCCAAGCTGTTCGACCTCCACGCCGATCCGTTCGAAAGGGCCGAGATGGAAGGCATCGACTATTCGCATTGGCGGCTCGACCGCGTCTTTCTGCTTACACCCGCACAAGCCTTTGTCGGACAGTGGCTGACCAGCTTCAAGCAATTCCCACCGCGGCAGAAGCCGGCCAGCTTCAATCTTGACCAGGTGATGAAGCAGATGGCAGAAGGCAACGATTAACGAGCAACCACCTCTACAACTAGCTCCAACTACATCGGGCGGTCCCTTACGGGCCGCCCTTTGTCGCGTGATCCTGCGCCGACTCTTCATTGTCATCCTGAGCGGAGGATGCGCCGAACAGCGCGCGTCCGCAGTCGAACGGATCTGCGGTTGGCTCCTCCAAACCGCACTCGCGCCTCCTTTGTTTTCATTGACTTGGGAGGAAATTGTTTGCATCTCATTCATTTTATTGGAAGTTATAGCTATCCATGTCTGCCGTAAGGAGTTAGCGCTCGATTGCGCCAGGGTGGAGCACTGCTTCAGCGGTGCATTCACGTCCCACCAAGGCATCGGCTTCAGCCGCTGAGGTAAAGCGGCAATTACCTCAGGCGCTAAAGCGCGGATCTTAAAACTCGGGCCCAAAATGTACGCCTGAAGGCGTACTCCACCCTTTCGGAAGGCGTACTCCACCCTCTCGAGGCGTATTCCACCCTTCGCAAAGCGCAGTTCTGCCTGTGCGCGAGCTCGACTACTCCGATCCGACACGTTATTTAGGCGATGGACAGGGCCTCCCTTTCTTCCGTCGCAGGCGCGCTTTCGGAAATGGCGCTGGCGGGCGGCTTTCTAGTTTCGATTGTTTCGGGTTCGACGTTTTGTGCGGCGGCGCGCTCTGCGAGTTTCTGTTCGGCCAATCTTTCGGCAGCGAGGCGCAAGTTTTTCTCCAGCGCGATGGCGGCGTAACGCTTGCGGTCGGTGCGTACATGGCGGCGCTGGCGGTTGCGCTGCTGTTGCTTGTATCGGTCGGTGACGGCGTCCCTGC
>Ga0207927_1001241_pt1 | contig 10966 bp, 12 predicted proteins | sample NGESurdeep072012_2_FD_184456 | JGI IMG/M metagenome (GOLD analysis project Ga0207927, IMG submission 184456) | Arctic peat soil microbial communities from Barrow, Alaska - NGEE Surface sample 210-2 deep-072012 (SPAdes) | ecosystem: Environmental > Terrestrial > Soil > Wetlands > Peat ... | reverse complement strand
GAGCTCGGCGGGTGTCCGGTGCCGGCCGGGGCGACCGGCAACATCGCGACCGAGGACCTCGTCTCGATGCTCGAGGAGATGGGCATCGACACCGGCATCGACCTCGCGGCCCTGCTCGCGTGCGCGCGCGCCGCCCAGCAGGTGCTCGGACGGCCGCTCGGCAGCCACACGCTCGTGGCCGGGCCAATCGCCTGGCAGGGGCTCTCGGCCTGATCCGGGTGGCTCCGGTCTGCGCGCTCGCGGGCGCTGGCCCCGAGCGCGTGGGCTCGCTCTAGCTCGCGATGGCGGCGTCGGCCGCGGCGGCCTCGCGCCCGCTCTCACGGGCGGCGGCCACGCAGTACTCCTGGACGGCGACCTCCATCTCGAGCGTCTGGGCGAGCGCCGGGCGGGCCGATGCGTCGATGACGCGCTTGGCGCGCCCGACGGCGATGTGGGAGTTGGCAAGCAGTTCGTCGACGAGCGCCTGGGTCGCGGCCTCGAGCTCATCGGGCGCGACGACCCGGTTGACGAGTCCGATCCGCTCGGCCTCGTGGGCGTCGATCGTGCGGGCGGTCATGATCAGCTCCTTGGCCCGGCCGAGGCCGACGACGGCCGGCAGGCGGGTCGAGCCCCCGACATCGGGGATGATCCCGAAGCGGACCTCGGGAAGGCCGAGCTGGGCGTCGCTGGAGGCGATCCGAAGGTCGCAGCCGAGCGCCACCTCGAGGGCCCCGCCGACGCACGTGCGGTGGATCTGGCAGATGACGGGCTTGGCCATCTCTTCGCACAGGTTGGCGCAGTCGAGGAAGACACTGCGGAAGGGGCGCAGCATGCCTGCCTGGCCGGCCGATTCGGCGAGCTCGCCGAGGTCGACTCCGGCGGAGAACACGGGGCCTTCACCGCGAAGGACGACGCAGTGGACGGCCGGGTCGGCGGCGGCGGCGCGCAGCTCGGCGCCGAGCGCCCGCAGCAGCTCCTGGTTCATCGCGTTGCGCTTCTCGGGCCGGTTCAGGATCACGTGGCGGACCGCGCCGTGGTCCTCGGTCAAGACGATGCTCATAGCTGGGCTCCTGACAGTCGTTGAGGGCAGGCCGCCGGTGTCGGGCGCCGTGCCGGTGTGAGCCTACAGCCGCGCCTCGGCCCTGTGCGGGCCGGACGGGGGCAGCGGCGCGCGCTGGAGCCGATTAGGCTGGCGGAAGTCAAACGGAGAATCGAGCGGAGGTCCAATGGCGCAGGAGATCAAGAAGGTCGGAGTCCTCGGGGCCGGGCTGATGGGCCACGGCATCGCCCAGGTCGCCGCCACGGCGGGCTACGACGTCGTGCTGCGAGAGGTCGACGAGGCGACGCTCGCAAAGGGCGTCGGCAAGATCGAGAAGCAGCTCGCGAGGGCAGTCGAGAAGGGCAAGTCAAGCCAGGATGACGCCGACGCCGTTCGCGCGCGCATCCACGGCACGGTCCACTACCGCGAGCTGGCCGACTGCGACCTGGTGATCGAGGCGATCACCGAGAGCCTGCCCCTCAAGCTCGAGATGTGGCGCGAGGTCGACGAGATCGTCAAGCCCGAGGCCGTGTTCGCGACCAACACCTCCTCGCTGTCGGTCATCGACCAGGCGGCCGTCACCGGGCGCCCGCAGCAGTTCGTCGGGCTGCACTACTTCAACCCCGCCCAGGTCATGAAGCTGGTCGAGGTCGTGCAGTGTGTGACGACCTCCCACGAGGCCTTCGATTTGGCGCTCGAGTTCGCGCGCTCGGAGGGCAAGCTGGCGATCCGGACCAAGGACAAGGCGGGCTTCATCGTCAACCGGCTGCTCGTGCCCTACATGCTCGACGCGATCCGCGCCTACGAAGAGGGCGTCGGCTCGGTCGAGGAGATCGACGAGGCGATGAAGGCCGGCGCAGGGCACCCGATGGGCCCGCTGACGCTCGCCGACTTCGTCGGGTTGGACACGCTCGGCTCGATCTGCGACGTCCTCTTCGAGGAGTTCCGCGAGCGCCGCTTCGCCCGCCCGCCCACGCTCCGCAAGATGCTCAGCGCCGGCTGGTTCGGGCGCAAGTCGGGGATGGGCTTCTACGACTACGCCGGAGAGGCGCCCGCGCCGAACCCGGCGTTCTAGGGACGCCGATGGGCGACTCCTCGAGCCTGGGCGTCGCCGACGCCGACCGTGAGCAGCCGCGTCCGCCGGGGCTGTCGCGATGAGCGACCTGCAGGCGGCCAACGAGCGGGCGCTGTCGGGCGGCCCGGCGCGCCACCACGAGAAGTCCCGCGAGCAGGGCAAGCTCGACGTCCGCGACCGCGTGACGCTGCTGCTCGACGCCGGCTCGTTCGCGGAGGAGGCGCTGCTGGCCAACTGGCAGGAGGATGGGCTGGGGGCCGACGGCGTCGTGACGGGGGTGGGCGCGATCGAAGGCCGGCCGGTCGCGCTGATGGCCAACGACCCGACCGTCAAGGCGGGCTCTTGGGGCCCCAAGACGGTCGAGAAGATCCTGCGCATCCAGGAACGGGCGCTGAGCCTGGCGATCCCGATGGTCTACCTCGTCGACTCGGCCGGTGCGCGGATCACCGAGCAGGTCCAGATGTTCCCCGGGCGCCGGGGCGCGGGGCGGATCTTCCACAACCAGGTCAAGCTCTCGGGCGTCGTGCCGCAGGTGTGCGTGCTGTTCGGCCCGAGCGCAGCCGGCGGCGCCTATATCCCGGCCTTCTGCGACATCGTGATCATGCGCGACGGCAACGCGTCGATGTACCTCGGCTCGCCGCGGATGGCCGAGATGGTGATCGGTGAGAAGGTCACGCTCGAGGAGATGGGCGGTGCGCGCATGCACACCGGCGTCTCAGGCTGCGGGCACATGCTCGTGGCGAGCGACGAGGACGGGATCGAGGCCGCCAAGCGCTATCTCTCATACCTGCCGGGAAGCTGGCGCTCGGAGCCACCCGCCGCCCCGGCCGCCGAGCCCCCGGCCTCGGGCGAGGCGGGCATCGCGGGCCTGATCCCGGCCGACGAGAACAAGCCCTTCGACATCAAGGGGCTGATCTCGGCGCTCGTCGACGAGGGATCGTTCTTCGAGATCCACGCCCGCTGGGCGAAGGAGCTGGTCGTCGGCTTCGCGCGCCTCGACGGCGCCGTCGTGGGGATCCTCGCCAACCAGCCGAAGCACAAGGGCGGCGTGCTCTTCTCCGACTCGGCCGACAAGGCGGCGCGCTTCATCTGGACCTGCAACGCCTTCAACGTCCCGCTCGTGTTCCTGGCCGACGTGCCGGGCTTCATGATCGGCACGCAGGTCGAGCGCCACGGCATCATCCGGCACGGGGCGAAGATGATCAGCGCCGTGAGCGAAGCGACGGTGCCGAAGATCTCGGTGATCGTCCGCAAGGCCTACGGCGCGGGCCTGTACGCGATGGCCGGCCCGGCCTTCGATCCCGACTGCTGCCTGGCTCTCCCGGGCGCCTCAATCGCGGTCATGGGTCCCCAGGCGGCGATCAACGCGGTCTACTTCAACCAGCTCCAGGCGATCGACGACGAGGCCGAGCGGGCCGCGCGCACCGAGGAGCTGCGCGAGGAGTACTCGGCCGACATCGACCTCCTGCACCTCGCCTCCGAACTGGTGATCGACGCCGTCGTCGAGCCCGAGGACCTCCGCGACGAGCTCGTCAGGCGCTTCGCCCACGCGGCCTCCAAGGAGCGGCCGTGGCCGGCCAAGCACAACGCGGTCACGCCCGTCTGAGAGCGCCCCGCGGCGGCGCCGTTGCCCCCTACGCCGCGGAGGCGCCAGCGGCGCGCGTCTGCTCGTCCTGGAACGGGGGGTAGGTCTCGGTCAGCAGGAACAGGTAGGCGTCCGAGCGGGCCATGTAGGAGTTGGCGAGGACCATCACGTCGAACAGGCCGCGCGGCATCTTGCCGGTGACGAGGATCACGAACCAGGCCGCGAAGGCTCCGATCTGCAGCAGCAGGTTCATGACGTAACGCAGGATCATGATCGGGATGGCGAGGATGAAGCGAAAGAACGTCTTCAGCCGGCTGCGCTGCTCGACGTAGTCGACCTCGAACGTGACCGGATAGGACATCCGCCGAGGATCGTAGGGCTCATCGCGGCGGACGTTGCAATAGATTTGGCGGTCGATGGATGAGAGCGAGCTTGCCTACGCCGGAATCGCCCGCCAGGCCGAACTGATCGCCGCCGGCGAGGTCTCCTCGCGCGAGCTGACCGAGCTCTACCTCGCGCGCATCGAGCGCCACGACCCGCGCCTGAACGCGTTCCGGGTCGTGATCGCCGAACGGGCGCTGCTCGAAGCCGCCCAGGCCGACGCTCGGCGAGGAGCGGGGGGCGAGCGCCCGCTGCTGGGCGTGCCGATCGCGGTCAAGGACGACGTCGACGTGGCCGGCGAGGTGACCGCGTTCGGCACGAACGCCCACGGCGGGCCGGCGAGCGCTGACGCGGAGGTCGTCAGGCGCCTGCGCGAGGCGGGCGCGATCGTGATCGGCAAGACCAACGTGCCCGAGCTGACTCTGTGGCCGTTCACCGAGACGGCTACGTTCGGCGCCACGCGCAACCCCTGGGACCTCCAGCGCGCGCCCGGGGGCTCTAGCGGCGGCAGCGCGGCGGCCGTGGCGGCTGGGCTCGTCGGTGCTGCCCTCGGGTCCGACGGCGCCGGCTCGATCCGCATCCCGGCCGCGTGGTGCGGTCTGTTCGGTCTCAAGCCCCAGCGCGGCCGCGTCTCGATGGCGCCGCGGGTGCGCCCGTGGCACGGGCTGTCGGTCAATGGCGTCCTCAGCCGCCGCGTCGCCGACACTGCGCTGTTCCACGACATCGCCTCGGGCGCGACCGACGCCGACGGCGACCGCCCGGCGCCGCCCCGGATCCCCTTCTCCGAGGCGGCCGCCACGCCGCCCGGGCGCCTGCGGATCGCCTATTCGACGAAGGTGCCCGTCGGTGTGATCTCGAGCCTCGACTCCGACCAGGCGCGCGCGCTCGAGGAGACCGTCGAGCTGCTGCGCTCGCTCGGCCACGAGGTGCAGGAGCGGGACCCGGACTACGGGACGGACACGATCCCGGCGGTGCTCGTGCGCTACCTGCGCGGCGCCCACGACGACGCCGCCTCGATGGCCCACCCCGAGCGCCTGGAACGCCGCACGAGGGGGATGGCGCGCCTGGGGGGCCTGATCCCGCGGGCGCTGCTCGAGCGCTCGCTGGCCGCCGAGGCAGAGCTCTCGCGCAGGCTCAACCGGGTGCTGGAGGACCACGACGTCCTGCTGACCCCCGCCACGGCCACGCCTCCGCCGCCGATCGGCAAGCTCCAGGGTCGAGGCGCAGTCTGGACGCTCAACGCGGTCGCAGGGTGGGTGCCGTACAACGGCGTCTGGAACGTGACCGGCCAGCCGGCCGCATCGGTGCCCGCCGGCTTCGGCTCCGACGGCCTGCCGCGCGCGGTGCAGATCGTCGGGCGCGTGAGCGACGAGACGACGCTGCTGTCCCTGGCGGGCCAGCTCGAGGCCGAGCGGCCCTGGGCGCAGAGCCGGCCGGCCGGCTTCTCGTGAGCGACGAGCAGGCGCTGCTGGCGGTGGCCGTCGAGGCCGCGCGGATGGCGGGCGGCCTGCTCCGCGAGCGCGTCGAGCGTGGCGTGGAGCGATCGGTCCACAGCAAGAGCACGCCCACGGACCTCGTTTCCGAAGCGGACCTGGCAGCCGAGCGGGCGATCCGCGAGCTGCTCGGCGAGCGGCGCCCGGCCGACGGATTCCTGGGCGAGGAGGGCGGGGCCGACGGCGGGACGAGCGAGCTCGTGTGGGTGGTCGACCCGCTCGACGGGACCGTCAACTTCCTCTTCGGCATCCCCCAGTGGTGCGTGAGCGTGGCCGTCAGAGACGCCGCCGGGACGATCGCGGGCGCGGTCTATGACCCGGGACGCGACGAGCTGTTCACGGCGACGCGCTCGGGGCGGGCGATGCTCGCGGGACGCGAGGGCGAGCTCGAGCTGGCCGGGCCGGCAGGTGAGGCCGAGCGCGGACAGTCACCGGGAACGCCGGGCCGTGGCGCTGAGCTGGCGAGCGCGATGGTCGCGACCGGCCTGGCGTATGACTCGGCCGTTCGCGCCGCCCAGGCTCGGGTCCTCGCACGGCTCGTCCCGCGCGTGCGCGACCTCCGCCGCCTCGGCAGCGCGGCGCTCGATCTCACGTGGACGGCCGCCGGGCGCTACGACGCCTACTTCGAGCGCTCGGTCAAGCCGTGGGACATCGCCGCGGGGGCGCTCATCTGCGAACGGGCCGGCCTCGTGGTGTGTGAGATGGGAGAGCTCGAGAACCTGCCGTGGGGGATCCTCGTCGCGCGGCCAGCGCTGGCCGAGGAGCTGCTCGCGATCGTCGACGGAGCCTGAAGCCAGATCATGCGGCGGGTGGGAATCGAACCCACACGCCCTCTCGGACAGGGCCTTTTGAGGGCCCCGCGTCTACCGTTCCGCCACCGCCGCACGAAGTCCGACGCAAGCGAGGATAACCGCGCGGCTCAGGCGGGGTGCGGCGAGGCGTCCGGATAGACCTCGCGGCCCGGCGGCGACTCGCGGCGCTCGAGCTCGACGTTCCAGCCCTGGTTGAAGCCGCGCATGGCGAATGCGACGAGCAGCATCTGAACGGGCACGACGAGGAGCGTCAGCAGGCCGAGCAGCCCGGAGCTGAGGGGCGGCTGGGCGAAGCCGGTTTTGTCACGCGCGAACCAGGCCGGTCCGGCGACGAGCGCGAAGATCCCCAGCAGCACGGCGAGGGCGGCGGCGACGGGCAGGACGCCGCGGTTCCAGCGCGCCGCGAAGAACGCCATCGTGAGGTAGATCGCGACGTAGGCGATCTGGATGGGGATGGCGCTCTCGAGCGTGTTCCAGCCGCCGACCGTGATGATCAGGACGAGCGCCGCGCTCACGAGCAGGAGCAGCACAACCGTCGCACGCGTTGCCTGGACGACCGGCTTGTCGCGGTTGGGATGCGTGATCGTCACGCCTGGTTGCTGCCCCTCCCGGGCGGGCGTCGAAGCCATCGAGCATGACCATACAAGCTCGCGGGGCTGCCGTGTCGAGCATTCGCGTCGCGGCGGGCGACGTTGGCGCCTGCGCTCGCCGGGCGTCGCGCGCGCCGGAGCGGGTGCACGCTTGCATGTACCCTCCGGACCTGCACGCGGGCGTGGTGGAATTGGTAGACACGCCGGCTTTAGGAGCCGGTGGGCGAAAGCCCTTGGAGGTTCGAGTCCTCTCGCCCGTACCATTCGACCAACGTTGGAACCGAGGCCCCTGAAAGAAGGGGGTCTTGGTCGTTTCCCGGATACTAGGCCGGTATCAAGATCTTCCGTGAGAGCGGCAGCGTCATCTTCGAGAACGCAGCTGGTGGGCGACGACGGGCTCAGGAGCAGACAGGGGCCGGGTCGCGCCTACTCCGGTCGAGAACACGACCGCCACCGGCCAACGCTCCAGCGGGCAGCTCCTCTCACCCGCCTATCGGGGCCCTTGGGTTGGCGCCCCAGAACACCTGGGTGCCGACCATCCCGATCAGTGTCACGAGCACGAGGTTGAGCACCATCGACTTCGCTGTGGCCTTCCCGACACCCACCGGTCCGCCGGAAGCGTTGTAGCCGTAGTAGCACGCGACGAGCACGATCACCGTGGCCATCGTCATGCCCTTGATGAGGCTGAAGAACAGGTCCGGAGCGTTCTGGAACTCCCAGAAGATGAGCAGATATCCGCCGCCTGAGGTAAAGCCGATCTGGTGGACGACGGCGATGTAGGAGCCCAGGAAGGCAACGCCGATGCCGCCGATGTACATGAATGGCAGCACCAGCCAGGCGGCGAGCAGCCGTGTGGCGCAGAGGAACGTCACAGAGTTCACGCCCATCACCTCGAGCGCGTCGATCTCCTCCGAGATCCGCATGGCGCCGAGCTCCGCGACGATCCCGGTGCCGACCTTCGCCGACATCATGTACCCGAACACGTAGGGCACAGCCTCCCGCATGTCGCACCATGCGGTGTACACCCCGGCATATGCCGGGGCGCCCTGGGACTCCGTGAAGTATGCGCCCTCGATGCCGCATGTGCCCAGACCGGTGATGAAGATCAGCCCCCAGATGACCGCGGTCGACCCGACGATCAGGATGCCTGCCTGGCGCAACGACTCGCCGAAGAAGCGCATGACCTGCAGGCTCCAGACTTCGCGGATGATGTTGCCGGTAAAGCGGCCGATCTCACCCGTGGCGGCCAGCCATTCGCGCGGCAATGCGAACAGCTCGCTCACTTGATCACCAGGATGCTCGGATGGGTCGCAAGGAGCGTCTGAGTGAAGACGTAGTTGAACGCCCCGATTCCCAGGAACGAGGTGACGACCGCTTCGTTGACGGCCCGCCCGACGCCCTCGGCGCCGCCTGAGGCGCTCATGCCCTTGTAGCAGCAGACGATCGCGATGATCGCCCCGAACATGGTCGTCTTCAGCACGGAACCCCATAGGTCCGTCACGGACGCGTTCGCGAACAGCGTCGCCCAGAACGGCCCGAGTGCTCCACCGCTGGTGATCTCGGCAAGCATGCCGCCGAAGATCCCGAACAGAAGCGCATAGATATCGAACAGGCCGGTCGCCAGCATCAGCGCCAGAAAGCGCGGCACGACAAGGTTCTTGACGGGGTCGACGCCGAGCACCTGCAGCGCGTCGAGCTCCTCGCGTACCTTGCGCGCGCCCAGGTCGGCGGTGATCGACGTCCCGGCGACCCCTGCGATCACGATCGAGGTGATCAGCGGCCCGATTTCGCGGATCGCGGCAAGCACGAAGAACCCGCCGAGACGATCCAGCGCCCCGAAGATCGTCAGGAAGTTCGCGGCCTGCAGACCGGGCGCCCCGTAGTTGATCGCCACCGTGGTGACCAGCAGCGGAAACCAGACGAGCCGCAGCGTGAAGAGGAACTGGGAGACGAACTCCCCGGCGTAGGGGTAGGGCGGTCGCAGCGCGGAGACGACCGTCTTGCCAGTGAGGATCATCATGTCCCCGAGTTCTTCCAAGAAGCCTCTGGCCGGGCCAAAGGCCTGTTTCGCGAGCGCCTGCCTGTTGCTGATCCCCGCTGCGTTGGTCGAATGCTCCACGGACATTTCGCTAGTGTACTACTTGACTGGTTGACTATGGTATTGATGAGGTAAACCGCTACCGTGTCCTCATGACAGGCAGCGACCGATATGCGTTGAATCTGTCCGAAATCTCGATCGATCGGGACGGCGAGGTCCCAATCGGGGTGCAGCTGGCATGGTTTCTGCGCGCGCGCATCCACGACGGCGGCCTCAGGCCAGGCGACCGACTGCCTGGGCTGCGCGAGCTGGCGGAAGCGACCGGCGTGAACATCAACACCGTCAAAGCGGTCTACCAGCGTCTGCACAACGAGGGGCTGATCGACAGCCAGCAGGGAAGCGGAACGTACGTCGGGTCCACTCGCCCCAACGGGTCGGCCGCGAGAATCGCGGTCAGCGCTGCGCAGACGGCGCAAGAGTGCGGCGTCGATCCGCGTGAGGTGGCCGCCGTGCTCTACGTCAGTCCGCCGCAGGGCCCGGGCTCGCCGGATGAGTCATCGAGCATCCGTCGCAACCTGCGCTCGCAGATCGCCGTGTTCGAGCGGGCCTTTGGCGAACTCGATTCTGCCCACCCCGGCCTACTGCCCCCCCCGACCACCGCGTACCGATCGCCGGGCCCGAGGCTCCTCAGCGCCGCTGAGCTCGAGCTTGCGCGCAGCCATCTTCTCCGCCGCCTGCTGTCACTCCAGCAGGCGATCGACGATCAGGACCGGGCCGAGGAGGCCGCGCTGACGCCGGCGAAGTCCACGGGCCGCGCGAGCTCCCGCAAGAGCACCCGCCAGGCTTCCGCGAAGCCTCCATCCCGTCTCCCGAGCCGTCCCGCCACAGCCGAGGGCTGAGCACGATCCTGCGAGGCGCTGGTCTGAGGAACGCACGCCGTGTCCGGCGGCGCGGCTACGGGTTCGGCGCGAGAACCGCGCGTTTGACCGTCCAAGAAGCAGTGATCGGGTTCAGGAAGCCGCGCCGGCGCAGTCATGACCGATCGGTGTCGACAGCAACGCGATCGGCGAGGCGGACGTGTGGAAGTCGCGCCCCCACCGGGCGAGCACGGCCTCGTTGTCTGGCAGAAGACCCCACAGCCAGGGAGTCATGGCACCGTCGGAGTGAGTACGAACCGACTTCGGCATAGACACCGATAGGGGAGTCGCGCTCGGTGTTGCGCGGTACCCGTCGTCGTATTCGAACCGTAGTCGCCCGCCTTGCAGGCGACTGACGGTGCCGGCCACGGCGTCATCGAGTATGACCGTCAGGGTGTCAGTCATCGGTCTCGGTGCTCGTTGATCAAGGCATCGAGATCCACGGCGTGACCCACGACGGTGGTCCGCGCTTGCTCGTCGAGACTCAGTTCGAGCTGGATTCCGAGGGTGTCCATCACGCGAAGGATCAGGCCGAGCCCGGCCTTCGGTCTGCCCGCCTCGAACTCGTAGATCCACTTGCGCGAGACACCGGCTCGCGCGGCAAGGTCGGCTTGACTCATGCCCAAGTCCCTACGACGGCCCCGCACTGCGGCTGACCCAGGTCAGGTTGCGGCCCCCGGTGGGTCTCGACGCTGGCGTCGAGATGCCATCTCGGTGACATCGCGTCGCGGTGGCGATGTCGAAGAATCGGAGTGCGTCTGTGGTCGTCGCGAAGAGAAAGACATCGGCCCCGACGTCGTCGTAGCGCCCGCTTGGTTCTCCGCGGGGCACCCACGCTCGCATCTCGTAGCTGCCGGGCCAAAGACCGTCCGGCGCGGCGCTGGATCGCAGCCCTTCGGGGAGGTCGTCGCGCCACGCGTCATCGGACACGACAGTGCCAAACGCGTAGCGCGGCTGACCGAATCGGCTCATGGCCGCAAGTAGGCCCGTCCGGAGGAGCTTGAGCCTTGGAAACGAGACACGGGCAACGGCCGGTACGTCTGACAGGAGGCATCCA
>Ga0207927_1001239_pt1 | contig 10970 bp, 10 predicted proteins | sample NGESurdeep072012_2_FD_184456 | JGI IMG/M metagenome (GOLD analysis project Ga0207927, IMG submission 184456) | Arctic peat soil microbial communities from Barrow, Alaska - NGEE Surface sample 210-2 deep-072012 (SPAdes) | ecosystem: Environmental > Terrestrial > Soil > Wetlands > Peat ... | reverse complement strand
GAGCGCGGACACGGCCTCGTCGAGCACCACGAACTCCGGCTCGACGGCGAGCGCCCGGGCGATCGCGATGCGCTGGCGCTGTCCGCCGGAGAACTCGTGCGGGAGCTTCGCGGCGTCGCTCGCGCGAAGCCCGACCTCCTCGAGGGCGCGCGCCACGCGCGCATCCGCCTCGGCGCCCTCCGCGAGTTCGTGCGCCTCGATACCCTCGCGAACGGTGCGGCCCACTCTCATCCGCGGGTCGAGCGAGGTGTGGGGATCCTGAAAGACGACCTGCATCCGGCGCCGGAGCCGTCGCAGCGGCTCGCGTTGGAGTGTCAGCACGTCGATCCCGTCGAACGTCACGTGGCCCGAGGTCGGCTCGATCAATCGCAGGATCGCGCGCCCGGTCGTGGTTTTTCCGCACCCGGACTCGCCGACGAGCGCGAGCGTCTCGCCGCGCGCGATGTCGAAGCTCACGTCGTTCACCGCCCTGATCGTCGCTTGCGGCGCGCCGAACATCGTGCGGCGCGCAGCAAACTCATGCGTGAGATGGCTCACCGAGATGAGAGTATCGCTCATCGGCCTTCGGTCTTCCGTCTTCGGTCTTCTTTCATCGGTCGGCCGTCAGGCGTGGAACCGCGCGCAGCAACTCGGCTGTGTAGGGGTCGGCCGGCGCGTGGAAGATCCGGTCGACCGGCGCGTCCTCGACGATCCGCCCGGCGCGCATCACCATCGCGCGCGAGCACAACTCCGCCACGACGCCGAAGTCGTGCGTGATGAACAGCACCGCCATTCCCGTTTCACGCTGCAGGTCGCGGAGGAGGTCGAGGATTTGCGCCTGCACGGTCACGTCGAGTGCGGACGTCGGCTCGTCGGCAATGACCAGCGCGGGCCGCATCATCAGGGCCATGGCGATCAGCACGCGCTGCCGCATGCCGCCCGAGAGCTCGTGCGGGTACTGGTGCGCTCGCCGCGCCGCGTCGGCGATCCCGGTGCGGTCGAGCATGGCGACCGCGCGGTCCCATGCCGCCCGTTTTGATCGCTCGCCGTGCAACAACGCGACCTCGGCGACCTGCGCGCCGACCTTCATCACGGGGTTGAGCGCGGAGGCCGGTTCCTGGAAGATCATCGAGATCTTCCGGCCACGCAGGTCGCACATGGCGCGCTCGTCGAGCGCGAGCAGGTCGGCGCCGTCGAACGTGATGCGGCTCCCTGCGCCGATGCGCGCGCCGGGCGCCATCACGCGCATCAGGGCGAACGCGACGGACGTCTTGCCGCACCCCGACTCACCCACGAGTGCGACGGTCTCGCCGGCATGCACGGCGAACGAAACGCCGTCCACCGCGCGCACCGCTCCCGCGTCGGACACGTACGTCACGACGAGATCGCGTACGTCGAGGAGGACGGGGGCGGTCACGTCGCCGGCCTCTGCGGAGGGATCATGGGAGCAACGGCTCTCGGGGTCATGTACGCGACCTCCCTCGCGGGTCGATGCGCTCGCGCAGCCGTTCGCCGATGGTGTTCACCGCAAGCACAGTGCACACGATCGCCAGGCCGGGGAAGAGCACGACCCACCACGTGTCGCCGGGACGCTCGGCCGCGTCGCTGATGATGTTGCCCCAGCTTGCGGTCGGCGGCTGGACGCCCAGCCCGAGGAACGAGAGGCCGGCCTCGAGCGGGATCACCGTTGCGAGCGCGAGCGTTCCCGTCACGAGCAGCTGCGGCACGAGGCCGGGCAGCACGTGCAACACGAACACGCGCCATTCGGGCGTTCCCATCGCGCGCGACGCGAGCACGTAGTCGCGTTCCTTCAGCAGGCGCACCTCGCCGCGCACGAGGCGACTCGTGCCGGGCCACCCGGTGCAACCGAGCAGCACGATGATTCCGCCGACCGTGAGCGGTCCCGTGCTCGCCACGAGCACGAGCAGGAGCAACACGCGCGGCACCGACAGCATCGCGTCGACGACGCGCATGCAGATGATGTCCGTCCACCCGCCGGCGTACCCGGCGACGGCGCCGATGGCCGCGCCGAGCGTGAGCGCGAGCATGACGGCGACAACCGCCACGCCGAGCGACACGCGCGCGCCATAAATGACCCGGCTCAGCACGTCGCGCGAGTATTGATCGGTGCCGAACGGATGCGCGCCGGACGGCGGCAGATTCTTTTGCGTCTCCGACTGCGGCGTCGCGCGCGGATCGTGCGGAGCGATCGCCGGAGCCGCGACGGCCACGACCACGAACAGCACGAGGACCGCGGCGGCGAACTTCACGCTTCGATCCGCAGGCGCGGGTCCGCGAGCGCCGAGAGCACGTCGGCGAGCGCGCTGCCGAGCACGACGAGCACACTCCCCACGAGCACGCCGGCGAGGACGAGCGGATAGTCGTTGCCGCCGACCGCCTCGACCATCATTCGCCCAACACCGGGCCAGCTGAAGATCGTTTCCACGAACACGGCGCCGCCGAACAGCGTGGGGAGGAGCAGTCCGACGATCGTGATGAGTGGACCGAGCGCGTTGCGCAGCGCGTGCCGCACGACCGCGGTGTACTCACCGGCTCCTTTCGCTCGCGCCGTGCGGACGAATTCCTCCGGCAGCATGGCGAGCATCGCGCTGCGATGGTAGCGCGAGACGCCCGCGGCGGTGAGCAGCGCCAGCGTGCCCGCGGGGAGCACCAGATGGCGGGTGACGTCCCACGCGCGACCGATCGCGCTCATGGAGTCGTGCATGGCGGGGTCCGCGATGCCGCTGACGGGAAACAAGTGCCAGCGTGCTGCGGGAAGCGCGAGCGCCGCCAGCGCGACGAGGAACTCGGGCACGGAGAGCACCGCGGTCGCGAGCGTACCCGATGCGCGTTCGGCGGGCGTTCCGCGGCGCGCGGCCTGCCACGTGCCCAACGCGAGGCCCGCGAGCACGCCGGCGACGAGTGCCGCGCCCATGAGGAGGAATGTGCGCGGAACGGTCTCGAGCAGCACGTCGGCCACGCGTCGATTCCGGGAATGCGACCAGCCGAATTCACCGCGCGCGAGATTGCCGAGCCATTTCAGGTACTGCACCGGCAGGGGCTGGTCGTATCCCCAGCGATGCATCTGCTGCGCGTGCAGCGCGGCGGTGTTGGTGGGATCGTCGAGGCTGGCGGCGAACGGATCGCCGGGCGCGAGGTGCACGAGCGTGAAGGCGAGCGTCGCGACGAGCGCGATGACTGCGAGAGCCTGCGCGCCGCGCGCGAGGAGAAAACGGCGCACTCGCTACGGAGTCTTTGCGGGCGCGGCGTCGCGCGGCAGCCGCTTGCCTGGCGCGATGGACCAGCTCGGGATTCCCATCCACCAGGCATCGGGGCGCAGGGTGCCCAGCTGCAGGCGGGCGCTCGCACCGTCCAGGGTCGGCGGCTCGTACAGCCAGATCGCCGGCGCGTCGTCGACGATGATCTGATACGCCGCGCGGTAGTGCGACTTCGCGCTCGCCTGCGCGGCCGCCGAGATGGCACTGTCGACCTGCGCGTCGAAAGCGGCGTTTTCGTAGCGCCCGTAGTTGAGACCGCCGTCACGCGCCGCAGCGCCGGTCCACGTCTGCTTCACGCCGCTCGGCGCCGGCGTGGCGGCCAGTCCGCCCATAGCGGCTTCGAACGCGTGCTTCTGGATGCGATCGACCAGCGTGTTGCCGTCGAGCCTCTCGATATCGACCTTGACGCCGGCGATCCGCAGTTGTTCCTGGATGAGCACCGCGAAGCTTTGACGCGGATTGCTCGATGTCGGTACGATGAGCGTGAACGCGAGCGGTTGGCCGTCGCGCGTGCGTATGCCGTCCGCGCCGGTGTGCCAGCCCAGCGAGTCGAGCAGGCGGGCTGCTTGCTGCCGGTCAAACGCGATCTGCGCGATGGTCGTGTCGGCAGACCATTGGGCGCGTACGAACGGTCCGAGGCCCACGCGCCCGAGCGAGTCGAACACGCTGCGGACGAGAAGCTGCCGGTCGAGGGCCATCGTCAGCGCGCGGCGGAGAGTGCGGCTGCCGAAGAGAGGATGGGGCCTGTCGCTCGCGCCATCGCGAAGGTTGAACTGGAGAAAGTTGTAACCGAAACTGCCGAGGCGGATCACACGGAGGTTCGGCTGCCTGGCGGCCGCGGCGGCGTCATCGACGGACAGATTCTCGAGAAAATCGGACTCACCGGCCATGAATTGCTTGACCAGCGTTGATGCATCGGGTGCGAACGTCCAGATCACGCGGTCCAGCGCCGGACGTGCGCCGGCGTATGATGGGCTTGGCGCCAACTCCAACCTCACCTGCTGCTCCCAATTCACGAGCTTGAACGGCCCATTGCCGACGGGATTGCGTGCGAACCCGGACAGCGCGAGCGAGTCGCGCCGCACTGCCCGCAGCAGATGTGCGGGGAGCGGCGTCAGCGACGTCACGAGCACGTCGAATCGTTCGGGTGAGCGCTGGCGGAACCACACGGTGCACGTAAGCGAGTCGCCGACGCTGATCGAATCGACCACGGCGCGCAGGTCGGCACCCGTGCGCGCGCCGACGATCGTGTCGGTAAACACGGCGAAGCCGAACCTCACGTCTTCGGCGGATACGGCGCGACCGTCCTGCCAGCGCGCGCGCGGATCGATGTGAAAAGTCACGCGAAGCGAATCAGCCGACCAGTCCCAGCGCTGGGCGAGTCGGGGTACGAAGCCCGCATCGCCGAGCGTGTTGAGCGAGCCTCCACGATCGGCGAGCCGCTCGAAGATCAGCTCGGTGACCACCCGCGCCTGAATGTTGTCGGAGGCTGGCGGAAACAACGTCTTGGGATCCTGGCCGGTTCCGATGATCACCGTCCCGCCGCCGGACCCGTCGCCTCCTCCACATCCGGCGAGCAATGCGGCCGCCCCGAGCATCACGCACGCGCCGCGCCTGACCGAGTGGAATCGCATTGGGCTCCGTAAAGACACGGCCAACATTATCCGGCTAAATGCGCCACGTCCACTCCGCGCTCGAGAATCGAGCGCGATGCGGCGCGGCAAATCGTGCGGCTTCATCGGCGTCGAGCCCCGACGGCTCGCCCTCCGCCTCCGCGAGCGCGGCGCCGAGCGCGTCGCGCACCTCATCGTACGTCGGGGAGCGTCCGAGGCACGCCCGCAGCGTCGCCGCCGGCAGCGCCGGCGTCAGCGGCTGCGCCGCGAGCTCGGCGATGCGCGGCTGGTCGTCGTCGATCAGGATGGAGCCGTGCTGCAGCAGCGCGCCGCGCTCACGCACCTGCGCGCTCCCCACGAGCTTGCGTCCGTCGACCACCAGCTCTCCCGCGGAGGGCTCCGCGAAGCAGGCGGCTCCGCCCGGACGGCGCGGTGTTGAAACTGGAGCCGCGGCCACCTGCACGCCCAGCCGCGCGATCGCGGCCATGAGCATCGCGTTGATCCGGCGATAGCTCTCCTTCAACCGCTCGTCCTCCGGAGCGGGCGCCGTCACGCTGTACGTCACCTCGTGGTGGTGCATCAGCACGCGCCCGCCGGTCGGTCGCCGCACCGCGCCCACGTTTTCGAGTTCCAGCACGTCAGGGTCGAACCGGCCGCGCACGGACTCGTGCCGCCCGAATGAGAGTGTCGGACGCGACCATCCGTACACCCGCAGCAACGCTTCACCCGTCTCGCGCGCGCGGTCCATCAGCCCCGCGTCGAGCGACATCTGCTCGGCGCCGTCGAGGTCGCCCGAGTCGAGGAATCGCCAGCGCACGGTTGTCCTGATGCGATTCAGCGGGTCAGCGCGTAATGGCGTAGTAGATCACGTACAGCCAGCTGAAGAAGCCCTGGATGATCGCCCAAATGATGGAGTGATGCTGGCTCCACGAAATCGCGATCGCGAGCGCGCTGCCGAAACTGATCCCGGCCCGCGCGGCTTCGGATCTGTAGGACATAAAATGGGCCCTCTGAGGTTCGGACATACCGCAATCTAGAGAACGATGCACGGGGCTGGGAGGTGGCTGCTGATCGCGCTCCGTACCTGCGCTTGTCTGTCTCATTAGTTTTCATGCGTTGACATCTGACTTTCCTGCGATCAACTGGCGCGTTCAGTCGCGCCGAGAAGGAGCTTCGATCCGTGTCCAAGACCATACCGCAGCCCGATTCCTTCGTCTCGCGCCACATCGGACCATCCGATGCCGACGTGCGCGCCATGCTCGACACCCTCGGCTATCCCTCGCTCGACGCGTTCATCGATGCGGTGATTCCCGCCAATATTCGGTTCCGCGGCGCGCTCGACGTCCCGGCCGAGCGCTCCGAACAGGACGCCCTCGCGTCGTTCCGGGCGGAGATGTCCGGCAATGAAATCTGGCGCTCGTTCATCGGCATGGGCTACTCGGGCACGCACACGCCCGCGGTGATTCAGCGCAACGTGCTCGAGAATCCGGGCTGGTACACGGCGTACACGCCGTACCAGGCCGAGATCGCGCAGGGCCGCCTTGAAGCGCTGCTCAACTATCAGACGATGGTCAGCGACCTCACCGCGCTGCCGATCGCGAACGCGTCGCTGCTCGACGAAGGGACCGCGGCCGCTGAAGCCGTCACGATGGCGCACGGCATCGCGGGCGACGGCAAGGACACGGTGCTCGTCGACGCCGCCTGCCATCCGCAGACCATCGACGTCGTGAGAGCGCGCGCGGCGGCACGCAGCATGACCGTGATCGTCGGCGACGCGGCGAAGTTCGACATCAGCGCGGGCGTGTGCGCCATCCTCCTCCAGTATCCGGCTTCGGACGGCGCGGTGCGCGATCATCGTGCGCTCGCGGCCACCGCACACGCCGCCGGGGCACTGGTGATCGTGGCCACGGACCTGCTCGCGCTGACGCTGCTCGCCCCGCCGGGCGAGTGGGGGGCGGACATCGCGGTCGGAAACTCCCAGCGCTTCGGCGTGCCGTTCGGCTACGGCGGCCCGCACGCGGCGTTCTTCGCGGCGAAGGACGAGCACAAGCGCCACATTCCAGGCCGCATCATCGGTGTGTCGCGCGATAGACACGGAAAGCCGGCGCTGCGCATGGCGCTCCAGACGCGGGAGCAGCACATCCGCCGCGAGAAGGCGACGAGCAACGTCTGCACCGCGCAGGTGCTGCTCGCCGTCATGGCCGGCATGTACGCCGTGTGGCACGGCCCAGATGGACTCACGCGCATCGCGACGCGCGTGCACCATCGCGCGGAGACGCTGGCCGCCGGCCTGCGCAAGCTCGGGCTGACGGTGCGCGACGACGTGTTCTTCGACACGCTGAGGGTCGGACCGGGAACCGGCGGCAAGACGCCGGGAGCGATCCGCGCCGCTGCCGAGAAGCGGAAGATCAACCTGCGATACTTCGACGGCGGTGACATCGGCGTTTCACTCGATGAGCTCACGACGGTCGCCGACATCGACGACCTGCTCGCGGTGTTCAACGGCGGAACCGCGCCCGCGCTCGGGCACGACGCGCTCGCGAACGACATCGACGCCCGCTACGACGAGCGCTTCGCGCGCACGAGCGCATTCTGCACGCACCCCGTGTTCCGCCGGCACCATTCGGAAACCGAGATGCTGCGCTATGTGCGCACGCTCGAGTCGCGCGACCTCTCGCTCACGCACTCGATGATTCCGCTTGGCAGCTGCACCATGAAGCTCAACGCGGCAGCCGAGATGCTCCCGGTCACTTGGCCCGAGGTGGGCGGGATCCATCCGTTCGCGCCCCGTGCACAGGCGAAAGGATACGCCTCGCTGTTCCGCCGGCTCGAGGCAGCGCTCGCGAGCATCACCGGATTCGCGGCGGTCTCGCTCCAGCCGAACGCCGGATCGCAGGGAGAGTACACCGGGCTGCTCGTGATCCGCGCGTACCATAAGTCGCGCGGCGACACGCACCGCACGATCTGCCTGATTCCGCAGTCCGCGCACGGCACCAATCCGGCGAGCGCCGTGATGGCCGGGATGCAGGTGGTGGTCGTGAAGACGGACGCCAGCGGCAACATCGACGTCGCGGATCTCAAGGCGAAGGCCGCCGAGCACTCGGCCAACCTCGCGGCGTTCATGGTCACGTACCCGAGCACGCACGGCGTTTTCGAAGAGGCGATCAAGGACATCTGCGCCACCATCCACGCGCACGGCGGCCAGGTCTACCTCGACGGCGCGAACATGAACGCAATGGTGGGACTCTGCCGGCCGGGAGACATCGGTGGCGACGTCTGCCACCTGAACCTCCACAAGACGTTTTGCATTCCGCACGGCGGCGGCGGCCCGGGCGTGGGTCCGATCGGCGTCGCGAAGCATCTCGCGCCGTTCCTCCCCGGCAATGTCGTGGTGAAGACGGGCGGCGACCACGCGATCGGCGCGGTGAGCTCCGCGCCGTGGGGAAGCGCGAGCATCCTGCCGATCTCGATGATGTACATCGACATGATGGGAGCCGGCGGACTCGCGTACGCGACGAAGATCGCGATCCTCAACGCGAACTACATGGCGCACCGGCTCGACCCGCATTATCCGGTGTTGTACCGCGGGGCGAACGGCCGCGTCGCACACGAATGCATCGTCGATCCGCGCGCGCTCAAGGCGAGCAGCGGCGTGGAAGCGGAGGACATTTCGAAACGGCTCATGGACTACGGCTTCCACGCGCCGACGCTGTCATTTCCGGTGCACGACACTCTGATGATAGAGCCGACGGAGAGCGAGCCGAAGGCCGAGCTCGATCGTTTCTGCGACGCGTTGATCGCGATCGCCGGCGAGGCGGCCGACATCGAGAAGGGCGTCCTGCCGCGTGACGACAACCCGCTCAAGCACGCACCGCACACGCTGGAGGCCGTGGTCTCCGATGCGTGGACGCACGCCTATTCGCGCGAGCGCGCGGCGTTTCCGTTGCCGTGGGTGCGCCAGCGGAAGTTCTGGCCGACGGTGGGGCGGATCGAGTCGGCGTACGGCGATCGAAATCTGGTTTGTTCCTGCCCGCCGATCTCGGAGTATGCAGAGAGTGCGTGACCCGGCAGGCCCAACGGCGAGTAATCGGTCATTGGTCGTTGGTCTTTAGTAATCAGCCCCGGCTGCGATCCGCTTGGACGGATTCGTGGCCGGGGCTAATTACCAACAACCAATCACCAACGACCGATTACTCGTCTTTCTGTCTACTTCCCCGCCAGCTGCTTGGTGTATGCCGCCGCATCGAGCAGTGCGCTCACAGAAGCCGCATCGGTCACGCGAAGCTTGATCATCCAGCCGGCCTCGTAGGGCTCGGTGTTGACCAGCGCCGGCTCGCCGTCGAGCCGCGCGTTGACCTCGACGACCTCGCCGGCGACCGGGCAGAACAGCTCGCTCACCGCCTTGACGGCCTCGATCGTGCCGAAGGTCGCGTGCGCGGCGAACTTGGCGCCCTTCTTGGGGAGCTCGAGGTAGACGATGTCGCCGAGCTCACCCTGCGCGTAGTCCGTGATGCCGACCGCAAAGACGCCCGCGTCGGATGTGGCTTTGATGTATTCGTGGTCGGTCGTGTATCGGAGATCAGCTGGAATGGACGACATGGCTCTCAGCGATGCAGGATGCAGAAAAGGAATGCGGGATTCGGGAGCGGACGATCATCCGTTCGAGAACTGAAACGTAGACCGCGCGCGTCGCGTTCTCAAGGCAAGTGGTCGGGCAAGTGGTCGTGTTCGATCGAGCGCCAGGTTGCGTCGACGCGCACGCGGAGGGTGTCGAGCGTGCCGTCGTTGTCGATCACGTAACCGGATCGAGCGCGCTTGGCTTCCGCCGGAAGCTGGGCGTCGATCATCGCGAGCGCCTCGGCACGGCTCAAGCCGCGGTCGCGCACGAGCCGCTCGAGCCGCACGTCGCGTGGGGCGTCGACCAGCAGGACCGCGTCCACGTCGTCCGCCAGCCCCGCCTCGAAGAGCAATGGAATGTCGCAGACCACAACCGGCTCCCCGCGTTCACGCGCCGCGGCCAGCAGGGAATCGCGACGCTCCTTGACCGCCGGATGCACGATGGCGTCGAGTGCGGCACGGTCCGGTGCGCTCGCGAAGACGATGCGCCGCAGTGCCGCACGATCCAGCGTGCCGTCGGTCGCGAGCACAGCCGCGCCCCATCGCGCGACGATCGCCGCGAGCGCCGGCGACCCCGCCGCGACCGCCTCGCGGGCCAGGACGTCGGCGTCGATCACGGGAACGCCGCGCGCTCCGAGCAGGCGCGCCACGGTCGACTTTCCGCTTCCAATGTTTCCGGTGAGCCCCACCACCAGCATCGCGAAACTCCCTGCGCGCTTGCGCACCGACGGGGTTACGTTACGTTCGCCTTCAGCGTCGCCAAGGTATCGTCGCCGGCCGCACCGTCCAACGCCAGACCCGCTACTCCATGGTGAATCGCCTGCACGCCCAAGCACGCCGCGGATGGACCATCATCGAGATGTCCATCGTGCTCGCGGTCATCGTCCTGCTCGCCGCGATCGCGCTGCCGAACATTGATTTCGCGAAATACCGAATGGACGGGAACGCGCGCACGGTGCAGAACCAGTTCATCGTCCAGCAGCTGCGGGCGACGCAGCGGAACATGCCCATGATCCTGACCATCGTCTACGACCAGGGGCTCATGACGATCACCGAGGACGCCAACTCCAACGGCGTGGCGGACGCGTCCGAGTACACGTACAACCGGACGCTGGTCGAAGGCGCGCAGTTCGTGATTCCGCCATCGACCATCGACGGCGCCACTCCGTACTACGCCACCGGGCCGGGACTGACGTACCTGAATCAGACGTACATGTACCCGACCATCACGTTCTATCCGAACGGCTCCGCCAGCGGCAACGTGGTCGTCTACATCGGCAGCACGGCGGGACGGCTCACCGACATGCGCGCGCTGCAGATCACCGGCGCGACGTCGAAGGTGAAGTTCTACCGCATGGCGGCGGACGGAACCTGGAAGCTCGCCGACATGTGACGTGGCGCGGCCCCCTGGGGAGCCTATCCCGTCCGTCCGACGGACCTCAGGAACGCGTCGACCACGAAGCTCGCGCCGCCCTTCGCCCGG
>Ga0207927_1001237_pt1 | contig 10982 bp, 12 predicted proteins | sample NGESurdeep072012_2_FD_184456 | JGI IMG/M metagenome (GOLD analysis project Ga0207927, IMG submission 184456) | Arctic peat soil microbial communities from Barrow, Alaska - NGEE Surface sample 210-2 deep-072012 (SPAdes) | ecosystem: Environmental > Terrestrial > Soil > Wetlands > Peat ... | reverse complement strand
GGCTCAGCTTCCGGGTTCTCGCGTCCCATGGCCCGCATGTTGGGCATCGCGGGACAAGAAGCTTCGCCACCACCAGTCTGTATGACCGAGCACTGGTTGCCGCTGATGGTGATCATGCGCTTCCGGTCGCACTGCATGATCGTGACCGCTCCGCCATGGCCGCCGAAGCTCATCTCTGTGCGCTGACGAGGGCCCTTGATGTACACCGTGCTTTCCGTGCTGTGACCCATCACAGTTGTGCGGGTCTTGATTTTCAGGTCGGCTGACGCGAGTGAAGAAAGTCCGATAAGGGCTACGACGAGAGCAAATAAGTGATGTAAAGGGCGATTCACAAAAGACCTCCCGGAAAGACGCGAACGTTTCTGCGGAGAAAATGAAGGCAGCGCAATTCTAAACAAATTGGGTGGGAATACAACGTCCGTGAAAGTTTGATGAATTGGCGGAACGAGAAATCGCCGAAGGCTATTGAAGAAATTTGGCTGCCCCTCAGGGATTCGAACCCCGATATGCCGCTCCAGAGGCGGCTGTCCTACCGTTGAACGAAGGGGCAGCTAGGGTGGAAGCTGCGCGAAGCAATCAAAACTCCGCTCTTTGATTGTATTGGTTGTCGCTCGGGAGCGTCAACAAATTGACACCCACTGTTCTTGTCGAGCGCGATCGATCATTTACGAAACCTGCGATTACGACGATGACGGATACACCCGCGCGATAGAATGAGCAACATCATTCTTTATTGAGAGGAATCAATGACATCGATCGTGGGTACTCCTGCCTTTCCAACCGACGCCACTGATGTTGCGCGACAGCCGCTGGTCGCCGATCAGTGCGCCCTGCTCGTCGTTGACATACAAGAGAAACTGCTGCCACCCATCTTCAACAAGGACGAGTTGGTCAAGAACTCGCAATTGCTGGTGCGCGCCGCCAATATTCTCGAGATGCCCGTGGTCGTCACTACGCAATATGTCAAGGGTCTCGGCCCTGTGGTCCCTGAGATAGCGTCTCTGGTCAGCAACCCCCGACCCATCGACAAGCTGGAGTTCGGTTGCTTTGGCTGTGGCGAGTTTCGTTTAGCGCTGAAGTCGCTGCCTGGTAATCGCAATACCGTACTGCTTTGTGGAATGGAAGCTCATATCTGCGTGATGCAGACCGCGCTCGGCGCCCTGAATGAAGGTTACCTGGTGCATGTGGCTTCCGATGCCATTGGCTCACGCGTACGCTGGAACTGGGATATTGGCATCGACCGCATGCGAGCCGCCGGCGCCGTCATCTCAACCACCGAGATGATGATTTATGAGCTGCTGCGGTCGTCCGGCACGGCGCAATTTAAGCAAATGTTGCCGTACCTGAGGGGTTGAGTACAATCGCGACTTCCCCATTCGTCCGGGCCCGAGTACTCTCGCACATCCATGATCTCTCTCGCTCGTAAGCTTCGGCTGGCTGACTTCTTCTCGCTAGGCTTCGGCACCATGATCGGCGTGGGCTGGCTGGTGGTGATGGACGACTGGCTGCGGCGCGGCGGGCCGCTGGGTGCCATCCTCGGCTTCGCGCTTGGTGGTGCCCTTCTGCTCCCGATCGGGTACGTATACGGACAATTGGTGCGCTCCATGCCAGACGCCGCTGGCGAAATCGCGTACACGTCTGCCGTGTTCCCGCGCTCGGTCGGTTTCGCCACCGGGTGGATGATGATGCTGGCTTACTGCATCGTCTGTCCGTGGGAGGCGGTTGCGATCGGCAGGATAACCAGCTACATCTTTCCGGCCATGAACTCCTTCGAACTCTACCAGGTCGCCGGGAAGCCGGTGTTTCTTCCGCACCTCGTAATCGGATTAGCTCTGACGGTGTTACTCACCGCAATGAACTATCGCGGGATTCGGATGAGCGCCAGTTTCCAGAACGTGACTACCTTTGGGGCGATAGCACTCGTCCTCACATTCATTGCGGCCGGACTGCGGCATGGCTCCGCGCGAAATTTCCAGCCATTATTCAGCGCGTCGGCACCGGTTTCAATCCTGCTGGTGCTGCAGATTGTCCCGTATTTCATGACGGGATTCGAGTCGATCGGAAAGTCTTCGGAGGAAGCCAGTTCGGAATTTCAGTCGCGGCGGTTTCTGCTGGCGATCATGACAGCCATGCTTGTGGGAATCGGATTCTACGTGTGTGTGATTGCAGCAACTGCGTACGTCGCTCCCTGGCAGAGCCTGCTGCATGAACGCTTCGCGACAGCGGTGGCTTTCGAGCACGCAGTCGGTTCGCGTTGGATTGTCAGCGTCATCATGAGTGCCGCGGTGCTTTCGTTGCTTGAAGTGTTCAACGGAAACTTCGTCGCCGCGACTCGCTTATTGTTTGCGTTAGGCCGAAGAGGTTTAGCTGATTCCCGGCTGGGCTATGTGCATCCGGTCAACCGAACACCCGCGGTGGCCGTCATTGGCATCGGTCTCTTCACGGCGTTGTGTATGTTCGCGGGAGAATCGATCCTGGTGCCCATCGCTGAGGTGGGGTCACTGGCGTCGGCATTAGGCTGGATGGCAGCGTGTGCATCGTATCTCCGGATGCGACCGAGTTCGTTCGGCCGGACCGCCGCGGTTACCGGGATCGTGGTCACCCTTCTGATTCTTACGATGAAAGTCCTGCCGATGGTTCCGGGACACTTCAGCCGGTACGAATGGGCGGCACTTGCGCTCTGGATCTTGCTGGGATTGCTGCTTCGCCGGAAAGCTGTTTTGGGCAAAGCAGCGGCGATGCAGAAACGCGTCTAGGACTCAAGCGCCACAAGTTGGGTGTAAAACCGCGCTGCATGAGGTGAAGTGGAGAGCACCGTCTTCTCCGGCAACTCGCCCATGTACATCGCAATTTCGTCGCAAGCGTGCAGACGCGGGCACCGCAGACAGTCCTTGTACATCTTGTCTGGCAGGAGTTCCTTGTCTACAACCGTGAATCCCATCTTGCCGAAGAAATCCGGGATACGGGTGAACAGGCATACGCAGGTCACGCTCTGGCGGCTAGCTTCGGCCAGGAGTGCGTCGATTAGCATGCGTCCGGCGCCGTGGCCTTTGGCCTTTGGGCCAATGGTGATGGAGCGCACCTCGGCGAGATGCATCCCATAGAGGTGCAGCGCACCGCAGCCTACAACTTCACCCTCGTGCTCCACCACCACGAAGTCACGGATGTTTTCGCAGATCTCGGCGAGCGTGCGCCCCAGCAGGGTTCCGTCCCCAATATGCACCTGGATGAGTTGCTCAATCGCAATCGCGTCGGGCAAAGTTGCGTTACGCGCAAACATGGGCGGCTCCTGCATACATCGAGAGTATTTCTTTTGTCTTCTGCAACGCCGCCCGAACCTGCACGGGAGCAGTGCCCCCCGTTACGTCGTGGATGGCCAATACTTGCTGCAATTTCAATGCGTCGTAGAACGGGGGACCCGCCTCAATACCGCAGCCGGCATAATCTTTCTGGGAGAGATGCTCTAGTTCGCAGCCCTTCTCTACGCAGAGCTGAACCGCCTTGCCGATCATTTCGTGTGCGTGGCGGAAGGGCACTCCGCTGCGAACCAGATAGGCGGCGGCAGCCAACGCGTTCATGAATCCAGCGCTGGCGGCGTCCTGCATGCGTCCGTAGTCGAACGTCACACTCGCCATAAAGCCGGTCGCGACTTGCACCATGCTCGCTACCTGATGGGCGGCTGCGAACACCGGCTGTTGCGTCTCCTGCATGTCCTTGTTGTAGGCAAGCGGAAGTCCCTTCACCGTGATGAACAGAGTCATCGCGTCGGCAAAGACTCTCGCTACCTTGCCGCGAATCAACTCCAGCGCATCCGGATTCTTCTTCTGCGGCATGGCGCTGCTGCCGGTCGAGAACGCCTCCGGCAACTTCACGAAGCCAAATTCCGTGGTCGCAAAGAGGATCGATTCATCCGCCCAGCGGCTCAGGTGAAGCGCCACGGACGACAGCGCCTGCACGAATTCAATGGCAAAATCCCGATCGCTCGTCGCGTCAATACTGTTGGCGGTTGGTGCGTCAAAGTCCAGCGATTTCGCGATGCCCGCGCGGTCGAGCGGCAGGATTGTCCCAGCCACTGCACCCGATCCCAGGGGACACTGGTTCAGCCGCTTGCGGCAATCTGCCAGCCGTCCCAAATCACGCAGCAACATCTCGACGTACGCCAGCAGCCAATGCGCCACCAGTACAGGCTCCGCCCTTTGCAGGTGCGTGTACGACGGCATGGTGGCATCGCCCGCACGCTCTGCCTGGTCCACAAACCGCTGCGCCAGGTCGACGAGCAACTCGGAAATGGTATCGATCTGCGTCCGAACATAGAGCCGCAGATCGGTAGCGATCTGCTCGTTGCGGCTGCGGCCGGTGTGCAGCTTGAAGCCTACCTCCCCGGCAACTTCCACCAGCCGCTTCTCGACGTAATGGTGCACGTCTTCAATGGCTGGATCGTCGGCCGCAGGAATCCCCTCAGCCGCGATCTGATCGAGGGCTTGGAGAGTCAACGCCAGTTCCCCGCTGTCGAGCACTCCTGCCTTCGCGAGGGCGGCGGCATGAGCCTTGCTCGCAGCCACCTCGTACGGGATCAGAATGCGATCGAACGGAAACGAGCGCTGCCATTGTTCGAAGCCGGCATCCTGCTCCTGGCTGAACCGGCCCGACCACATCTTCACTTCACTACCTCAGTCTTCTGATGAATCAGCGCACGCGAACGTGCGGGCAGGCCCAGAATGCGGATGAAACCTTCCGCGTCCTTCTGGTCATAGCTGGTCCCCATGGTGAAGCTGGCAACGTCAGGACGGTACATCGACGATTCCGACTTGCGCCCAGCGATATCGATATTGCCCTTGTAGAGCGACAACGTTACCGTGCCGTTGATGTCGGCTTGCGAACTCTTCACGAAAGCCTGCAGGGATTCGCGCAATGGCGTAAACCATAGCCCGAAGTAAACAACCTCGGCGTACTTCAGGCCAATGTGCTGCTTGAAGTGCGCCAACTCGCGGTCGAGACACAGCGCCTCCAACTCGCGGTGCGCCGTCAGCAACAGCGTCCCACCCGGAGTTTCATAGCACCCGCGCGACTTAATGCCCACGAAACGGTTCTCGACCAGATCGATGCGTCCAATTGCATTGCGCGCGCCGATTTCATTCAGTACTTCGACGGTTGCGACGGGATCGAGTACCACGCCATTCACCGCGACTGGCAAGCCCTTCTTAAATTCGATCGAAACCTTTTCGGACTTGTCAGGCGCGTCCTGCGGAGACTTCGTCCATGTCCAAGTGGTGGGCAGAGGCGCGTTGTTGGGGTCCTCAAGCTCGCCGCCCTCGTGACTGACATGCAGCAGGTTGCGGTCGCGGCTATGGATCTTCTCGCGGCTCTGAGCAACCTGAATGCCGTGCGCTTCCGCGTATTCCAGGCAGTCTTCGCGCGACTTCAGCGTCCACTCGCGCCAAGGCACGATGACCTTCAGTTCCGGAGCCAGCGCCTGGTAGGCGTGCTCAAAGCGCACCTGGTCATTGCCCTTGCCAGTGCAGCCGTGCGAAACCGCGGTCGCGCCTTCCTTCAGCGCGCACTCCACCTGGTATTTCGCGATGATCGGACGCGCTAGAGAAGTTCCAAGCAGATACTTGTGCTCGTAGACCGCCCCTGCCTGGATCGCTGGAAAGACGTAGTCGGTCAGAAATTCCTGCCGCAAGTCTTCGACGATGACCTTGCTGGCGCCGGTCTTGTACGCCTTCTCGACGACCGCATCGATGTCGTCGCCCTGACCAACATCGGCAACAAAGGCGATCACGTCGTAGTCATAGTGTTCCTTCAACCACGGAATGATGATGGAGGTGTCCAAGCCTCCCGAATATGCAAGGACGACTTTCTCACGCATGGGAACTCCTCGGCGGGAAGCGGTGAACACCGCCTTCCAGCAACAGAACTAGAATGGCCTTCTGAATATGCAGGCGGTTTTCCGCTTGGTCGAACACAACCGAACGCGGCGAATCGATCACCGAAGCCGCTACTTCATCCCCGCGGTGCGCCGGCAGGCAATGCATGAACACTGCATGCTTTGCGGCCCGCGAGAACAACTTCTGATTCACCTGGAACGGCATAAAAATCTTGCGGCGTTCGGCCGCTTCCTCTTCCTGGCCCATGCTTGCCCAAACGTCGGTGTAGACCGCATCGGCGCCCGTCACGGCTTCCAGCGGATCGTTGGTCACCAGCACTGTCGACCCCGAGGTGGCTGCAATCTTCTCCGCCGCGCTGGTAATATCGGCGTGCGGTTCGTAACCCACGGGGGTCGCGACCGAGATCGACGCACCCAGACTCGCGGCGGCAAGCATCAGCGAATGTGCCACGTTGTTGCCATCCCCTACATAGGCGAGACGAACATTATGCAGATCGCCGAAGTGTTCCTGCAAGGTCTGCATGTCGGCCATTGCCTGGCAGGGATGCTCAAGCTCGCTAAGTGCGTTGATGACCGGGACCGAAGCATGCAGTGCCATTTCTGTGACAGTCTCGTGGGCGAATGTCCGCAACACAACACCGTCGATCCAGCGTTCAAGATTATGAGCAACATCGCTCAGGCTCTCGCGCGCTCCCAGTCGCGACTGCGTATGGTCGACGAAGAACGACACGCCACCCAAACTATTGATGCCGGCCTCGAAGGTAAGACGCGTACGCAGCGACGGCTTCTCGAAAAACAGTACTATTTGTTTCCCGACCAGGGTTCCGCGGTAGTCGCCGGACGCAGCTTCATCGCGGTGGCAAGCTCCAACGCACAGGCCAATTCGTCGGGTTGGAAATCCTGAATCGAAATCAGGTCACGCCCCGACACGCTGCGCTGCGTATAAACACTCGGGCTAACACCTGCAGGAACGGTTGTTGCGATCACGTCATACCTCCTTCTGGTTCAACCAGATGGGAAAGGAAAAAATGTTCGGGTTACCAGCTTCGGGTGCAAACGTCAGCAACGTCGCTCGAGCGCGCGGTCGAAGGCGAGCATCTTCATGACGCAATCACCTCCGTGCCCCAATCGATGGCATGGGTAAAGAATTCAGGTAGAACCTCGGCATGGTCGGCGGGAAGAATGCGTACCCGGGTTACGCCTCTCTTCAGTGCGCTTGTACAAGCTTCGAGCTTGGGAAGCATGCCGCCACTGACGGTGGCTTTTTGCACCATCTGCGCGATGGCTTTCACGTCAAGCCAGCGAATGACAGTCCCTTGCGCGTCCTTGACCCCAGGAACGTCGGTGAGGTAAATCAGCGCGTTTGCACCACACGCAATAGCACACGCTGACGCCATCTGATCGGCATTCACGTTGTAGTACTCGCCATCAAACCCGAGAGCCAGACTCGACACCACAGGCACGATGCCGGTGGTCCACAGCCGCTCGATCCAGTCGATGTTGACCGAACGAATTTCGCCGACGAATCCCAGGTCCGGAGACTGCTTTCTGGTGGCGCGGAACATTCCCAGATCACCACCGCAGAGGCCAACCGAGGGTTGTCCGGCGGCTCCAATGGCCGCGACCAAAACCTTGTTGAGCTGCCCGGCCAGCACCATCATGGCCACGTCGCGGGTCTCGGCATTGGTTACGCGAAGCCCGTCGATGAACGTAGTCTCGCAGCCCAGTTGCTTCAGCGTGCGACTCAACGCCGCGCCTCCGCCGTGCACGATCACGATTTGATGGCCTTCTTTGCACAGGCTGGGAATCGTCTTCGCGAACTTCTGCACCAGTTCCTTGCTATCAAGGGCGGCCCCACCTATTTTGATGACGAGTTTCACTGCAGTCCTGCCTTCTCGTCGAAGCCGAACATCAGGTTCATGTTCTGAACTGCCTGTCCAGCCGCGCCCTTCAGGAGATTGTCGATACACGACACCAGCACCGCTCGCGTGCCATCCGGCGAAAGCGAGAAACCGATGTCGCAGAAATTCGTGTTGCGCGAGAACTTGATTTGCGGCAGCTTGGCCGCCCCGAATATCCGCACCCAGGGCTTGCCGGCATAAAACTCGCGCAGGCGCTCATCGAGTTCGTCCGCCGACGCCGGTTTCGCCAGCTTGACGTAAATGGTGGAAAGGATTCCGCGGGGAATTGGCAGCAGGTGCGGCGTGAACTGCAACGATTCGCCATCGAGTCCAAGCTGTTCCAACATTTCGCCGGTGTGCCGGTGTCCAAAGACACTGTACGCAGCGAAGTCGCCATCCACTTCGACGAAATGTGTCTTCACTGTCGGGGACTTCCCGGCTCCCGACACGCCCGATTTGGAATCGCAGATGATGCCGTGCTCGACGTTCACGTAGCCCGCCTGAATCCAGGGCGCCAACGCGAGGATGATCGACGTCGGATAGCATCCCGGATTGGCCAGCAGCATCGCGCCCTTGATCGCCTCGGCGTGCAACTCGGGCAGACCGTAGACGGAGGATTCATCCAATCGCGAAGCAGCCTGCGCGTCCCCATCGTTGAAGCCGTACACTGCGCGGTTTCCTGCGTTCTTCAACCGCCACGCGCTACTGAGGTCGATTACACGAAAGCCCCGGCTCATTGCCTCAGGCACCAGTTCACGGGAGAACTCATGCGGCGTGGCCAGAAACAAAACATCCACGCCAGCACCCTTCATCCGATCCCATGAAAAGCTTTCGAACGGGAACCCGCCGTTGCCCGCCAGTTGGGGATAGGCTTCGCTCAAGTCACTATAGCCACTGTCACCGTTGCGCTGGAACAGCAGCGGCCTCTTGACGCCGTGGTGCCGGGCGAGCAGGCGCACCAACTCGAAGCCGGAATAGCCAGTCGCTCCAAATACCGCGGGTTGTATCACTTCACTCATCTTTTCAGTTGTTGCTTACTTGAAATAGGCGCGGATCCGGCTAGCAAGCTTCTCCGCCGTCCTGTTGTCAGGAGCGATCACCAAAATTGTGTCGTCCCCGCCGATGGTCCCCACGACCTCTTCCCACTCTTCGCCATCGATGGCCGCCGATACTGGCTGCGCGCTGCCGGCACTCGTCTTCACTACCACCTGGTTCTGTGCCGTCTTCACGTCGTATACGAACTCATGAATCAGGCGCTCGATTGACGGCAGAAACGCCTCGGAAACCTCGCCCTGTGGCAGCTTGTAACCTTCGCTGGTCTTCACCAGGCTCAGTTCATGGATGTCGCGCGACAGTGTCGCCTGCGTGACCCGGTGCCCGCGCTTGTACAACCGCCGCCGGAGTTCCTCTTGGCTCGGAACATCCTGGTTGCTGACCAGGTCTCGGATGGCGGAGTGACGGGACAGCTTCGACATAGCATAAATATACAGCTATATGAATATTAATACATTTGTGGCGGATGTCAAGATTTTGTAAGTAGCATTTACGTTCTGCCTGGAAGCTTTGATTGACGCGCCGAGATCTGGCTTGCCCGTTCGGAGTGGCGGCATTGAAGGCCAGCCTTCCAGCGGTGTTTGCAGCTATGGTCGAGACGGCGGTCTGGCAGTGGAAATGAGGCTCTGATTCAGGAACTCGCGAGCTACTTCCCTGGCATCCCTCTTTTGCCCATCAACCCGGTAATTCATCTGCCGCATATCGTCGGCGGTAATGCGTCCCGAAATGCGCTCCAAGGCAGAGCGCGCCTCCGGGCATCGCTGAAACATCTCAGGCCGGACGATCAGGACCGCATCGTAAGGCGGAAAGTAGTGCCGGTCATCTTCGAGTACAACCAGTTCGAGCGCGCCGATCAAGCCGTCCGTGTTCGATCCGGCCACGATGTCCACCGACCGGTTCTCTAGTGCCCTGTAAAGCAAACCCAGGTCCATCACGCGTGGAGCTTCGGCGAATTTCAGGTCATAGGTCCTGACCAGTCCAACGTAGCCGTCCTGCCGCTCCAGAAACTCATAGCCCACCCCCAACTTCAGTTGCGAAGCCACGGGACCTAGTTGCGACAAGTTTTTCAGGCCGAGGCGGCGCGCATCATCGCCCCGCATCACCATGGCAAAACTGTTGTCGAATCCTAAGGGCGGCATCACATCGAGATCAAACCGGCTGCGATACTGCTGCTTCACTTGCTCGTAAACCTCTAAGGCATCGCCGGTTGCCTTTTCTTTCAATACCGCCGCCAGAGCTGTGCCAGTATATTCAGGGTAGATGTCGATGCGTCCGGCAAGAATCGCCTGCTGGCAGATGTAGGTTCCAGCAAGATAAAACCGGCCGTCAACGTTGGTTTGGCAAGCGTGCTCGAGAACCAGGGCTACCAATTCCCCAAGAATCAATTGCTCAGTGAAATTCTTGGATCCGACAACGATGTTGTCTCTTTGCGACCTGCAGCCTGCGGCCAACAACATCAGTCCGGACAGAAACGCGCGACGGTCGAGCATGTCAGTGTTGCCTGCGCGCGAGGAGCTTTTCTACACCACCCAGCGCAGAGTCTGCCAACAAGGCCATGAGGGCGGCGGGAATTGCACCGGCCAGAATCACACCGTTATCCACCATCGCGATGCCGCGAAAGATGAACTCGCCTAGTCCACCCGCTCCAATTGCCGCGGCGATCGTGGCCACCCCGATCGTGATTACCGTGGCGACGCGAATTCCTGCCAGAATTACCGGAGACGCCAGGGGCAATTCGACGTGCCAGAGCAGTTGCCGCGAGGTAAGTCCCATGGCAACTGCCGCTTCGCGAACAGGCTCGCTGATTCCAGTGATTCCGACATAGGTGTTGCGCACGACCGGAAGCAGCGCGTAGAGAGCCAGGGCGAAGATAGCGAGGCGGTCGGCACGGGCTCCCAGCCAGGGCAGCGGTAGGAGAAGTCCAAAGAGCGCGAGGCTAGGTATGGTCTGAACGATGTTGGTGCTGCCGAGAATGAGCGTTTTCAGCTTCGGCTTTCGCGTCAGCAGAATCCCCAGGGGAACGCCGGCCGCAACTGCCAGCAACATCGCGATGCCGACCAGCCACAGATGTTCGCCGGTCAGCATCGCAACTTCGCGTTTGTGAGTGAGCAGAAAGTTCACAAATCAATTCCCTCAAGCGC